>Ga0207648_10005686_pt1 | contig 12504 bp, 7 predicted proteins | sample KBSMisM32_FD_184310 | JGI IMG/M metagenome (GOLD analysis project Ga0207648, IMG submission 184310) | Miscanthus rhizosphere microbial communities from Kellogg Biological Station, Michigan, USA - KBS Miscanthus M3-2 (SPAdes) (version 2) | ecosystem: Host-associated > Plants > Roots > Rhizosphere...
CGATCCGTGGACGCGGCAGATGGACCAGCTGCGGCGCAGCATGCAATCGATCGGCGTCGACGCGGCGCCGCACGAGCCGCCGCGCACCTTGGCGGATCGGTTGCGTTCGCGTCTCGGCCCGCGCGCGGGAACCATGACGGCGCTGCTCGATGCGCTCGAGCGCCAACGCTATGCGCGCGGCGGTGCGACGCGGCCGGACCCCGGCCTGACGCGTCGCTTCAAGGCCGAAGCGCGCCGGCTGCGCGCGGCCCCACAGGGATAATTCGTCCGCTCGCTCGGCGTCTTCGCCGCGGCGCCAACCTGTCTCGCTGATGCCCCGCACCTTCATTCCCACCGCCGCCGCCATCGTGCTCGCCGCACTTGCCCTCGCCACGGTGCCGACCGGCGCTTTGGCAGCGAAGAAGAAGACTCGCAAGGTAGCGTTGCAAGCCGATCCGGCCGCCGACGCAGCAACCTACGGACGACGCGACGACGTGATGCAGTTCGGCACCGACATCGCAGCACGCCACGGCTTCGATGCAGTGTGGGTGCGCGACGCGCTCGCGCAGGCGCGGATGGTGCCGAGCGTCGCCCGCTTCATCATGCCTCCGCCGTCGGGCACGCCGAAGAACTGGGCCGCCTACCGCGCGCGCTTCGTCGAGCCGACGCGCATCCGCGCCGGCGCCGCGTTCTGGCGTGCCAACGAGAAGTGGCTGGCACAGGCCGAAGAGACCTTCGGCGTGCCTGCCGAGATCGTCGTCGGCATCGTCGGCGTCGAGACGATCTACGGCCAGCAGATGGGCAACTTCCGCCTGGTCGATGCACTCTCGACGTTGGCCTTCGATTTCCCGACCGGGCGCAAGGACCGCAGCGCGTTCTTCCGCGACGAGCTCGAGGCGCTGTTCGTGCTGTGCCGCAGCGAGGGCATCGACCCGCTCTCTCTGAAGGGCAGCTACGCGGGCGCCTTGGGCATGCCGCAGTTCATGCCGTCGAGCTTCAACCGCTACGCGGTCGACCTCGACGGCGACGGCCATGTCGACCTGCACCGCAATCCCGCCGATGTGATCGGCAGCGTCGCGAACTACCTCGCGACGTTCGGCTGGAAGACCGGGCTGCCGACCCGCTTCGAGGTCGTTCCGCCGACCGACCCGGTGGGGAAGGCGCGCCTGCTCGCGCCCGACATCGTTCCCGAGTTCACACCGGCCGAGTTCGCGGCGGCCGGCGCGCGCCTCAGCGACGCGGGCCTCGCGACCGAGAGCAAGCTCGCGCTGGTCGAGCTCGAGAACGGCGACGGCGCGCCGAGCTACGTGGCCGGCACGACCAACTTCTACGCGATCACGCGCTACAACTGGTCGAGCTACTACGCGCTCGCGGTGATCGAGCTGGGCGAGGCGGTCGCCCGCGAACGCGCGAGCGTCGCGCGCTAATCCGCCCGGCGGCTCGCGCGTCACACCAAGGCCCAATCGCAGGGACGGTCGGCGGCTGCGCAGACGCGGGACAACGGCATCGTCAATGCTGGCACCGGTGCGAATGTCGCGGGCGCGTCGAGCACGGAGCCGCTGCGCAGGCAGGCCTCGATCCACTCGTTGAGCTGCGGATCGCCGGGCAGGCCTTCGCGCACCTCGAGTCCGCGCTGCAGGTCCCAGCTCGAATCGAACCAGCCCGGGCCGCGCTGGCAAGCGTCGGCGTCGTCGAGCGTCGCTTCGACGGCGGGCAGCAGCTCGCGAACGACATCGGGACGGGCGCGCGTGCGGCGGAAGGTGTGCGACAGGGCGGTGGTGAAGCGGGCCATTTCGTGTCTCCGAGGGGTGAATCGATGAGACAGAGTCTGGTCGCCGAGGCCGTTCGGCGACATCCCGCGGAGGGCGGCTGCGGGGTGGAAGCGCAGCGCCTCTGAGGATGGCCCCCGGTCGGGAGGCTCCAAATGGGGGGGAGCCTTGGAGGGATGAAGCGGAAAACGCTCCGAAGTGCCTGTCGGCGCGATCGGAGATCACGTAACGGGCATTGCCTTCCGCGGCGCTAACCCACCCTAGTCGGGAATCACGCTCACTTCCACGGTCATGCGCTGGCTGCGGCCGCCGAGCAGCACGCCGCGCAGCGGCACCGCATCGGCGAAGTCGGCGCCCCATGCCAATGTGATGTAGCGCTGGTCGGGAATGCGGTCGTTGGTCGGGTCGAACTCGACCCAGCCGTGGCCCGGCGCGTAGACCGAGACCCACGCGTGCGACGCGTCAGCGCCGAGCAGGCGCGGCCGGCCCGGGGGCGGATCGGTCAGCAGGTAGCCCGACATGTATCGCGCCGGCAAGCCATGGCCGCGCAGGCAACCAAGCATCAGGTGCGCAAAGTCCTGGCAGACACCGCTGCGCTGGTACAGCACCTCGTCGATCGAGGTGCTGACCGTCGTCGAGCCGGGCTCGAACTCGAAGTCCGCATGGATCCGATGCATCAGGTCCAACGTCGCGTCGAGCCAGTCGCGACCGCGCGTGAACGAGGCCGCCGCATAGAGGCCAGCCGCATCGAACGACGGCACCAGCCGGGTCGGCTCGGTCATGCGCGCCGGCAGCAGATCATCCTGGGCCGGATCGGCGCGGACCGCATCACGCACCGCCTCCCAGGCGATCGGCGCCGCCGCGCCGGCGATCGGGCGCTCGCCGACCTCGACGATGCAGCGCATGCCGACCTCGAGGCTTTCGTGCGCGGCATGCAGGCTGAAATGGGTCACCGCATTGCCGAAGCTGTCGAACCCATCGCGGCGCTCGTCGGGACGCGGCTCGATGCGCAGCTCGTGCGCCAGCACGCGCTGCCACGGCAACGCGCGCGGCGTCAGATGAGCGAGCTGCCACGACTGCGCAACCGGCGTGCGGTAGACATAGCGCGTGTCGTGCTCGACGGTGTAGCGCTCGGCGCTCACAGGAGAGCTCGTCGACGTCATGCGACCAGCGACAGCACGCTGCGCGACGTCGCATGCGAGAAGAACTTCAAGGACAGCTCATCCGACACGGCATACGCCGCGCCGCGCAACTGCTCGAGCACGCGCGCGACCGCGGCGCTGTCCGGGTCGAGATCGTTGGCGCCGAGTGCCCGCAGCGCGGCCTGCGCCGGCGCCAGCAGGTCGCTCGCGAAGCGGCCATGGGTCTGCTCGAGCTTCGCGATGTAGTCGAGCAGACCCTTGACCTGGAACGCGACCGAGCGCGGATTGGCCTCGTCGCGCAGCACCATGTCGAGCACCGGCAGCCATTCCGGCCCGACCAGGTAACGCGATCGATAAGTCACCGTCGAATCAGCGAACTCGAGCAACCAGTCGAGGCCGTGCGAACGACCTTCGTCGGTCGCGACCTGCAATGCCTGGCACAAGGTCGAGAGCCGCTCGAGACGGCGCCCGATCGACAGGAAGCGCCAGCCGATGCCGCGCGTCATGCCGTCGAGCACGAAGCCCGACAGCGTCATCAGCGACGTCACGGCGCGGTCGAGCCAGGCAATCGTCAGCGGCAGCGACGCATGGCGGCGAAACACCGGATCGACGGTCAGGCGGTTCAGCGCGCGCCAGTTGTCGGTCGACATCCGATCGCGCAGGTTGAAGGCGACGCGCGAGAGCTGGCGCAGGCGCTCGGCCAGCGCGCGCTCGGGATGGGTTGCCGCACGCCGCAGCAGCGAAGTCGGATCGCCGCTCCCTTCGATCAGCCCGAGCCGACGCGCCAGCGCGAGCGACGGGGCCGAACCGTCGGAGCGACCACCGGCCTCGTCGATCACGTGGCTCAGTGCGACGCGCAGCAGCCGCACCGACGCATCGCAACGCTCGCCGTAACGGCCGAACCAGAACAGGTTCTCGGCCGCGCGCGAGGCGATCGTGGCTTCGGACGACACCAGGTCGGCGGCATCGACCGTCGTCGTCAGCAGCGAGAACGCCGCGTTGACCGGCGCGTCCGACAGCACCCAGGTGTCCTTCGAGCGCCCGCCGCGCTGCATCGCGATGTCGCGCGAGTCGCCATCGACCGCGACGCGGGTCAGGCCGCCGGGCATCACATGCCAGCCGCTCTGCGTCGCGACCGCGAAGACGCGCAGACCCACGGTACGCGCAGCCAACGACTCGGGCGGTCCGCGCTCAAGCACCGGCGCCTGCGAGACGTGGACCCACTCCTGCGCGACATAGCGATGGGGGCGCGCCGCGACGCGCGAGTGCAAGGTCACGAGGTCGTCGCGCGACAGCTCGCCGGCGAACAGCGGCGGCTCGCGCGGCGAACGCTCGAGCGGCTTGATGATCAGGCGGTCGAAGCGTGCCGATGCGTCGGCCAGCGCCGCCGGCTCGCCGAGCCACCAGGTCGCGACCGACGGCAGCTTCAACGGCTCGCCGAGCAGCCGCCGACTCAACGACGGCAGATAGCCGAGCAGCGCGCCCGACTCGAGCACGCCGGAGCCGAGCGCGTTCGCGATCATCACGTTGCCGAGCCGTGCGCATTCGGTGAGGCCGGCGACACCGAGCGCCGAATCGGAACGCAGCTCGAGCGGGTCGCAGTAGTCGTCGTCCTGGCGCCGCAGGATCGCGTGGACCCGCGTCAGGCCGTCGATCGTCTTCATCCACACGCAGTCGTCGCGCACCGTCAGGTCGCTGCCTTCGACCAATGGAAAGCCAAGGTAGCGCGCCAGCAGCGCATGCTCGAAGTAGGTTTCGTTGTACGGCCCCGGCGTCAGCAGCACGATCAGCGGCGGCCCGCCACCGCGCGGCGACCAGCGCCGCAGCGCGTCGCGCAGCGCCTCGAAGAACACCGCGAGGTGCTGGACCTGGAGGTCGTGAAACAACTGCGGAAAGACGCGCGAGACGATCAGCCGGTTCTCGAGCGCATAGCCCGCCCCCGAAGGCGCCTGCGTGCGGTCGTTGACGACCCACCAGTGCCCATCCGGCGAGCGTGCCAGGTCGGCCGCGTAGTGGAACAGGTGCACGCCGCCGGGCGGCCGGATGCCCTGCACCTGGTGCAGGAAGCCGCCGTGGCCGAAGATCACCGCCGGCGGGATCGCACCCGACTTCAGCAACGACTGGCTGCCGTAGATGTCGGCCAGCACCGCGTTCAGCAGCTCGGCGCGCTGCGCGATGCCGGCCTCGATGTCGGCCCACTCCGCCGCCGACAGCACCAGCGGCAGCGGGTCGACCTCCCACGGCCGATCGGCACCCTTCTCGTCGGCGTAGACGTTGTAGGTCACGCCGTTCTCGCGGATGCCGCGCTCGATCAGCGAGACGGTGTCGCCGATCTCGAGGCCCTGGCGCGACGCCAGCGCGCGCAGGAACGGGTCCCAGTGCGGACGCGGCACGCCGGGCGCGGCGAGCATCTCGTCGAAGCGGCTGTCGGGAACCGCGTACGAGTCGAGCAGTCCCTGGAGCGTCGAGGCGTCAGTCATCGCCCGGCATTGTCGTTGCGGCGCTCCGGCGGCCGCATGCGCCGCATGCGTCCATGCGATCTCAGACCCGGCGCAGGTCGAGCGTTAACGGGAAGTTCGGGTTGCGTTCCTCGGCCGCGACCTCCAGCGGTCCCGGCGTGTGGCCGGTCCGGAAGAAGCGCGCGAGGCGGCGAGCCTCCGCCTCGTACGCGTTGATCGGAAACGTCACGTAGTTGATGCCGCCCGGATGGGCGACGTGGTACTGGCAGCCGCCGAGCGAGCGGCCGACCCAGGTGTCGACGAGGTCGAACGTCAGCGGCGCATGCGGATCGATCGTCGGGTGCAGCGCCGACGGCGCGCGCCATGCGCGATAGCGCACGGCGGCGACGAATTCGCCGGGCGTTCCGGTCGGGTGCAGCGGCAGGCGGCGGCCGTTGCAGCTCAGCACGTGGCGGTCGCCGACCAGCCCGGTTGCCTCGACCTGCACGCGCTCGAGGGTCGCGTCGACATAGCGCGCGGTGCCGCCGGGACCGGCCTCTTCGCCGAGCACATGCCACGGCTCGAGCGCGAGGCGCAGCTCGACCTCGACGCCGCCGGCGGCGAAATCGCCGAGGCGCGGGAAGCGGAAGTTCAGGTGCGGCGCGAACCACTCGAGGCGCATGTCGTAGCCGAACTCGCGCAGCTCGGCGACGACATCGGCGAGGTCTTGCCAGACGAAGTGCGGCATCATGAAACGGTCGTGCAGCTCGGTGCCCCAGCGCTTCAGGCGCTCCGGCCGATACGGCGTCTTCCAGAAGCGCGCGACCAGCGAGCGCATCAGCAGCTGCTGCAGCAGGCTCATCCGCGCATGCGGCGGCATCTCGAACGCGCGCATCTCGAGCAGGCCGAGGCGGCCGGTGGGGCCGTCCGGCGAGTACATCTTGTCGATGCAGAACTCGGCGCGGTGGGTGTTGCCCGAGACGTCGATCAGCAGGTTGCGCAGCAGCCGATCGATCAGCCAGGGCGGGCACGCAATACCCTCCAGCTCGGTCTGCCGGCGCAGCTCGGCGAACGCGATCTCGATCTCGTAGACCGAGTCGTTGCGGGCCTCGTCGATGCGCGGCGCCTGGCTGGTCGGGCCGACGAACAGGCCGGAGAACAGGTAGCTCAGCGCCGGATGGTTGTGCCAGTACGCGATCATGCTGGCGAGCAAGTCGGGCCGGCGCAGGAACGGCGAATCGCCCGGCGTCGCGCCGCCGAGCACGAAGTGGTTGCCGCCGCCGGTGCCGGTGTGGCGCCCGTCGAGCATGAACTTCTCGGTCGACAGCCGCGTCTCGCGCGCAGCCTGGTACAGGTGCGTGGTCTGGTCGACCAGCTCCTCCCAGCTGTGCGCCGGGTGGATGTTGACCTCGATCACGCCCGGGTCGGGCGTGACCCGCAAGGTCGTCAGGCGTGGATCCTTCGGCGGCTCGTAGCCTTCGAGGATCACCGGCAGCCGCATCTCGAGCGCGGTGTCCTCGACCGCGCCGACGAGCTCGAGGTAATCCTCGAGCGATTCGGTCGGCGGCATGAAGACATAGAGGCGGCCGTTGCGCGGCTCGGCGCTGATCGCGGTCCGCGTGACGAACGCGGCCGATTCGTAGGCGCGCAGATCGGCGGCGGCACGCGCCGCGCTGCGCGTCGTCTCGCTCGTCTTCGCGACGTCTTCGTCGACCGCGCTGGTCGCCCCGGCACGAACGGGACGCGTCGCCTTGTCGACGCCCGCGTCACGTGTCGCCTGCACGTGGGCCTCATCCTTCTTCGATGACGCCGGCAGACGCGCGTTCTGCTGCTGTTCCTGCTGCTTGTGCGACGCCAGGTTCGGAAAGTCCTGGTTCGGATCGGGCGGATGGATCCACGGCAGGTCGTTCGGCGCGGCCCACGGCTGCGATTCGAGCGGCAGCCGATACCCGAGCGCCGAATCGCCCGGCACGAGATAGCAGTGCTTGTCGCGCAGGAACCAGGAGGTCGAGCGCCAGCGCTTTTCCTCGCCGGGGCTGCGCGCAATCGGCAGGCCGTGGCCGACGACCTTGCGCAGGCCTTGCGAGAAGACCTTGCGCAGGCGCTCGCGCTCGAACGGATCGGCGAGCCGCGCATCGAGCGGGTCGACGTTCGACGGCAGCTTGCGCTCGCGCCACAGGTAGTAGTGGGTGTCCTCATAGGCCGCGAACACGTTGGCCGGATCGACGCCCATCCGGCGCGCGACGCCTTCGAGCATGCGGCGCGACTCGGCCTCGGTCGCACCGTAGGCCTGGTGCTCGTTCGCGATCAGCTCGGGATGGGTCCAGATCGGCTCGCCGTCCTTGCGCCAGAACAGGTTCAACGACCAGCGCGGCAGCTGCTCGCCCGGGTACCACTTGCCCTGCCCGTAGTGCAGCAGCCCGCCGGCACCGTAGTGCGCGCGCAAACGGTCCATCAGGTCGGCGCTCAAGATGCGCTTGGTCGGGCCGACCGCGTCGGTGTTCCACTCGCCGCCCTCGCGGTCGTCGATCGACACGAAGGTCGGCTCCCCGCCCTGCGTCAAGCGCACATCGCCGGCGACGAGGTCGGCATCAACCTTGTGGCCGAGCGCTTCGATCGCAGTCCACTGCGCATCGGTGTACGGCAACGTGACGCGCGGCGCCTCCCAGATCCGCGTGACCGACATGCGGTGCTCGAACGTGGTTTCGCACTTCTCGATCGCGCCGGTGATCGGCGCCGCCGAGCCGGGTTCCGGAGAACATGCGAGCGGGATGTGGCCTTCGCCGGCATAGAGGCCCGAAGTCGGATCAAGGCCGATCCAGCCGGCCCCCGGCAAGTAGACCTCGCACCAGGCGTGCAGGTCCGTGAAGTCGATCTCGGTGCCACTCGGGCCGTCGAGCGACTTGACGTCGCTCTTCAGCTGGATCAGGTAGCCCGAGACGAAGCGCGCCGCGAGGCCGAGGTGGCGCAGCAGCTGGACCAGCAGCCAGCCGGTGTCGCGGCACGAGCCGCTGGCGTTGACGAGCGTCTGCTCCGGCGTCTGCACGCCCGGCTCCATCCGGATCAGGTAGGCGATGTCCCCCATCAGCCGCTGGTTCAGCTGCATCAGGAACGTGCTGGTCGGCGTCGGCTCGCGCGAGATGCTGTCGAGGTAGGCCTTGAAGCGTGGCGTCAGCTCTGCCTTGTGGCGGTACGGCTCGAGCTCGGTGGCGAGCGCCGGGTCGTAGACGAACGGAAAGTTCTCGGCCGTCGGCTCGAGGAAGAAGTCGAACGGGTTCAGCACCGCCATCTCGGCGACCAGGTCGACCTCGATGCGCAGCGACGTCGTCTTCTCGGGGAAGACCAGGCGCGCGAGGTAGTTCGACTGCGGATCCTGCTGCCAGTTGATGAAGTGCTCGACCGGCTCGACCCGCATCGAGTAGCTCAGGATCCGGGTCCGCGAATGCGGCGCCGGACGCAGACGGACGACCTGCGGCCCGAGGGTGATCGGCCGGTCGTACCGGTAGTGGGTCACATGGTTCAGCGCGACGTGGATCGACATTCAGGGCCTCGCGATGCCGGTCGGGCCGGTCGATGGAAAGTCGGCACCGGCGCAGCGATGCGGAAAAGCACGCGCGCTGCGCGCGGCCATCACGTCGGTGCCTGCGATGTGCAGCGACCGCGGCCGCATCGACGTGCGTTCAAGCGGCCACCGGCACCAGGAAGTCGCGGCTGATGCCGACGCCGAGCGTGTTGACGCGCTCCAGGAACTGGGTCAGGAACGCGTGCAGGCCGGTCGCCAGGATCTCGTCGATGCGGCCGTACTGCAGATCGGCGCGCAAGCGGCCGGCCAATCGCAGCGTGTCCTTCGACTGCTCGTTGGCGACGAAGTGCAGGTTCGACATCACCTCCTGCATGCAGGCGGCGAGCGAGCGCGGCATGTCGGCGCGCAGGATCAGCAACTCGGCGACCTTCTCGGGCCGGATCACGTTGCGATAGACCTTGCGGTAGACCTCGAAGCCTGACACCGAGCGCAGGATCGCCGACCAGTGATAGAAGTCGTACTCGATGTCGCGTCCGTTGCCGTTGCCGTTGCCGTTCGCCGCAGCGCTCCCCTCCGCGGCGGCTTCAGCCGCCGCGAAGCCCTGGCTCTGCGTCATTCCGCCCAGGCTCTGCACCTGGCCGCCGGCCCTTTGCGACTGACCCATACGCGGGCCGAGGCCGGCGCCGAAGAACTCGGTCTCGACCGCATGGAACTTGACGTCGAGGAGGCGTGCGGTGTTGTCGGCGCGCTCGAGGAAGCTGCCGATGCGCAGGAAGTGGAACGCCTCGTCCTGCAGCATCGTGCCGACGGTGACGCCGCGCGACAGGTGCGAGCGGAACTTGACCCATTCGAACGCGTCACTCGGCGTGCGCTCGAACGCATTCGTCGCAACCATGCGCTGGAATTCGAGCCAGGTCTGGTTCTGGGTTTCCCAGACCTCGGTCGTCAGGGTGCCACGGACAGCCCGGGCGTTCTCGCGCGCCGCCATCAGGCAGCTGCGGATGCTCGAGCCGTTCTTCGGGTCGCCGACCATGTAGTCCATGACACCGCGCGGCGTGACCGCGCCGTGGCGCTTCGCGTAGTCGCCGCTCAGCTCGCTGATGCTGAGTAGGCCTTTCCAGCCCTTCTCGGCCGCTTCGACCGACTGCGGCAGCAGCGACATCTGGTAATTGACGTCGAGCATCCGGGCGGTGTTCTCGGCCCGCTCCATATAGCGCGCCATCCAAAACAGATGGTCCGCAGTTCTAGACAGCATGGCCGATTCCTTCCATCACGCCTCCAGCACCCAGGTGTCCTTGGTCCCGCCGCCCTGCGACGAATTGACGACGAGCGAGCCTTCCTTCAGAGCGACGCGCGTCAGGCCGCCGGGGACCATCTGCACCGTCTTGCCGGACAGCACGAACGGCCGCAGGTCGATGTGGCGCGGCGCGATGCCGCTCTCGATGAAGGTCGGGCAGGTCGACAGGCTGAGCGTCGGCTGCGCGATGTAGCGCTCCGGGTCGGCGATCACCGCGGCGCGGAAGTCCTCGATCTCTTGGCGCGTCGAGGCCGGCCCGACCAGCATGCCGTAGCCGCCGGCGCCGTGGACTTCCTTGACGACCAGCTTGGCGAGGTTGTCGAGCACGTAGGCGAGGTCCTCGGGCTTCCGGCACTGGTAGGTCGGCACGTTGTTCAGGATCGGTTTCTCGCCGAGGTAGAACTCGATCATCTTCGGCACGTACGGATAGATCGACTTGTCGTCGGCGACGCCGGTGCCGATCGCGTTCGATAGCGCGATGTTGCCGGCCCGGTAGACGTCGAGCAGCCCGGCGCAGCCGAGCGTCGAGTCGGAACGGAACGCTTTCGGGTCGAGGAAGTCGTCGTCGACCCGGCGATAGATCACGTCGACCCGCTTCGGCCCCTGCGTCGTCCGCATGTAGACGAAGTTGTCCTTGACGTACAGGTCCTGGCCCTCGACCAGCTCGATGCCCATCTGCTGGGCCAGGAACGCGTGCTCGAAGTAGGCGCTGTTGAACATCCCCGGCGTCAGCACGACGACGGTCGGCTCGTTGACCGCGGTCGGTGCGACCGAGCGCAAGGTCTCGAGCAGCAGGTCCGGGTAATGCGCAACCGGTGCGACCCGGTGCTGGCTGAACAGCTCCGGGAACAGCCGCATCATCATCTTGCGGTTCTCGAGCATGTAGCTGACGCCGCTCGGCACGCGCAGGTTGTCCTCGAGGACGTAGTAGGTGCCGCTGCCGTCCGCGTTCGCCGCGCGCACAATGTCGATGCCGGCGATGTGCGAATAGACCCCGCCGACCACCGCGACGCCCTTCATCTCGGGCCGGTACTGCGCGTTGCGGGTGATCTGCTCGGCGGGCACGATGCCGGCCTTGACGATCTCCTGCTCGTGGTAGACGTCGTGGATGAAGCGGTTCAGCGCCGTCACGCGCTGGCGCAGCCCGCGTTCCATCTCGTTCCACTCATGCGCCGGGATCACGCGCGGGATCAGGTCAAAAGGGATCAGGCGCTCGCTGCCGGACCCGTCGTCCTTCGCACCGTAGACCGCGAACGTGATGCCAACGCGGCGGAAGATCACCTCCGCCTCTTCGCGACGCATCCGCATCGCGTCGCCCGGCTGCTGTGCGAGCCAACGGTCGTAGCCGAGGTAATGCTCGCGCACCGTCGCGGTGTCGGCCCTCATTTCGTCGAAGCCTGGTCCCATCGGCACTCCTCCGTCAGACAGGTTAGCAAAGTTCGGGCCACGCGCCGCTCTTGACGCCGTCACGGGTCCTTCGAAAGCCCGTTGCCAAGCGCACCGGCAAGCCCGTCGTCGGGCTCGGCGGCGAAGTGCCAGTATCGACGGGCGACCTGGCGCTCACAGGTGCCGTTGAGCAGTTCGGTCCGGGAGCCCGCGTGCGGCCAACGCCAGGCCCCGCAGGCCGGGCTGGCGACGACCGCGATGCCGCGCTCCCGATAGCGGGCGACGACGTCGGGCGCCGGATGGCCGAAGCGACTGCGATAGCCGGCCTGGAAGACCGCGGTCGCAGGCTGGGCGACGTCGAGGAACGCCGCGGTCGAGGACGTCCGGCTGCCATGGTGCGGCGCGATCAGCACGTCGCTGCGCAGCGCCGCGGCCCGGCCGGCGACGAGTGCCGCTTCCTGGTCGCGCTCGATGTCGCCGGCGAGCAACGTACTGCGTCCTGGAGTGCCGACGCGAACGACACACGACAGCGCGTTCGGCTTCAGGCTGCGCTCGTAGGCCTCCGCCGGCGGGTGCAGCACGTCGAAGCGGACGCCGTCCCAGCTCCAGCTTTGGCCGGCGAGGCAGCGGGTCGGCGCTGGCCCGAGACCGAGCAGCGGATGCGCGGTTTCGAGCGAGCTCATCAGATCGCCGACCGGCAGCGCGGTTAGCAGCGCGCGCGCGCCGCCGGTGTGGTCGCTGTCGCGGTGGCTCAGCACGAGGCGGTCGATGCGCGCCGTGCCGGTCGCGCGCAGGTACGTCAGCAGCACGCGCTGGCCCGCATCGCTGTCGCGCGCGTACTGCGGACCGGCGTCGTAGACCAGCACGTGGGCGTGCGTGCGCACGACGATCGCAGTGCCCTGTCCGACATCGAGTGCGATCGGATCGAACTGCCCCTCCGCCGGCAGGTTGCGCGACGGAATCAGCAGCG
>Ga0207648_10005687_pt1 | contig 12503 bp, 9 predicted proteins | sample KBSMisM32_FD_184310 | JGI IMG/M metagenome (GOLD analysis project Ga0207648, IMG submission 184310) | Miscanthus rhizosphere microbial communities from Kellogg Biological Station, Michigan, USA - KBS Miscanthus M3-2 (SPAdes) (version 2) | ecosystem: Host-associated > Plants > Roots > Rhizosphere...
GGCGAGCTCGGCCGGATAGTCGGGGACCGCAACCGGGTGGACGCCCGTAGCGTCGACGAGGCACGGCACCTCGACACAGCAGTCGTCGGGGAGCCCGGGCAGGAGCCCCGTGTTGCGGACGTTCCCGTAGATCACCGACGGCGCCCCCGTCTCCATCGAATGGATGATCGACGCCGCATATTCGTTCGACCTCGTGAGCGGCACGGCCTCCCCGCGCTCGAGCATCCCCTTGACGCGCTCGTACTCGAGGAGGTTCCCCTCGCTCCTGCGGATGTACTCCCCCACCGGGATGCGGTGCCGCTCGATCTCCTCCTCGTGCGCCATGAACCAGGGGCAGTACTCGGCGGCATGCTCGCTCGACTCGGTCGGGAAGTAGCCGAACCGACGGTAGAGCTGCACCCGCACGCGGCGCTGGAGCTCGGGATCGGACTCGATGCGGTCGTCGAGGAGCGGATAGAGGTCCTCGCCGTCGCGTTCGAAGCGGAGGACGAATGCCTGATGATTGAGGCCCGCCGCTAGAAACGCGACCTCCTCGGCCGGCACTCCGACGAGGGCCGCAAGATCCTCGGTCGTGAACTGGACCGAGTGGCAGAGGCCGACGACGTTCCGCGTCGGCGTGCCGCCGTAGACCAGCCAGCAGAGCATCGCCATCGGGTTCGTGTAGTTGAGCAACCAGGCGGAAGGACAGAGCACCGCCATCTCACGCCCGAGCGCGAGCATGTGGTCCGCTGTGCGCAGCGCGCGGAAGATCCCACCGATCCCGAGCGTGTCGGCGATGGTTTGACGCAGCCCGTGACGCGCAGGGATCTCGAAGTCGAGCAGCGTCGCCGCGTGGCCTCCGACCTGGACCATGTTGATCACGTAGTCGGCGCCGTCGAGTGCCTCACGGTTCTCGATGTGCGTCGAGATCGCGGGAGAGGCACCGCGCTCCCGCGCGACATAGCGGGCCATCGCCTCAGCCGTCGCGAGCCGGTCGGGGTCGATGTCGTGGAGCGCGATCTCGATGTCGCGCAGCTCCGGGAGAGCCAGGACGTCGCCGAGGAGGTTCTTTGTGAAGACGACGCTGCCGGCACCGATGAACGCGACCCGAGCCACCGCTACTCCTTCGTCGACCCGAGCGTGAGGCCGCTGATGAACTGCCGCTGCAGGAGCGCGAAGACCATGATCGTCGGCAGCGCGACGAGCACCGAAGCGGCGGCGATGAGGTTGTTGTCGGTGAAGTACTGCCCCGAGAGGTTCGCGAGTGACGTCGTGATCGGGCGCTTGTCACCCGAGCTCATCAGCACGATCGCCCAGAAGAAGTCGTTGTAGATCCACGTGAACTCGAGCACCGCGAGCGCCGCGAACGCCGGCTTGCAGAGCGGCAGGATGATCCCGAAGTACTGACGGGTCACGCCCGCGCCGTCGACGCGCGCCGCCTCGCTCAGCGACTTCGGCAAGGTCTTCATGTAGTTCGAGAGCACGAACGTGCAGAAGCCGGTCTGGAAGGCGACGTTGATCGCGATCAGCCCGATGAAGGAGTCGTACGCGAGCCCGCTCCCGGACAGCCACGTCGGAAGATGGATCCGCAGGTACATCTCGTAGACCGGCGTGATAATCACCTGCTGCGGCAGCAGGTTCGCGGCCATGAAGAAGATGAGCAGCGGGACGTTGAACCAGAAGCTGAACCGCGAGACGACGAACGCCACCGCCGAGGAGAACAGCAGGATCAGCAGGATCGCGGGGATCGTGATGATCATCGAGTTCCAGAAGTGCAGCGGGATGTCCCCCTGGTCCCACGCGTTGCGGTAGTTGGTGAGGCTCAGGGTGGTCGGCCAGGAGACGTAGCCGTGCGCGGCGGTGTCCGAATACGGGCGGAACGACGTGAACACCGCCCAGGCGACCGGGGCGAGCCAGACGAGGGCGGTGACGATGAGGAATGCGTGGAGGACGACTCGCGAGAGCGTCAGCGGGCGCTTGCGGACGGGGCGGGTGTCCTCGGTGACGGCGACGCTCGTCACGCCTGCTCCGTCTCCCGGAAGCTGTTCCACACGAAGACGACGATCGGGACGATCGAGATCACGATCAGGATCACCGCGATGGCCGACCCGTATCCGATCCGGCTCGCCTCGCCGATGATGTTGTTCGTCACGAGGATCGACAGCAGCTCGAGCCCGTTCCGGCCCTTGTTGACGATGTAGACGATGTCGAACGCGCGAAGCGCCTCGATCACCGTGACGACGACGATCACGATGTTGATCGGCCACAGCGATGGGAAGACGACCGTTCGGAAGGCGTGCCACTCGCCCGCGCCGTCGATCGCGGCCGCCTCGCGCAGCGACGGGTCCATCGCCTTCAGCCCGGCGAGGTAGAGGATCATGATGTACCCGGCGTGCCGCCAGCCGACGAGGACGAGCACGGCCCAGAGGTTGATGCTCGGGTCGCCCAGCCAGTCGGTGTGGGTGCCCAGCACGCCGTTCACGAGCCCCTGTGTCGGCGAGTAGATCAGCTGGACGATGAAGCCGATGATCGCGAACGACAGCACGACGGGCAGGAAGAAGATGCTCTGGTAGATGCGCGATCCGCGAAGCTGCTTGTCGAGCTGGTAGGCGAGGAAGAGGCCGAACGGCGTCGCGACGAGCGTCAGGAAGGCGAGCCAGATGAGGTTGTGCTCGACCGCCGGCCAGAACGGCGGATAGATCGTGGCGACCTGGTGGTAGTTCTCCGTGCCGATCCAGTGGGCCGTCGTGACCCCGCCGATCCCGTCCCAGTTCGTGAACGAGAGCAGGATCGACGCGATGGTCGGGAACCAGATCAGCCCGCCGACGAGGACGAGCGGGATCCCGACCATGAGCGTCAGCGCGAGCTTGTCACGGGTCGAGAGCCGGACGGCGCGCCCCCTGCGCTGCGCGCCGTCCGTTGCCAGCCTCGGGGCGGCCTCGGTCGCCATCGCCTCGACCTCAGACTACGCCTCAGGACCCGAAGATCGCCACCTTCTGCTTCTGGATGCTGCTGACGAGGCCGTTCACGTCATCCGGCTTGTTGAGGAACTGCTGGAGGGCCGGGATCATCACCGTCGAGGCGAAGTCGGGCCGGGTGTCGCGGTCGAGGTACTGCGCGATGTGCTTCGTCTTCGCGATCAGGAGCGCCGACTTCTTCTGGAGCGGCGTGTACCGCGACTTGTTGGCGTTCCGGTTCGCCCCCACGTCGTTCGGGTCGGAGGCGAGGTAGATGTTCTCCGCCGCCGCGCTGCCGAGGTACGAGAGCAGGGCCTTCGCCTCCTTGGAGTTGCTCCCCTTCCGGGCCATACAGAAGCCGTCGATGGGGGCGTCGATCGAGTCCTGGCCCCACTTCGGGTTGATCATCGGATACGCGAAGAAGTCGATGTCCTTCTGGACGGCACCCGTGAACTGCTGGCCCACGAAGGTGCCGAGCATGTACATGCCGGCCTCCTTGTTGGCCAGCTGTTGGGCACCCTCCTGCCAGGTGAGCCCGAGCGCGCCGTCGGAGGTGTACGGCAGGATCTCGCGCCACGTGTTGAACACGCGCTTCACCTGCGGGCTGTCCCAGCGCGCCTTCCCCGCCATCAGGCGGACGTGGAAGTCGTAGCCGTTCATCCGCATGTTGATGATGTCGAACGTCCCCATCGCGGGCCAGCCGTCCTTGTCGGTGAAGGCGATCGGCGTGAGCCCGTCGGCCTGCATCTTCTTGGCGAGCGCGACGAACTGGTCCCAGGTCTTCGGGACCGTGTAGCCGTGCTGCTTCCACACGCTCTTGCGATAGTGGACCGCCCACGGGTAGGCGTAGATCGGGACGAAGTAGTAGTGCCCATCGGCGCCCTTCGACGCGTTCTGATAAGCCGATGCGAACTGCGACTTGAGCGGCGCCCAGACGTCGTCGAGCGGCGACAGCAGTCCCTTGGACGCGAAGAACTGCATCCGGTAGCCGGCGAACCACGTGAACACGTCCTGCGGCTGACCCTGGAGGTAGGTGTTGATCTGCTCCTGGAACGTGTTGTGGTCGACGGTGTTGACCTTGACGTCGATCCCCGTCTTCTTGGTGAACGCCTTGAAGACGTTCGCGTACGCCTTCTTCGGCACCGGATCCGACCCGTTCGACCCGAACGACACCGTGCCCGCCGCGAGCGCGCCCCGCAGGGCGGGGGAGAGACTGCGTGCGGCAGCGCCGCCGGCGGTGAGCCCGTAGAGAGCGGCCGCTCCGGCGAGGCCGCCGGCGAAGAGCCCGCGACGGCTCAAGGTCGGGTTCCCGACCTCCCTCCGCTCGGTCGCAGGAGGCGATGGATCCGACATGAGACCCTCCTTGCTCGGATACTCGATCAGATTCGAACACGACCGAACCTGATCGATCAATGGTGCGAACGCCACTTACCCTCTCATGAGCTCGGGCAGGGTGTCAAGGTGTAGCGTCAGGTTTCTTCGATCCGCTTGACTCGGACTGCGCGAACGTGTTTGGTATTGGTGGAATCGGTATACGCGCTGCCCCGGGGGTGCAACGACTCGATGCTGGCCGGTCAACGTCAGAAACGCATCCTCGACGAGCTCAGCACGCAGGGGGCGGTGCGGGTCAAGCAGCTCACGGAGCTGCTCGCGGTGTCGGAGATGACGGTACGCCGCGACCTCGACGCGCTGGCCGAATCGGGGCTCCTCCAGAAGGTGCACGGCGGCGCGACCGCGCGCGGCCACCTGAGCGCCCACGAGCCCGGCTTCGAGACCAAGTCGCACCAGCAGCTCGCGGAGAAGGAGGCGATCGTGCGCGCTGCCCGGCGACTCGTCGGCCCCGGGCAGGCGGTCGCTCTCACCGCGGGTACGACGACCTGGCGACTCGCCCACCACATCGCCGACGTCCCCAACCTGACGGTGGTGACGAACTCGATCCCCGTGGCCAACGTCCTTCACCGGGAAGGCCGGGCCGATCTCACGGTCATCCTCACGGGCGGCGTGCGCACGCCGTCCGACGCCCTCGTCGGGCCGATGGCCGTGACGACGATCCGCTCGATGCATCTCGACACGCTGTTCCTCGGCGTCCACGGAATGGCTGAGGACCCGGGCTTCACCTCGCCGAACCTTCTCGAGGCCGAGACGGACCGCGCGTTCATCGCCTCGGCGGAGCGCGTGGTCGTTGTCGCCGATCACACGAAGTGGGGAGTGCGCGGGCTGAGCCGCCTCGCCCGTCTGGACGAGGCGGACGTCGTCGTCACCGACAGCGGCCTCACGACCGAAGCGCACGACACGCTCGCCGGCCACGTCGATCGTGTCGTCCTCGCGCCGGCACGCCGCGCGCGGCGAGGTCGCGGCGAGCCCGCCGTGGGCCCGCCGTGAGCTCACCGCCCCGAACGCCGGCACGGCCAGCAGACGCATCCGCCACGCACTCCGAGCTCCGCCACGACACTCACACCGGCGCGACCGTGTTCGTGGTCAGCTCGCGCCAGGCACGACCCAACCTGCCCGACACGACCTGCCCCTTCTGCCCGGGGGGTCTCGAGGCGCCGGAGCCGTACGACGTCCGATGGTTTCCGAACCGCTGGCCGGCCATGCCCGGCGCGCGCTGCGAGGTCGTCCTCTACACGCCGGAGCACGACGCGACGTTCTGGTCGCTCGGCGTCGGCGGCGCCCGCAAGGTCGTCGACCTGTGGGCCGACCGCAGCGCGGCCCTCGGGTCGCGCGAGGAGCTGGCATACGTGCTCGTGTTCGAGAATCGGGGTGCCGAGGTCGGTGCGACGATCCCGCACCCGCACGGGCAGATCTACGCGTTCGACACCGTGCCCGACCAGCCGCTCCGAGAGCTGCGGCGCGGGGAGCGCTTTTCCCTCCCCGGCGAGCGGCTCGTGGCCACGTCTCCCGGCTGGCGGGCATGGGTGCCCGACGCTCCGATCTTTCCGTATGCGCTGACCCTCATTCCGGAGGCCGCGGTCCCCGACCTTCCCTCGCTCGACGACAGCGGCCGCCACGGGCTCGCTGCACTCCTGGTCGACGTGCTCGAGCGCCTGGATCGCCTGTTCGGAGAGCCCATCCCGTACATGCTCTGGATTCACCAGCGGCCATTCGACGGCGGCCACTGGCCCGCGGCCCGCCTCCACGTGGAGATCGTCTCACCCTGGCGATCCGCCGGCGTGCCCCGCTTCATCGCGGCGGGAGAGCTCGGGTCCGGGGTCTTCTACAACCCGGTGCGTCCCGAGGACGCCGCTGAAGCGCTCCGCGATGCCGTCTGACAGCGGCCGGCGGCTGCCGTCGACACCGTCCGCGCTGCGGTCGCTCCTCTCCCCGGGCGGGAGACGGAGCTGGGAGAGCCCGGAGCTGACGGGGCTCGGTTTGTTGCCGCCCCGGGCGACGTTGTCTCCGTTCCCAACGGCAAGGCTCGCCGCCACCCTCGACCGGACGCGCTCGCCCTGGGTCCGGTCGCTCGACGGGCCGTGGGAGTTCCGGCTCGTCGAGCGACCGGAGGCGGCTCCGGCAGCGGCAGATCGACGCACGGGCTGGCGGACGGTGGACGTGCCCAGCCTCTGGACGATGCTCGGCGACGAGCGGCCCCAGTACACCAATGTCGTGATGCCGTTCGACACGTCACCGCCCGCCGTGCCCGAGCGCAACCCGACCGGCCTGTATCGCCGCGACTTCCGGCTCCCGCGCGAGTGGGCGGGCCGGAGAGTCGTGCTGCACTTCGGCGCCGTCGAGGGGGTGCTCCACGTCCTGGTGAACGGCCACGCGGTCGGGCTGGCCAAGGACGCGCGAACCCCCGCGGAGTTCGACGTCACGCGTCTCGTCGACCCGGTCGGGCCGAATCGGGTCCTGGCGGCTGTCGTCCGCTGGTCCGACGCGAGCTTCGTGGAGGACCAGGACCAGTGGTGGCACGCGGGCATCTCCCGCGAGGTGCTCCTCTACGCGACCGGGACGACGTACATCGCCGACGTGCTCGCCCGCGGGGAGCTCGACGACGACTACAGCCACGGGACGCTCGCGGTCGACGCGAGGGTAGAGGGCCCGGACGCCGACGTCTCGTCGGTCGAGGCGCGCCTGCTCGATCCGCATGGGAGCACGGTCCTGGCCGCGCCGCTCGAGCGGGGCGCCACGGGTCACACGCTGCGCCTGCCGATCCGCTCGCCTCGCCGTTGGTCGGCGGAGGACCCCGCGCTCTACACGCTCGTCGTCAGCCTGCGGGGCGCCGCGGATCGGGAGAGCGTTGCCTGTCGCGTCGGGTTCCGACGCGTCGAGACACGCGATGCGCGCCTGCTCGTCAACGGGAAGGCCGTGCGGATCCACGGCGTCAACCGGCACGACCACGACGACGTGCGGGGACGGGCAGTCACGCGCGAGCTGATGGAGGCGGACGCGCGCCTGATCAAGCAGTCGAACCTCAACGCCGTCCGCTGCTCGCACTACCCAAACGACCCCTACTGGCTCGACCTCTGTGACCGGCTGGGCCTCTACGTCGTCGACGAGGCGAACATCGAGGCGCACGCCTACTACGACGAGATCTGCCGCGATCCCCGCTATCTGGCCGCGTTCGTCACGCGCGTTCGCAACATGGTCGAGCGCGACAAGAACCACCCGAGCGTGATCCTCTGGTCGCTCGGCAACGAGAGCGGCTACGGCCCCAACCACGATGCGGCCGCGGGGTGGATCCGCGCTCGCGATCCGTCCCGCCCGCTTCACTACGAGGGGGCGATCGCGCGCGACTGGTCGGGCGGCAGGCCGGCGACGGACGTGGTCTGCCCGATGTACGCCTCCGTCGAGGACATCGAGGCCTGGGTGGAGACGACGACCGACCGACGTCCGCTGATCCTCTGCGAGTACTCCCACGCGATGGGCAACTGGGGTGGGCTCTCCGACTACGCGGCCGCGTTCGAGCGCCACGGCCGGCTCCAGGGAGGCTTCGTCTGGGAGTGGGTCGACCACGGGATCCGGGCGCATGACGCGCGGGGGCGTGCGTACTGGAAGTACGGCGGCGACTTTGGGGAGACGCCGCACGACGCGAACTTCTGCGCCGACGGGCTCGTGTGGCCCGACCGGACGCCGCATCCGGGGCTGCACGAGCTGAAGTTCGTCTCACAGCCCGTCTCGGTCGAGGGCCTCGGCGGCAGCCGGTTCCGGGTCCACAACCGGCGCGATTTCGCCGACCTGAACGACCTGAGGGCCGAATGGGAGCTGACTGCCGACGGGGCCGCCGCGCGCCGCGGCAGGCTGCCCGCGCTTCACGTCGCGGCGGGCGGCTCGCTCGACGTTCGACTCGACCTGGGCCGTGCGGGCCGCGGCGAGCGCTACGTCACGTTCCGCTTCTTCCAGCGCCGAGCGACCGCATGGGCGCCCGCGGGCCACGAGGTCGCGTGGGCGCAACTCGCGCTGCCGTCGCGGCCGGCGCCACATGCGCGAGCCGTCTCTCGTGTGCGGCCCGTCGAGACGGACGGTGCGATCTCGCTCGAGAGCGGAGGCACGAGGGCGGTCGTGGACATGGCGACCGGCACGCTCGCGGAGCTCACCGGCGCGGGCGGCGGGAACGTCGTCCAGACAGGCCCTGTCCTGCAGCTGTGGCGGGCGGCGACCGACAACGACGGCCTCCGACTGCTGCCCGATCGCAGTCGAGGCGTTCTCGGGCGTTGGCTCGAGCTGGGACTCGACCGCGTCGAGCACCGCCTCGAGTCGATCCGGACAGCGCCCGGCACCGTCGACGTCGTGCATGCGGCATCCGGCCGCGGTCGATGGGACGACGCCGTCCACCGACAGCGCTTCCGCATGCTCGCGTCGGGCGGGCTGCTCGTCGAGAACGACGTCCGTCTCGGCGCCGACCTCCGCGATCTGCCTCGAATCGGGAGCGTGCTCGTCCTCCGGCCCGGGCTCGAGCGGCTCGAATGGTTCGGCCGAGGCCCGTGGGAGGACTATCCGGACCGCCTCGCCTCGACGGTCGTCGGCACCTTCCGGAGCACAGTGACGGACGAGCTCGTGCCGTACATCCTTCCCCAGGAGCACGGGCGGCACAGCGACGTCAGGCGCCTGTCAGTCACCGACGGGACCGGCTCCGGGCTCGAAGTCGAGGGCGTCCCGGTGATCGCGTTCACGGCGAGCCACTTCACGGCGACGGATCTCTACGAGGCCCGACACACGTCGGACCTCCAGCCCCGGAAGGAGACCGTGCTCAGCCTCGACCACGCGCAGCGGGGGCTCGGGACGTCGGCGTGCGGCCCGGACACCCATCCGCGACACCGGCTCGATGCCCGCCGTTATCGGTTCTCGTACGTCCTCACGCCGCGTTGGGTGCGCGGGAGCCGCTAGCCGGGCCGGCCGGGGGTCGCGCCGCGCGAGGCGCGGACGAGCAGTGTGTCGCCGCCGGTTCCCACGCGCTCGCGGTACCGGGCAGCGATCGCGCGCCCGACGTCCTCCACCAGCTGCGCCGGCGCGAGGACGAGCACCGAGCCGCCGAACCCACCGCCGAGCAGGCGCGCGCCGAGTGCGCCGGCATCGATCGCCAGCTCGACCAGCAGGTCGAGCTCCGGGATCGAGACCTCGTAGTCGTCGCGGAGGCTCGCGTGGCTCTCACGGAGGAGCTCGCCGGCCCCGGCGAGGTCTCCGGCCTCGAGCGCGGCCCCGAACCGGGTCACGCGCTCGTTCTCGGTGACGACGTGCCGCAGGCGGCGCTTCGGGGCGTCGTCCAGGGAGCTGAGTGCACCGGCCTCGACCTCGGTGGAGCGAGCTGCGCCCACGAGCTGCAGCGCCTGCTCCAGCTCGCCGCGCCGCTCGGCGTAGGCGGTGTTCTCGAGGCTCCGCGCCACGCCGGAGTCGACGATGAGGAGACCGGCGTCGAAGGGGACGTGGATCCGCCGGTACTCGAGCGCGTCGCAGTCGAGCAAGATCGCGTGCTCGTTCGATCCGAGCAGGCACGCCGCCTGGTCGAGGATGCCACAAGGAACGCCCACTGCCCGTAGCTCCGCGCGCTGGCAGAGCAGGGCGAGCTCGAGCGGCTCCAGTCCGAAGTCGGCGACCGTGCAGAGGGCCAGCGCGAGCGCCACCTCGAGGGCGGCCGACGAGGAAAGGCCCGCTCGCGGCGGGAGGTCGGACGCGATCGTGCCCTTCATGCCGATCGCGGGCCGGCCGGCGTCCGCGAGTTCGGCGGCCACCGCCTGCGCGTATCGCGCCCATCCCCGAGCCCGCGGGCCGCTTCCATCGGCGGCGACCGTCTCCGCTCTCCCGTAGCCCTCGGACTCGAGTGTGATCTCCCGCTCCGCCCGAACGGCTGCGAGCCGGATCCCGTACTGGATCGCGATGGGCAGGACAAGCCCGCCGCTGTAGTCGGTGTGCTCGCCGATGAGGTTGACCCTTCCCGGGGCCCAGACGCGGAACGAGGGCTGATCCACCGCGGGCGTGGTCTCGGGCACTGGGCGAAGAGCCTAGCTCGTCCGACCTGCGCCGCTCGCAGGCGGACGTGACCGCGCGGGTCCATCGTCTCGCGGACGGTCGCGGTCAACGCGCCTGGCATATTCTCGTTCGGTGAGCATCCCGAGGATTCCGTTCGGCCGCACGGGCCACATGAGCTCGCGCGTCGTGTTCGGCGCCGTTGCGCTCAGCGGCGCGACACCAGCCGAGTCGAGCGCCGTGCTCGAGCTGCTGCTCGAGCACGGCGTCAACCACATCGACACGGCAGCGAGCTACGGGGACTCGGAGGACCAGCTGCGACCCTGGCTCGCGGAGCATCGCGACGCGTTCTTCCTCGCGACGAAGACCGAGGCCCGATCGCGCGCCGCGGCGCGCGACTCCATTCACCGCTCGCTCGACCGGATGGCTGTCGCCTCGGTCGAGCTGATCCAGCTGCACAACCTCGTCCATCCCGGCGAGTGGGAGCAGGCGCTCGGTTCCGGCGGAGCGCTCGAGGCAGTGCTCGAGGCCCGCGACGAGGGGCTCGTCCGCTTCGTCGGCGTCACCGGCCACGGCTTGACGGTGGCGCACCAGCACCGCCGCGCGCTCGACGTCTTCCCGTTCGACGCCGTGCTCGCACCGTGCAACCCGGTCGCGCTCCGCGACCCGGTGTACGGGCCCGATTTCGAGGCGCTCGCACGGGTCTGTGCGGAGCGGACCGTTGCATTGCAGACCATCAAGGCGATCACTCGCGGGCCGTGGGGCAGTGCCGATCCGACAGCGGGAACCTGGTACGAGCCCCTGACGGAGCGGGACGAGATCGACGTCGCCGTCGCGTTCGTCCTCGGTCGCGAGAACGTGTTCCTGAACACGGTAGGAGACAGGGAGCTTCTTCCGAGCGTCCTCGACGCCGCCGAGCGCTTCTCCGGCCCACCCGATGCGGAGGCGCTCGACGCGCTCGTCGAGCGAGCTCGGATGACGCCGCTCTTCGTCTCCTGACTGCGGCCCATGGTCGATCCCGAGTTGGAGCTACCCGGCGGTGCCAGCGGCTTGCGCGTCGTCCGTGTGGGCGACACCGTTCGGCGCCCATTGCACGAAAACGCCCCGTTCGTCCACGCCCTCCTCCGTCATTTCGAGGCCGTCGGCTTCGAGGGAGCACCGAGGTTCCTCGGGATCGACGAGGAGGGCCGCGAGATCCTGAGCTACGTCGAGGGCCGCGTGTACCCCGGCCCGGACGAGGTGGACGACCCGGTGGTCATCCTCGGCGACGAGCACCTCGTCAGCGCAGGCCGGTTGATCCGCAGATTTCACGACGCAACTGCGGGCACCGCACTCGCCGGCGCCGCCGAGGTCGTTTGTCACCCCGACCTGGGCCAGCACAACATCGTCTTCGTGGGCAACGACGCCAAAGCGATCATCGACTGGGACGAGGACGTCGCACCCGGCCCGCGTATCCTCGACTTCGCTCACGCCGTCTGGTGCCTCGCCGAGGTCGGGCGACAGGGCGGCGCGATCGAAGAACAGTCGCGCCGCGCACGACTTCTCTGCGACGCCTACGGCTGGGACGACCCACCGGCGGTGATCGACGAGATCGAAGCGCGGTTTCGCCGCGCGATCGTGTGGAACACCGCGACGCGGAAGCCTGGCGCTGTGCGCATCTTCACCGACCTGGCCGACTGGATGGAATCGAACGGGCCGTTGCTCAAGGGGGAGCTGTAGCGTCCACGGGGGCGCCGGAGGCCGCGTCACCGTTCGAGCCGAACAGCAAGAGGTGCTTCCGGTGGAGGAGCGCCGAAGAACACCGAGGAGCGACCCCGTGATCCCCTCGGAAGTCCTTGTAGAGAACGAACGCAAGGATGACGAGCGACCACAGCAGGTTGCGCGCGAGGAGTGGTGGAAGTTACGACGCACCAGGAGGCTCACGGTGGACCGTGCGGACCTTCGAGTGTGAGAAGGACGACCGGGATCGGTCGGGTGGTCCGTTCCTGGTAGCGGGCGTAGCCGGCGTAGGTGGCCGTGATCACGATCCATAGCCGGTCGCGTTCCTGGTGTGTCGCCGTCCTCGCGGTGACAGCCATCTTGTCGGCGCCGATCTCGACGACCGCGCGCGGGGTCTGCTGCAGGTTGAGCGCCCAATCAGGCGGACGATCCGCACCTCCATTC
>Ga0207648_10005689_pt1 | contig 12502 bp, 14 predicted proteins | sample KBSMisM32_FD_184310 | JGI IMG/M metagenome (GOLD analysis project Ga0207648, IMG submission 184310) | Miscanthus rhizosphere microbial communities from Kellogg Biological Station, Michigan, USA - KBS Miscanthus M3-2 (SPAdes) (version 2) | ecosystem: Host-associated > Plants > Roots >...
AGCGTGAAACCCCGGAGCATTGGGAAGCGCATTTTGTGGCGACGGCGCCGTTTCGTTACGTCGATGTGTCGCGATGCGTGCCGCCGGCGGACCTCGCACGCCTGTCGCGCTACGACCATTCGTGCCCGGAAGCCCGTACGTCGGAGCTGGTCCTGGCGTGGCTGCGCACGCAGCCATTCGGCGAGCCACAAACGTATGCCGGCATGCGCGATCGACTGTGGCGCCGGCCGCAGCCGCCCCGCGCGCTCAAACCGGATATACCGTCCTGGCTGCAGGAGATCATCCTGCGCTGTCTCGAAACAGCGGCGAGCGTGCGTTACCAATCGGCTGCGCACATCGCGTTCGACTTGCGTCATCCGGAACAGGTCGCGTTGAGCGGGCGCGCGAATGAGACACGGGCCTTTGGCGTCATGGCACAGGCTGGGCGATGGTGGCGCGCACGCCGTGTAGGGGTGCTCGCGACGTCCCGGCGTACTGCGACCAAGCGCGTCCCGGTGATCATGGTGGCGATCGACACCGAGCATCCGGAAGACGAGCGCCACCCGGCGCTCCAGTTGGCAACGCGACAACTCCTTTCGATCTACTCGGAATTGCGGCTGATGTGCATCTCCGTGGTGAGGGCCGCGCCGATAGCCGGGTCCAGCGATAGAGACACCAGCACGGGAAGGCATCTCGAGCACAAGATGCGCCTTCGCCAATGGGTGGAACGCTCCTCGCCCTCGGCAACCCGGGCCCGCACCGGGTAGCGCCGTCGCCCGCGCTCGACTTCGGCCTCCGGGTTCGCCTTCAGGTTGAGCGACCAGGCCGGGACCTTGGCGTTGCCGGCGTTGGTGTTGATCACGACCGCGTTCTCGCCGTCGGCCAGGTAGACGACCGGCGCGGTGCGCTCCTGACCGGACTTGCGCCCGGTCGTCGTCAGCAGCAGGACCGGGGCGCGCCCCACCTTGCCGCCGATCCGCCCGCCGCTGAGCCGGTAGAGCGGCACGTTGAGCTTGCCGGCCCAGCGCAGCCCACGCGCTCCCAGCGAGTGGGAGAAGCGCGCGATCGTGTGGTCGCTGGGCACGGCCGCAGTATCTCAGCCCTCTAGAGTTACGGCGATGACCGAGCCGCATCCCTTCCGCCGCGCCGCCGAAAGCAAGGACCTGGAGCTGCTCGCCGAGACGCTGCGCGAGGACGTCGAGCTGCACAGCCCCGTGCTCTTCCGCGGCTTCGAGGGTCGCGAGACGGTTACGGCCGTCCTCACCCACGTCGCCGCCACGCTCGAGGACCTCGCTTACAGCGACGAGCTGCACGAGGGCGACACCGTGGCCCTGCGCTTCAAGGCCCGGGTTGGCGACCGCGAGCTGGAGGGCATCGACTTCCTCGAGCTGGACGAGGAGGGGCGCGTCGCCGTGCTCACCGTCTTCATGCGGCCCCTCTCGGCGCTCAACGCCTTCAACGAGCAGATGATGCAGCGCCTCGGCGTCACGCCCGGCAACGTCTAGATCGGGGATCGGTGATCTAGAATCGCCGAGCCTTCCCCGGGGGAGTGCCCGAGTGGTTAAAGGGGACTGGCTGTAAACCAGTTGGCTCTGCCTACGCAGGTTCGAATCCTGCCTCCCCCATATGAGTGACGTCGGCCTCAACGACCTCGACGGCCACGTCGTCGCGATCGCCGGCGTCGCGGGTGGGCTCGGCCCGACCGTCGCCGAGGCCTTCGCCGCCGCCGGTGCGACGGTCGCCGGCGCCGACGTCTCCGCCGAGCGCGTCGGGGACGTCGCGACCGCCCTCGATCTGCCCGACGAACGCTGGGACGGCCGGGCGGTTGACCTGCTCGACGAGGAGGGGACGCGCGCCTGGTGCGAGGCGCTCCTGGAGAGGTTCGGCCGCGTCGACGCCCTGCTGCACCTGGTCGGCGGCTGGCGGGGCGGGCAACCGCTGCACGAGGAGCCGCTCGCCGACTGGCACCTGCTGCACGACCTGCTGATCCGCACGGTCCAGCACACGACGCGCGCCTTCCACGACGCGCTGCTCGCCGGCGGCCGCGGGCGCTTCGTGCTCGTCTCGGCCAAGCAAGCCCAGGCGCCCTCGAATTCCAACGCCGCCTACGCGGCCGCAAAGGCCGCCGCGGAGGCCTGGACCCTCGCCCTCGCCGACGGCTTCGAAGGAACCGCCGCCACCGCCAACATCGTCGTCGTCGACGCGATCCTCACCCCCCGCATGCGCGAAGAGAGCCCCGAGGGCGACTTCGCGACCTTCACGCCATCCGAGCACCTGGCGGCGGCGATCGCTTTTCTCTGCTCCGACGCCGCCGGGAAGATGAACGGCCAGCGACTCCCTCTTACGATGAGGGGATGAGCCGCAACGCCAAACCGGCCAACGGCGGCCCGGGGCCCGGCGAGCTGACGATTCGCGAGCTGGCCGAGCGGACCGGGATGACGGTGCGCAACATCCGCGCCCATCAGACGCGCGGGCTGCTGCCACCCCCCGTCGTGCGCGGGCGCACCGGCTACTACAACGAGGAGCACGTGGCGCGTATCGCGCTGACCCGGGAGATGCAGGCCGACGGGCTCAACCTCGAGGCGATCCGGCGGGTACTCGAGGGCGGCGAGGGCGCCGCGACGCAGATCTTCGACTTCACGCGCGCCCTGCGCGCACCCTTCGAGGACGAGACGCCGGAGATCGTCGAGGCGGAGGAGCTGGGCGCCGTCTGGGGCCAGGGCGGCCAGCCCCCCGATCCGGCCTTGATGCGCCGAGCCGAGAAGCTCGGGATCCTGCGCGCCCTGCCCGACGGCCGTATCGAGGTGATCAGCCCGCGCCTCGAGCGTGCCGCCGTCGCCCTCGCCGAGCTCGGCGTCGGCCCGGAGGGAGCGCTATCCACCGCGGAAAAGCTGCGGCGCCACGCCGACGGCGTCGCTCGCGCCTTCGTCGACCTCTTCGTCAAGGAGGTCTGGCAGCCATTCGATCGCGCCGGCCGTCCCGAGAGCGACTGGCCCAAGGTCCGGGAAGCGCTCGACCGCATGCGGCCGCTGGCCTCCGACGCCCTGCTCGCCATCTTCCAGATAGCGATGGGCGAGGCCGTAGAGAAGGCCGGCGAACGCACGCTCCGCGGCGCTGGGCGGCGCAAACGAAAAGCCGCCAAGCACGCTTGACCGCCTAGATCGAGCGATATATGGTCACACGGAGTTAGTGTACGTAGGCGTTTAAGAACGCGCGGGCCGATCGTAATTCGACGGGCGGGGGCGCCGAGGCATGGACGACAGCCGGGACTTTCCGGGCGACTTTTCGGCAGCGTTCTCGGCTGCCGTCGCACGCCTCCAAGTCGCCGTCCTCGCCGCTTGCGAGCGACAGCAGGCGTGGCCGGCGAAGGTCGCCGCGGCGATCGCCGCGGCCGTCGATTTCGCGGCAAACGACCCGCAGAGCGTCCAGCTGCTCACCGTCGACGCGCTCATTCGACGGCCTGATGGTGGGCAGCGATACGTGCGCATGATCGAGCACTTCGCCGAGCTGCTGCGCGCCGATGCTCCGCCTGACCGGGGGCGTCCGAAGACGACTGAGCAGGCGCTCGTCGGCGGGGTCGCCACGACGATGGCCGACCGGCTGCGCTTCGAAACCTCCAGCGCGCTGGTGGCCACGACTCCTGAGCTGGTCGAGTTCGTCCTCCTTCCCTATCTGGGACCGGGCGAGGCGAAGCAGTGGGCGCGTTGGGTCGAGCAGCCTTCACGGTCCTGATTGAACAGGGTCGCCGTCGTTATTGTGGCTGGGTGGGCGCGCCCTGTGCGCCTGCGCCGTGTTCCAAAGTGCATGCGGAACGCCATCGACGACAAGACGAACATCGCGATCTCCACCGCCGCTTCCACCCTGCTGATCGCCGGGGTGATCGCCGTCTTCGCGACTGCCGGGCGCGCCGAGACCCAAATCAAGGACGGGGTCAAGGTGACGGTGACAGGGAAGCTCCGGCCCACCGTCCTCCCACGGCGTGGCGCGGCTCCGATCCAGATCAGGCTGGGAGGCGAGATCGGCCTGGTCGGCACGGGGACGCTGCCGCGACTGACCAAGCTCACGATCGAGCTCAACCGCCACGGTCACCTCGACGTGCACGGTCTGCCGCGCTGCCGGACTCGCGACATCCGGCCGTCGACGACGCGCGAAGCGTTGAACAAGTGCGGCGCGGCGCTGGTTGGAGAAGGCAGCTTCTCGGCGAACGTCAAGCTTCCCGAGCAATCCCCCTTTCCCTCCGAGGGCAAGGTCCTTGCGTTCAACGGGCGATATCGCGGCCGGCCGGCAATCCTCGCCCACATCTACGGGACCGAGCCGCTGCCCACCTCCTACGTCCTCCCGTTCACGGTCGGCCGCTCCTCCGGCGCCTACGGCACGGCGCTCGAAACGGAATTTCCCGAAGTGACCGGCGAATGGGGCTACGTCACCGGCCTCAAGATGAACCTCCACCGCCGCTTCACGTACCGCGGCCAGACCCGCGGCTACCTGAGCGCCGGCTGCCCGGCGCCGAAGGGGCTGACGCTCGCCCCATTCACGCTTGCCCGCACCAGCTTCGAGTTCGACAGCGGCCTGGCGATCTCGACCACGCTCAACCGCACCTGTCGGGTGCGGAAATAGGGCACGGCTCAGCCGACCGGGGCGGCCGCGTTCATCTCCTCGCTGGCAACGTCGTGGCCCTCGTAGGGGAGGACCGCGAAGTACATCAGCGACGGCAGCAACGACTCGACGTCCTCGGCGCCACCGCGATACAGGCGCGAATAGAGCAAGGACTCGATGCCGCCGACGATGCCGGCCGCGGAGATGCTCGACGGCGCCTCGGGATCGGACAGGCCGGCGCGCACCTGCGTGTCGAGGCACTCGGCGAAGCGCTCGAGCAAGTCGTCGCGCTTGCCCAGCGCGGCCGGCGAAGAGCCGCGTGCGTCGACGATCAGGATCATCGCGGCGTCCGGCTCCTCGCGGACAAAGCGCAGCAGTCCTTCCAGCGCCCACCGGAGACGCTCGCGCCAGCCGGTCGCGTCCGCCGTCGTGGCGAGCCCGAGCCGCTGGCGCAGCCGCGCCCCGGCTGCGTCCAGCGCCGCGAGGAAGGCGTCTTCCTTGTTGTCGAAGTGCTCGTAAAAGGTCGGGCGGGAGACCCCCGCCCGCTCGATCACGTCCTGGACGCTGAACTCGCCGTAGCTGAGCTCCGCCGAAGCGCGCATGGTCGCCGCGATCAGGCGCTCGCGCTGCACAGCTTTGACGAGGCCGGAGGGGAGCGAACGAATGCCCGAGGGGAATTGCCCCTCGCCGCCGGCGAGCAACTCGGCCGCGGCGCTCACCTGCTCGGCCGACCAGTCGTCGCCGCAAGCGGCAAGCAGCGTGTCTTGGCTAAGTTGAATCCTCTGCTCAGGCATAAAGAACCTAACCGTTTTTCTTAGAAACGCAAACGGTCGGGCCACGGTACCACCAGAACGGGCAGGAGACAAGGCCCAAAGCCAAAACGCGGGTATGCTCGGACGATGCCACCGCGCACGTCCGCCGTCCGTTCCCAGCCCTCGCCGCGACCCGGCCGTCACCTCCTTCCACGCGAGTTCGTCGCCCAGCACAAGCGCCGTCGCATCACCGACGCGATTGCCGAGCTGACCGCCGAACACGGCTATGAGTCGACGAAAATCGGCGACATCGTGCGTCGGGCCGGCGTCGCGCGCAAGACGCTTTACGACAACTTCAAAGGCAAGGAGGACGCATTCCTCGCCGCCTTTGACACGGCGGCCAACGAGGCGCTGAAGCGGGTCGAAGCCGCCTGCGCGGAGGCTGGCACCGACTGGGAACGGCGAATCGAGGCGGCACTCGCCGCCTTCCTCGACTTCGTCGCCGAGGAGCCGGCGCGGGCGCGTATGTGCATGATCGAGGCGATGTCGGCTACGCCGGCAGCAAACCAGCGCTACGAGGCGACGGTCCAGCGCTTCGTCGCCCTCGCTCGCGACAACGCGCCGTCGCACGGTCGCCTGTCCGAGACGACCGAGGATACGCTGATCGGGGGCGTCGCCTGGATCGTCCACCAGAAGATCCGACACGGCGAAGCTGAGAAGGCGCCGCAGTTGCTTCCGGAGCTGTCCGAGTTCGTGCTGGCGCCCTTCCGCGTCGTCGCATAGCGACATGGCGGCCGACAAACGCGCGCGGGCAGATGGCAGACTCCACCGACCTGTGAAACGGCTTCCCCGTGGGCGTCATGGGCTCTCTCGCGAGTTCGTGGCGCAGAACCAGCGCGAAAGGCTGCTCACTGCGCTTTCCGAGTGCCTCTACGAGCGCGGCTACGAGAAGACCACGGTGGCGGCGATCGGCAAGCGCGCCGCCGTCTCCAAGAGCGACTTCTACAAGCACTTCGAGAGCAAGCAGGCGTGCTTCCTCGCCGCCTACGAGGAGGTGATCGAGAGGATTCGCAGGAGCCTGCTCTCAGGTTGTGTGGCGCCCGGGCAATGGCAGGACCGCGTCCTCGGGGCGCTGGCCTCGCTGCTCGACGACCTCGCGGCCAAACCCGCATGGGCGCGCCTCGCGCTGGTCGAGGGGATGCGAGCAGGCAGAGGCGTCTTCGACCTCCACCAGGCGGCGCTGCACAGCTTCGTGCCCTACCTGCGCGACGGCGCGCCAGCACCGCCCGAAGGCCCGCGACCGCCCGCCGCGACCGACGAGGCTGTCGTGGGGGGCGTGGCGGCGCTGCTCACGCGCCGCGTCCTCGCCGGGGAAATCGAGCGGCTGAGGGATTTCCTGCCGGAGATTGGGGAGTTTGCCTTGACTCCGTACCTCGGCGCAGCCGAGGCGCGCCGCATAATCTCCGACCTGTGATCGCGGAGCGAGTCCAATGAAGCATCTGTCGTTCTTCGCGCGGCGAGCGAAGCGGAGGCGGATGTGAGCGAAGGGAGCGTGATGGCGGCCGGAACGGCAGGCGCGGCGGCGGCGGGCGCGGCGGCGGGCGTCCTGCCCTCGCAGGACCTGGAAGCGGCGGTCGCCGCCGAATGGGTCAGCTCCGGCGACTACCGGATCCGGCCCGAGGCGATCCAGCCGGCCAGCATCGACCTGCGGCTCGGAGACCACGCCTGGGCCCTGCGCTGCAGCTTCCTGCCCGACGTCGACTCGACCGTCGAGGAGAAGATCGGCGACCTCGCCTTCCAGCGGATCGACCTGCGCGACGGCGCCGTGCTCGAGCGCGACCGTCCTTACCTGGTGCCGCTGCTCGAGGAGTTGGCGCTGCCCGAAGACGTCCGCGGCAAGGCCAACCCGAAGAGCTCGACCGGGCGCCTCGACGTCTTCACCCGCGTGCTCACCGATCGCCACCACCGCTTCGACGAGATCCGCCCCGGCTACCGCGGCCGTCTCTACCTCGAGGTGGTGCCGCGCTCCTTCGCGATCCAGGTCGAGACCGGTCTCTCGCTCAACCAGCTGCGCCTGGCGCGCGGCGACGTGCGGCTCAGCGACGAGGAGATCCGCGGCCTGCAGCGCGAGTTCCCCCTCCTCTATCTCGACTCGCATGCCCTGCGCGAGTCGGAGCTGGCCCTGGCCGACGGCCTCTTCCTCAGCGTCGACCTCTCAGGGCCGCCCGACCGGATCGTCGGCTACCGGGCTAAGAAGAACAGCCTGCCGATCGATCTCTCGCGCATCCGCGCCTACCGCTGGACCGACTACTGGGACCCCGTCTTCCCGGAGGCGGGTGGGCGGATCGTGCTCGAGCCCGAGATCTTCTACCTGCTGCTCTCCGCCGAGGGCGTCTGCATCCCGCCTCAGATCGCGGCCGAGATGATGGCCTACGACCCGACCGCGGGAGAGCTGCGCACCCACTACGCCGGCTTCTTCGACCCCGGTTTCGGCTACGACCCCGCCGGCGACCGGCACGGCAGCCGCGCCGCGCTCGAGGTGCGGGCGCGCGACGTCTCGTTCATGGTCGAGCACCGCCAGCCGGTCTGCAAGCTGGCGCTCGAGCGGACCAGCGCCGCGGCCGCGCGGCTCTACGGCTCGGACTTGGGCTCGAACTACCAGGGCCAGGTCACGATGCTGAGCAAGCACTTCGAGGAGTCGGGATAGGGGAGGGGCGTAGACCCCTCCAAAAACGCGCCGCAGGAGCGGCGCTTGAGTGCTTTTGGAGGGGTCTACGCCCCTCCGTCTCGCGGCGCCGCTCGAGTAATCGCTTTCGCTTCGCGAGCAGCTCCGCTTCGAGCGTGGCGATCTCGTCGCGGCGGCGGCGGGCTTGCGCAAGCTGGTGGTCGATGTGCTCGAGCGCCTCGTCGAGGATCTGGCGACGGCGGGTCGGGTCGGGTACGCCGCTCTCCCACTCGCTGCGCAGCGCCGGCAGCAGACCGATCTCCTCGTAGTAGCGGATCGTGCGCGGGGTCGCGCGGGCCAGCTTCGCCACGTCGCCTATCCGCAGCTCCGCTGCCTGCTCGGGGGGCGCTCACGGCGTCGCCTCGATCTCCTCGCGGATCGACTCCTCGGCCGCCTCACAGATGAGATCGCAACGTCTTTTCCATGCGATGCGTCGAAAAGCGTGCGACCGCGGAAATCCTCGATGGCGGCCTGGCGTGGGCGCAGCAGGGAGATGGCTGACTTAGTGGTTAGGCATACATATGTGCCCTTAACCACGAAGTCAGCGGCGAGACGGGCCGGGTTAGGATTGGTCGATGACGGATCTGACGTCGGAGCGGACCTGGAGCGTCTACCTCTCGGGCGAGATCCACTCGGACTGGCGGGAGCGGATCGAAGCCGGCGTGCGCGAAGCGGGGCTGCCTGTCGAGCTGTCCGCGCCGGTCACCGACCACGGGGCCTCCGACGACGCCGGGGTCGGGACGCTCGGCGAGGAGGCGGCGCCGTTCTGGCGCGACCACATGGGCGCCGGCGTCAACGCGGTCCGCACTCAGACGCTGATCCGCGCCGCCGACATCGTCGTCGTCCGCTTCGGCGACAAATACCGCCAGTGGAATGCCGCCTTCGACGCCGGCTACGCCGCCGCCCTCGGCAAGCCGATCGTCACCCTGCACGAGGGCGAGTTCGATCACGCGCTGAAGGAGGTCGACCGGGCGGCGCAGGCCACGGCGCGGACGGCCGAGCAGGTGGTCGGCGTGCTGCGCTACGTGATCCGCGGCGAGCTGCCCTGAGCTCGACCAGTCCGCATGCGAACATACGTTCGTGCGTTGGGACGACCAAAGAGTCGAGAACGATCTCCGCATCCCGGGCGTCGGCGACGGCGGCGTCGTCCGAACTTTCGACGCCCCCGAGGCGATGGGCGTCAACTTCCACGAGGTCCGGGCGCGTTCGGCACTGAACCGGGTCCCCGGCGGACGCTACGGCTTCAACTGGACGATCAATCCTTATCGAGGCTGCACTCATGCCTGCGTGTTTTGCTTCGCTCGCCGCACCCACACCTATCTCGACCTGGGCGCCGGGCGGGACTTCGAGCGGGAGATCGTCGTCAAGGTGAACGTGCCGGAGCTGCTGCGGGCGGAGCTGGCGCGGTCGAGCTGGCGACGGGAGCTGGTCGCGCTGGGCACCAACACCGACCCGTATCAGTGGGTCGAGAGCCGCTACCGGATGATGCCCGAGATCCTCGCGGCGCTGGAGAGTGCCGACACGCCCGTCTCCGTCCTGACCAAGTCCCCCCTGGTGATGCGCGACCTCGAGATCTTCGAGCGGATGGCGAAGCGGCTGCCGGTCTCGGTCAACCTCTCGGTGCCGACCCTCGACGAGAGCGCCTGGAGGGCGACCGAGCCGCATACGCCGAGCCCGTCGGCCCGGCTCGACGCCGTCGCCGAGCTGCGCCGGCGCGGCATCGACTCCGGCGTGCTCATTGCGCCACTGATGCCCGGCATCAACGACAGCCCCGACCAGGTCCAGCCGATCGTCGACCGCGCCCGCGAAGCCGGCGCCTCCTTCCTCGGCGGCGTCGCCCTCCATCTGCGAGATGAGGTGAAGGACGTCTTCTTCGCCTGGCTCCAAGCCAAACGCCCGGACCTCCTCTCCCGCTACGAAGAGCTGTATCCGGGCCGTCGCGCCTACCTCCCCCCTCCCGAGAGACAAAAGCTCACGCGAACAGTGCGCGGCTGGGGAAGGCCGAGGGGACGGAAGCCTCCTCCCCTGACAAGTCGCGGCCGGAGGGGCCGCGACTTTGAGTATCCGTCAGTTGAGGAGGCTTCCGTCCCCTCGGCCCACGGCACCCCCGCCCAGGGCTCGCTCTTCTGAGCCAACTGAGCTCCGCCGCGGGAGAGAGGACGGCATCCTCGTCAACTGACGGATACTCAAAGCGCCGGTCTAATTTAGACCGGCGCTTGTCAGGGGACGAGGGTGCCGTCCTCTCTCTTCGGCGAGGAGGTACGCGCTCCAGCTTTCGTCAACCTTCGTCGAGATCGGAGAACACGCATTCGTGTGGATCCTTGTCGTCCCTAAAACGATGGAACCGCCCACCGTGGCGAATACGCCCTGCCGCAGCGTGGTCGTAGCCGATCTCGATCACGAGCTCGGGCCGCAGCGCCACCCACTCGAGATCGCGCCCGCCGCTCCAGCGACTCGGCTCGGCGGCGCCGCTCTCGCCCGTCTCGAGCGGTTCGAGCAGAGTGCGCAGGGAGCGTTTCGTCTCCGCCGTGAAGCCGGAGATGTGACCGACCGAGCGCAGCTCCTCGCCGTCGTAGAGGCCGAGGATCAGCGAGCCGACCGTCCCCTCCTCCTTGCCGGGCCGCCAGCCCATCACCACGCAGTCGATCGTCCGCTCGCGCTTGATCTTCGCCATGCCCTTGCGCTTGCCGGGCAGATACGGCGCGTCGAGCTGCTTCGCCATCGTCCCCTCGGTGCGTCGCAGCCACTCCTCCGCCTGCGCGATGTCACGGCTGAGCTCGCTGAGCTCGACGCTGGTGTCGCCCATCAGCCGCTCGAGCCGCTCGCGACGCTCCGCGAACTGCGTATCGAGCAGCGCCTCGTCCCCCTCGGCAAGCAGGTCGAAGGCGACGAAGCCGGCGGGGATCTCCTTCGCGAGCAGGTTGATCCGCGACTCGGCCGGATGGATGCGGCTCTGCAATGCGTCGAACTCGACGTTGCCCTCGGCGTCGCGGATCACCAGCTCGCCGTCGAGCACGTAGCGCCCGAGCGGGAACTCGAGCTCGGGAAAGTAACGCGCCAGCGCTTTGCCGCCCCGCGACTGGACGTAGGCGTCGGCGCCGTCGACGAAGACGATCGCGCGGAAGCCGTCGAGCTTCTGCTCGTACGCCCACTCCTCGCCGACCGGCAGCTCTTTGCGGGTCAGCGCCAGCTGGGGCTTGATCGGCGGCTCGAGCGGAAGGGTCAACCTGACCCGATAGTTTGCCGACGCGCCCGCGCCCGCGCCTCGCGCGGGTCGGGGATCGGCACCGCGGCCAGCAACGCCTTCGTATACGGGTCGCGCGGCTGCTGGCAGACCCGGTCGGCCGGTCCCTCCTCGACGATCCTCCCTTCGTGCATGACCGCGATCCGGTCCGAGACGTGGCGGACGACGCCGATGTCGTGGGCGACGAAGACGAAGGTGAGGCCGAGCTCGTCCTGCAGGTCGTCGAGCAGGTTGACGATCTGAGCGCGGATCGAGACGTCGAGGGCGGACACCGGCTCGTCGGCGAAGATCAGCTTCGGGCGCAGGGCCAGGGCCCGCGCGATGCCGATTCGCTGGCGCTGGCCGCCGGAGAATTCGTGGGGGAAGCGGTCGTAGTGCTCGGGGGAGAGGCCGACCCGGTCGAGCAGCTCGCGCACCTGCCCGCGCAGCTCGCTTCCACGTGCCACGCCCTGGAGCCGGAGCGGCTCGCCGACGATCTGGCCGATCCGCTTGCGCGGGTTGAGCGAGGCGTAGGGGTCCTGGAAGATCATCTGCATCTCGCGGCGGAGGGGCCGCATCGCACGTCGCGAGAGACCGGCGATCTCGTGCCCTTCGAATCGCACCGACCCCGAGGTCGGCCTGGTCAACTGCAGGGCAGCCCGGCAGAGGGTCGACTTGCCCGAGCCCGACTCGCCGACCAAGCCCAGCGTCTCGCCGCGGTTGACGCTGAAGCTGACGCCGTCGACGGCGCGTATCCGGTCGACCTCGCGGTCGAAGAACAGTCCCCGCTTGACCGGGAAGTGCTTCTCGAGGTCCGTGACCTCCAGCAGCGGCCGATGGGCCGATACGTCAAGGCTGCCTTTGCTTATCGGCCTGTCGGCGGTCATGTGGGCTCCTCGAGGCCGATAGCGCCGGTGACCTGCCGGCGCTCGCGCTTCTCATCCGCGTCGAGCCAGCAACGGTCGAGGTGACTCGGCGCATCGGGCAGGCGGGCGTCGAGGCCGGGCAGCTCGCCGCAGCGGCCGAACGCGTGCGGGCAACGCGGCCGGAACGAGCACCCCTTGGGCAGGTCGAGCAGCGAGGGCGGCGCGCCTTTGATTCTGCAGGAAAATCGCGATGCGGAAGTGACCGATTTACTCGCTTCGCCCGACGGTGGTTTCTACGCAACGCTGACCTTTTCCGGCGGCTCAGGCGAGGGACGCATCACTCCACCCAAAGGCAGCAAAG
>Ga0207648_10005691_pt1 | contig 12502 bp, 15 predicted proteins | sample KBSMisM32_FD_184310 | JGI IMG/M metagenome (GOLD analysis project Ga0207648, IMG submission 184310) | Miscanthus rhizosphere microbial communities from Kellogg Biological Station, Michigan, USA - KBS Miscanthus M3-2 (SPAdes) (version 2) | ecosystem: Host-associated > Plants > Roots >...
AGCACTGCGCGGCGTGATCGCCAGCGGCATGTACTCGTTGCCCTCACTGATCTGCGGGATGGTGTCGTCGTAAGGCATGACCGTGGTGCCGGTCGCCATCGCGCCGGTCTGCGTGCTCACCGTCTGCAGGATGGTACTGCTGCCGCCTCCAGGTGCCACCGGCACCCACTGCGAGGTGTTGCCGTCGTTGTAGTAGATGAACATCTGGCCGCCGCCCGCGACGGCGTCGGTATAAAACCACTGCTGTCCGGCGACCGGCGAGCCGGGCGGCGTCGTGCCGATGCTGACGGGCGGGGCCTTGCCGTTGAAGGTGTTCCAGTCGGCCGCCGTCAGGTGTCCCGACACCGAGGTCGTGGCGGCCGGCATCGAGATCGCCGGCGTGGCACCGCCCGACGAGACGACCGGCACGGTGCCCGTCACGTTTGTCACCGTGCCGACCACCGAGATCGGCGCGTAGCGGGCGTCGGCGTCGGCCCGTGTCGGCACCGAGGTTCCTGCAGCGACACCGAGGGCACGCTTGGTGAAGGCGGCAGCGCCGGTCTGCTCGACCAGGCCGGCCGTGGCATTGAGCCCAGCCAATGCCGTCAGGTCGCTGTCGAGCGGCTGGTAGCCTGACGACACGTTGGCCGGCGTCATGTAGTCGGTGCCGGCCACCGCCGCCGAGATCGCCGTGCCGTTGCCCTTGATCAGGCCGGTGATGCTGGTCGCCATGGTGATGGCGGGTGTCGTCGTTGCGTTTGCAACCGTGCCGGTGAAGCCATTAGCCGAAGCGACCGAGACGCTCTGCACCGTGCCGCTGCCGCCGCCGCCCGAGGCGTTGATGGTCAGCGTGTTGGCGACGTCGTTGTAGTTCAGGGTGACGTTGGTGCCGGCTTGCAGCAGGGCGGCCACCCGGTCATCGACATCCTCCGCCGTCAGGCCGCCGCCGCCGCCCGTGGCAACCACCCAGCCGAGGCTCTTGCGCTCGTAGGCCTGGCCGTCGTTGGGCGCTTCCGGCACCGGGCCTGGCGGCCCCGTGGCGCCGGTCGCGCCGGCGGGTCCCTGAGCGCCGGTCGCGCCGGTCGCGCCGGCGGGTCCCTGAGCGCCGGGCGCGCCGGGCGCACCGTCGGCGCCGGCCGGTCCAGCCGGTCCAGCCGGTCCAGCCGGCCCGGCCGGTCCGGCCGGTCCCGGCCCGATGGTTGCCTTGACCTGGCCGAGCGTGCCCTTGCGGGACACGCCACTTTGGTTCAGTTCGATCTCGTCCGTGTCCGCCAGCGACGACGCCGCCGGCAGCTCGCTGATCATGACGTCGTCGAAAGTGACGGTGTCGGGCATCAGAAGGCCCTCGCGCGAGAGGTCAGTTGTGTGGTCGAGCGCATGGCGCGCTCGTCCTCCAGCAGGATCCGGTTCATCAGCTCGCCGCGCGCCGTCGCCCAGACCTGTGTCCGGCTGTCGTCGTTGAGGTAGGGCGCGGCCTGCAGCAGGGTCGCCGCCAGATACAGGTCGGGAGACTTCACGCTCAACCAGTTGGTCTGGCGAGCCGCCGGCGGCGTGCCGACCATCTCGCCCAAGCGGGGGATCCTGGCGTAGTAGGTCAGGATCAGATCGGTGTTGGCGTTGGGCGACGGGATCAGCTCGAACACGCCGTTGATGATCGTGTAGTAGGTCGCCTGGCCGAGCGATTGCTCGGACTTCATGCGGTCGGCTTCGAGCTTGCCGACATAGGTCAGTTCCGGCAGGCCGGTCCGGCCGACCGTGTTGAACGTCAGCGAGTATTCCTGGAGGAAGTCCGCCGGCACCGGCAGGAACTCCATCTGGGACACCGCCTCGGAACGGACCATCATGTCGCGAGTACGCAATTCGCGATTGAACTGCGCCTCGGCCATCTGGATGAACGCCGGCACCTGGTCGGCCAGGTCGTAGCGGTTGAGCCACTGCTGGGCGCCCTCGATCAAACCGGTGTAGGTGGTGAGGTCGGGCGTCGCCATTTAGATCAATCTCCCGTCCCAGGTTTTGAACTTAGGATTGTCCTCCAGCCACTTCAGGTAGGCTTTCTTGTCCTGGAAGATGCCCCGGCGCTGCAAATCCTGCAGCACGTTAAGGGGGATCCGCGCGACGAACACCATGTCGCGACCCAGGGTGCTGCGCGGGTTCTCGGTGCGCGCGAAGTGATTATGCCGAAGCAACTCCGACGGGTCGTACTCGGTGATGTAGCTCAGGCGATCGTCGCTCTCGTCGTAGTCGACGTAGTGCCGTGTCCCGGACACGGGATCGCTGTCCAGATAACGCTTGGCCATGGCCTGGTCCTCTTGTTTCGCAAGACACCAGGACACGACAGCTAAAGCTGTCGTGTCCCCGTGTCCTGCGCCCCCGGTAGAACTAGGTCAGGGCGTCGACAGACAGCCACGAACTGCCTCGCCGCACCCTGTTGATTGTCGAATGAGACACACCAAAGCGTGCCGCAAGTGTAGCGGTATCGGCTTTCGAGCCCATGATTTTCCTCACTTTGATTTCTGTCAGGATTGCCCGGCCGTTTCTCTCGCCAAAGGCCGTGCGCCCTCTTTTGTCGCGATCGTTGATGTTGTCGGCATGGCTGCCGGACATGAGATGATCCGGGTTCACGCAATTAGTGTTGTCACAAGTGTGTCGGATGACTTTTCCTTTTGGGATACGTCCGACGAACAGGCGATAGCTGACACGGTGAGCCAGATCGTAGAGCTTGCCGACACGTAGCTTGCCGTAGTGCCGGGCGCGCCGGTTCTTCAGAGGGCTTAGCCAGCCCCAGCAGCCTGTCGGTTCTTTCTGCACGTTGAGCATGAAGCGCTCTTTCAACGTCAATTCCGAGAATAGCTTGCCAGCGTACAGTTTGAGCCGCTGCCTCCGGACACGTCGCCAGTAGCGACGCATGTATTCCCGTTTTTCCGGCGAAGTTTTCATCAGTCTCTCCAGGTTTCCCTGGAGAGACTATCGGTGCATCGACGAATTGCCCACTAAGTTAGTGCGTCTATCATCGCCCACGACCGCTGCTGGCGCATCTTAAAGCCCCACTCGGCGAGGATCATGCGCTTCTCGCCGTCAGCGGTTTTGGCCATAACCTCTGTCTGGAAGTTACGCAGATAAGCCAAAGCAGCGAACTCGGGATCGCCGACGTAGACACAATCGGTCGGCATGAACCTGTCCGCGATGATCGCCGTCGTGGCGAAATCGCCGACGTAGGTGTCGGCCGCGCCGATGATCTCGGCCTGCTGTCCGGACGGGACATCGCGGTAGCGGGTGGCGATACCCGTGAAGCCGCTGATCGCGATCTTCTGCGCGGCGTTGACGAAGGCGACCTTGGGGTCGCCGCCCTGCACCCAGACGTTCTGCTGGGCTGTCTTGAACAGGGCTTCCGTCAAAGCTCGCGGTGTCCCGGGCACCGCTGCGGTGGCCGGATAACCGTTGAGGTTGGCGCCGCCGCTGGACATGACAGGAGCAGTACCCGTCGCACCCGGTTGATAGTTGGTGATGATCCAGGCGCCGATGCCCGCCGTGGCACGCGCGACAGAGTTACTACCGGCGTTGCCGACCTGCTTGCCCATGGTCGCGAGTTCCATGTCGCGCTTCATTTCCGAAGCCGCTTTGGCCAACTCGTAGGCCAGGTAGCTGTTCATGCCGGCCTTATCGACGGCCTCCAACGTGCCGGACACGGTCACAACCTTACGGTTGATCTGTGTGTAGTTATTGACGCGCGTCGTCGGCAACCTCGGGTCGGTGTAGCCCGAGATGTCGTCGCCTTCCAGGACAGGGGTGTTCGCCGCAGCGGCGAGGGTATCGACCTGCCACTCGAACATCGTCTGGCGTGCGGTGTCCCGGCCGAAGTTGGCCATGCCGGGGCAGTCGACGGGCGAAATGTTGTAGATGATATTACTCAGGTCTTCGCGAACCGAACGACTGGCGTCATAACGGGTCATGGTGTTGGTGATCAGGGCCATAACGTCTCTCCCTAGCCAAGCAGGCCTCTAAAAACAGCCGCTGCATCCTCGATGCGGCCGGTCTTGGCGAGACGATTACGCGCGCGAAGCGTTTCGGACTGCTGGACACCGCTCGGGGCGGCGCCGGCCGGGGCGGGACGCGGACCCTTGCCGAGGACGGGCTTGGGCTTCTGGCCCATCAGCTCGTCGTAGCGGCGCGCCTTGTCCATCATCAGGATGGCGCGCGGGTCGAGCGCGTTGGCGATCTCCTGGTCGGTGTAGTTCGCGCTGCGGGCATAATTCACCAGCTTGGCGCGATCGGCTTCCCAGATTTCCGCCTTGTTCCACGCCGGGACCCGCTGTTGAAGGTACTCACGCCCCTTCTTCATCAGCTCCTGACGTGTCGCCTCGGTCTCCGACAATTGGGTCTGTTGCAGGCGTTGCTGTTCGTATTGCGCTGCCGCGATCCGATCCTGCCGCTCCCGCCAAAGATCCTTTTGCCGGACATAGTCCAGCGGATTGGCCTTGTAGAGCGCGTCCCAGTCGGGTTCCGGCCCCATGTCGCCCTGGATCTGGGTGACAAGCGCCGGCAAGAGGGCCGCGTACTGCTGCCTTTCCGCCAATAACTGTGCTCGTTCCTGTTCGAAAGCCTTGCGGGCCTCCGCCAGGGACATGGTCTTCGCGTTGTAGTCAGCGGTCCTCGAATAGCCTTTGAGCGCCTCGTCGAGGCTTACCTGGTGCGGCTTGCCGTTCACGCGAACGGTGTACACCGGGGCCGTCGACACCTGCTGCTCGGCAGGTTCTTCTTGTTCCGTCGGCGTTTCGGCCTCTTCCCCGCCGGTCTCGCCGTCGGCTGTGGCCTCCTCGCCTTGTGCTTGGTCCTCGTCGCTGCCTTGAAAGGCCTCGGCTTGGGCTGGATCAGGAGATGGCTGGGTCTCGTCCGAGGCTGGCTTGGCCTGTTCGGCGTCCAGGAGGCCCTCGAAAGCTGCCGCTGCATCTACCAACGTGGTTCCTTGCCGCTGAGGGGCGGAAGGGGTGCCAGACGCTGTCTCCGGAGGCATTTTTTACTCCTGAAATGGGAGGGGATCAATTCCATTGGGTGGGCGGAGATAACTGGCGTCGGAAGGCTTCACCCGGGCCTCCATCGCCTTGCGCTGGACCTTGAAGCCGCCGACCAGGTCGTGCAGCCGCTGGTAGAGATGCTGCAGCGCCTTCAAGTGGTGCCAGATCTTCTCGCGATCCTCGACGGTCGCCGCCGCCTGCCACTGCAGCTGGTAGTCGTTCTCGGCAACCTGCAGCAGCTTGGTGAACGCGCTTGACCGCAGCATGTCCTCGATCTCGCGGATCTCCTCGGTGGTGATCAGGACATCAGGCATCAGAACTTCCTCTGATAGCGGATGCCGAACTGGGTATTGGGCTGACCCTCGTAGGGCTGCATGTGCTGCAGCGTCAGCGACAGCAGGGCATCGTCGTGAAGCTTCTTGCGCCACGCCGCCGTGAACAGCTTCTCCTGCTCGGGCGTGATCTTGAGCGCCGCCTCGGCCTTGCCACCCAATAGGGGAATGTCGTTCATGCCGGCGCCGAACAGCGGCGTCACCTTGGTGTAGGGGTTGCCCTCGTCGGTCGTGCGCTGCTGGAACTGGGCGCCACCGGTCAGCGCCAGCGGTCCCAGGTTGAGGGTGGCCTGGGGCGTGACGCTCTGTGGCATGCGGCCACCGGCGGCCTGGTACTCGGAGCTGAACTGCAGTGGCTGAAACACGTTGCCGGTGTCGAACTGTTGCGGCTCGGGCGGCGACAACATGCGCCTGAGGTATTCATCAAGCTCTTCCCGGCTGTCGAGCAGACCGGCCATCACTTGGGCTTCGGCCGCTGCGCCGCCTTCTGCCTGGCCATGCGCTCGCCGGCCTCGGTCTTCTCGGTGTTCATCTGACGTTGGGCGTCTATGCTAAGGCGATGCTTCGCCAGATCGAACTGCAGCTGGCGCTGGTGCTGCTGATCCTGGGACTGGCGGTCCTGGTCGGCACCGTGGATTGACATGGCGCGGTCCCATTCGCCCAGTTCGCGCTCGTGGCCGCGATGCTTCTCGTCGCTGTCGCGCTGCTGGGCCTCCGCCGCCAGACGATTTTGCTCGGCCGTCGAGTGCTTCAGCAGGTCGCCCAGCAGATGCGCGCGGTCGGTCTCGGCCTGCTGGTCGCGCTCCGACATCTGGGCACCCCACTGCGCCTCGATGCTCTGCATCTGGACGAGGGCGTTGATCTTGGTCTTCTCGACCTCGCGGGCGTGCTGAAGCTCGGCCTCCTTGGCCGTGATCATGTTCTTCATCTTGTCGTTCTCGACCTCGCCCTGGGCCTTGAGCATCTGTGCCTGGGCGAGAACCATTCCCGGGTCGGGTTTGGGCGGCGCGCTTGCCATCTGCTGCTGCAGCGCCGCCATGTCGATCGGCTTCCAGAACTGGTTGACATCTTTGTAGCCCATCAGTTCCGTGATTTTAGCCAGTGTATTCCTGTATTGAGCCGCGTCCGCTAAGGGGTTCATCGGCCCCATCAGCTGGATGATCTGCTCCTGTTTTTGGGCGATCATGATCAAGGACTGGATCCGGCGGCTGTCGTCGCCTCTTCCGAGGGCGACGTTGACCTTGCAGTCGAGCGTCGCGTCCCACATCCGGGGATCGGCCTCGACCCACTTGCCGCGCAACCGCAGTGTCCTGGGCTTGTCCTGGTGGCGCACGACGAGCTTCAGGATGCCCTTCATGACGCGCCTGAGTTGCTCGGCAAAGATGCGCGCCGTCATCTCGGTGCGCTCCTGCGCGCCCTGGATGGCTGCGTTCACGGCGCTAGCGGTCGTCGATTGCAGCACGTCCGGATCCAACCCGGCGGTCGCCGGGATGATGCCGGTACGTACGGCGCGCAAGTTGTCGATCCATTCGATGACGGGCATCGCGTTCTGGCCGACAAACGGCTCGGCGAACGGCTGAACCATGCCCGGCTGGCGCATCCGGATGATCGCACCAGTCTCGACGTTTAGGACATCGTCGAGATTGACTTGCCCTTCCACCACCGCCGTCCGGGGATGAATACTCTGCGCCAGGCTGTCCAGGACACCGCGCATGACGTTGGACTTGAGCAGCTGCAGGTCCATGGTTTGGTCTGCAACGCTGTTTCCGATGAGCATGTGAGGCTCAGGATCCGGGCAAAATATACCGAAAGGAGCTTCATCGACGACCTCGTCGTGCATCACGGTGCTGCCGATGGTGCAGACTTTCCGAAGCTCGGCGTAGCCATCGCCATCTTTATCAATCCGGATCCACTGCTCGACGTAGGTGACTTTCTTCGCCGTCGGATCGTTGATGTCCGGCGTCTGGAGGAAGGCGTTGATCGCCGGGTTGCGGGTCTGGGCTTCGTAGTTCAGGACAAAGGTGTCGCCGATGTTGGCAATGTCGACGATCTCGTCGTAGTCGTAGCCCATCGCGACAAGCTCGCTGATGGTCTTGATCGAGCGGTGCCCGAGGTAGGGTGACTTATCGAGATCCCGTGTGGTACGCGCACAGATGAACTCCTCGCAGGGCACGCATTCGATGGTGACTTTTTTCCGGGGGTGGTAACGCCGGACACGGGTGTCGTAGAGCCAGGGCGACACCGGCGGCTGCGGCTGGCCCGTCTGCATGTCGACGACGTTGGTCGGCGCCGGGGGCTGCGCCGGTCCTGCGGAGGTCGGCGCAGGATCCTCCCAGTCGGGATCCTGGTAACGGCGGCGCTCCAGGATCTGGATCTCGCCCTCGCTCTCCAGGACACGCATCTGTCCTTCGGTGAGCTTGGTGAACTCCATCTCGTAGATGTCGACCGTCTCGTCCCAGTAGTATTTTATAATCCCGGTTTTGCGGATCAGGGCGTCCTTGAACGTGTCGTAGAGGATCGTGAAGCCGGGGTTGTCCTGGTAGAACAGGTGATTGACGTAGTCGGTCTGCTGTTCCGCCATCTCGACCTTGTCGGCCGTGTTGGGGTCGAACGTCACCGCGTCAGACGACGATGTGAAGATCCGAAGCAATCCCGGCAGCATCGCCAGGGTCGTGTCGCGGACATCCGTCATGACGATCTGCGACCGGCCGTCCTCTTCGTTGCCAAACGGATCGCCACGATAAAACCTCGTCGCCGCCGTCCGGTAGGGCGCGACGTAGCCGTCGATGTAGAGCGCCGCGTCGGACTGCGCTGCCAGGACGGCCGAACCGAACTGGTCCTCGTCCATTGGCGCCAGGTCGAAAGGGTAGGGCGTCGCCGGCGTCGCCACGCCCGGCTTGTTGGGCCGGGGCTTGTTGCGCGGCACCAGGACCGGCTTGCCGCCGCCCATCACCCAACCGACGCTCGCCATGGCGCTACTCCAGGAAGCTGGTCTTGACCCGGGTCAGGGCCTTGCCGGCGCGGGCGCCGCGCTTCAGGGCAGAGGTTCGCCCCGCCTTCAAGACGCTGGCCCGCTGGGCTTCGGACAGGGGCTTGCCCGTCGAGCCAAAGCCATAGGTCGCGCCCATGCCTTCGGGCCGGACCGTCATGCCTTCGGCACGGCTGAAGGACTTCATCATGTCCTGGTGGTGCAGGAAGTTCTTGTTGGTGGGCATGGCGGCCTACCTTTTGAAGTGCTTGCCGAGGCTCGCCTTCTTGCTGCCGGCGACCGAGGCGGAGCCATGCCCGCCAATGTCGTAGCCGCCGCCCGATCCCGAGGGACGCCGTGTCCCGCCTGATTTGTTCCCGAAGTTGGGCCGGTCGTGGCTGTCCACGAACTTCAGCGACGAGCTGCGGCTGACGTCGGCATTGGTCTGGGCAGCCTTCGACTTGGCCGTGGCGTAATAAGGCGTAGTTCGATGCCCCTCACAACCGGGACCGTTGGCCTTGGACATGGGGCGCTCCTCTAGAAGATGGAGCAGCGCCGCAGATCGCTGCAGACCTTGCGCTATACCATCTTAGGCCACATGCCGCCAAGTTTTGCCCAGGATGATGTTGCTGATGGTTTGCTGGCTGACACTGTAGGCAAAGGCAAGATCGCCCTGGTTCCAGGTACTGGCCCGGATGGCACGTACGTCGGCTTCGGTCAGCTTGACGTTACCGTCACACTCCCCACGCGCACTACGACCCTTACGGTGGCGATCGGCCGTGTTGTCCTGGGTAGTACCCAGAAACAGGTGATCCGGGTTCACGCAGCACGTCAGGTCGCATTTGTGCAGGACTTGCTGGTTGCTGGCGATTGGTCCGCAATTCAGCTTCCAGACAATGCGATGGGCTCTTTGCGCGTACCCCGTTTCAGCGGGATCATCATCGTATTTGGTGAAAACACCGTAACCGTCTTTGTCGACACCGGCAGTCCACAGCCAACAACCCGAGTTGGGTTCGGGCATGACCTTGGCCCAGAAACGATCTTGCCAAGGTGTCGATTGGCCTTTCAGTGGCACCGGCTATTTCCGTTTAGTTTTGGCCTTGAGCTTGGTCTTTTTACGTTTGGGTCGGGCAAGGTCTTCCCGGATGTTTTGGACGGTTTTCGTGGTAGCAGTCTTAGCCATTATACAGTTCCTTTTATGCGTCTGAGAAGTGGTTTGCCGGGGAGCCAACCAGGTGCTCGCCCTCCAAGATGCGCAGCTTCGCCGGCGAAGGTCAGGCACAAGGCATCCGCTAGATCGCAGGAGCGCAGCCCGCGCTTCTTCATCTCGGCCTTACCCTCGACCTTGATCTTACCGTTAGACGTAAAACTGTATGTTGGACTACTCAGTTCCTGTTTGAGTTCATCATCATAGGGGAGCTTAACAGCACGAGTATTCAACCATTCTCGGGCCGAAAGCCAGAGATCATCGCGCAGCCTGTTCGCCTGCATGTTCACCGCCGTGGTTTCGCTGACGTTGACGTCGCGCACGTTGTAGCCCTGCTCGCGCAGGCGATCGGCGACGCCCGCCCCTAATCCAATGCTGTCGATGCAGATCTCGTCGGGGTGATCGTTCTCAGCCTCATGCAGGATCCTTCCGGCGGTGCTCATCAGGTCTGTACTGGGCCACCACTTGAGTTCGATGACGACGTTTCCCTTGCGCTTGCAGAGAACGGTCCGGTCGGATCCGTAGCGCGCGATGTCCACACCAAAACGGAGAGGAACGTGCGGGTCGAGGACGATGTCGCGGGATTGCGCTGCGACCACCAGCTCCAGGGGAATAAGCGTATCATCCCCAGTCTTCGGGAACTCGCCCAGGACACGAACACGGTAGGCATTGCTGTCCTCGCCATAGGTCGTCGCGATCTGGTCGATGAAGTCCTTGGTCACGAGCGGGTTGCCGACGCACGTCACATGCGCCGTGTGCCAGTCGGACTTGAGCTGATGGTGGGTCCGGAAGAAAAGCCCCTCCAGCCTGACCGGGTTGCCGATCAGGATGGTGGTCGCGTTGAACGAGGTCATGCTTCCCGACGCGGCCTCGAAGACTTGTTCTGGGATCCCCGACGCCTCGTCGCCGATCAGCAGGACATGATCCGAATGGACACCGGCCAGGGCTTCGGGACGCTCGGGTGAGCTTGTTCTGGCGGACACGAAACTGGCTTCGGGATTGGCCTTCAGCTCGATCCTGTCGGAGTAGGTCTCGAACAAGGCCCTGATCGGCGGCGGCAAGTTGCCGATCCAGTATTTGACCTCGACGAACAGCGCGTCGAACAGCTGACCGGCCGTAGGTGCCGTGATCACGGTCTTCTGCGGATAGCGGCAGACCATGTGCCAGATCACGAGAAACGCGCAAAAGGCGCTCTTTCCGACACCGTGTCCCGCCCTGACGGATACTCGCCGGGCGCCGCGCGCCACGCTCATCATGAGTTTTTTCTGCCAGTCCTGAAGGGTCGTCACCCCAAGGACATCCTCGATGAAGCCGACCGGATCGTCGGCGTAGGCCTCGATCAGTTGTTCATAGAAAGCCTGCGTTGCGACCGGCAACGCAGGAGTTGGCTGCTTCAGCCCAGGAAAGCCAGCAAACGGATCAGAGGCCATCGAAGGGGTCCACAGGGCCACCGCCGGCGTCGCCGGCAGAAGTGAGATGAAGGATCTCCGCCGCAGCCGCATGACCATTCCCCAACTGCTTGCGTTGCTTCATCTTCTCGACCAGGGCATCGACGTGAGATTTCGCCAAGTCGACATTCAGATTTACATGCTTCTCGATCCACATGCCCTTGTACTTGCCGAGAAGCTCTTGGGCTTTCAGCGCGGCCAGGTACATGCCGGATCCTTCGGCGAGGTCGCTGATCCGCACGATGTTGGCGATGATCACTTCAGGGGTGATCTCCTCGGCCGGGGTCATGCGGGTGGCCACCGCCTCCAGCACCACGCTGCTCGCCAGGTGGCCGCCTGTCTTGGACGCACGGTCGCCGGCGCCGTAGGCGCGCGGATTGAGGATCACCTTGCGCGGATCCTTGATGAACTTGTGGACGAACTGGACCTGGTTGGGGGTCAGGCCCGAGTTGTTGCGCTTGAGGGATTTTGCATTGCCGGGCATCTGGACACCGTGAGGGGAGCGGTGGCGGGAGTTGAACCCGCGACCTCCAGATTATGAGCCTGACGAGCTACCGGGCTGCTCCACCCCGCTGTCGGTAGTATCGGTCGGCCTGGTGCTGCCGGGCAAGCCCTTGGTCGCCGCCAGCACGCACCACATCGACGCCGTCTGCAGCTGGGTGATGGCGACGCTGGCTTCGCGGCCGGCCACGCCCCGGTCGCGGATCAGCTCCATGAGCGAGATCAGCTCGGCGGTGCGACGCTTGAGGTCGGCCACCGTCGGGTCTTGGCTCGGGTTGAAATCCTGGCGGACGGCGTCTTTGGCGGTTGGGCTGACGGCGATGTTGGTCATGAGTTTCTCCGGGAATGGGATCGCTTGCTCTATACGATTTTTTAAATTTTTTGGCGAGAATAGGACTGGGATCGCTTGCTCTATACGATTTTTTAAATTTTTTGGCGAGAATAGGATGCGGGCCGGGGCCGCACACGAAGACCGTCTATACGATTTTTTAAATTTTTTGGCGAGAATAGGATGCGGGTGGTCCGCATACGAAGACCGCGCCGGGGTGGTCCCGGGGGCGGGGGGCCGATCTTGTCAGCGTCAAGATGCATGTCCTGGTCATCTTGACAGCGCCAAGACGCAGGACACGACACGGTTGACACTGTCTAGTTGCAGTCATCAGTCATCTTGACACTGTCTAGTTGCACTCGCCATGCGTGTCCTGTGTCCTGATCTAGTCACTGTCTAGTTGCGTCTCGTCTGCGTCTAGACAGCGCCTAGATACATGCAACGTGAGCGTGTCCGTGTCTGCAGGACACACGCAACTAGACAGCGTCAACATGCGCGCGTCACGCGGCTCGTTCGCCTGGTTTGTCCACATATCCCCAGAGCAACAACAAATTGCATTGGAACATCTCGGAGAATTTTCAGGAACGAATGCGAACATGAAGACACGTGCTACGATGGCCCAGGACAGGGCAAAAACGCTCCAGCGGGCAAATAAACCCAGCTAGCGACGATCGGTATTATGGAAAATTCCCATGCTCGCCTGGTTCCTTTGCACAACGTATGCATG
>Ga0207648_10005693_pt1 | contig 12498 bp, 11 predicted proteins | sample KBSMisM32_FD_184310 | JGI IMG/M metagenome (GOLD analysis project Ga0207648, IMG submission 184310) | Miscanthus rhizosphere microbial communities from Kellogg Biological Station, Michigan, USA - KBS Miscanthus M3-2 (SPAdes) (version 2) | ecosystem: Host-associated > Plants > Roots >...
GGATGTGCATGGCCGTGGCGATGCGGCCGCGACCCGCGAGCCGTCGGCCCGCGGCGAGGGCCGCGCGCCGCATCAGGCCCGAGGCCCAGATATCGCTGTAGACGCCACGCTCGTCGCGCAGGCGGTAGGTGAGGCGGGCCTCGCCGAGAAGTTCGTCGAACTCTCCCTGGTGCGCAGCGGGAACCTGGGCCCGGGTCTCGGCAGTACGCGCCTCGACATCCGAAGCAGCCACGGCTTCGCCGGAGCCGACGATCCGGATGGTCCGCAGGAGCGCGTCCGGCAGTTCGATCATCGTGGGCTCGGCGATGTCGAAGCCGTCGACGAGACGGTTGCCGACCAGGTCGAGGTAGCCCGAAACGGCCGCACCGGCCTCGCCCCCGAGGGAACGCAGCGACGCGAGCGCCTGCGTCGGGTCGCCATCGGCCGCGAGGGCCCCGCGGGCCGCGGCGTCCCGCGACAGCACCCGCTTCAGACGCTCCATTTCGGCGGAGCCACCCGCTGACACCTCCGCAGAACCGCGCATCAGGTCCAGCAGGTCCGACGGCGGCAGGCTCGTCCAGTCGCCGACGTGGGCGAGGAAATCCCCGGTGGGGAGCACGGCAGCGGAGGTGAAGCGCATGTGCTGGGCGATCATCGCCGCATGGTGGTCGCGGCAGCGCGCAAGGTACGCGACCAGTTCCGCGTCGGAGAGTGCGTCGGGATCGACGCGTTGCAGTTCCCGGTGCGTCGCAATCGCGGCCGGCTTGCAATTCTCGTCCCAGTCGCGAAGCTGTTCCCGCCAGAGCTTCTGCGCGAAGACCTTTTCAGCGCGCTCGAAACGTTCGGGAATCTCGGCTTCGGGTGCGGGCAGCACCTGGTTGTAGCCGAAGCCTTGCACGTAGCCCATCTGGAGGCCGTCGATGATCATCCCGTAGAAGCGTGCGAAGTCGTTGGTACCTCTCTTGAAGGCGGGCGGGTGCATCTCCTGGAAGTAGCGTGTCAACGGGCGCGGAAAGTGCACGGGATCCTGCTTCCATGGGCCCGGACCGGGCGGCTCAAGATGGAGTTCGGACGACGCGTCGGATGCTGTCATGGCGATTTCCTCTCAGCGGATGGCCCTCGGATCGCGCGGCTGCCAGCCTCTGTTTCTCGCTCGGAGCCGAAGGCAATGTACCCCGTTCATACCCGTGGCACTGGCCATGTTGATTCTCGGCCACCGCGACCATGAATGCGATGCTCGATGACCCGACATCGCAATGGCGTCACCTCGCGGCGGATGTCACAGATGTCGATCCGGCCGGTCGTCGTTCGTCGTGGGGATGAGATGGCGGAATCGTTCCGTCGCCGCGCCAAGACCAGGAGACCTGACCATGCGATTCCTTTCGATGATCCGCATCGACGAAACCACCGGCCAAGTGCCCAGCGAACAACTGATGGCCGACATGGGCAAGCTGATCGAGGAGCTCACCGGCACCGGACAACTCGTCAGCACCGCCGGACTGCGGCCGACCGCGGAAGGCGTGCGCGTTCGGCTGCACCGCGGAGGCAAGCTGTCAGTGGTGGACGGCCCGTTCACCGAAACCAAGGAGGTGATCGGCGGCTACGCCATCCTCGAGGCGCAGTCCAAGGCGCAGGCGGTCGAGCTGACGCGGCGATTCCTTGAGGTGCACGGCACCGATTGGGACATCGAGTGCGAGGTGCGCCAGCTCGACGGGCCGGAGATCGGCTGCAAGCCCTGATGCGCGCGATCAGCGCCACGCTTGTCAGGCACCGGTCATGGCCGGCATGCGGCAGACGCTGCGGGCCCATGCCGTCGCGCACTCAATGCGGGAACGCGAGCCGCCTTTCCATCCAGCGCTGCACCTGCTCGAAGCTGAAGCTCAGCAACCAATAGACGCTCGCCGCCGCCAGGTACAGCGGAAAGGGCTGGAAGGTGGTCGAGATGAGTTCCTTGGTCGCGAGCATCAATTCCGTCACTGCAATCACCGAGACCAGCGAGGTGTCCTTGATCAGGCTGATCAGGCTGTTCGAGAGGCTGGGCACCGCGGCGCGCAGCGCCTGCGGTCCGATGATGTAGCGCAGGGTCTGCGTGCGCGTCAGCCCGAGACTGGTCCCCGCCGACCATTGGCCTTGCGAGACGGCATGGATGGAACCGCGCAAGGTTTCGCTCAAGTACGCCGCCACGTTGAGCGTCAGGGCCAGGATGCCGGCCGTGATCGGGGAGAACTCGATCCCGATGGTGGGCAGCCCGTAGTACACGATGAACACCTGCACCAGCAACGGCGTGCCGCGCATGGCGCTCACGTACAGCGCCACCACGCGCTGCGCCACGGGCAGGCGCAACACACGGACCAGCGTGATCGCGCCCGACAACGGCAGCGCGAAGAGCATCGAAGCGACGGCGAACAAGAGCGTGTAGGCGGTGCCCTGGAGCATCACCGGCCACGCGAGCGCAAGGAGCGATGGCAGATCCATGCCGGTCTGCTCGCGGATCAGCGGGCTGCAACCGGCGGCTTGCTCACGTCACGTTCGAACCACCGGGTCGAGACCTTCGCATAGGTGCCGTCGCGCTTGATGTCGTCCAAAGCCTTGTCGATGGCCTGCTTGAACTTCGGATTTCCCTTGCGGAACGGAATCGCATTGCTCTCGGGTTGGCCGATCGGCGCGCCAGCCTTCACCGGCAGCTTCGTCTTCTCGCGCAGGTAGGGGATCAGCAGGCTGTCGTTGATGGCGACGTCGATGCGACCCGCGGCGAGATCTTGCAGGTACTCCGGTGCCCCCGGGTAGGTGCGTACCTCCGCGCCGTCGATGCTCTTGGCCAGATCGGCGTAATTGCTGCCCTGGCCCACGCCGATCTTCTTGCCCTTGAGTTCCGCCGGCGTGTCCAGCTTGCGCGTCTCGTTGGTCCGGATGATCAGTTGCGGATAGGAGATGACGTACGGCTCGCTGAAGTCGAAGGTCTCGCGGCGCTTGTCGGTGGCGGCCACCTGGTTGACGATCACGTCGAACTTGCCCGCCTGCAGACCGGCCAGGATGCCGCTCCATTCCGTGGTTGTGAACTCGGGCTTCACGCCCAGCTTGGTCGCGAGGGCCTTGGCGATGTCGACGTCGAACCCGTCGAGCTCGCCCTTGTCGTTCTTGTAGTTGAACGGCGGGTAGGTGCCTTCCATGCCGATCCGAAGCGTGCCGCGCGATTTCACCTCGTCAAGCAGGTCCGCCGCATGAGCGGTCAACGCGGCGGTGGCGAGGATTGCGGCGACGATCCGGGCAGCAGGCTTGTTCTTCATCATCGATCTCCAGGAGTGGGGAACGAGCGATGTTGCCACCGTGCGTTGCTCAAAGCGCGCGCATGGATATGCCTGCGCCGCAGCTGGCCTGGCGGCCGACTGTGAAGGCGGGCTTGGGGTTCGGCCATCGATGCGGCTGCGCGCCGGACGGCGCGCGGCACGACAGCCGGTTGTCAGGCGGGCTGCGCTTCGGCGACCTCGCCCAGCGTCTGCGCGAGCCGGGTCCAGCGCTGAGGGGTCAGGCGCTCGCGCATCAGTCCGAGCACACCGGCGAGGGCCGGCGCCGGCAGCTTGCGCCGCATGTCGCCGAGCAGTGCGGCGAGCTCGTGGGGGTTCAGCGCCTCCGCGATCCAGCCGATCGCCTCGACCTTCATGTGCGGCTCGCTCGCGGCGAGCAGCCGATCATGCAGTGCGTCGAGCTCGTCGTCGCTGTACAGCGACCACAGCAGTTCGTTGTTGTGCGTCTCTTCAACGTTCATGTGCTCGAGGTTCTCGGCGGCAAGCAGCGCGAAATGGCGGTACAGCCGGTGCAACCGCAGCTGCCGCTCGGCCGGCACGGCGCGGCGCACGGCGTCGATCTCGGCGCGCAGCGCCTGCAGTGTCTCGAACTGCTCGCGGTGATCGCCGGCGGTGTGCTGCGCGCCGCCCGGCTGGCGTGCCTCGATCGCGCGGTGCACGAAGTCGTCCTCGTGCTTGACATGCGCGGCGAGCAACGCGAGCAGGCGCTCGGCGCGATCGAGCACCCGTTCACGCTCGCCGGCATCGTCGGCGTCGAGCAGGCCGAGCGCACGCACGCTGTCGAAGAGCGCGGCCCGCAGGCCCTTGTGGATGAAACGGTACAGGTCGTGGCGTGCTGCGGCGTTGGCAGATGTCATGGTGGGCTCCGGTCGGTGGTGGACGCGAAGCAGTGTCGCCAGCGGCGGCCGCGGGCGCATCGCTCCGAAGAGCCAGCTGCGTGCGCCAGCGGAGCCATCGCCGCCACCGGGGGGAGCCATCGCCCGCTGGCCCGTATGGGCGATGCGCACCGACCGCGCTGTCGCGACACTGCCCGCCATCGAACGCACACTGCCCGCAAGGATTCTCATGAGGCTCGATCGCCACACCGTGGCCAGCACCCGTCGCCCGCTGCAATGAAGCCCGTGCTCGCGTTGCTGCTGGCCAGCTGCGCACTCGCCGTGCAGGCGCGCGACGCCTTGCCGCAGCATCTGGCCGACACCGGCTGGCAGGCGCCCGGGGTGATGAGCTTCACACCGCAGTACCCGCTGTGGTCCGACGGCGCCGACAAGCGCCGCTGGATCGCGTTGCCACCCGACGCGGCCATCGACGCGTCGCAGCCCGATGACTGGCAGTTTCCGGCGGGCACCCGACTGTGGAAGCAGTTCGCGCACGGCGGCAAGCCGGTCGAGACACGCTACATCGAGCGCCTGGCCGACGGCTCGTGGCGCTTCGCGACCTACGTCTGGAACGAGCGCGGCGACGACGCGCAGCTCGCCCCCGCAGGCGGCATTGCCGCGCTGCCTGTCGCTGCGGCGCCGGACGGCCGCTATGCCGTGCCGGGGCGCGGCGATTGCATCGCCTGCCACGGCGGCGCGCAGAAGGTTCTCGGCTTCGGCGCCCTGCAGTTGTCGCCGGCGCGCGCGACACGCGCCCGGCCGGGCGACCTCGACCTGCGCAGCCTGGTCGCCCGCGGCTTGTTGCGCGGCCTGCCGCCGGCGCTCATCGGTCAGCCGCCGCGCATCGCGGCCGCGACACCGCTCGAACGCGCGGCGCTCGGCTACCTGCATGCGAACTGCGGCCATTGCCACAACACGACCGGCACGCAGGCGCCGGTGAGGCTGGCGCTGATGCAGCGCATCGCCGACAGCCAGGCCAGCCGCGACGAGGTATTGCGCTCGATGCTCGAAGCGCCGAGCCGCTACCGGCCGCCGGGCTTCGGCGACGAGGCCCGCGTGATCGCCGCCGGCCATCCCGAACGCAGCGCGCTCGTCGCGCGCATGGCCTCGCGCGATGCGCGCGTACAGATGCCACCGCTGGGCACGCACGTGCCCGATGCCGAGGGTCTGGCCCTCGTTGCGCAATGGATCCTTCAACTGCCTTCATCAACCCCGGAGCCAAGACCATGACCCCATCTCCACTGCTCGTTACCGCGTCGCAGATCGCGCTCGCGTTTTGCACCGCCGCACTCAGCATCGCCTTCGCGCCGACCGTGCACGCCGCGGACTCGACGCCGAAGGTCGGCCAGATCGAGCGCGGCCGCTACCTCGTCAACACCTCGGGCTGCATGGATTGCCACACCCCGCTGAAGCCCGGACCGAACGGCCCCGCGCCCGACATGAGCCGGCTGCTGTCGGGGCATCCGCAGGCGTTGAAGATGCCGCCGGCGCCAGTGCTGCCGGCCGGCCCCTGGCTGGTGACGGTGGCGGCGACGAACACCGCTTGGTCCGGCCCCTGGGGCGTCAGCTTCACCGCGAACCTGACACCCGATGTCGAGACCGGACTCGGCGCATGGACCGTCGACGACTTCAAGGCGACGATCCGAGGCGGTCGCCACATGGGCCGCGGCCGGCCGGCGCTGCCGCCGATGCCGATCGCGGTCTATGACAACTTCAGCGACGACGACCTGGAAGCGGTGTTCGCCTACTTGCGGACGATCCCGCCGGTGAAGAACCGCGTGCCCGAACCAGAGGCGCCGCGCGCCGCGCAGTGAGCAGCTTCGGCTGATCGTGTGCTGTCCCGTCGCTGCGCGCCCCGGGTGCGTCGGCGAGCGGGCGCGAGCGCGCCGCCATCAGCCGGCGCGCTGCAGGACCGTCCAGGTTTCCAGGTTCAGGTCGTCGACGATCAGGTCATTGGCGAAGCTGAGCAGCCGGGTGCGTTTGAGTTCGATGCGGTCGCCGGCGGTCAATTCGATGCCGCTAATGCCGTCGGCGGGGCAGATGAAGGTCAGCGCCGACTCGTCGATCAGCCGCATGCCCGCCACCACGCGCCGCAGGACCACTTGCTCGGCCGAAGCGAGGCGACGCGCTTCGTCGCGCAGTTGTGCCAGCACCGCATCACGGCCGTCGATGAGCAGCCCGCGCGCCGGCGCCCGCCAGCACACGGCGGCGTCGTACAGCACAGCGGCGGTCAGCGGCCAGTCCTCGGGCCGCGTCAGCAACTGCAGTGCCAGCGAGATGGGATCGGTCCCAGCGTGATCTGTCCTCATCGGCAGCCGTCGGCCCCGGAACGGAAACGGCCAGTGTCGGCAACGCCAGCCGCCGCGTCATCGCCCAAAAGAGCCACGCCCCTTGGCGATGGGCATGCCGGCGCGAAGCTTCAGTCGGTGTTGCGCCGCCACAGCGCTGCTGCCTGGACGCGGTTGTCGCAATCGAGCTTGTCCAGGATGTTGGCGAGGTGGCGCTTGACGGTGTGCGCGCTCAGCGAGAGCTGCCGGGCCAGCAGCTTGTTGGACAGGCCTTGCGCCACCAGTTCGAGCACTTCGCGCTCGCGATCGGTCAGGCGCAGCCCGGGCGTGCCGAGCGGCGTCGGCTCGGCGCGGGCGGCCGTGTCGGCAGCCGCCTGCACGGCTGGCGACTGCCAGGCGGCCAGCATCTGCTGCAGCCCCGCCACCTGGGCGGCCTGGGGCGCCTGGGCTGGGCACAGAGCCAGCACGCTGGCGACCAGCGGAGCCGGTTCGAGCAACAAGCGGCCGGGCGTGCCGTCGCGCGCGATCTCCTGCAGCATGGGCACGACCGTGGCCCAGGCGCGCGCCGGATCGTGACGCCGCAGATGGACACCGGCAAGCGCCATCCGTGGGTCGGCATAAAAGGCCGGCGCCGGATAGCGCGCATGATGCGCGACCGCCGATTCCAGTGCGCCTTGCGCAGCGTCCAGCGCGCCTGCCAGCAGGGCGGCCTGGCCGCGAACGGTTTCCACTGCGCCCGTCGTCAATGGCCATTCGCGATGGCGCAGCGGCCCTTCGAGCTGGGCGGCCTGGGCCGCAAGCCCCGCGGCATCCTGCGCCATCCACAGCGTGCGGGCCAGCACGCTGCGGTACGGCCGCTGCCAGACGCGGCGCAGGCCGTCGGCGTCGCTCGACGCCAGGTCCGTCAGCAGGGCCTCGAGCACCTGACGTGCAGCGCCGAATTCGCCGGTCGCGGCCAGCAGCAGCGCCTGCAGGTGGGTGGCGTCGAGCAGCACGTAGCGCACCTTGCCGAAGCGGTGCTGGATCTGCTCGGCGCGCTGCAGCGCCTGCGTCGCACCGGCTCGGTGCGCCTGCCACAGGGCGGCCCAGGCACCGAGCACCACGGGTGTCGAATGCCATGGCATCGCGGCCGGCTTGGGCACCGAGTCGCACAACGCTGCGAACTGAAGGTAGGCCTCGGTCACGCCGGGCAGGCCGCCGAAGTGGCAGTTGATCGTGGGTGCGACTTGCGGCGCATACCGCGCCGGGTCTTCGGCCACCAGCGCGTTCATCGTGGCCAGATGCTGGCCGACCTGGCCGCTGTGGCCGAGTGAGAAATCGCTCCAGGCCCGCTGCAGGTGGAACTGCGCGGCATCGCTCGCAGGCAGGTCCATGCGCAGGGTGCGCTCGGTCAGTGCCGCGCGCTCCTCCAGGTGGCCCAGCGCGCCGAGCGCGGCGGCCAATAGCACCTGGGCCCGAAGCTGGCCCGGCAGGTCGCCCGACTGCACCAGGCCTTGAGCGGCCGGTGCCGCATGCAGCAGCACCTGCTCCCAGTCCCAGCGCGACCAGGCGCATTCGGTGCGCAGCAAGGCCAGCCGCGGATCGGCCGCCACGACGTCGGCCGGCAGCCGTTCGATCCAGCGCTCCAGCGTGGCATAGGCCCCTTCGTCGGCCAAACGCAAGCCATGGCGCACGATCAGGTCGGTTGCTTCGATCCAGCGCTCGGCGTCCAGCCAGTGGCTGATCGCGCGCTCAGGCAGCTCTTCGGCCGCCGCGGCACGCTCATGCAGCAGGCGTGCGCGGGCCGCGGGCTGGCGCGCCAGCTGCGCCAGCAGAAAGTCGCGAAACAGGTCATGGAAGCGAAGTACCGGCTGGCGCTCGTCGACCACGCTCAGGAACAGGTGGCGGCGCAGCAAGGCATCGAGCGCGTCCCGGCTGTCGCTGCGCAGCGTGACAGCCTGGCAGCGTGCCGGATTCAGCTCGGGCAACACCGCGCAGTCGACCGCGAAGTCGCGCAGCGCCGGCGGCAGCTCATCAAGGACTTCCTGGGCCAGGAAGTCGAACAAGGCGCGCCGCGGCGCCTCGTGCTGCAGGGGTGCGCGCACGATGCCCGTGCCGGTGCTGGAGGCCAGCAGCAGATTGACGCCGACCGCCCAGCCGCCGGTGCGCGCCAGCGTGTCGCGCACGATCTCGAGCGCCGGTGCGCTGCCCCAGCGGTGCCGTGCAAGCGCGACGACGGTCGGTTCGTCGAATCGCAGCGGGTTGGCGTCGATCTCGCCCAGCTCGCCGTGGGCGCGCAGGCGCGCCAGCGGCAAGGCCGGCTCGGTGCGTGAGCCCAGCACCAGCGCCACGTGCTCGGGCAGTCGCTCGATCAGCGAATCGAGCAGGCTGACGGTGTCCGCGTCGGTGATGCGGTGCAGGTCGTCGAGCAGCCAGACCACGCGCTGGGCCGGCACGGTGCACAGCGCGTTGACGATGCCGGCGAGCACGGCGCGCGCCTCGGGACCGCTGCCAGTGACGTTGGCCACCAGTGCGCGCGGGTCCATCTCCCAGGTCAGGTCGAGCGACAGCAGCGAATGCACCAGCGTGGCCAGCAGCCGGGCCGGGTTGTTGTCGCTGTCGTCCAGCGCCACCCAGACCGCCAGTTCGCCCGGCGCATCCGCTGCAGCGAGCTGGACCATCAAGGTGGTCTTGCCCGAGCCCGCCGGCGCGCAGATCAAGGTGACGGGGTTGTCGAGCGTGAGCTGGCGCAGGTGGGCCAACAAGGCATCGCGCCGCACGAAATCGCGGCGCGCTCGCGGCACACGAAACTTCGTCAGCGCGAGACCCGTCGGCATTGGCAGGGCGGCTGGCTCGGTCGTCACGGGCGGCTTTCTCGGGAGGCGGGCGGAGCGGAATTCTAGGGGGCCCCGGAGACACCCGGCTCCTGCGCAGCACGCACATCCCGCGGGTGCGGGGATCCCTGAGAGCGCGTGCTGCGCATTGCGCTCGGCGCCGAGACGCTGCCGACTGAAAGTCGTGGCTGGTTGGCCGCGCTGCGTGATGTTCAGATCGGCCGCGCGCTCGCGGCCGGAGCGGCCACCGCGCAGGCCAGAAGGGCTCCGAGGCCGGCTTGCACTGCGAGTTTGGCGTTCGCATTGAAATCGCCGGGGCGATGTTGATCTTTGAAGGTCATGGTCATGTTCCTGGTGGATGGAGAACCACCATGGCTCTCGGCGAGCGCGATGGCGGACAGTGCGGGACCGTTGCGGCAACGATCGGTTGGCGCCGCAACGCTCACCAATGTCTGCGCCTGCCGCTCGGGTGTCCTGTCCCAGGCACCCGGGTTCTTGCCTGAAACCCCGCGGCCCTCTGAGAGGGCAACCTTCGCGATCAGCCTTTTCGCACCTTCGGGACCTTGGCGGCGGAGTGTCCCGGCGCGCGCCTGGCAGGCTTGCGTTCCGGCACGGAAGACCGAGCGTCCAACAGGTCTGCGCCGCCGCGCCTTCGACCCGGCTTCGCGAGGCTGGCACGCAGAGCCGCGGCCAGATCGACGACGTCGGCGCCCGCTCGTGTATCGACGCGACCGTGGGTCACGATCTGCTTGCCGGCGATCTTGCGTTCGACGGCGGCGAGGATCCGTCTCTTCTCTTCATCGACAAACGCATCGGGATCGTAGGACGGCTGCGCGACCTGATCGATCAGCTGCATCGCCAGCCTCAGTTCGGTGTTGCCGACCGCCGAGAGCTCGATCCCGAGCGCATCGATGGATCGCACTTCATCGGCATACAGAAGCTGTTGCAGCACCATGCCGCGTTCTTCCGGGCGGATCTGGACCACATACTCCTTCGAGCGCCAAGCCCACCTGGCGAGCGCACATCGGTGCGTCTCCTGCATCGCGCGACGCAGCAGGCTGTACGGTTTGCCGCCGTGTTTGTCGGGTGCCAGGTAGTACGCCTTGTCGAAGTAGATCGGATCGACCGACTGTTCGGGAATGAACGACACGATGTCGATGGTCTGTCGCGATTCGGCCTCCAGCGCTTTCAGTTCATCCGCGGTGAAGAGGACGAACCGGCCCTTCTCGAATTCATACCCCTTGACCATTTCCGCGCGTTCGATCACCTGCGGCGGGTCTTGCGGCTCGGGTTTCTCGGCGCGCCCGACGGGTCGCCCGTTGTCGGAATGAAATGGCAATATCACGTCGCCGCGCTGGGGCGCACGAGGCAGTTCGAGAGCCGCTTCGTCCTCGTCGGTGGAACGTCCCCGGACTTGCGCTGCGGGCACGTCGGCGACAAACTGCTGTCGCACGCGGGCGCCACTGGCTGCCATGAGCTTGAACTTGATGGCCGCCGAACTCTCGGTCGCAAGATAGACCTTGACCGGAATCGAGACCAGGCCAAAGGTGAGCGACAGCGACGCGATCGATCGGATCGCCATGAGGCCGGTCCTTTCCTGATGCGGGTCTGCTCGACAACCTGCGCGTCCGCACGGTCCGCCGGCCCCGCCGACTTCGATGGCTGCGCAGCCCGACGCGACCTCGATGTTCGATGGCAGCGGTTCCGGGGGCTGCAGGGCGGGGCCGCTTGTCTTTGCAGGCCTGGTCTGACATCGACGGTCATTCCGTCGTCGATGTCACCGCGACTGGCTGGTCGCCATCCAGTAGGGCGGCCATTCACAGAATGGCGATCGCGCCGACCGGCCCGATGAATGCACGCGCGACAGCATGGCCTCGACCGGCGAGCGCAGCGGTTCGCCATACGTTGCAACCGCGTGGATCGCGGACCTGCACTGCTGTTCGAGATTCGGTGCGAGCGCGAGCATCACGAACCAGGCGTTGCGCGCGTCGCGGTCGCGGCCCAACAGCGCGTTGGCGATCGCCAGCGTGTTCCAGTCTTCGATGCGACCAGCGGGGTATCTCGGATCGTGCAGGGTCAGGGCATACAGCGCAAGTTGACGCGCAGGCTCTGCCTGCCGCGGACGTTGCTTCAGGTGCAGGAACGCCAGGTTGCCCACGACCTCCGCATCCAGCGGGTTGGCGCCGAACGCGTGGGTCTGGAGGCTCAACGCCTCCTGCACGTTGCCGCGGCGCCAGAACGCGAGTCGCGCTGCTTCGTTCAAGCGTCGGGCATCGTTGACGGCAATCCCGATCTCGATGGGCCGATCCTGCGGCTCGCGCCGGACCTCGCTCGCTGCCCTGCGGATCGCGTCGTCCTGCGCCGCATCGTCTGAATGGGCCGCGACGAACAGGACGCGCAGCACCAGACGTTCGGCGCGCTGCACGATGCGGGGAATCTGGCCCACCATCAGTTCGCTCGCTCGCGCGGCGTAGTCTCTCGGCGGTGCGGCAGGCAGGTCGTCCGACGGCGTCGCGGGCAACGCGGCCATGACGGCAGGCGCAGGCGACGGCGCAGTGGCCGGTATCGGCGCGGCCGCGAGCGCCGGTGCGGTCGCGGGTACTGCTGCCGCGGACAGCGCTGCCGGGGTGGGTGCAGGTGCAGGCGCAGGCCCAAATGTGCGCGCAGGCGCGGGCGTCGAACTCGCGCCCGACGACTGCGCGAATCGAGGGGCCGGTCCCCGTGTCGACAGATAGGCCATGGCTCGCGCACGTGCCGACTCGGTCGCAGCAACCCGGCCGCGCGGACCCGTCGGGGCATGATCGATCGGACGAGTCGGTCCGGCGGCGGTCCCCGCGCTTGCGGACCCCGATCCTTCTGATCCGCGCGCGACACCGGGCTCGGGCCGCACGGCAGTGGCCGGTGCAACACCCGATGGCCGCTCCATGACGGGGACGGTGGCGGATGCATGCTTCATGGCAAGGGCGACCGCAGATGCACTCTGCGTCGTGGGTGCGGGTGCGAGTGCGGGTGCGGGCGCTGGGCTCGGCTCCATCGTGGCGTGGCCTGTCGGAGCGGGCTCGGTGTCGATCGCCGTCTCGCCGATCGGCGCGGCTGTCGCGACCTCTGTCGGCGTGGACCCATGCCGCTGTTCCGGCTGCGCCGTCGCCTGCTGCGCCGTCGCCTGCTGCGCCGTCGCCTGCTGCGCCGTCGCCTGCTCCTGCTGCGCCGTCGCCGGCGACGTCAGACCGTTGCGACC
>Ga0207648_10005696_pt1 | contig 12496 bp, 13 predicted proteins | sample KBSMisM32_FD_184310 | JGI IMG/M metagenome (GOLD analysis project Ga0207648, IMG submission 184310) | Miscanthus rhizosphere microbial communities from Kellogg Biological Station, Michigan, USA - KBS Miscanthus M3-2 (SPAdes) (version 2) | ecosystem: Host-associated > Plants > Roots >...
TTCCCAGAGCGGCCGGAGCTCCCGGAGCGGCCGGAGCTCCCGGAGCGGCCTGAGCTGCCGGACTTCCCGGAGCGTCCCGAGCTCCCGGACCTTCCCGAGCGCCCGGAGTTTCCCGAGCGTCCGGAACTGCCGGACTTCCCGGAGCGCCCAGAGCTGCCCGACTTCCCGGAGCGCGACCTGGTCGTCTTCCTCGGCCACCACGAGTACACGACGACGCACGAGTACAACGTCACCACTCGTTACCGCGACCTCGGCGGCAACCTGATGTTCACCTCGACCACGAACTTCCTCTACCGCGTCGAGCGCCACGGCCGCTGGCTGTATCGCACGAAGCCCTGGCGAGCGCTCGGCCGGCCGGAGTCGAGCCTGATCGGAGTGCAGTACCTCAGAAACGATGGCGGCAAGCACCAGGGGCACTACCTCGTCACGGGCGCAGCTGCCGCGCCGTGGGCATTCCGGGGCACCGGGCTGCAGAACGGCGACCGGTTCGGTCACGGCGGGATCGAGATCGACGCCCGGACCACGGCGTCGCCGCCCGGGACGATCGTGCTCGCGACGATGCCGAACCTGCAGGGCTTCGGCTACTCGCCGGAGATGACCTACTACTCCACCCGGTCGGGCGCCAAGGTATTCGCGGCCGGGACGCTCAACTTCGCCGGCACGGCACTCGAGCCCCAGGTCTCGCCGGTGCTGGAGAACATCTGGGAGCAGCTGGCTCGACCCTGAGGGCCAGCGAAAACGCAGCGAGACGGCCGGTTCTCCCGGCCGTCTCGCGTTTGCAGTGAGCTAGCTCAGGCGGCTGCGGCGAGCTCGTCCTGGAGCTTTGCCAAGGCGGCGGCCTCGAGCTGGCGCACGCGCTCGCGCGTGATGCCCAGCTCCTTGCCGATCGCCTCCAGCGCCTGCGGCTCGCCGCCGATGCCGAAGCGCAGCTCGACGATCCGGCGCTCCCTCTCGGGGAGCGACGCGATCGCACGCCGCACCTCGCGCCGGCGGACCGAGTCCACAGCCTCGTCCTCCGGGCTGACCGCGAACTGGTCGCCGAACAGGTCGCCCAGCTCGCCGTCGTCCTCGGAGCCGACTGGGCGGTTCAGCGAGACGTTCGCCTGGACCGCGTCGAGCGCCTCCTCGACGTGCACGAGCTCGAGCTCGGCCTCCTCGGCCAGCTCCTCACGGGTCGGCTTGCGGCCGAGCCTGGCCTCGAGCCGAGTCTCCGCGCGCGACAGCTTCACGCGCCGCTCGTTGACGTGCGTCGGGATGCGGATCGTCGCGGACTGGTTCGAGATCGCCCGCTGGCAGGCCTGGCGGATCCACCAGGTGGCGTAGGTCGAGAACTTGAACCCCTTGCGCCAGTCGAACTTCTCGACGGCACGGTTCAGTCCGATCACGCCCTCCTGGACGAGATCCAGCAGCGGCAGGTCCTTCCGCTGGTAGCGCTTGGCGATCGAGATCACCAGACGCAGGTTCGAATTGATCATGCGCTCCTTGGCCTCGGCGTCGCCCCGCTCGACACGCTTGGCGAGCGCGACCTCCTCCGCCGCAGTCAGCAGCGGGTAGCGGCCGGCGCGCTGCATGAAGAGCGAGAGCGCGTCGGTCGGCGCGGCCGTCTGCGCGTGCGCAGGGGCGACCGGAACGTCCGCCGGCGGCTGGACGATCTCGACCTCCCTGGCCTCGAGCTCGGCGCGCAGCTCGGCGAGATCCTCCTCGTCGAGGTCGTGCTCGAGCGCGAACGCCTCCAGGGCGGCCTCGTCGATCGACTCGTGCTCCTCGGCCTCTTCGAGGAACGCAGGGACAGCAAGTTCAAGCGTGGTGGTGCTCAGTTCTGCTCACATCCTTCGCTTCGTGGGTGTCGGGCGAACGCGCGGGCGTTCGCCACCAACACCTATAACGGCCTCCGGGGCCGTCGTATTCCGTGCGGGACCAAAAAAATTCGCCGAGCCGGTTTCGCTTTCGTCCACCTCGCCCGGTTGACCTTCCGCTTCCGCGTACTGCCCTCCGGTGAAGCTTCGTCCTACTCGCGCTCCGTGCTCGGCGCAAGCGGCAACCTAGCGACGCGGACCGGTCCGTACAAGGCCCTGAAAAAATTCGTGTGCGCTCTTTGCGAGGTTTTCTCTCAGACGCCGCAGTCGAGGCTGTCCGGCGGGTCGACCGGCAGCCGCTCGAGGAGGCGTCCGAGGGCCTCGAGCTCCTCGTCGGAGAAGCGTCCGCCCATGTACTCGCGGATCTCGGTGACGTGCGACCGCGATGCCTCGCGAAGCTTCGCGTGCCCCTCGTCGGTCAGCTGTGCGTAGGTGACGCGCGCGTCCGAGGCGCACGAGGCGCGTTCGACATAGCCGGACCGCTCGAGCCCTTCCAGCAGCCGCGTGATTCCGGACGGCGTGAGCAGCACACGCTCTGCGAGATCGATTCGGCGCAGCCGCCGATCCTCCGCGTGCGACAGGTGGAGCAGCACTTCGTAGTCGTTGATCGTCAGGCCGTGGTCCGCCTCGAGCTGCGCGTTGAACCGCCGCACCGTGGTCGCATGGGCTCGAACGAGCCCGATCCAGGCGGTGACTGCGGGGTGCTGGGTTGCTTGCGTGCTCAATACTTGACAGCTCAACTTTCTCTTGCTAGATTGTTGACGGCTCAAGTATAGCCGAAACGAAAGGAGAGCCAAAGAGATGAGCACCACCACTGTCAGCCACGAGGTCATCCCCACCGGAACGTGGGTTGTGGACCCCGTGCATTCGCAGATCGCCTTCCAGGTGACCGAGACGAGTCAGGCGTTCAGCACGTCGAGCGGCCGCTTCACGCAGTTCGAGGGCCGGCTCGAAGGCGGCGAGCAGCCGTCGCTCGCGGGGACGATCCGCGTCGACAGCCTGCGCACCGACAACGAGCAGCGCGACGCGCATCTGATCTCGCCCGACTTCCTCGACGCTGCCAAGCACCCGGAGATCCGCTTCGAGTCGACGGCCGTCGAGCCGCTCGACGACGAGCGCTTCACGCTCCGCGGCAACCTGTTCGTCAAGGACACGCCGTTCGAGGTCGAGTTCGAGGGCCGCGTCCGCGGACGGGGCCAGGGCCAGGCCGGCGACGAGCGCATCGTGATCGACGCGCGCGGCGCCTTCGACTGGGCCGGGACCACCGTCGAGATCACTGCGGCCGTCTCCGCTGCGAGGGAGGCGTAAGCACGATGAAGCTCCTCGGAATCGCCGGCAGCCTGCGCGAGGGCTCGTACAACCGCGGCCTCCTGCGCGCGGCTCGCGAGCTCCTGCCGGAGGGCGTCGAGCTCACCGAGTTCGACATCCGCGCCCTGCCGTTCTACGACGGCGACGTCGAGACTGCCGGCGATCCCGAGCCCGTCGTGGCGCTGAAGGACGCGATCCGCGAGGCGGACGCGCTCCTGATCGCCACGCCCGAGTACAACCGCGGCATTCCAGGCGGGCTGAAGAATGCGGTCGACTGGGCTTCGCGCCCGCCGCTCGGCTCGCCGCTGGCCGGCAAGCACGTGGCGATGATGGGCGCGTCGACCGGCCGCGGCGGAACGGCGCTCGCGCAGCAGCAGCTGCGGGAGGCGCTCGAGTTCCCGCGGGCGGTCGTGCTCGACGAGCCGCAGCTGCTCGTGGCCGAGGCCTACCTGCACTTCGACGACCACGGCGACCTGGTCGACGAGGGCATCCGCGCCGAGCTCGCCGAGCTGCTCGACACCCTTGTTCACGTCGCGGGCGGTGTTACGCTCGCGGCGTGAGCACCGTCCGCGAGCTGATGACCAGCGACGTCCTCTCGGTCGACCCGGCCGACACGATCGGCGAGACCGCGCAAAAGATGGTCGAGCGCGGCGTCAGCTCGGCCGTCGTCTCCGACTATGGGACGCTGATCGGAATCGTCACCGAGCGCGACCTGACCCGCGCGGTGGCGGGCCGCGTCCACTCGAGCGAGGCACGCGTGCGCGAGTGGATGACGGCCGACCCGCTCACGCTTGCGCCGGACGCGACGCCTGCCGACGCGGCGAAGATCATGCTCGACAACGGCTTTCGCCACGTCCCGATCGTCGACGACGGCCGGGCGGTCGGGATCGTCTCGATCCGAGACGTCGCACGCTGGAGCACCGAAGAGAGCTGACCTGCCGCGCGGGTCGGCGCGACCGGACCAACGGTCGTGGCGGGACCCATCCCTAGCCCCCACCCACCCGGGGTGAAGTCAGGGTGCCTGATCAATTCGCACCGATGTGTGCCGGGGTCGTGCCCGAAGTGTGAAATCTCGTCCCGACCGAGCTAGACGAGCTCGAGCTGGCGATGCGTCTCGAGGCCGGAGACACCGACGCCGACCAGGCGGAGCGCACCAGGCCGGTCGGCCAGTGCGCGGTCGAGGCACGCACACGCGAGCTCCCAGATCCGCTCGGCGTCGTCGGTGCCGACGGGCAATGACGTCGAGCGCGAGCGGATCGAGAAGTCCGGGTAGCGCACCTTGGTCGTGACCGTCCGCCCGGCCTGGCCGCTTGCGACGAGGCGCTCGGCCACGTGGCCGGCGAGGCGGCGCAGCTCCTCCTGCAGCCGCTCGACCTCGGCCACGTCGCGCGGAAACGTCTCTTCGGCGCTGATCGAAACCGTCTCGACCGACAGCTCGAGCGGCCGCGGGTCGATCCCGCGTGCCCGGTCGCGCAACAGCGGCCCGAGCTTTCCCGGCAGGAGCATCCGAAGCTTCGCATCGTCGAGCACGGCCAGGTCGCCGATCGTCTCGACCCCGACTCGCCGCAGCCGCTCTTCCGCCCGCGGGCCCACGCCCGGCAGCCGCCGCACGTCGAACGGACCGAGGAACCAGGCCTCCCGCCCCGCGGGCACGACGGTCAGGCCGCCGGGCTTGCGGCGATCGCTGGCGATCTTGGAGACGACCTTGCAGCTGGAGACGCCCAGCGAGCAAGAGAGGCTCGTCGCGCCGCGCACCGCCGCCTGCACCGCCTCGGCGACCGCGCGCGCTCGGCCGAAGTCGGCCGCCACCTCCCCCACGTCGAGGTAGCCCTCGTCCATCCCGGTGCGCTCGACCGTCGGCACCACCTCGCGGACCGCGTTCCAGACCGCCTTCGAGTACTCCGAGTAGAGCCGCTTGCGCGGCGTGACGAAGACCGCCTGCGGGCAGCGGCGGCGCGCCTCCGCGCACGACATCGCCGAGTGGATCCCGAACCTGCGCGCCACGTAGTTGGCCGTCGCCACCACGCCGCGGCCGTGCGGGTCGCCGCCGACCACGAGCGGCTTCGCCCGCAGCTCCGGCGTCTCCAGCTCCTCGACCGCCGCGAAGAAGGCGTCGAGGTCGAGGTGCGCGACGATCACGGGTCCCCTCCGTGCACCAGACGCATCGGAACGCCGAGCCGCCGCGCGGCGAGCGGCACCGTCCCGCCCTGGACGATCACCGAGAATGCGACGACGACGAACACGATCCCGTAGATCCGCTCGGCTCCCGCCACGTGCTCGAGCAGCGCGAACGAGGCGAGCAGGATCGGGACCGCGCCCTTGAGGCCGCTCCACATCACGAACACGCGCTCGCCGCGCCGGAGGTGGAGCGGGGCGAGAAACGGCGCGATCCCGAGCGGCCGCGCCAAAAAGGCCAGCACGAGCGCGATCAGGATCGCGTCCTTCCAGACCGGCTCGAGGTTGACCTTGTTCACCGTCAGGCCGAGGGCGATGAAGACCACCACCTCGGCGAGGCTCGCGAGCGAGGTCTGGAAGCGCTCGACGTCGCGCCTTCGTGGGTAGTCGGCGTCGCCGATCAGGATCCCGGCGACGAAGACGGCGAGAAAGCCGGAGCCGTGCGCCACGGCGGCGACGCCGTAGATCACCCCCGCGGCCGCGAGGCTGCGCAGCGGGTAGAGCGCCGGGTTCGGGAGCTCGATGCGGCGGATGGACTGCAGCACGACCCAGGCGCCGGCGACCCCGATCGCGAGGCCGATCGACATCTGCAGCGCGAACTCGCGCACCACCACCCAGAACGTCGCGTCCGCGTGCGTGGCGAACTCGATCATTCCCAGCATCAGCGCGATCCCGACCGGGTCGTTCACGCCGGACTCGCCCTCCAGGATCGTGCCCGTGCGCCCGCCGACCTCGCGCTTGCCGAGCACGGAGAACATCACCGCCGGATCGGTGGGCGCGAGCGCCGCGCCGAGGATGCCCGCGCCCGTCCAGCTGAAGTCGAACAGGTAGCGGCCGGCCACGGCGACGAGGGCGGCCGTCGTGAAGGTGCCGAAGACGCCGAGCACCGTGATCGGCACCGCGGCGACGCGGAAACGCTGCCAGCCGACCCGCACGCCGCCGTCGAAGAGGATCACGATCAGCGCCACGACCGCCAGGCGCTCGACGTCGAGCACGGAGAGCTTGCGCCCAAGGCTCGGCCAGAAGTGCACCGTGACGGCAGCGGCCAGCAGGAAGATCGCGGGCGACGGGATCGGGAAGCGTTCGCTGACCTTGTTCGACAGCAGCGCGAGCGAGACGATCCCCGAGACGAACAGGACGATCAGGCCGAAGTCCGCGATCTCGCTCACGGCCCGAGCCTAGTGCGCGGCGCCGCTAGATCTCGGCGACGAGCGCCTGGCGGGCCGCGTCGTCCGCGGTATCGACCGCCCGTTCCGCAGCCGCGATCCGCTCGTCGCCGGGCTGGGTCGAGAGGTTGATGGCGACGAGCTTGGCGGCGGCCCGCGCAGCGCCGGCCGCGAGCGCTGCGGCGGCGGCCGCATCCGCCCGCGCGGCGCCGTCCGCACGCTCGGTCGCGTCGGCGGCCAGCAGCGCGACGTCGGCGGCGGCCTCCGCCAGCGCGAGCGGCACGTCGGCAGCCGTCGCCAGCGCGCCGCCGAGGTCGTGCTCCCGCCGCTCGAGCGCGTCGAGCGCAGACTCGTAGGCCTGCGCGTCATGCACCGCGAGCGCGAGCAGCCGGTCGCGCAGGTCGACCGCCTGGGCGCGCGCGCCGGCCGAATCGCTCCAGCCCTCCGAGCGGCTGGCCGCCTTGGCCACGAGTGCCGCGGCGAACGACGCCGAGACGCCGGCGACCCACCCGGAGGCGGGCACGGCCTCCGCCGAGGAGATCAGCTCCGCGAGCTCGAAGGCGTCGGCCACGGCCTCAGAAGAAGAACTGCTTCCACGCCGTCCACCAGTCGTCGGCGCGGGAGACGATCGTGCGGGCGTCGACGAGCTCGACCCCGTGGCGGTGACGGAGCTTTGCGACCGGGTCGGTCCACTTGTACTCGACCTTGATCTCGCACGGCGTCCCTGGGTCGTAAGGCTTGACCGCGTTCAGGTCGCCGAGTGCCTGCTTCGCTCCTGCCTCGATCGCTTCACGCGCACGGGAAGGCACGAGGTTGCGCGCGCTCTGGACGCCGGTCCCACGCTTGACCTGCACCGTCGTGAGACCGTCGCCGAGCAGCTCGCTGCCCTCGAGGCAGGCGGCCTGGTCGCCGGTCACCAGCACCACCGGGCAGCCCCAGGTGCCGCAGAGCGCGGCGTTGATGCCCGTCTCGCCGACGAGCGTGCCGTTGAACCAGAGGTTCTGGAAGTTCGGCCCGGAGACGGTGTGGTTGAGGACGCCCTCGGGCGTGCCAGCGCGCGCGTGCATGCCGACGAACAGCGCCGCGTCGACGCCCTGCTCGAGGAACTCGGTGTACTCGGTCCACTCGTCCTGGACGACGAACTCGCAGTCCGGGTCGAGCTCCTCGGGGATCAGCGAGTTGAACGTGTAGCCGCCTCCGGCCCCGTGGCAGTCCATCGCCACGATCTCGGTCGCGCCGGCGGCTTTCGCGCCGCGCACGGCGGCGTTGATCTCCTCCGTGTAGAGCTTCCGGCCCTCGTTGAAGAGCGTCGAGTCGCCGTGCGGGGGCGGGCTGGTCTGCTCACCCTTGACGATCCCCGCGACGCCCTCGATGTCGCTGATGATGAAGACCTTCACGCTTGTAGCCTTGCACGTCGTGGACACCGGGCTCGCAGGGAAGCGTGTGCTCGTGACCGGCGCGTCCGGCGGGATCGGCTCTGCGTGCGTCCGGCAGTTCATGGCCGAGGGCTGCGAGGTGGTCGCGCACTACCACCTCGGGCGCGACCGGGCCGAGGCGCTCGGGGCGGCCGCCGTGGTCGGCGCTGACCTGCGCGTGGAGGCGGAGGTCGACCGGCTGTTCGAGGCAGCGGGGCCGCTGGACGTGTGCGCGGCCGTCGCAGGCATCTGGCCCGCCGAGGACGTGCCGGTCTGGGAGCTGCCGCTCGAGCGCTGGGAGGAGACGCTGCGCGCCAACCTGACCGCGACCTTCCTGACGGCCCGCGGGTTCCTGCGCGGGATGGCGGAGCAGGGACACGGGTCGCTGGTGCTGGTCGCCTCGACCGCCGGGCTCTTCGGCGAGGCCGGCCACGCGGACTACGCAGCCGCGAAGTCGGCGATCGCCCACGGGCTGCTGTTGAGCCTGAAGAACGAGGTGGTCCGGATCGCGCCTCGCGCGCGCGTGAACGTAGTGTGTCCCGGCTGGACCGAATCGCCGATGACGCGCGACTCGCTCGACCAGGAGACGCTGCGCCGGATAACGCGGACGATGGCGCTGGAGAAGGTCGCCCAGCCCGAGGACGTCGCGGCGCAGGTGGTCGTCCTCGCCTCGGACGTGCTCTCGGGCCACGTGACCGGCCAGGTCGTCACGGTTGCCGGCGGCATGGAAGGCCGCGTCCTGCGCTGAAATGGCCGACGGCGGGCCGAGGCCCGCCGTCGAAAGCTCCGAGCCGCAGGATGATTGCCGTCAGTCCCCCGGCGAAGGAGTCACCATTGGATCGGCCGTCAGATACCCGAACTTGAGCCGGTCCATACATCAGGCGGGCCCGCCGCCCGGGCCCGCCTGAGTCTCCCGTGAGAGAGCCGCAGTTACATCTCCGGAGGGGCCACGCCGCATCGGGCCCTGTCCGTGGCGGGCGGGCCTCGCCGCATCGGGCCCGTCCGCTTTCGACGTTCTGCCCCTGCCGCATTGGGGCGCTCGTCGATGTTGCTGGCGGAGTATTGCGCCGGGCCGGTCGCTTGATCTATCACCCTTTAACGGTTGACCGCTGTACTTCACTTGGTCAGTAGAGTCAAAGCCCCGTGAGCAGCCGATTTCAGGAGCGACTCGACCAGGGCCCGATCGTCGTCGGCGACGGCGGCATGGGCGTGCTCGTGACGAGCGCCGTCCCGCGCCTGCGCTGCCCGGAAGAGGCCAATCTCCGGGCTCCCGAGAGCGTCGTGACCCTGCACACGAGCTTCATCCGCGCCGGCGCCGACCTGATCGAGACGAACACCTTCGGCGCGAACCGGCGCAAGCTCTCGCAGCTCTATCTCGAGGACGAGTTCGAGCGGATCAACAGCGCCGGCGTGAAGCTGGCGCGCGAGGCGCGCGAGGTGGCTGGCCGCGACGTCTTCATCGCCGGCTCGATCGGTCCGCTCGGCGACCTCGCCGTGCCGCCGGAGAAGCGAACCGAGCTGTTCGCGGAGCAGGCCGCCCTGCTCGACGGCCGCGGGATCGACCTGTTCATGGTCGAGACCTTCTATGACCTCGACGAGCTCGAGGCCGCGATCGAGGCGGTGCGCGGCGTCTCGAGCCTGCCGATCGTCGCCACGCTCACCTTCGACGAGGGCGCCGAGACGCTCGCCGGCGTGACCGGAGCCGACGCCGCCGCCCGCCTGCGGCCTCTGGGGCTGGCCGCGATCGGCGCGAACCACGGCGCAGGCCTGCACGCCGCGCTGGCAGCGCTCGAGGCGATGGGCTCGGACGGCGGCCCGCCACTGGCCGCCCTCCCGAACGTCGGCCTCGCGAGCCTGAGCGGCGGCCGGGTGATCTACCCGCACGCCACGCCCGAGTACTTCGCGGAGTTCGCGGCGCACGCCCGAGAGCTCGGGGCGCGCCTGATCGGCGGTTGCTGCGGGACGACGCCGCTCGAGATCGCCGCGATCGCGTCGGCGGTCGAGGAGGAACGGCAGCCGAGCGCGCCGTTGGACGTGATCGAACGCGAGCTCGTCGAGCCACACCTCGAGCGCGGCGCGTACGAGACCGAGCTGGCGCGGAAGCTGCGCGAGGGCGAATGGGTGACGTGCGTCGAGCTCGACCCGCCGAAGGGCGGCACGTATGACGCGATGCTCGCGGTCGCGCGTGAGCTGAAGCGTTCCGGGAAGGTCGGCTTCGTCGACATCAACGACAACCCGATGGCCCGCGCCCGTGCCAACGCGCTGATGGCCTCGGTCGCGATCGAGCGCGACTGCGGGATCGAGACGATCCCGCACGTCACTCCGCGCGACACCTCGATCATGGGCCTCGAGTCCCAGCTCCTGGGCGCGCACGCCGAAGGGGTCCGCAACGTGCTGGCCGTGACCGGCGACCCGCCCGAGATCGGCGACTACCCCGGCTCGCGCGGCGTCTACGAGGTCGACTCGATCGGCCTCTCGCAGATCGTCTCGCAGCTCAACCGCGGCGAGGACTACAACGGCAAGGGCATCGACGCGCCGACCTCGTTCTTCCTCGGCGTGGCGGTCAACCCGTCGGCCGACGATCTCGACACAGAGGCCGAGCGTTTCCGCCAGAAGATCGAGGCCGGCGCGAGCTTCGCGATGACGCAGGCGCTGTTCGACCTCTCCTACCTCGACCGCTTCGAGGAGCTGATCGGCGGCTGGCCGGTGCCGGTGCTGCTCGGGATCTTCTACGTGCGCAGCTACCAGCTCGCCGTGCGGCTGCACAACGAGGTGCCGGGGATCGTCGTGCCCGAAGAGATCCAGCGGCGCCTCGAGCAGGCCGGCCCCAACGCCGGCGCCGAGGGCCTGGCGCTGGCGCGGGAGCTCTACGCGCAGGCGCGCGAGAAGGTTGCGGGCGTGTACGTGATCCCGCCCTTCAAGCAGCCCGAAGCCGCGCTCGAGCTGTTCTAGCCGACGCAGGGCCCGGTCGAGACCGGGCTGACCGCCGAGGCCAGCGCACGCCGAACGACCGAGGCCGGCACGCCGTAGCCCCCGCCGCCCGCCGCGCGCGCCGCGAAGACCGTCGATTGCACGGCTCCGGAGGCATCCACGGCCGGGCCGCCGGAGTTGCCGTGCTGGATCTTCCCGCTCACGCTCGTGACCACGCGGCGCGTCGGCCCTCGTCCGTAAGCGTCCTGGGCAAGCACGGTCTCGGTTTGCCCGACGCGGCCCGCGCTCGCCTCGAGCGGCCCGTTCAGCGGGTAGCCGACGATCGCGACCGAGGCGCCGGCGTGCGGCTCCTTCAGCTCGAGCGGCGGCGCCTCGAGGCCGTCCACGCGCAGCACGGCGACGTCGTTGTGCGGGTCGAACGCGACCGCCTGCGCCCTCAGCGGACCGCCGTTCAGCGGCACGACCTCGGTGTCTTCCTCGCCCGCGACCACGTGTGCCGCGGTGACGACGAGCCCGCTGCCCGCCACCCAGCCGCTGCCTTCGACGCCCAGCCCGCAGGCCGTGCCGAGCACGCGCACTACGCTCGGAGCCGCCGCCCGCACGCCGGGCCGGCGCAACACGGCCGGGTCGATCGGCTCGGTCGGCAACGGCGGACCGGCGAAGCTCGGGAACGGGTCGATGCGGGCCAGCGCGTTCAGCAGCGAGCGCGGCGGCACGATCTCGTTTAGCTGCTGCAGTACGTAGGAGCGCTGCACCGCGCGCCGCAGGTCGGTCTGCCCGGGTAGCTGCAGCGCCATCGCGCCGAGCACCCAGACGATCGCGAAGCCAATCAGGGCGCCGGCCAGCACCCCGCCGGCCGAGTCGAGCGCCCGCACGCCGCGGGCGCGCTCGCGGTTGCGGATCTTCGCGCCGACGGTGCTCCCCAGCACCTCGAAGACGACCGCGAGCGTGATCGCGGCGACCAGAGCGACCACGGGCGCGTACCTGGAGTTCGTTCCGTTCGACAGCAGCACGGGCACCAGCCGCCCGCCGAGGAACGCGCCGGCGAGCAGCCCGGCCAGTGAGAGCCCGCTCCAGACGAACCCCTGCACTGCGCCGCCGAGCGCCGTGAGCAGCACCAGGCCGAGCGCCACCCAGTCGACGGCGGTCACGAGCGGTTTAGGCTAGACGGCATGGACGGGCAGGAGCTGCAGGAGTTCATCGACGCCTACAACGCCGCCTGGAACGAGCACGACGTCGAGGCGATCGTCTCGATGCACACCGAGGACTCCGTCTTCGAGAACCACGTCACCGGCGACGTCAACGTCGGGCGCGAGGCGATCGGGAAGGCCATCAGCGGCATCTTCTCGGTCTTCCCGGACCTCGCCTTCGAGACACGCCGCGCGTACCTGCGCGAGGATCTGGTCGTCCAGGAGTGGACGGCCAAGGGCACCCACGAGGGGACGATGACCCGCTCCGGGATGGAGGTCCCGCCGACCGGGCGCAAGGTCGACTACAAGGGCATGGACGTGATCCCGATCCGCGACGGGCTGGTCGCGCGCAAGGACGTCTACTCGGACTCGGTCACCCTGCTGCGACAACTCGGATTGACCGCGATCTAGCTAGACTGCGGCGTTCCCGGGGGCGTAGTTCAGTTGGTTAGAAC
>Ga0207648_10005698_pt1 | contig 12491 bp, 13 predicted proteins | sample KBSMisM32_FD_184310 | JGI IMG/M metagenome (GOLD analysis project Ga0207648, IMG submission 184310) | Miscanthus rhizosphere microbial communities from Kellogg Biological Station, Michigan, USA - KBS Miscanthus M3-2 (SPAdes) (version 2) | ecosystem: Host-associated > Plants > Roots >...
ACACGCCAGCCGAGGCACAGATGACCGGGAAGCAGCCTGAACCGCCGGTCGCGGCAAAGGCATCCGGCGAGCGCGTCGTGGATCGCCTCAAGCTCGATACGACCGCGATTACCGGCAACCGCGAATTGCCAAAGGTCATGAGCATCGTGCCGTGGAAGCCCGCGGAGGCGCCCGAGGGGCCCGAACGTCCCATGGGCAGCCTGATAGAGGAGCTGCTCGCGCCGGTGGATCGTGACGAATTTCGGAGGGAGATCACGTATTACCGCGACCTGACGTCGCAAAGTAACCCCAGTGACGCGCAGGCCGCCGGACGCCCGGTGGTCGCCGTCGAGCCAGAGCGCAACCGGCCCAATCCGTCCAGCCCACCTGGAGCGTCCATTCCATGAATTCCTTCGACATGATCGTCAACTTCTTCAAGCAGGGCGGGGCGTTCCTGTACCCGATCGCGGCCGTGTTCGCGATCGGCATCGCTGTCGCCATCGAGCGGTTCATTTATCTCACCCTCGTGTCGCGCGGCAACCGCCGTCTCTGGTCACAGATCGCGCCGCAGATCCAGGCAGGCAATTACCGTAAGGCCATGGAGATCTCCGACCGCACGGATTCGGCGCTGTCGACGATCATGAAGTACGGCATCTCACGCATGGCGACCGCGCAGCGCCACGAGGACATCGAGCGGGCAATGGGCGAGAGCCTGATCGAAGTCGTCCAGCGCATCGAGAAGCGCACGAATAACCTCGCGGCGCTCGCCAACATCGGAATGCTGATGGGTCTGTTCGGTACCGTGGTCGGGCTGATCAGTGCATTTGCCGCCGTTGCGAGCGTCAATCCGGCGGAGCGGACCAGCCTGCTGTCGGCGAGCATCTCGGTCGCGATGAACAACACCGCCCTCGGCCTCGGGCTCGCGATCTCGTTGCTGCTCGCGCACATGTACCTCGAGAGCCGGACCACCGCGCTCGTAAACGGCCTCGAAATGGCGACGATGAAGTTCCTGAACTCCGTGGCCGAGCGCCGCGTCGAGCCGCAGCGCGCGCTGACACCCGGCCAGGTCGCCGCCCAGCTCGGCACACAAGCCGGACACGCGCCGCGCGCCGCCCACCGCGCATGAAGTCCTCCTCGCCATTCACGTACGGCCTGCTGCGTAACCACACGCGGCATCGCGGCCCCCGGGATCTCACCATCATCCCGATGCTGGACGTGATGGTGATCCTCGCCTTCTTCCTGATCTTTACCGCGGTGTTTTCGCGGACCAGCATCCTGGAGCTGAACCTTCCGGGCCCGAACGTCCCTTCCGAGGCCACGCCGCTCACGCTCGAGCTCGAGGTCATCCTGCGCCGCGGGAGCCTCCAGGTTGCCGATCGCAACAGCGGCGTGCTGCAGACCATCCCGGCGACCACGTCCGGGCCGGACGTGGCGCGGCTATCGCAGTACCTGGAGCAGGTCAAGGGCCGCTTCCCGGACAAGATGCATGCGACGCTGCTGGTCGCGAACGACGTCGACTACGACACGATCGTCCAGGTCATGGACGCAGTCAGCGTGCAGCAACGGATGGACGGGCGCCGGCTGGTGCGCACCGAGCTCTTCCCGCAGATTGCGCTCGGGGACGCGCCGACATGATTCGCACCGGGCTTCTGCGCGATACGCGTCACGGCAAGGTCGGCGGTAGCCACGGGCCGCTGAGTCTCGTGCCGATGATCGACATTCTGACGATCATCGTCGTCTACCTGCTGGTGCACGCGGCCGACGCCGAGCTGCTGTCGAACCCGCGCAACGTCTCGATGCCGATGTCCGTTTCCGAGCTCAAGCCCCGCGAAGCGACCGTGATCACCGTCGCCCGGGACATGCTGTACGTCAACGGCGAGGAGGTCGTCTCCGTAGCAGAGGTCGCCGCAAGCACGGAGCCCGTGGTCGAGCGACTACGCGTAAAGCTGCGCAAGCAGGCGAAGAGCCTGCTCGGTTCGAGCGCGGAGGAGCGCGAGATCACCGTGATCGCCGATAAGTCGCTCATGTATCCGGTGTTGCGGAGGATTGTCGCCAGCTGCTCTGCGGCCGAATACACCAAGGTGTCGCTCGCGGTCGTCGAGCGCGAGCAGGCGCTCGCGAGCCTGCCGGGCGCCTGAGGACGCCATCCATGTCTGCCGTCGCGCTGTTCCGCGACTACGAGCTGCCCTGGACTCCGTCGGAGGAAGAGCAGCGGCGATTGCGGCGCATCGTCGGCGCGGTGCTCGGGCTCTTTATCGCGTTCGGCGTGATCATTCCGCTGCTGCCCGCGCCGCCGAAGAGTACGGCGCCGCCGGTCCTGCCGGAACGCGTCGTCGAGTTCCTGCTCGAGCGACCAAAGCCAAAACCCGTTCCGCCGCCAAAGGTCGAGGTGCCGAAGCCCGTACAGCTCGAGCTGCCCAAGGTCGAAACGCCGGTCGTCAAGCCACGACCTGAGCCGAAGCAGCTTCCGAAGCAGCTCCCGAAGCCTGACCCGAAGCAGAAGGCGGCGAGCACCGGCCTGCTGGCGCTGTCGCAACAGCTCGCCGAGCTCCGCCAGCTCGACGTAAACACCCGGACGGATGCGAAGGCGCTCAACGCCGGCGTTGGCGAGAAGACCCGCGTCGACCGGGCGCTCCTGACCGCCAAGGTAGGAGATGGCAGCGGTGGCATCGCAGTATCTGCGACGAGCAGCGGATTCGGCGGCGGCTCGACGGGGCTCAAGGGACACGACACGGCGCGGGTCGCGGCGCCACCGTCGGCTGCGCCGCCGGCGGACGACGTCGAGCGGACTGGTCGAAGCCTGAAGGCTTCGCGAACGCGCGAAGAAATCGAGCTCGTGTTCGATCGGAACAAGTCGGCGATCTACGCGCTCTACAGCCGGGCGCTGCGTGACAAGCCGACGCTGCAGGGGAAGGTCGTCCTGGAAGTCACCATCGCTCCCTCCGGCGAGGTGACAGCCTGCCAGGTCGTCTCGAGCGAGCTCAACGACCCGGAGCTCGAGCGCAAGCTCGTTGCACGGGTGCGGATGTTCCGCTTCGAGGCCCGCGACGTTGCGACCATGACGACCACCAAGCCGATCGAGTTCTTCCCGGCATAGGAATATGTCGCGGGCGGCGTCTCGCGCGCCCGGAAAAACGTCGACTGGGTCTCGTAGATCCGTACTCGCGCTCCAGCGCCGTCGAGCACCATCGTCCTCGTGCAACGGCCAGTGGTGTATCCCCGATGCGCCATAAGTGGTGCGCGACGCTGCATTGAGTCAAACATCCGCGCTCTCGCCGACGGCAGCCCGCGAATTGTGTGAGCCGGGTCACGCCCCTAGTCCGGTATATTCGCGCCGCGATTCAGACAAGGGCAAAGCCATCGAAAGGTGGCGACGCAAAGTCTCCGGTCTAACGGGCTTCGGCCCCACGATAGCGGGACCGCCGGAATCCAGTCCGACGCTCGGGCTGTTTACTCGGTGCCCTCTCCCTTGGCTGTCGCAGGGTAAGTGCAACGAGGGAGTCGAGCGATGCCTGGGATCTTCCGAACTGTCGCGCTCGCCGTGTTCGTCCTGGCCTCCAGCCTGCCGGCCCGGGCGGTGGACAATGACCGCGAGCAGATGAAGGGGCTGGACGAACAGGTCCAGGAGGTCAAGTCCGACGTCCTCGGCATCTCCGCCGAGTTGAGCCGCCTGGAGGAAAAGCTCCTCTATCCGTCCAACACCCAGGTCGCCGTCTTCATCGCCCTCGCCGAAGGCGACGCGATGCGCCTCGACGCGGTGCAGGTCCAGATCGACGGGCAGTTGGTCGCGCATTACATCTACAGCTTCAAGGAGCTGGACGCGCTCAAGCATGGCGGGGTGCAGCGGATCTACGCCGGCAACGTCACCACCGGCGAGCACAAGATCGATGTCTCCGTTACCGGGAAGCTCCAGGGTGGCGCCGACTACAACCAGGCGGGGAGTTTCGCCTTCCAGAAAGGCGTCGAGCCGAAGCTGGTCGGACTGACTCTCGCGGGACCCGACTCGGGCCGGCCCGCGATCGAGATCGGAGACTGGTAAATGCCTCGCCGGGCACCTTCGCGGTTGCTCGCCTTCGGTCTGGCTGCGGTACTCGCGGCCGGGTCGGCCTCGGGCAGTGATCTCCATGACCTCTACTTCGGGGAAGCGCTCTTTCACGCCGACCAGGGGCACTACTTCGACGCGCTGCAGCGCCTCGACACCGAGCTCGGCCAGTATCACGGACTCGACGAACCGCAATACGACTCGCTGCACTACCACATCGGTGCCGCCGAGTTCGACGTCGGCGATTTCGAGCTCAACTACCGCATGCACCACCGCGCCGGCCGCGCGATCCGTGCAGTGCTGGAAGGCAATGTCGACCCGGCCGTGCGCAACGAGGCGGCGTTCCGCCTTGCGCGCATCCACTTCCAGAAGGACCAGCCCGAGGACGCGTTGCACGCACTGGAGCGGATAGAGGGCGAGGTGCCGGACGCGATCGCGGACGAGGTCAAGTTCCTGCGCGCCAATGTCTACATGGCGCTCGGTCGTCCCGCGGATGCCGTTGAAGTCCTCGCCGACCTGCAGCGCGCGGAGAGCCTGACAGGCTTTGCTGCGTACAACCTCGGGATCGCGCTGCTGCGGGATGGCCGGACGCCGGATGCCATCGAGCAGCTCGATCGCGCGGGACGAGTCGCGAGCGGCGAGCGCGGAGCCGAGGCCATCCGCGACAAGGCAAACCTGATCCTGGGGACGATGCTGTTCGAGGCTGCCGATTATCAGCGTGCCTACGAGTCGCTGGATCGCGTACGGCTCGAAGGGCCGTTCTCAAACCAGGCGCTGCTGCGCGCGGGCTGGGCCGAAGTCTCGGCGGGGAACTTCGAACGCGCGCTCGTCCCCTGGAACATCCTCGCCAAACGCGAGGTGACCGATTCCGCCGTGCAGGAGGCGTTGCTCGCCGCACCGTTTGCATACGGCAAGCTCGAGATACACGGCCGCGCGGCGCTCATGTACGGGCACGCTCTCGAGGCCTACACCAGCGAGCTCGACAGGGTCGACGCCTCGATCGACAGCATCCGCAAGGGCAAGTTCCTGAAGGCGCTGCTGCGTGAAGAGCTCAAGCAGGACAGGGACTGGGTGATCCGGCTGCGCACACTGCCGGAGACGCCCGAGACGTACTACCTCATGGCGCTGATGGCGTCGCATGACTTCCAGACGGCGCTCTCGAATTACCTCGATCTCGAGGACCTGCGGACGAGGCTGGTCTCGTGGCAGACGAACTTCGACGCCTTCAAGGACATGATCGAGCTGCGCAAGCAGAACTATGACCCGCTGCTTCCGGAGGTCGATGCGGACTTCCGCGAGCTCGATTCGCAGATACGCCTGCGCATGGAGCAGCGTGAGCACCTCGACAAGCGGCTTCAGGGAATGCTCACTGCGCCGCGACCGGATTATCTCGCGACCGCGGACGAGCGGATCGTGTCCGAGCGGCTGGACGAGATCGAGCGGCATCTCGGAAATTCGACGACCCCGGAGACCCAGGCACTGCAGGAGCGCGTCGCTCACGTCCGGGGCGCACTCACCTGGCGGCTGCGGACGCAGTACCACGAGCGGTTGACCGAGGCGCATACGCATCTGAACGAGCTCAGTGTCGTCATCGCGGCGATGACCGAGCGCTACCACAGTCTCGTTCGGACCCGACAGGCCGCCACGCACAGCTATGTCGGGTACGACGTTCCGATCAACCAGCTGCGGCGACGCGTTGGCGAAGCGCTCCAGAGAGTGAACCTGCTGATGGCGCGCCAGGGGCACATGCTCGAGACGGTCGCCATCAACGAGCTCAAGGTCCGCCGCGAGCGACTGGATGGCTACCAGACTCAGGCCCGGTTTGCGGTCGCGGACAGCTACGACCGCGCGGCACGCCTGCAGGCGGACATGCGACCGGATGGTGCCCAGACGGGCGAAGTGCAGCCGGACGAGACACAGCCGGCGGGTGTGCAGCCGGGTGAAGGGCAGCAATGATGCGTGCACTCCGCCTGACATGCGTCCTGGGTCCGGCGTTGTTGGCCGCCTGCGCGGACCAGCCCGCGCGCGGCACGCTCGCGCAGCTTCACGACGTGAAGCCCGACGTCGAGGAAGTGAAGGTCGAGCAGGGCCTCGAGACGGCCATGCAGAGCTACCGGCGCTACCTCGAGGAAACGCCCCGGACCGAGATGACGCCGGAAGCAATGCGGCGACTCGCAGACCTGCAGATCGAAAAGCAGTTCGGCATCCGTGGGGATGGCGAGATCAAGGAGATGGCGGCCCCTGAAGAGGCCGGCACGGCAGTCGCATCGACGACGACGTCGGCCGCGACGGGTGTGGCAAGCCACTCCGAGTCGGACCGGGACTTCGAGGCACGCGCAACGCAGATCGACGCAGTCCCGTCAGCCGCCGGGGATGCCGTCGCGTCGACGCCGCCCGGTGCCGCCGGCGAGCCGCCGCCGGCCGGGCCCCTCGAGGCCATCGCGCTCTACGACCGTCTGCTCGCCGAATACCCGGACTACGAGCACAACGACCGGGTCGTCTATCAGAAGGCCCGTGCGTACGACGAGCTTGGGCGCACCGAGGAGGCCATGGAGACGATGGAGCTCTTCGCAAGGGCCTACCAGCACTCGATGCACTACGACGAGGTGCAGTTCAGGCGCGCCGAGTTCTTCTTTACGCGCAGGAAGTTCCGCGACGCGGAGAGCGCCTACCAGTCGATCATCGCGATGGGCGCGTCCTCGTCGTACTACGAGCTGGCGCTCTACAAGCAGGGCTGGACCCTCTACAAGCAGGAGTTCTACGAGGAAGCGCAGCACCGGTTCATCGCGCTTCTCGACTACAAGGTTTCGGTCGGCTACGACTTCGAGCAGGCGCACGACGAGGACGAGGAACGGCGAATCGCGGACACCTTCCGCGTCATCAGCCTGGGCTTCTCGAACCTCGGTGGCCCTGAAGTCGTGCAGGAATACTTCGCTGCCAAGGGCAGTCGCAGCTACGAGGACAAGATCTACGCCAACCTCGGCGAGTTCTATCTCGCAAAGCTCCGCTACGATGACGCGGCCAAGACGTACAAGGCGTTCGTTGCGCTCAATCCGTTCCACCGCTCCTCGCCGCACTTCAGCATGCGAGTGGTCGAGATCTACGGCAAGGGCAATTTCCCCAAGCTGGTCCTCGAGGCGAAGAAGGACTTCGCATCGAAGTACGGTCTGCAGTCCGAGTACTGGCGCCACTTCGACGTAAACGAGTCGCCTGAGGTGTTGAGCTACCTCAGGAGCAATCTCAAGGACCTCGCGAACCACCACCACGCGCAGTACCAGAACGCGGAGCTCGTGGCGGAGAAGCCCGCCAACTACGCGGAAGCACTGCGCTGGTATCGTGAGTACCTGGTTTCCTTCCCGAAGGAAGCCGACACCCCGCCGATCAATTACCAGCTCGCGGACCTGCTGCTCGAGAACGAGGCCTTTGGCGAGGCGGCGCTGGAGTACGAGCGGACGGCCTACGATTACCCGGTTCATGCCAAGTCGGCGGCCGCCGGCTATGCCGCCATCTTCGCCCACCGGCAGAACCTAAAGACTGCTCCCGAGGAGCTGCGCACGGTCGCCCGGACGAACACCGTCACGAGCTCGCTGCGCTTCGCGGATACCTTCCCGACACACGAACACGCCGCGACGGTGCTCGGCGCGGCCGCCGATGATCTCTACGAGATGAAGGATTTCCGCCCTGCGATCGCAGCGGCGCAGAAGCTGATCGAACGCTACCCGGGCGCCCAGCCCGGGATCCGGCGCTCGGCCTTCACCGTCGTGGCGCACTCCTCGCTCGAGCTCGCCGAGTACCCGCAGGCCGAGCAGGCCTACGTTCAGGTGCTCGCGCTCACGCCGCCGGACGACGCGGGGCGCCAGGCGCTGGTCGACAACCTCGCGGCATCGATCTACAAGCAGGGCGAGCAGGCGAATGCGGCACAGGACTACCGCGCTGCCGCGGATCACTTCCTGCGCGTCAAGCAGGCGGCCCCGACTTCGCAGATCCGCGCCGCCGCGGAATACGACGCGGCCGCCGCGCTCATCCAGCTACAGGACTGGGTCGCCGCGGCGGGTGTGCTCGAGGCGTTCCGCAGCAGCTATCCGGATCACGAGCTCAACCGCGAGGCCACCAAGCAGATCGCGTTCGTCTACCGCCAGAACGGCCAGCTGTCGCAGGCTGCCGGCGAATACGAACGCGTCGCCTCGGAGTCGAGCGACCCGAATCTGCGTGGCGAGGCGCTGCTGGTCGCGGGCGACCTTTACGAGCAGTCAGGCTCAATGGCGCAGGCGCTCGCCGCCTACACGCGCTACGTCGAGCAGTTCCCGCGGCCGATCGACACCGCGGTCGAGACGCGCTTCAAGATCGCCGGCATGCACCAGGCGGCGCACGACGAGCCGCGCTATCTCCAGGAGCTGCAGCAGATCGTCCGTGTCGACGCGGAAGCGGGCGCCGAACGCACGAATCGCACGCGCACCGTCGCAGCCCGCTCTGCGCTCGTGCTCTCGGAGCAGCTCTATCGTCAATTCACCGCGGTCCAACTGCGCCAGCCGTTTGAGGCGAGCCTCGCGGAGAAAAAGCGGCTCATGGACTCGGCGGTGGAGGCCTTCGACCGGCTGGTCGACTACGAGATAGGCGACGTCACCTCGGCCGCGACGTTCTACATCGCGGAAACCTACATCGACTTCAGCCGCGCGCTGACCGCGTCCGAGCGACCCGCCGGCCTGCACGGCGCGGAACTTCAGGAGTACGAGCTGGCGCTCGAGGATGAGGCGTACCCGTTCGAGGAACAGGCCATCAAAGTCCACGAAAAGAACATGGAGCTGATGCGGACCGGGATCTACAACGCCTGGATCGACCGGAGCCTCGCCAAGCTCGCCGACCTGATGCCGGCACGCTACGCGAAGGGCGAGCTCTCCAGCGGCTTCCTCGGCTCGATCGAGCGTTACGCGTACGCCGTGCCCGTCGCGCCGCCGCAGCCCCCGCCCGCAGCCGCAGGCGAGGAGGCCGCAACGCCGCCGCCGTCCGAGCCGGGCGACCCGCCCGCGGCGCCCGAAGAGACGCCGGCGGAAGTGCCGGTTCAGACCACGCGTGTCGACGAGCACGCCCCGAACGCCGAGGTGGCCCTTGCAACCGCGCGCTAAGACCTCGGGCATGAGTATTCGTGAGCGGTCGCTGTGGCTCGCGGTGACGCTGATTGTCGCCGCCTGCCCGACGCCGGCGCTGGCGGCCACGCGCACGCCAAAGGTCGAGATCACGCCCGACGCCACCGGGTTCACAGTGACGCAGGAGATCCGCGTCAGCGGTGACGTGCGCGCCGACTACGACAATGCGCTGCGACTGCTGGCCCAGCAGCAGTACGCGCAGGGAATCGCGCTGCTCGTCAAGGTGACGGAAAGCACGCCGGCCGCGATCGCTCCGCACATCGATCTCGGCATCGCCTACGGCCGCTCCGGGGACCTCGATCGCGCCGAGGCGAGCCTTGGAAAGGCGCTCGCGATCAATCCGGATCACCCGATCGCGAACAACGAGCTCGGCATGGTCTACCGCAGGAAGGGCAGATTTGCCGACGCGCGTGCGAGCTATGAGAAGGCGTTGGCAGTCTATCCGTCCTTCCATTTCGCACATCGCAACCTCGCCATACTTTGCGACCTGTACCTGATGGACCTCGGCTGCGCGCTCACGCACTACGAGGCGTACAGCCAGGCGGTTCCCGGGGATCAGGAAGCGGTGAAGTGGATCGCCGACCTCCGGAACAGGACCGGCAAATAGGAGGACGCATGCGGTACAGATCTCTGTTTCTCTCGATGCTGCTCGCCTCCGCAGTCTGCGCGGCAGACGAGGTTCCCACAGGCGAGCCGCTGGCGAGTGCAGCGTCGGTCAAACCCGCACAGGGCGAGGCCGCCGTGCAGACCGAGCCCGTGCAGACCGAGCCCGTGCAGGCCAAGCCTGCGCAGGGCACACCTGCGTCGCAAGGCAAGAGCGATGGCGGCGACAAGTCGCTGTCCGGCATGTCGATCCTGGGCAACCAGGAGGCGCCCAAGTCGCTGGTCATCGTGCCGTGGAAGAGCTCGGAGCTCGGCGACACGCTCGGGCTCGCCGAGAGCCTCGACGACGCACGGCAGCCCGTCGACAAGCAGGTTTTCATGCGCGAGCTCTCGTACTACGAGATCAGATCGAGTTCCAAGTGATGCTGAATGTTCCGTCGAGGATCGTTTCGTAACGCAAAGTTGCCAAGTTCAAGAGGATTCGAACCGTGGACATCTTTTATTCAATAGTGAAGTTCTTCGTTCAGGGCGGGGCCTTCATGTACCCGATCCTGCTCGTGGCCGCGGTCGGTACCGCCATCGCGGTCGAGCGCTACATCACGCTCACGAGGCTGGGCGTCAAGAATCGCAACGCCTGGGCCCGGATCCAGCCGGCCCTGCTGAAAGGCGAGTTCGACAAGGCGCGGGAGATGACCAGCAAGGACGATACAGCCGTCTCGCGGCTGCTCTCCATCGGGCTGGCTCTGCAGGGCACCGTGCGGCGTCGCGACGACGTCGAGAAGGCGATGGAGGAGAGCATGATGGAGACGATTCCGCAGCTCCAGAAGCGCACTCACTACCTGGCCACGTTCGCGAACCTCGCGACGCTGCTCGGGCTGCTCGGTACCGTCAGCGGCCTGATCCACGCGTTCTCGGCGGTCGCGACCGTGAATCCGGCGGAGAAGGCGAACCTCCTGTCGGCGAGCATCTCGGAGGCAATGAACTGCACGGCCTTCGGCCTGATGACCGCGGTGCCGATCCTGTTCGTGCACGCTCTGCTGCAGACCAAGACCACTGAGCTCATCGACGGCCTCGAGACGGCTTCAGTCAAGTTCTTGAACGCCCTTGCGAACCGTGCAGCGGCCAAGGTCAGCCATCTCGGGCTCGCCAAGGCCGGCTGAGGATCGCTCAATGCGCAACAGACACATGCGTAAGCCGGCCGAGCTGCTGCTCGTGCCGATGATCGACATCTTCACGGTGTTGGTCACGTTCCTGCTGATGACCGCGGTGTTTTCGCGCATCACCGTCGTCGAGCTCGACCTTCCGAGCGCGGCCGACGGACCCGCGGTGACCGAGCCCCAGTTCCGGCTGGAGGTGATTCTCCGCGAGGAGGGCTTCGAGCTGACGAACGGCAGCTCCGTGATCGCGGCCGTCCCGAAGGCCGGGGGCAAATACGACCTGAAGGCGCTGTCTGAGATGGCGCTGTCGCTCAAGCGTGACCATCCAGACGTGATCGACGCTTCGGTACTGCTCGAGCCGCAGGTCGCCTACGACGACCTCATCCAGGTGATGGATGCGATCCGCACTGCGGAGAAGTCGGCAGTCACCTCCGCGACACTTGTCGATCCTCAGGCGGATGGCACGCGCTCTCACGTCGCTCAGCCTGGCGATCCAAGACCCGAGAGAGTGGCCCTCTTTACCGACATAGCGCTCGGAGACGCACCATGAGCCTCTGGAACCGTAATCGCGGCACGAGAGATCACCATCTGTATCAGCGTGAGGATGCTCACCTCAATCTGATTCCGATGATCGACATCCTGTCAGTGATGGTGGCGTTCCTGCTCGTGTACTCCGCGAACGTGGAGGTCGTGCAGAACTCGAAGGGTGTGGAGATCCCGCAGTCGACGGCCGACTCGCAGCCGAAGCAGTCCGTGGTCGTGATGATCACCAGGGATCAGGTGTTCGTGCAGGGCGAAATGGTCGCGACCATCGCGGAAATCCGCGATCCCGGAACACAGCTGATCGAGCCGCTGCGCGCGGTACTTGCGCGCCCGATGGTCGGGGTCGACGCGGCGGCGCAGGAGGAAGCCCTGGCCTCGCGCGAGATCACGGTGCTGGCCGACAGGTCACTGCCATACGACGTGGTGAAGAAGGTGATGACGACCTGCACCGCTGCCGCCTACGGCAGGATTTCGCTGGCGGTCCTCGAGAAGGAGCAGCCGGCAGGTGGCCTGAAGCCGGTCTAGGACCGCGGACGCCGCCTACGACACCCCTCATTCCAGCCCGGGTAATTTCATGGAATCCGTAACATCACAGGACAGCCAGGCGCTCCTCCCGCAGCTCGCCGAAGCACGCGAGAAGCTTGACGGTCTCGTCCGTGACCTTCGCGCAGCCGACGCCGAGCTCGAAGGCCTCAGCGCCGAGCGCAGGCAGCACCGGTTGCTGAGCGACGCGTGCGGCGCGCTCGATGAGCTTCGCGAGACCGGCGGCGCCGAGCTCTTCTGGGGCGACCGCGCGGCGGCCGCAGGCGAGGAGCACATGCGCCGCGCACGCGGGCGCGTGGAAGCCTTTGGGAAGCGGGTGAGCGTGATAGAGGACCGGCGACAGGTGCTGGTTGAGGAAATCACGCAGCAGGAATACCAGGCCGGTGTGCTCGAGGACGATCTCTTCGAGGCACAGGAAGAGGAAGAACTGAGCAAGCTCGACTGGATCATCGAGCGTGAGCTCGGTGAGCTTCCTTCCCG
>Ga0207648_10005699_pt1 | contig 12491 bp, 8 predicted proteins | sample KBSMisM32_FD_184310 | JGI IMG/M metagenome (GOLD analysis project Ga0207648, IMG submission 184310) | Miscanthus rhizosphere microbial communities from Kellogg Biological Station, Michigan, USA - KBS Miscanthus M3-2 (SPAdes) (version 2) | ecosystem: Host-associated > Plants > Roots > Rhizosphere...
CTCGAGATTGACCCCGCCCGCCGGCAGCGACGCCGTGGTCTGATCATCGCCGCGCGCCGGCCGCCGCGGTGCGACCGGCAGGTGCTCGCTTCGAATGAACCCGCCGTCGGCGAGGATCACGGCACGCTCGATGGCGTTTCTCAGCTCGCGCACGTTGCCCGGCCACTCGTAGGTCAGGAGGTGATCCCTGGCCTCGCGTGAAATACCGGCAGCGGGACGTCCCACTGTCTCGCCGATCTCCGCGAGAAACGCATCAGCCAATTCGAGCACGTCATCGAGGCGGTCGCGAAGCGCCGGCAACGAGATCTCAAATACGCCGAGACGATAGTAGAGGTCCTCGCGAAATCCTCCTCGTTGCATCGCAGCGTGGAGGTCGCGATTGGTCGCCGCAATCACGCGGATGTCGGCATGGAGGACGCGAGTGCTGCCGAGGCGCATGAACTCACGCTCTTCCAACACTCGCAGCAGCTTGGCCTGAACCGTAAGCGCCATCTCGCCGACTTCGTCGAGGAAGAGCACGCCACCGCTTGCCTGTTCAATGCGCCCCGGCTTCGTGGACACTGCGCCGGTGAACGCGCCCCGTTCGTGTCCGAAGAGCTCCGACTCGAGCAATTGATCCGGGAGCGCCGCGCAGTTGATGGCGATAAACGGCCCGTGGCCGCGACGCGACGCGTGATGGATGAATCGCGCGACGACCTCCTTGCCGGTTCCAGATTCGCCGGTGAGCAGCACCGTGGTCTCGGTGTGCGCGACTCGCGCCGCATGCGCCAGGACATCCTTCCACTGCTTCGATTGACCGACGACGCGCCGTTGCCCGGTGCGGGCTTCGAGCTCGCGGGTCAGCGTCGCGACCTGCGCTTCGAGGCGTGCCGCCTTTTCGCGCGACTCGGCCTGGCTTCGCGCCGCTTCCGCGAGGCGCTCGTGCGACAGCGCCAGCGCCAGATGATCCGCGACGCGGCGTGCGAAGTCGACGTCCTCTTCGCTGAATCGATCGGTCTGCCGCGCCAGGAAGAAGAGCGACCCAAATACCTCCGTTCCCAGCGGCATCAGCACGCGAAGCGCCGACCGCACTCCGAGGCGCCGGAAGATCTTGCCGCGCAGACTGGTCGACGAAACCTCTGCGTCGACGTCGTGGATGACGTAGGCATCACGACGAAGCTGGGCCAGGTCATCGCCGCTCAGAGGCTGCGGCTCGAAAAACTCAGGGTCACCTGTCGCGCCCGCCATCGCGTAGACGCGAAACGACGTACCGTCTCCACCCCAGGACGTGATCGCGAGGATGTCGTGCGGCAGGCCGCCGCGAACGACCTCGGACACTTTGTCGAACACGTGACGGATGTCGAGCGCGCCCGCCATCGTCTGGAGCAATCCTCGCAGGCTGTCGATTCGCTCGCGCCGCAGTTTCTCGCGATCGACGATGGCATCGTGTTCGAACGCGAGTCCGAGCAAATCGACGACGTTGTCCATCAGTTTCTGATGGGCAGCGCAGAAGGCGCCCTCACGGCTCGACGTGAGCCACAGGGCCCCGTGCACGCGGGCGCCTTGCCGGATGGTACAGACGATGCGTGAGTGCGTCGTGCCGTCGATGGCGTCGACCTGCGTGGCGGGATCTCCAACGAGATGCCTGGTGACCTCCACCTCGCCACTTTCGCCAGCGGAGTACAGGACGAACGAATCGGCGCGACCGAGTCGAAGCACGTGGAGGCGCTCGAACGGAATCGTCTGGCGGAGCGTTCCGGCCACACCGGCAACCACTTCGCGAAGACTTGGCGCTTCCGCGACCAGGCGCGCAACCGACGTCAGCACGTCCACCGGATCAGCCTGGACCATTACTGGATCCATGTCGAAACAACTGCGGGATCGCCCTCGGGCGCGCGCGCCCAGGTCGAGACCCACCAGTATAATCCCTCCTATATGCCCGTCTCGACGCCCGCTCGCGTCGCGATCGTCATCGCTGCGCTCGTGGCCGTCGTCGTGGGACCCTGGTGGATCAGCCCCGAACGGCGCGTTCATCGCCTGCCCGCTGACCTGGCGTCTACGCTCAGCCACGAAGAGGCTGAGCCTAATCTGCCGGCAATTACCGCAGTGGTTTCATTGCAGTCGCATCTCACTACTGATGTCTTGGTCGATGTGGATGGCTCCGCGAGGCGCGATGCGGGCGGCGACGAGGCGGCGGATGCGCACGGAGTGTCGATCGCTCTCGCGAAAGCCGACGGCCGCTGGCACATTACGAGCGCGCATGTGCTCGCCAGGGATGCAGGCTTGTGAACACGCTCACTCAAGGGCTCACGTGGGTCGATCTTCAGTTTCACGGCCGACCCCAGGTCATCGCCGCCGCCCTCGTGCATGGGCGCGGTGGCGTTGCCATCATCGACCCCGGACCAACGACGTGCCTGCAGACGCTCGAGTTGGGGTTGCAGGCGAGCGGAATTCGTTGGCCCGATGTCCGGCAGATCCTACTGACGCACATTCACCTCGATCATGCGGGCGCGACCGGCACCATCCTGCGCGAGCATCCGCACATCAGCGTCCTCGTTCACGAACGAGGCGCCAGGCACATCGCCGATCCGAGCCGCTTGATCGAGAGCGCGACACGGATTTACGGCGACCGGATGGAGCACTTCTGGGGGGAATTCGCTCCGGTGCCGACAAGCAATCTCGTGCCGCTTACCGGAGGAGAACGGATCGAGGTCGGCGGACGCACCTTCGACGTCGCCTACACGCCGGGACATGCGGCGCATCACGTCAGCTTCTTCGACGCGTCGAGCGGCATCGCGTTCGTTGGCGACACAGCAGGCGTTTGCATCAACGGCGGTTACGTGCTTCCGCCGACGCCGGCGCCCGATATCGACGTGGAGTTGTGGACCGCAAGCGTCGATCGAATCCTCGCGTGGGCACCCGCGACCCTGATGTTGACGCACTTCGGCCCGGTGACCACCGTCCGTCCGCACCTTGCGGCGCTGCTCGAGAACCTGAAAACGACCTCCGGTATCGCGTTATCGCTCTTGAAGGAGGCGGGCACTGACGAGGAACGAAGCCGTGCCTTCGCCGAGAAGCTGCGGCACGTGCTCAGAAGCCACATGACCGAATCGCAAGTAACGACTTACGTTGTGGCCGCCGCGTACGAGCACCTGTTCAGTGGGCTCGCACGCTATTGGCGGAAGAAGGGCGCCGTGGCCTAGCTGCTGGGGGTGGCCGTTGACTAATTTGCCATCGCGAACTGGTGGTCCGCCCGTGTTGCTGATTGAGCCATCGATTTGGGCTCGACGAGCAGGCGCAACGCATATCCCATCGGGGTACCAGTCGACGTCTTGTGCGGGCCCACGCGATAGACAGCCGACAGCACCTTTCCCTCCTGAAGGGCCACGGGGAGCTCTCCGTCGCGCACGGGCCGCTCAACCTGGAAATGAACCAGGCGATAGAGCGGAATCAGGGCTGGGACCTGGCACTCGACGAAGGCATCGACTTCACTGACGTCCCGCATCACGACCGACACGAACCGAAGGGTGCCACTGGCATCGCGCCATGTGAGCCTCGCCGGAATACTGACCTTCTTGCGATTGCCGATCCGTGGCAGTTCGTTCACTGGAATCTGTCGCGTGTCGATTCTCTGAATCACGTGGGCCCCCTGGGAAGTCCGCCTCACCAATTACTTTCAATGTGCAGGCCCACGAAAATTCGAGATGGTCGGATACCGACGAAACTCAGTAAATTGCTGATTTGAAAGGTGAAACTCTCTGTTCGCGTTACGAACAGATGTGAGACGAAATGGATATTTGGTATCCATGAGGGTGTATACCTGATTACAAGGTATCCGCAATTTCACCTTCCAGCCCCAATCTGCGCATCTTGAGGTAAAGGCCTCGTCTGGTCAGTCCCAGGACTCGCGCCGACTCGGAGATGTTCCCGCGAGTGCGATCGAGCGTCGAAATGATCAATTGGCGCTCCACGGTTTCGACGGCTGCTGCGAGGTTGCCGGGGGCGAAGTCGGCCGGCGAGACCGGCGCCGCCATGTCCCCATGGGCCTGTCGGCGTTCAGGAGCTGCAAGGTCGGCCGACAGATGTTCGGGCTCGATCGTGCCGCCTGGCGAGCTCATCGCGACGGCCCGTTGAATCTCGTTTCGCAGCTGGCGCACATTGCCCGGCCACCAGTACCGGGCAAACAGGTCGAGCGTGGAGGAGCTCAGGGTGACCTCCGGCTTGCCCAGCCGCTCGCAGGCGTCCCGCAGAAAGAACGTGCTCAAGTGTGGCACCTCTTCCCGCCGCTCGCGCAGCGGCGGTACCTGGATGCGGATCACACTCAGCCGGTAGTACAGGTCTTCGCGAAACTTGCCTTCCGAGACACGCTGTTCAAGGTCTGCGTTGGTGGCGGCAAGCACCCTGACGTCGACCGCCTGCGGACGCGTCTCGCCGACGGGCATGATCTCGCCCTGCTCGAGGAATCGAAGCAACTTCGGTTGGATATCGAGCGGCAGATCACCGATCTCGTCGAGGAACAGCGTTCCGCCGACTGCAGAGCGGATGAGCCCCTGCTGGTCTGTGACCGCGCCGGTGAAACTCCCGCGCCGATGTCCGAACAACTGACTATCCGCGAGTTCCCGCGTCGTTGTCGTGCAGTTGTAGGGGAGGAACATCGCCGCGCTTCTGGGAGAGCCCACATGAATCGCGCGCGCAACGAGATCCTTGCCCGTGCCGCTCTCGCCGGTGATGAGCACGGTCAGGTTGTGTCCCTGGAGTCGCTGAATCTGGTCGGCCAGCCGATTCATCGCCGGTCCAGCACAGATGAACCCTGGGAGAAGCGGTTCGAGCGATCGACCGTGTTGCTGATCGACAGTCTGACTTGGACGCTCTCTTGCCCCGCACAGATCGAAACCCTGTCGCGAGATGGCGGTGAACATGCGCAGTCGAGCCGCGGCGACATCAGTGAGCGAAGCCGTCAGCTGCACGACACAACGGCGTGTGCCGTCCTCCTGATCCGTGCCGAGTGGTTCCACGAGGAGCAGCCTGTCACCGTGCTCTGAATGCCCCTGCCGCGCCGCATGTGCCAGGCTCATCGCGGCCGTGCCATCGCATCCCGCCGCTGCGACAACGCGTACGTCGCCGCCAGCGGATTCAGTGAACACGGCCACGGCCGACCCTTCCGTGACTTCGAGCAACGCGGCGGCGGTCTCGCGCGCAAGCAACTCTTTGAAAATTGCGGCGTCAACCAGCCGCCTGACGATCCCTTCGTCGGCATCGGAAGGCGAGACGACGAAGACTCTCGGCGGAGCTGAATTCAATTGTTCTCGAACTGTCTGCACCTCGGCCAGATCGCGCTGGGCACCAAGAGACGCGAACTCGCCGGCCGCTTGGTCCAGGTACTTATCCGCGAGGGCCGGCGATCCGGCGGCCACCGACAGCCTGCCAAGTGCGAGATGACTCAGGGCCGCCTGATATCGCTCACCAAGCAGTTGAAAGACATTGGCGCTTTGAGCGAAGTCGTGGTGAGCCGCCTGCGGACGTGGCGAGCGCTCCCGCACGAGCCCGCGGATGCGGAGGAATTCCCCCCAGTTGGCCGGAGCCCTGCGCGGGTCGAGACGACCTTCACACGCTTCCAGCCGTTGCTCGGCCTCGCGCAACCGTCCCGCTCCGATCAGAGCTTCGCAGGCTGCGAGGTCGGCCTGTATCAGATCACTCTGCGGCACGCCGGCGGCCTGCGCGAGCGCGTCAGCCATCTTTACCGCTTCTTCGAACGCCTGCCGCCGGGTGGCCAGCTTCACGCCGAGCACTTTGAGCGACCACTCGTACCAACGCATGGTCTGGGTGCCGTACGCTCCGTATGCTTCGCTGGCTTGTCGCAGATATTCTTCGGCACGCTCATATGAGCCGCGCATCAGGTGGATCTGCGCGAGCGTGTCGAACACGGCGCCAGTGGTCTCATGAAATTGAACGGCGCTTCGTACTTCGAGCGTCCGTGTGAGGACCTGCTCAGCACGCTCGAGATCGCCGAGCTGCACGAAGATCTGTCCAAGTGTCGCCAGTGCGACCGCGAGACCATGGCCCGATCCGAGCGACTGGTGCAGCGCGACGCTGCGCTCGGCGAGGACGAGGGCCTGATCGTGACGATGCTGCATCAATGCGACGTTCGCCTGGTTGTGCACGATCCCCGCGAGCACATCGTCGGCAGGGATCGACATGGCGAGTCGCTCACCTTGCCTGAGGGCGGCAATGGCTTCGTCGGTTCGACCGGACTGTGCGAGCAGCACCGCCGACAGTGAGTGAACCAGCGCGAGATGACGACGATCGCCCACGGCGTGAAGCGCCGACGCCGCCTCAGTGAGGTGCTCGCGCACGATGCCCGAGTCACCGACCTGCTTGTAGCACAGCGCCAGTTCGTAGTGGGTGAGACCGATGGCGCGCGAGTCGTGCGCCAGCTCGGCGTGCTTGAGCGCTCGGGTGTGGAGCGCGATCGCGCGTGACTGCTCGCCTCGCGCGAAGGCGATGCGGCCGTGCAACCGCCATGCGTTGGCGAGGCGCGCGTCAGAAATCGCCTCTTTGAGCGTATCGGGAGCGCGGCCCATGACGGACGAGGCCTGTGCGAGATCGTCCTGAAGGAGCCAGGCTTCCGCCAGGGCGGCGCGGACGCCGAACTCGTCGTCACGGCTAAGCGAGCCGCTTTTCAGGACTCCCTGAAGAAGCGGGGGAACCTCGGTTCCCCGGCCGCGTTCCAAGGCGGCAGCGACGCGAGCCAGAGTGGAAGAAAGCTGTGCAACTGCCACGACAGGAGTATACGAAGTATACACATGAAGGGAAGGGCTATAATCTCTGGTCCAAATGCCGCTGGCGGCCTCTGGCGTGACCCATCAGGGCCGCCGCTCGACAAACGAAGATGCCTGGCTCGTCGATCTCAACCTCGGCCTATTGGTGGTCGCGGATGGGATGGGCGGGCACAACGCGGGCGAGGTGGCTTCGGCACTCGCAGTCAAGGCCATTCGCGACGTTTTTCAGAGCGACGGAAACCCACCCAGCCAGGCTTTGTTGATTCGCGCGGTTCAGACAGCGAATCAACAGATCCTGGCCGCAGCTGCTGAACAACCCGCTCATTCAGGAATGGGAACGACAGTCGTTGCTGTCCTCATCGTGGACGAGAGCGCCTATTACACGAGCGTCGGCGACAGCCGCATCTATTTGTGGCGCAACGGCCATCTGACGCAACTGACGCGCGACGATTCCTGGCTCGCCGAGACATTGAATGGCGACAGCGAGCAAACCCACGACATGGGCTCACACCCGATGCGTCATGTGCTGACCAAAGTTGTCGGCCTCAGACCAGAGCTCGAGCCGACAGCCTCAGAGTGCCCACTCGGTGAGGGCGATGCGTTGCTGTTGTGCAGTGACGGTGTGCACGGCGCTGTTCCGCACGAGCTGCTCGCCACGATGATGGCCAGTCAACGCGGTGTGGAGGATGTGGCGCAGAACGTCGTGCGCTCTGCGATCGCCAGAGGAGCGACCGACAACGTGACTGCCATTGTCGCGCGTGTTGGTCGCTAGCGGGCGGGTCTGTCCGATCGAATCACCGCCCCCTCTCGAATTGGACGACATCCGTAAGCCGGCTCTGCCAGACGCCTGATTGAATCCGCCCGCGCTCACGCTACGTCGAATCGCTTAGCACGTGAATGCGGGCGATGGAGAACGGAAACGAGGCGGCACGGCTTTCGACTTATTACATAATGGTTTAGCTCCTTATGGGACTGATGTGGCGCCTGATCGTACCGGTCGCAGTGGTCTGTGCTTCATGCGGGCAGCCGGAGATCCGTACCGCCCACGAGGCGGAGCTCGCAGCATCGCCGGCGGCCGAGAGCCCGTCATCGAGTTCCGCACCGCGAATCGTATTCCTCGGTGACAGCCTGACCGCGGGGTATGGTCTTGCGAAGGACGAGTCGGTTCCGGCGCTCATTCAGAAGCGATTGAAGGATGCGGGATATCCGTACGAAGTCGTCAACGCTGGTGTCTCGGGTGATACCTCCGCAGGAGGGCTGAATCGCCTCGAGTGGTCGCTCGCGGGCGATGTGAAGGTCCTCGTCATCGAGCTCGGCGCCAACGACGGGCTGCGAGGTCTTCCAGTGGCGGGTTTGAAGCAGAACCTCACAGAGATCATCACGCGTGCACAGGCGCGAAATATCAAGGTGATTCTCACGGGAATGGAAGCACCGCCCAATTTCGGACCCGCTTACACATCCGAGTTCCGCGGCGTCTATCGTCAACTCGCAAAGGAGCACGACGTCGTGTTCGTGCCCTTCTATCTGGATGGCGTTGCCGGAATTCCAAACCTCAACATCGCCGACGGCATCCATCCCAATGCCGAAGGCTCGCGCATCGTCGAGAAGACGGTCTGGGCTGCCCTGGAACCTCTGCTGACAAAGCGGACCGCCGACCGAAAGAATCCTGGCCGATGATCCAGCTGCGGAACGTCTCCAAAACGGTTCAGAGCGGCGATCACCCTCTCACCATCCTGCACCCGCTCGACTACACGATTCAGTCAGGGCAGTTCGTCGCGATTGTCGGACCGTCCGGGAGCGGCAAATCCACGCTGCTCGGTTTGCTTGCCGGCCTCGATGCGCCGACCACCGGTCAAATCCTCATCGATGGCGTCGATATCACCACACTCACCGAGGATGGGCTGGCACGTCTGCGTGGAGAGAAGATCGGCTTCGTCTTTCAGTTCTTTCACCTGGTGCCGTCCCTGACGGCGTTCGAGAACGTGCTGATTCCGATGGAGATTGCAGGCAGGCGCGATGCGACCGCACGCGCGCGTCAACTTGTGGAAGAAGTCGGGTTGTCCGATCGCGCTCACCACTACCCGTCACAGCTGTCCGGAGGAGAGCAGCAGCGAATCGCGATTGCGCGGGCGCTCGCCAACGATCCGCCGATCGTTCTTGCCGACGAGCCGACAGGGAACCTGGATTCGACCACCGGGCGCCACATCATGGATCTGCTGCTCAATGTGCGTCGATCGCGGGCGTCGACCCTTGTGCTGGTGACTCACGACGCCGAGCTAGCCTCGCTCGCCGATACACGTCTGGTGCTGCGGGATGGCCGCCCGGTTCCGCAGAACGAGACCCCGCGAATCGTTCCTGCGGCCGAGGCGACGCGATGAGTTTCGTCATCCGAATGGCGCTGCGCGAGATCAGGGCGTCGTGGCAGCGTCTCCTGTTTTTCTTCGTGTGCATCGCGGTTGGTGTCGCATCGATCGTCGCCATTCGCTCGGTGATTCAGAGTGTGCGTCAGGGACTGACGCGCGAGGCGAGAGCCATGACCGGCGCCGACGTGGTGGTCCGCAGCGATCGGCCGCTCGGCGATGAGATCCGCGCGGCCGTGCAGCGCGAACGGGCGACGGGGCGGATCGGGACCGTGTCGGAGGCGGTCGAACTCGTAACGATGGTGCGACCGGAGGGCGTCGCGACGACTCGCATGGTGGAACTGCGGGCCGTCGAATCCAGCTTCCCGCTCTATGGAACGATGACCCTTCAGGACAAGCCGTACGCGCATGATCTGTTGCGCGATCACGGTGTGCTGGTGCGTCCCGAGCTTCTCGCGCAGCTCAACCTGCGCGTTGGCGATGATCTGCTCATCGGCGCTCAGCGCTTCCAGATTCGCGGCGTCATTCAAAGTGAGCCGGGTCGCAACCTCGGCGCGTTCTCGCTCGGCTCGCGCGTGTTCATCGACCTCGCCGATCTGCCATCGACCGGGCTCCTGTCGTTTGGCAGCCGCGCCTCATATCAGCTGCTGCTGCAGGTTCCGAGTCCGCCGCCGCTGCCGGGACGAAGAGACCCGAGCCTCGTGCTCGCGACCGAACTGTCGAAGACGTTCGTCAACGACTTCATCGGGGTTCGCTCGTATCGGCAGAACGAGGGGCGCATGAATCAGAACCTCTCGCGCGCCGAGAACTATCTGAGCCTCGTGGGACTGGTCGTGCTGATACTGGGTGGCATCGGCGTGTCGAGTGTGACGCGCGTGTTCGTACAGCAGAAGGTCCGAAGCATCGCCATCCTCAAGTGCGTCGGCAGCAGTTCACGTCAGGTGCTGGCGATCTACCTCACGCAGGTCGTGCTGCTCGGCCTCGCCGGGAGCGCGCTCGGTGTCGCGATCGCGGCCGGTGTCCTGCAGCTGTTGCCCCTGTTCGTCGGCAACATCGCTGCCTTGTTGCAAGTCGACTACGGGCTCACCGTCGGGGCAGTGCTGCAGGGCCTGGCCGTCGGTGTGCTCGTCTCGCTCCTGTTTTCAGTCGTTCCGCTGCTGGAAGTCCGCAACGTGAAGCCGTCGTTGCTGCTTCGGCAAGACATCCCGTCGCTCCCGCAGTTCGACTGGTTGAAATGGACGGTGGCGACAGCCGTCGGTGCCGCTCTGGTGGGCGTGGCTGCATGGCAAGCCGGGTCGGTCCAGGTTGGACTGTTGCTCTCCGCGGGATTTGTTGCCCTCACGTTCGTGCTGCATCTGGCTGGGGTGGCCCTCATCCGTGCCGTGCAACCGCTGCGTTTCGCACGGTCGTTCGCGCTGCGTCAGGCAGTGCTGCACGTGGCTCGTCCCGGGAACCAGACGCGAATCATTCTCCTGGCCGTGGGCCTCGGTACCTTCTTCATCCTCGGCGTCAGGGCGCTGCAAGTGAATCTGCTTCAGGACTTCTCGGTGCAAGTCGGCGACGATGCGCCCGACATGTTCCTGATGGATATCCAAACCGGCCAGCGCGCCGGACTGACGGCATTGATCGACCGCGAGAACGGGGCTGAAAACGCCCCGAAACTGATCCCTGTCCTGCGTGCCCGGATCACTGCCGTTCGCGGTCGCGACGTGAACCTCGAGAGCTACGAGGACGTGCGCGGTCGCGGCGGACTGTCGCGCGAATTCACCATTACCTATCGACCTCAGCTCGAGGCGAACGAGAAGCTGGTCGACGGAAAATGGTGGGATGCGACGCCGGCCGCCGACACGCCGGAAGTCTCGATCGAAGAGAGTCTCCGCAATCGCTTCAACATCCAGATCGGCGACGAGATGCGCTTCGACGTTCTCGGCCGGATCGTCACCGCGCGTGTCACCAGTTTTCGCGAGGTCGACTTCCGTGACTTTCGCGCCGGCGGTTTCATGATCGTGTTCCGCCCCGGGCCGTTCGACAACGCGCCGCACAACTTCATCGCCGCGGTCAGGGGAGGAAAGGACCCAGTTGCAAGAGCCCGCCTCCAGGGATTGATCGTGGCGGACTATCCGAACATCTCCGTCATCGACCTTCGCGAGGTGCTCGACACCATCAAGACCATCGTCGATAACGTGACGCTGGCGGTCACCGTCGTGGGTGCGCTGGTGCTCCTGAGCGGCAGTCTGATCCTGATCGGCGCCGTCTCGATGACGAAGTTCCGCCGTGTCTACGAAGCGGCAATTCTGAAAACACTCGGGGCGAGCAGCCGGCTCATTGCGACGATGCTGTTGCTGGAATACGGGGTGCTCGGCGCCATTGCCGGAACCGTCGGCGCGGCGGGAGCCATCGCCCTGAGTTGGGCCGTCGCGCGCTACGGGCTCGATCTCCCGTGGCAGCCGGCACCGTTCCTGACGATCGGCGGAATCATCGTCACGGCGGGCGCGGTCGCCGCGATCGGCGTGCTCGCAAGTCTCGATGTCCTGAGGCACAAGCCGCTCTCGACGCTCCGAGCGGAGTAGGGGTACAATCACCTCTTGTTCTAGGCGACAAGAGGCCGCCAGGAGAAGCCAGAGTCAATGGACGTCGCGATATACCGGGACGCGCTGCTGAAGAAGCGCGGGGAGCTCCTAGCCGGCTCCGCGGCGAAGCCCCTGCAATGGACGATGGAGAACAACTCCGGCAGGCAGGGCGACATGGCCGACCAGGCCGCAGGCAACAACGAAGTCCACATTCAGCTCAAACTCAAACAGACCGACGCCAAAATCCTGCAAGCGATCGAAGGCGCCCTGCGCCGAATCGAGGAGGGTTCGTACGGGGTCTGCAAGGAGTGCGGCGAGCCGATCGCTGAAGCACGCCTGAATGCCATTCCGTGGACGCGGTCCTGCAAAGCTTGCAAGGAAAAACAGGGGTAGAACACACGTGCAGCAGGATGAACTGCGATCGCTGCTGACCGCGATCACCGCCGACCGTGTAGCGCTCATTCAGCGCCACGAAGCAGGCGCCCGCGTGGTCAGTAACTACGACTTCAACAACGCGTATCAGTACGTCATCGCCCGCGAAGAGACACATCTCTCATGGCTGCAGGCTGCGCTCGAGGAGTTGGGCGCGCCGACGCCGTCGGCTTCCAGCGAGATTCCGGTCCCGACGCCTTCCCAGGCTGGCAAGAATGCGAACGCCGCAGCTTACAGCGGCGTCCTCGAAGACGACGCACGCCATCTGGCTGCGTTCGTCGAGCGCTGGCGACCACGGGTTGCGACGGTCACACACGCGCGCCATCGAACCATGCTGGGCATCGTGCTCGGCGAGTCGATGGAGCATCGGC
>Ga0207648_10005700_pt1 | contig 12490 bp, 12 predicted proteins | sample KBSMisM32_FD_184310 | JGI IMG/M metagenome (GOLD analysis project Ga0207648, IMG submission 184310) | Miscanthus rhizosphere microbial communities from Kellogg Biological Station, Michigan, USA - KBS Miscanthus M3-2 (SPAdes) (version 2) | ecosystem: Host-associated > Plants > Roots >...
CAAAACCAAAGCAAATTCCACCGGAATTTTTGTACAGCAATTAACCCTTATTCTTACCCTTCAACACGAAAACTACGAAACTTGTCATATTTCAATATGATGTCATCTTTTTCCGGTGCATTTTGCACACCTGTTTTATATACTACCAAACCATAGCCATGAGACATCTTCTAACAGTAATTATTGTTGCACTTATTAGTACAACAGTTCATTCCCAGTCCAAAACCGGGTATGTTACCGGTGCGATTAAAGATGTTGAGCAGAAGCCTGTGCAATCTGCTACTGTTTCCCTATTAAATGCAAAAGATTCTTCAGTTACCAAACTGGCTGTCTCTGACAAACAGGGCAATTTTGAATTCGATAAACTCGCAGATGGAAAATACCTGGTATCAATCACATCTGCAGGTCTTGCCAAATCCATCAGCCAGATATTTGATCTTTCCTCTGTAAACAATCATATTGACCTTGGCAATTTTGAATTGGCCCGTCAAACCACCGAATTGGGTGTGGTAACTGTTGCATCCCGTCGCCCATTGATTGAAAACAAGATCGACAGGACAGTAGTTAATGTTGAATCGTCCATAACAAACTCTGGTCAGAGTGCGTTGGATGTGTTGGAAAAATCACCAGGCATTACCGTTGATAATAATGGTGCGATCAGTTTAAAAGGGAAAGCCGGAGTTATCATCCTGATAGACGGCAAACAAACCTACCTGGGCGGACAGGACCTGGTCAACTATTTACGCAGTCTAACTTCTGCGCAATTGGACCAGATCGAAATCATGAGCCAGCCTCCTGCCAAGTATGATGCATCAGGCAATTCAGGTGTTATCAATATTAAAACCAGGAAAGGCACACAGCGTGGATATAATGGAAGCATTTCCCTGAGTTATATCCAGGCTAATTATCCAAAGACCCCCAATAGTGTGAACATGAATTACCGTGCCGGAAAGGTGAATCTTTTTGGTCAGTACAGCTTTACAAAATGGGATGGATTCAACAAGATAAATATTGATCGTTATTTCGGTCGTGTTAGTGAAAAGGAATTTGAGTCCTTGTTTGATCAGTTCACATTTCTTCGTTTTAAATCACACACACATTCATTCCGGGCAGGGGTGGATTATTATGCAAACAAAATGACTACGCTGGGCATTTCAGTGAATGGTACTTTCAATTATAGTAATTCCCTTGGTGAAACAAGTTCAGATATCCTGAATGATAATATGCAGCTCACTTCCAAAAACTGGGCAAGATCTACCAATGTTGGTCCCTGGAAGAATGTAGGGGTTAACCTGAATTTTAAGACCACGCTGGATAAGAAAGGAAGGGAACTTTCTGGCGATCTGGATGGCGTGTATTATAAGAAATCAACCTACCAGGTATCAGATAATTACAATTTGTACCCAGATGGAACGCTGAAGCCCAGTAATGATCCCAATAATCCCAATCCCCTGTTCTTAAGGGGAAATTTACCGGGAGATATTAGGATCGTTACCGGTAAACTGGATTATGTTCAGCCAATGAAGGGTGGGGCAAAATTTGAAGCCGGTATCAAATCCGGTTATGTAAAGAATGATAACGATGCACAATACACCCAGATCCAAAATGGAGTTACTGTACCAGATTCACGCAGCAATCATTTCATCTATGAAGAGAATGTGAATGCGGCCTACCTGAATTTTAGCAAGCAGTTCAATAAATGGGGAATGCAATTGGGGTTACGCACGGAGAACACCAATATTAAAGGGAACCAGATCAGCGACAAAATAAAATTTGATAGTTCTTATATCCAGGTATTCCCTACCGCCTATATAAGTTATGCTTATAACAAGCTCAATAATTTTACACTATCATTTGGAAGGAGAATTGAACGTCCCAATTATAATGACATGAATCCTTTCCGGTTTTTCCTGGATCAATATACCTACCAACAGGGAAATCCCTACCTGAAACCACAAACCAGCAATAATGTTGAACTTAGTTATAATTATAAAGGGCAACTGAATGTTTCCGTCAATTACACCAACACTGATGATATCATCAATGATATCCTGAAACAGGATGATGCCACGCATACAACCTTCCAAACAAAGGAGAATATCGCCAATCGTGTTAACATAGGATTGAGTGTGAATTATAACAGGCCAGTTACAAAATGGTGGAATATCAGTGTGTTTGGAAATCTCTTCAATAACCATTTTGAAGGTTTCGTAAACAATCAGCAATTGAACGTGGATGTGGCCACCTATATGGCCAATGTAAACAACCAGTTGAAATTTAATAAGGGCTGGGGTGGAGAGGTATCTGGCTTTTATCGCAGCAAGATACTGGCAGGTGGAACAATTATAGGGGAGCCGATGGGTGTGTTATCTTTTGGTGTATCCAAACAGATATTGAAAAACAAAGGTGCCATCCGTCTGAATCTTACAGATCCATTCTAGCTGCAATATTTCAGGTGATATACCAAATTCGGCAATATCGATACACATATTCGGAGCAAATGGGATAACAGGAGAGTGGGTATCACATTCACCTATCGATTCAGCAAGGGTGAATCGCAGCCGCAGATCCGTCGCCGCTCAGGTTCAGCGCAGGATGAACAGAACCGGATTGGTGCGGGCAATGGTCAACAATAAGTTTTTCACATATTTCGTGTGTGTAGTTTTCACATCCCCCCGTTCCCGGGGGGATGTTTCTTTTTCCAGGCCCCACTCACTCAGGAACACTTCCCCTGAATAAATATTTATTTTCTCGTTTCGATTTACTTCCGATTTTCGCAGTCCCGAAACAATTTCTTCTCAACCATTATAGCAACCTTAAATCACTCACACATGCCTTCATTTGATATCGTCAGCAAGGTAGATGCTCAGGCACTCGATAATGCTGTAAACGTAGTAACCAAGGAGATTACCAACCGGTTTGACTTCAAGGGTTCTCATGTGGTTATTGACCTGGATAAAAAGGAATTCAAGCTGAAAGTGGAAACGGACGACGATATGAAGATGCGGCAGCTGCTGGACGTGCTGGTAAGCCGGGCGCACAAACAGGGAATTGCCCCTGAGGCATTTGACCTGTCAAAGGAAGGTGCCCAAAGCGGGAAAACCTGGAAAAAGGAAATTCAGGTGCGGAATGGCCTCAAACAGGAAGATGCCAAAAAGATCGTAAAGCTGATCAAGGATTCCGGGCTGAAAGTTCAGGCCTCGATCAATGATGACCTGGTAAGGGTTACCGGCAAGAAAATAGACGATTTACAGGCCGTGATCCAGGCCGCCAAAGGCTGGGCTTTAGGAATTCCACTGCAGTACGAGAATATGCGTTCATAAGCTGTGCATAAGCCCGCCGTTTTGCACTTTTCCTATCGGGAGCCGGTTCAAAACGCGTGGGAATCAAAGCGGTAAAATATTTGGAAACCCTGGGTAGCAGGGTATATCTTCAATGTACAATCGTTGCGAAATACTGGAAACAGGAAATAGCAACAGAGGTTGTGGAAGTCCTTCAAAAGATGGAAACAACTTCAGAAAGCATCGGGTTATGTAAATAGGAAGGCGAAAGCCGGAATATGAACAAAACTTGGTGCTTTCGTCTTTAAGGGGTCAATCCTTTATAGGCTTAAGGGGTTTAGGATGTTCAGGGGGGAGGGCGATCTTCCCCGGGCACTCCAGACCTCTTCTGCTTTTTTGGCCCTTCCGGATACAGTTCACTCAGCCATTTCGCCCCGCCATGGTTTACGCGCCTTCCTTCAGGCGCCCCCGAACCATTCCGCAACCAATTCTCCCGACCCCGCCATGGTTCGTGTCTCACGAACCATTCTTCTTTCCCACCCTCCAATCCCTTAAAAACTATTTGGATAAACCGGGCAGTCTGCCTACCTTTGCCCGCTTATTATTAATTACAAACCGTACGGCAAAATCCGTACAACGTTTAAAATCAGGAAATTATGAAGAAAGATCTTCACCCAAAAAGCTACCGCCTCGTGGTGTTCAAGGATATGAGTAACAGTCACTCTTTCCTCAGCCGCTCTACAGCAGACTCTAAGGAAACAGTAAAATGGGAGGATGGTAACGAGTACCCCCTGGTTAAACTGGAAATTTCCAACACCTCACACCCCTTCTTTACGGGCAAGAACGTTCTGGTGGATACAGCCGGCCGTATAGATAAATTCAAGAAGAAATATGAAAAGAAAAAATAATTTTTTAGCTTTAGACCAGAATATTACTGCTCTAGCATAAAAGTTTTGTTTTTCATGGCTATACTTTAAGACCTCTCGATTCTTCGGGGGGTTTTCGTTTTTACTGCCTTTAGCAATTTTTCGGTTAATTTTTCTTCAGTAAAAGATATAAAAGGAAGGAATGGCTTCCTGATTTTGTATATCATGGCTATACTTTATAAAATCGAGAAGCCACAGATATTCAAGAAGTTCAGGTAGTAAATTTTAAACCTGTAAACGTATTGTAAACGGTTAAGCGTTTATTTCAGTTTTCTAAATAATTATGACCCCAAAAAGAAAGGAGAAAGTATTGCTACTTTCTCCTTTTTGTTTTCATTGTTTATTCTGGTAATCTATAAGTATAATTATTCTATGCACCCAGGTAACTTCTCAGCAAATCAAAATTCTGTGTTGTTCTTAATTTAGTAATTGCTTTATCCTTTATCTGACGTACTCTCTCAGGAGTAAGATGAAATCTCTCACCAATATCTTCCAGGCTCATCGGACGATCAAATCCAATTCCAAAGAAGCAACATAAGGTTTCCCTTTGTCTCTCGGTCAGCACACTCATTGAACGATGTATCTCCGTTTTCAATGAATCTCCATGATACAGATCTCCTTCTGTCTTCTCTGCATTTGCATTTACCAGTGTATCCATCAGTGTACCATCTTCTTCTTCAGAGATAGGAACATCCAGGCTCACGTGGCGGTTATTGATGGCAAGACTGGCAGAAAGGTCTTCCAGGTCCATATTCATTACTTCAGCCAGTTCTTCAGCAGAAGGCGTTCTTTCCAGTTCCTGCTCCAGGGCAGAATGAGCTCTTTGTATACGACCATTTAATAAAACCTTATTGAGTGGAAGCCTGATCATGCGCGCATGAATGGCAATTGCCTGCAAAATGCTCTGGCGTATCCACCACACGGCAAATGAAATAAACTTAAATCCCCTTGTGTCATCAAATCGTTCCACGGATTTGATCAAACCCATATTTCCCTCATTGATCAGGTCAGGTAGTGAAAGTCCCTGTCCCTGGTATTGCTTGGCAACAGAAACCACAAAACGGAGATTGCCTTTAATAAGGCGCTCCAGCGCTTTTTTATCGCCTTTCTTGATCAGTGCTGCTAACCGTACTTCTTCTTCGGGGGAAATAAGATCCACCCTTCCGATCTCCTGGAGGTATTTTTCAAGGCTCGGAGATTCGCGGTTAGTGATGGATTTGGAGATTTTTAACTGACGCATAAAGGATTGGTTTTAGGATTAAGTGAGTACGAATAGGGTAGAGCAAAGGAACGAAGTGAAGGGGCCGGGAAAAATAGTTTAAACAGTGAATCCATTGTCATGAAAATGTTTGAGGCCTTGTAGAACTTACTCTACGAGACAGGACGGAGTAGGCTGGTTCCCAATGCCTACGAGGAGCCAATCCTGGTTGCTTTATGGACTGGTCCCTCTTTCCCTCGAATGCTTTACTTTTGACCACTTTCAATCCAATTGATGGACAAGATCATTTTCACAGAAGAATTCTGCCAGCCTGAAAACCTGTCGCCGTTTACATTAACACGGCAGATCCAGGATATCCGGGTGGGCATATTGACGATTCGCGAGAAATGGGAGAGAATGCTTGATCTCCCCTCTTTCGACAGAAAAGAAGATGATTACAAAGACCTGGATAGATCCGTTAATGTGGATGAAGCGCTGAGTAAGGGCGCCTGCTACATGATCCACGGAAATGTGCTTCCCTCCGTCAAACTCCTGAAAGCAATGCAAAAGCTGAAGAATGGTGAATTCATTTCCGCCAATGGAAATGCAGGCATCATATTCCGCCTGAGCAAAAAAGAGATCAGTGAGAAATACAGGATCAGGGTTACAAAATCCTATACCATCAAACAGGATGTAAAAGTCATTCATTATCCCTGGGATATTGTAAAGTTGAACGACTGGGCAATTCGTGAAGATTTTGAATTGCTAACCCGCAAAAGGAAATCACAGCCCCTTTCCCGCACTAACAAGCTCATCAATCCCAAAAACATATTTGTTGAAAAAGGCGCTGTTGTGGAACACAGCATTCTGAATGGTTCCACCGGCCCTATTTATATTGGCCGTAATGCCGTGATCATGGAAGGCTGCATGGTCCGTGGACCTTTTGCCATGGGCGAGGGGGCCACACTTAAAATGGGAGCAAAAATATATGGAGCAACAACGTTGGGCCCCGGCTGTGTATTTGGGGGCGAAGTAAAGAACTCAGTGGTGTTTGGCTATTCCAATAAAGCCCATGATGGTTACCTCGGCGATTCGGTTGTTGGTGAATGGTGCAATATGGGAGCAGGTACAAGCAACTCAAATATGAAAAATAACGCTTCAGAAGTTCGGTTATGGACTCCGAAAGGCCAGTTGGGTGCAGGAATGAAAAGCGGAGTGATGATGGGAGATTATTCTCGTACCGCCATCAATACATCAATCAATACAGGTACAGTGATCGGGGTTTGCTGCAATGTATTTGGAGCAGGACTCACTCCTAAATATATACCCAGCTTTTCCTGGGGAAGTGAGGGCGTGAATCGCTATGATTTTGAAAAGGCCCTGTTGGATATCGCTGCCTGGAAAAAACTGAAGGGACAGGATGTAAACGACAATGAAAAAAGTATCTTGAAGTATATTTTCAACCATTTTTAAAAAACATAACAAAGAATGAGAAAGCAGATTGCAGCAGCTAACTGGAAGATGAATTTGACGTTTCAACAGGGTGAAAAACTTTTGGATGACATCCTGAGTGCCAGGATCGTTTTGGGGAAGGATCAGATGGCGATTTTTGCCGTTCCCTATCCTTATCTATTAATGACAAGAAGCGAAGTAGCAGATGATACTAATTATTATGCAGCTGCACAGAACTGTTCTGATAAAAAATCCGGCGCTTATACCGGGGAAGTTTCTGCAGAAATGCTCCGTTCTATCGGAATTGTCTACTGCGTGGTAGGTCATAGCGAAAGAAGAGAATACTTCAATGAGACTAATGCCATGCTTGCTGAAAAAGTAAATCTTTGCCTTGCACATCATATGACTCCTCTATTTTGCTGTGGAGAACCGCTTTCCATCCGTGAAGCTGGTACACAAAATGATTATGTTGAACAGCAATTGAAAGAATCACTCTTTCATTTGGCAGCAGATAAAGTAAAAGATATCGTCATCGCCTATGAACCCATCTGGGCTATCGGTACAGGCAAAACTGCCACAACAGAACAGGCACAGGAAATGCATGCTTATCTCCGTGAGGTACTGGCCAAACAATATGGTAAAGAAGTTGCTGATCAGGTATCCATTCTTTATGGCGGAAGTGTAAAGGCCGGTAATGCAAAAGAACTCTTCAGTTGTCCGGATGTGGATGGTGGCCTGGTTGGTGGCGCCTCCCTGGTTGCGGATGATTTTATCACGATCATTAAATCCCTGAAAGGATAAGTTCTGACAGGTGAAATACTATACGCCCGGTTGCAGGATCACCCCAACCGGGCTTTTTTTATATCTGGATAGTTAACACAAGAAAGAGCTCTGGTTTGCGTTCTAGGTACGGACGTTTTCCTATCCTTTTTATCTTGGCTGCTGCGCACTATTATATCATATTTACCAGGAAAAACCAGGTGATGCTGAGTTTTCTGAAATTGAGAGTTGTGGTGAATAACCGCGAAATATATCCTTTACTCGATACTGAACCAGTGGTTATCCCGGTTGAAAAGGATTGTCCCAAGATAGTGATCACCGATGGGTTCCATTATACGAAACCGGTGGAACTGGTATTTAAGGAGCCATCCTATTTTAATTTTAATGTGGTTTGTGCAATTGATGATCTCCACCTCTATACTGCCTTCTCCTTCCTTATCATACTTTACCTGTTGGGATTGTTTACAGGTGTACTGGCTTTCAAAGTACTGAGCTTTGCTCCAATTGTCTGGCTGCTATGTCATTATTACCTGAATAGAAAGGAATTTATCCGGATAAAGCCGGCTGAAAAGTAATAACCCTACTATAAAGCCATCAATTTTTTAAATGCTTCACGAAATTTATCCGCTGTATATGCAGTGCAAACCGATTGAATTTTCTCTTGTTGACTAACGAGGATATTCGGGTTATGAAGGAAAGTCTCTATTTTATCGGCTGCATCTTTTGGATCAGTGTATCGTAAAAACAATGGATCCAGCTTATCGTCAAAATTTATCACTTCCGGTATTAATGTTGGGTGTGCATAATGGACAAAATCAACGAAAAGGCCTGCTGAATTGGATAATCCATTTATTTCAGGTACTCCACGGATGCTTTCCATATTCAATTTCACTGGTGCCCAAATGATATGAGCAGAAGAATAATACTTTGAATAAGTATCATAAGCCACGTCTCTGTCAAACCGAATCAATGATATAGTGGCAGGCAAAACCTCGCGTATGTCTTTTTCCAGTTTCTTCCCGAATGCAGTATTGCTATTACCCAGGATAACCAGTTCGATTGAACGGCCCCGATTTTTTTGAGCCAACAGGCTTACTACGGTTGGGATAATTTCATAATCCCTTCTTTTCTCTTCCACCGTTCCCGGCACTACAATTCGAAATGGGGTTTCCTGGAATTTGGGCGAAGGAAAGGGTTGATAGAACATTCCCGGTATATATTCTACTGTCAGACCCGGCAACCTGGATTTTAGATAGGCAGGCATTGCCGGCGCCAATACCCGGCAATTCTTTATGACCAGATGCAATTTCTTTTTGGCGAGACTCTCTGATACGTTGAGTATAGAATTATATCGACTACTTGTATAATCATGTATGGTATGAACATTCAGCACTGTATGCACATTCCGGTATATCCTGGATAATTTCCGCGTGAAGAAATAAAGATTATGATCCAGCGAGTTGACGAAAAAATGAGAATAATTGTTGCTTTCCAGATCACTGAAAACCTGGCTGATGAATTGGAGGTTGGAAGTTGATGAAGGTTTAGTGATCCATTTTATTTTGCTGCTTTGACACGCAGTAAAGTGCCGGCAGCTATCATAAATATCAGCGCTATCTGCATAAATGCTGATTGCCTCAAACTGCTCCAATGCCAGTTCCACCAATGCTGGTAACGTTTCATAGTGTGTGGTCTCATAAATCAATAATTTCTTTTGCATATCGGGAACACAACTATTATGACACTTAGATGGATTTAGCCAGTTTGAAAAAGAATTGTTTTACTCTTGTCCGTAATCTGATCTTCCACTTCAGGCGATGAAAGCTGGTTGGGCTGGCATAGGTATCGATATTCTTTATATAGGCATTCAGAGCAAAACCTCCTTCTTCAAATGTTTTTTGATACTCGTTCAGGTAGGGAAGGAGCAGGGGATCATGTCCCTTCATGATCTGCGAAACCAGCATTTCCTCAAAATGAATAAATATGACAGGGTATTTCCCATTGATCATCACTTCCCCATTTACCAGTTCTCTTTTGCACAACTCATAGTGCCAGGCACCAATTGTGCAGCCCTGGTGACGGATCACTTTTGTGCCTTCAAAATAAACGGGAAATATATCCAGGTAGCGCTGGTCATCATGAATACCCAATGCCGGATGCTCGCCCATCAGGAAATGACAGGCCTCCGCCCACCATTTCATTGCCGGTATTGCCTGTTTATTAGCGCCAACAAATCCTGCAGTGAATATTCCGCTACGAAACAGCGCAAAGAAGCTGGCACTATCTATAAGCGGGTCGTTGCTTTTCCAGTGTGGCGTAAGGATCACAGCCGAGTTATTCAATTCCTCAAACAGGAAATGATAATCATTCACAAAGAACATATCTCCATCCAGGTAAAGCAGCTTATCAACTCCATTCTCCAGCAGGTAACTGATAAATACCGGCTTTAATGACCACCTGAAAAAATCCAGGCTGATATGTGCATACTTCTTATATAGATCGTCAACAAGTGAATAGTGAGAGAGTGAGGAAACGGGGATCAGTTTTATCCGTGGAAATTGCTTTGCAATTTCATTCACCGATTTATTATCGGCAATCAAAACATGCATTTCAATCGTAGAATCATACCGTGCAATGGATTTATAGAGCGCCAGCGCTCTTGGAAAATAATCAGCCGTTATGATGGTGCAAAATGCCTGCATGATCAGAGTTTAACGCTTTTTTCTCCCGGGTCTGTTAGTTCATAGTTCTTTTTATAGAACGAAGGGAAGATCCGGGAGCCTACGATACCATTGAATACGATAGCAGCCAGTTTTTTATCTGATGCAAAGTATTTTTTCAGCAGTACCGAGCCCTTTCCCATTCCATCCTTAAAAAAACTGTAAGATAGATAGTTATAAGCAAAATGATTGATAAGCTGTTTTTTATCAGTCACCTTATCCTGGTGGTATAACAGCTTCAGAATTTCAAAATACTCGCCCTTGGTTTGAAAAAGGGAAGTTGCTACTGATGAAAAATTTTGGGCATGCCTGCGATAGGTGCTCAGGGGTTCAGGATGGTAGCAGATATCTGCTCGGAAGCATACCTCAAGGCAAATCCACCAATCGGCATAATATATATAGGGTGGAAGGGTAGTAAGTAAGGGGGCAAAAATATCTTTCTTAAACACAGCAGCACTCATATTATTGACCGTGCAATCATACTTAAGGCATTCATTGATCTCTTTGATACCATTCTGGCAATATGCAGTATTCCATTTACTGGTTTTAAAAACTCCGTTCCTTCGCTCTGAAAACCGCCGTGTGATCTTATTGGTTTCAGCTTGCAGGATATTGCTATCACAATACCATAAACCTGTTGTGGGATTATTATCGATTGACTTTTTGCAAGCCGAGAGAAAACCAGGCTCTGCAAAATCATCGCCTTCTGCTATCCAGATCCAGTTCCCTTTGGCCAATTCAACACCCAGTTGCCATTGAGTTACCGGTCTACCTGAGTTTTGTTCATTGAGAACGATATGGGTAACTTTTGGATGGGAACGATATTGTTCAATGATGGCTACGCTTCCATCCGTAGAATGATTATCCAGGATAATGACCTCAAAATCTTCGAATTCCTGCTGCAGCACAGAGTCAATCCGTTCTTTCAGCCAGTTGGCATGGTTATAAATGGTTATGAGTACTGAAAAAACTGGCATTGGTTTTATTCATAATCAGGATATCCGTTTAAGGTATCCTATAGTATTGAATGTTGCGTTTTTTCCAAAAAAATCGGTCCAGTTATAGGCGATTTCAAAACTTTTATTCATTTCCAGGAATTTCTTTATGGCTTTTACTGGCCCACCATCGTATTCTCTGGTTAGTCCTAATTCATCAATGATCCCATCCTCCACTATAAGATAGGAATTCGGAGAAACAATAGTTGAAAATTTTATCATTGCCTGTAAAGTATCCTGGAAATTATGAGATCCATCGTCAATTACGAGGACTGTTCTAAAATCCTTAATCAAACGAAGATCATAATTTACCCATCCCTTTGAAAAAAATTTGATTCTTTTGTGGGCTTTAACCCTTTCATCGATCCTGTCTTCAACATCAATGGTATGAATTTCTCCCTTGCCATGGAGTTCAAGCAGATCGGCTAAATAAAAAGCGCTGCCTCCTACAAATGTCCCAATCTCTATAATTAGATCAGGCTTCACCTCCTCTAATATCATTTGATAGATCACATAATCAAAAGGTGACTTTTTGCAACTTACACCTCTGTAGGTGGTTTTATGATGTCCCTTATCAATCCCATTGATAGTTAGAGAAACACCAGTTTCAAAAGAATCCTTTTTTCTTTTGAATAGCATAGTTACTTTGGTTTAATAATTATTCCCTGGCAGGTTGGTACATTTAGGACCCTGACCCCTTTTGATTCTGCAAATTTATCATGCGCTTTTTTTTGCTCATTAAACTGATTATTATAGCCATAATCATCTAAAACAATAATGCCTCCCTGTACAAGCCTGGACCAACAAAATTCCAGTGCAGCAACCTCCGGCTCTACTGAATTCATATCAATTGATACAAAGGCAAGTTTTGTTGTATCAACCCTGTCCAACGTTTCAGGAACCGGACCCTTAATGATCTTTACAGGTAATTCACTGAATGATCTCAATACAAAATTATAAAGTTCGTCCGGGTCTTTCTGTTTGTATTTACTATTCAATGGTGAGTTCATCTCAGCTTCAGTAGAAAACCGCCTGTCAAGTCCTGAAAAGGTGTCAAGCATATAATATTTCTTGTTGAGTAAACGTAGGTCAACAAAATGGTGAATGGCCCTCGCGAAGATCCCTGATCTGCAACCGA
>Ga0207648_10005701_pt1 | contig 12488 bp, 15 predicted proteins | sample KBSMisM32_FD_184310 | JGI IMG/M metagenome (GOLD analysis project Ga0207648, IMG submission 184310) | Miscanthus rhizosphere microbial communities from Kellogg Biological Station, Michigan, USA - KBS Miscanthus M3-2 (SPAdes) (version 2) | ecosystem: Host-associated > Plants > Roots >...
GCTGAAGCAGCCGGTACTGCGCGTGGTTCGTGTCCTGGTACTCGTCGACGAGCACGTAGCGGAACGCCTTCTGCCAGCGCTCGCGCGCCTCGGGGAAGCGCTCCAGCACCTGGACGGTCAGCATCAGCAGGTCGTCGAAGTCGACCGCGTTCGAGGCGAACAGCCGCCGCTGGTAGAGGTCGTACACCTCCGCGACGGTCTGGTCGTAGAAGGACGCGACCCGCTCGGCGTACTCGGCCGGTGTGACCAGCTGGTTCTTCGCCGCCGAGATCTGCGAGTGGATCCCGCGCGGGACGAAGCGCTTCGGGTCTTTCTCGAGCTCCTCCAGGCAGGCCTTGGTCAGGCGAACCTGGTCGGCCGAGTCGTAGATGGTGAAGTTCGAGCGGTACCCGAGGCGCGGCGCCTCGCGGCGCAGGATGCGGCCGCAGGCGGCGTGGAAGGTGAGAATCCAGATCGCGCGGGCGACCGGACCGAGCAGGTTCTCGAGCCGCTCGCGCATCTCGCCGGCGGCCTTGTTCGTGAACGTGATCGCCAGGATCTCGTTGGGCTTCACGCCGCAGGCGTTGAGCAGGTGCGCGACCCGGTAGGTGAGCACGCGGGTCTTGCCCGAGCCCGCGCCGGCGACCACGAGCAGCGGGCCCTCGGTCGTGAGCACGGCCTCGCGCTGTGCCGGGTTCAGATCGGCGAGGTACTGCTCGGGCGAGGCGACTGCCATCTCAGCGATGCTAGCGGGGGTGAAGGTCTTCGCCACCCGCCGCTATCCAGGGCCGGCCTTCGACGAGCTCGACGACGTCGAGGTCGCCCCGCTCGCGCAGCTCGACGCGCCGCGCGATGACGTGGAAGGGCTGGTCGTGGCCAACGAGCCGGTGCCGCTCGACCTGCTGCCGAGGCTGAGGATCGTGGCGAACTTCGGCGTCGGCTTCGACCGGATCGACGTCGCTGCCTGCGCGGCCAGAGATGTCGTCGTCACGAACACGCCCGGCGTGCTCGACGCGGCCACGGCCGACCTCGCCTTCGCGCTGATGATGGCCGTGCGGCGGGAGATCGTCGTGGCCGACCGGTTCGTGCGCTCGGCCGGCTGGAGCGGCTCGTGGTCGGAAGGCGGGCTCGCCGAGGAGCTGAGCGGCTCGACCCTCGGGATCATCGGTCTCGGCCGGATCGGCAGCGCCGTGGCCCGACGCGCGCGCGGCTTCGACCTGCGGGTGCTCTACGCCCAGCGCCGGCGTACAGACACCGAGCTGGGCGAGTTCCGGGAGCTCGATGAGCTGCTCGCCGAGTCGGACCTCGTCTCGCTCCACGTGCCCCTGACGCCGGAGACCGAAGGGCTGATCGACGCACGGCGGCTCGCGCTGTTGCGCGACGGAGCCGTGCTCGTCAACACGGCGCGCGGCGAGATCGTGGACGAGCAGGCGCTCGTCTCCGAGCTCGCCTCGGGCCGCATCTCCGCCGGGCTCGACGTCTTCGCGCACGAGCCCGAGGTGCCGGCCGAGCTGCTCGAGCTGCCGAACGTCGTGCTCACGCCGCACATCGGCAGCGCGACGCGTCAGACGCGCGAGGCGATGACGCGGCTGGTGGTCGACAACCTGCTCGCGATCGAGCGCGGAGACCCGCCGCTGACGCCGGTCGGCGGCTAGCCCAGCAGCTTGTAGCGCAGGTACACGGCCCCGCCGGCGAAGCGGCGCTCGTCCAGCAGCTCGAGATCAACTCGCACGCCGTCGGGAAACGCGCGCTTGCCGCCGCCGACCAGAACCGGGACGACGATCAAGTGGCACTCGTCGACAAGTCCGGCCGCGATCGCCTGGCCCGCAAGCTCAGGCCCGCCGATGCCGATATCGCCCTGCGCCGACTCCTTCAACCGCCGCACCGCCCCGGCGTCGAAGTCGTGTTCGACCCGCGTCCTGGCGCTCGAGGCCGACTCGAGGCTCCTGGAGTAGACGATCTTCTCGGCCGCGCGCCAGAGCTCCGCGAAGTCGCGCATGACCGGGTGCTCGTCGTCCATCGTCTCCCAGGCGACCATCGTCTCGTACATCCGGCGCCCGTAGAGGTAGGTCCCGATCGGCCGTTCGAGCTCGTTGACGAAGGCGTGGACCTCCTCGTCGGGAGCGGCCCAGTCGAACCTGCCCGACTCGTCCTCGACGTACCCGTCGAGCGAGGCGATCATCGCGTAGATCAGCATGGGCCCGCGACGATACGCTCGCGGTCGTGGGCTACGCGTTCGGGACGATCGACGAGCTGGGCGACGGCGTCTTCCGCAAGGTGCGCCAGGCGCTCGGCGTCTCGGCCTTCGGCGTCAACGTGCTGGTGCTCGAGCCCGGCGTCGTCGCCCGGCCGCACTACCACGAGGAGCAGGACGAGCTCTACTTCGTCCATGCCGGCCGCGCACGGTTCGCGCTGCCCGGCGAGTCGCGCGAGCTCGGGCCCGGCGGGCTCTGCCACGTCGAATCGACCACGCCGCGCCAGATCACGAGCGTCGGTGACGAGGATCTGGTGATGCTGGTCGTCGGTGCGAAGGACGGTTACGTCGGCCGCGACGGACAGCTCGCCGATCCCTCGAAGCTGGGCTAGAAGCGGACTGCGGCTCTACGAAGGTCGCCGAGGCGACGGCCGTAGAACGCGAGGCCGATCATCGCGGCCAGCGCGGTCGCGAGGCTGCCGGCGGCGGGCGTGAAGACCGACGCGGCGGCGGCAGTCGTGCCGCCGTGGCCTGCCATTGCCAGCGCACCCAGGGCAGCGCCCTGGTAGAGGCCGACGTTGCCGGGCAGGAACGGCATCGTGTTCGCGAGCCCGGTCACGACCATGTAGAGCAGCGCCGCGCCGACGCCGGCGTGGACGCCGACCGCGTGCAGTAGGAAGAGGACGCCGAACCAGCGGGCGACCCAGGTCACGACGAGGATCAGGCCGGCCCGCAGCATGATTCGCTTCGGGGCGGCCGCGCCGGCCAGGAACGAGCCGACGCCCTCGGGCAGGCGGTGGCCGACCCGGTGGTGCAAGAGGGAGACGAGCACGAGGCCGCCGGACGCGAGCGGCAGGCCGACGAGCATTGTGATCTTCGCCCAGCTGGGAACCGGCAGGAAGAAGGCGGAGGCAGCGCCGACGAGCACGAAGGCGACCATCTCGAGCAGGTGGGCGCAGAGCAGGCTCCCGCCCGCGCGCGAGAACCCGGGCCAGCGCGGGCCGGCGGCCACCTTCAGCACGGCGACCTTCGATGCCTCGCCCATGCGTCCGGGCAGGACGGTGTCGAGGAACGAGCCGACGGAGCTGGCGGCGTACATCGCTCGGAAGCCGACGGGCGAGCGCACGGTCGACGTCCAGGCGAGCGCTCGCAGTGGCTGCACGGCGGCGCAGATCGCGAGCCCGGCGAGCAGGTAGCGCCAGTCCGGAGTCGCGACGGCCTGGAAGACCTTCGTCCCCGAGCGCGCCATCAGCAGCACCGTCCCGATCATCGAGACCACGATCAGAACGACTGCCAGCTTGCGAGACCCCACCTTCACCTTCACGGCATCGGCAATTCGCCGCCGCAGCGCCAACCCCTGGATGGGTGAGACGCGCGCAGGCGCAGAAGGTGGATTCGAGAGTGGTCGCATCGCAGGGGGCCACACGATCAATGCCCGCATCGGGCGACCGCCAACCACGGTACCACCGATCCGTGCGGGGAGAATGATCCAGATGAGCCTTCCCGAGCTCCAAAGGCGCCGAGCGTTCGAGTGCCGGCTGACCCCCGACCGGGCGCTCGGGTCGCTGGACGAGGCGGAGGCGTTCCTGCTCGATCGCGGGCTGCTGACCCGAACGGCGGACTCCGCGCTGCCGAGCCTCTTCGGCGCCTGCCACGAGGAGCCGTACGCGCCGGGCAAGCCCGGCTTCGGCCAGTGGCCGCGCACCAAGTACCCGTGGTTCGGCGAGCTCGGCGCGCGCGGCTACGCGACGCTCGCGATCCACGGGGGCAAGAGCCTGTTGATCTCGCCCGAGACGGCGCGACTGCTCGACCCGCTCTGCCGCGGCGAGCTCGCGCGGCGCGAGGACAACCTGCTCCTGCGCCACCTGGCCGAGGCCGGCCCGTCCGAGCTCGACGACCTGCAGCTCGAGCTCGGCCTCTCGCCGAAGGAGCTGCGGCGACTACGCGTGCCGCTCGAGCGCTGCGGCGCGCTCGTCGCCCGCGGCGTCGTCCACGAGAAGCCGCACCGGCACACCAGCGAGCTCGCGCGCTGGGACCAGCGCTTCCCCGAGCCTGTCGAGGACGGCGGGCTCGCCGAGATCCTCGTCACCGCGGTGCGGGCGGCCGTCGTGGCTCCCGAGCGGGAGCTGTCGCGGTGGTTCCCCTGGTGGGAGGACGATCTGGTCGAGCGCCTTGTCGGCGACGGGCGGCTCACGCGCCCCGAGAAGGCCTGGGTCAGCGCAGCGGAAACGGCTTCCGTCCCAGGGCCGGCAGCACCTGCGCCGTGACCCAGACCGGCGTGGTCGCGTAGCGCTTGGAGTAGCGGAAGCTGCCGTCGGGCCGGCGCAGCCGGAGCAAGTAGGCGATCGAGCCCTGCGGCACCGCGCGTCCGGCCGCGACGAAGGCCTGCACCGCCCAGGCCGTCGACTGCGCGTCCGAGCCGCGGCCGGGGGTCAGCTCGAAGCCGCCGTCGCGGTTCCGCAGACGCAGGAGGTAAGCGAGCCCACGGCGGATCGGCTTGCCGGTCACGCCGGCCGAGCGCAGCGCCTCGATCGCGGCCGCGGTGTCGTTCGAGTCCGGCTTGCCGTTCAGGTACCACGCCCAGCCCCCGCTCCGGGCCTGCTGGCGCAGGACGAAGCGCACGGCCCCGCGCGGGGCTGGCTGGCCCGCCTGGCGCAGGGCGAGGATCCCCCAGATCGTCGAGTTGACCGTCGGCCCGATCCGCCCGCTCGGCTGCTGGGCGCCGCGGATGCGGGCGAGCAGCTTCGTGGGCCGACCGCCGAGCGCGCTCTCGGCGAGCGCGACGAGCTCGACGTCGGTTGTCTCGGCGAGCCCGGCCTCGTGCGCCTGGAGGTAGTCGAGCGCGTTGCCGGTGTCCGCGCCCGCGGCGCGCAGGCCCAGCGCGGCCCAGGCCGTCAGCAGCGGGCCCTGCGAGCCGCCGGCCTCGGCGAAGGCGCCGCTCGGCGCCTGGTGTGCCTGCAGGAACGCAGCCGGCGTGGCCGCGAGCGCGACCGCGAGGGCTGCCAGCCTCACGCCCACAGGACCTCCGCGTGCAGCCGCCGGGCGTAGCGTTCGAGCAACCGCCTCAGCTCCGGGCCGGCGACGAAGGCGAGCACGAAGTTCCCGCTGGCGTGCGCCGCGTCGAACCAGATCCCGCGGACGTACAGCGCCGTGAACGCCTGCCAGGTGTGCGGATAGAAGCTCAGCCACTCCCAGACGTCCATGAAGGCGTCGAAGGCGAACCCGAGCGCGAAGCAGGTGAGCGCGAGCGGCACGCGGCGGCGCAGGAGCGGCGCGGCGAGCCCGCCGATCAGGCCGCACGCGCCCCACGCCAGCATCTGCCACGGGGTGTACGCACCCTGGCCGAGGTAGAAGTTCGAGACGAGCGCGGCGAGGGCGCCGACGCAGGCGCCGGCGCGCGGGCCGAGCGCGACGCCGGCGACCACGGCGGTGACGGTCACCGGCTGGACGTTCGGGACTGCCGCGAACAGAACGCGGCCCGCGGCCGCCGCGGCGGCGAGCGTCGCGATCAGGACGAGCTCCTTGCTCGAGCCCGGGCCGCTTTCGAGCCAAGCGACGCCGGCGGCGATCAGCGCGCCCGCGACGAGCAGGAGCGCGAGCGCGGCGTCGGCGGGCACGAGCGCCGTCCACGTGGCCGCTGCCACCGCCGCGACGAGCGCTCCGAAGGCTGCGACCCTAGGCAAGGGCACGCTCCCGCTCGGGCGCGGTCGAGACGACGCGGTCGGCGACCTCGGATGCGAAGACGAGGTCGTTGGTGACGACGAGCGTCGCCCGGCCGGGCGACTGATCGCGCAGCAGCGCGGCGAGCTCGTCCTTGCGCGGAGGATCGACGCCGCGGGTCGGCTCGTCGAGAACGAGCAGGTCGGGCTCGGCGACCAGCACCGCGGCGAGGGCTAGCCGCTCGCGCTCGCCGCTCGAGAGGTCGCGTGGATGGCGGTCCTCGAAACCGGCGAGCCCGACTTCGGCCAGCGCAGCACCGGCACGGACGAGATCGCCGCCGACGGCCAGCGCGACCTCTTCGTCGGCCCGCTCCTTGACGAGGTAGCGCCCAGGATCCTGCGAGAGGTAGCAAGCGCGGCCCTCCCGGGCGACGCTGCCGCTCTGCGGCTCGAGCAGCCCCGTAGCGAGCTTCGCCAGCGTCGTCTTGCCCGAGCCGTTCGGGCCGACGAGCGCGACGATCTCGCCCCGGCCGACGCGCAGGCTCGCCCGCTGCACCACCGGCGTTGCGTGGTAGGCGAACGAAACGTCCTCCAGCCTGCAGACCGCCGGCCCCGAGGGCTCGGCGGCGGGGAGCACCGCCTCACGCGGCAGCCAGGCGTCTGGCGGGTCGCCCTCCTGAATGCGCCCGTCCGCGACGAACAGCACGCGGTCGCAGGCCTCGAGCACCCGCTCGGGCCGCTGCTCGGAGACGACGACTGCGGCCCCGCTCTCGCGCGCCAGCTCGATCGCGGTCGCGGCTCCCTCCGGGTCGAGTTGCGAGGTCGGCTCGTCGAGGAGCAGCAACCGCGGCTCGAGGGCGAGCACCGAGGCGAGGCAGACGCGCTGCAGCTCGCCGCCGGAGAGCTCGGCGACCGGGCGCTCGGCGAGGTGGTCCGCACCGACCGCGGCCAGCGCCCGTGCAGCACGCGGCAGGATCTCCGGCGGCGGCGTGCCGAGATTCTCGAGCCCGAACGCGACCTCGTTGCTCACGCGCGTGAACACGACCTGGTCCTCCGGATCCTGGAAGAGCGTCGCCACCGTGCCCGCGAGCTCGGCCGGGTGAACGCGGCGGGTGTCCAGGCCTGCGACCTCGACCGAGCCCGAGAAGCGGCCGCCGTGAAAGTGCGGCACGAGCCCCGCGAGCGCGCGCAAGAGGGTCGACTTGCCGCCGCCAGAAGGCCCGAGCAGCGCGACTACCTCGCCGGGCTCGAGCTCGAGCGAGACGCCGCGCAGCGCCTCGTGCTCGCCCGGATACGTGAACGCGAGCTGCCGTACGGTCGCTAGAGCCACAGCACTCCGATCGCCACGGCCACGGCGCCCACGACGAGCGCGGCGCGGTCGAGCAGCCCCCAGCCGGGCCGCGGCATCCTCGTCGCGCCGGGACGGCCGTAGCCGCGCGACTCCATCGCCTCGGCGAGATTGAGCGCACGCTCGAGCGAGCCGGCCAGGAGAGGCGCCAGCAGCCGCGCCCGGCCGCGGGCGCCCGAGACCTCCACCCCGCGCCCGCGCAGCGCCTCGACGAGCCCGGCGGCGTCCCGCTCGAGCGTCGGCACGAGCCTCGTCGCCAGCGCCATCGCCAGGACCGAGCGGCGCGCGAACCCGACCGACTGGACGAGACGGTCGTGGTCGAGCAGCAGCGCGTAGGCCGCAAACGCGAGCGCGACGGCGGTCAGGCGCAGGCCCTGGAAGAGGCCGATGCGCAGCTCCTCGCGCGTGACGTCGAGCTGCCCGAGCACCGGCACCGTCGGCCCGCTCCAGATCACGTGCCAGCCGATCGACGAGACGAACGGCGTCAGCACGAAGACCGCGAGCCCCGAGAAGAGCGCGCCGACGAGGTAGAGCCGCCGCCGGCCCGCGGGCGCGCGCAAGCAGACGAGCAGGAGCACGAGCGCGATCGCCGCCACCGAGACGATCCGGTCGGCCAGCAGAGCGGCGGCGGCCAGCGCGGCCAGGAGCAGGGCGGCGGGGGCCGGGCTCACCCGCCCACCTCGTAGCGGTACCGGAAGGGCCACGGCTGGAGCAACAGCTTCGGGTCGCCGCGGAACGAGAACTTGACGGGGCCGCCGGGCCGCGGCGCGCCGACCGGCTCGAGGCGCGCGTTCTCGCCGCCGCCGGGATCCAGGTAGAGGACGTTCACGTTGGTCGAGAGCGTTCCCACGCCCGGGCCGACGATCTGGGCATGCAGGCGCCGTGCGACCGCGCGCACCGAGCCCGGGTCGAGCGAGACGATCACCGTCTGCCGTCGCTTGCCGTCGTAGCCGCTCAGAAACGGCTGCGGGAAGGCGCCGACCACCACCGGGTTCTGCGCCGGGTTGTGCCAAGCGCGGTAGTCCCACCAGGCAAGGTCGCCCGCCCGCAGCCGGTAGTCGGCGGCGCTGCGATCGGCCAGGTAGCCGTTGACGTAGTAGAACCAGGATCGGTTCCCGTGCTCCTCGACCCCGTCGACGCCGCGCACGTAGCGGCCGCTGAAGCGCGTCTTCACGTTCGCCACCCGGTCGAGCGCCTGCAGCACCGACTCGCCCGCAGGCACGCGGGTCGAGTAGAGCACGTGGGCGCCGCGGTCGCGCGTCACCCAGAGCGTCGCGCCGCCGGCCGGGCTCGTCGAGGACGACGAGCCACAGCCGGCCAGCGCGACGACGAACAGCGCCGCGAGAGCGGCTCGTCTCACCGGAGCGCGTTCGAGCGAACGGCGCCGTTGAGCGTGGCGGTCACGAGCCCCCGGTGGGCGCCGAGGCAGGCCGAGCCGGTGCGGGCGAGGACGCTGCGGCCGCTGACGTGCAGCCGCGCCCCGCGAGCGGCGGTCGTCTTGCCCGTGTCGTCCTGGGCCAGCACGCGGTAGCAGTTGCGCTTCGACCCGGCGCGCAGCGAAAGGGTCGGCGGCCCACCCTTGGGCCCGAAGACCGCGAAGTACCAGAGCACGCGGTCGCCGTCCTTGAGCTTGACCTGGTCCGCCCCGACCGGAGGCGAGACGCCGTTCACCTTGAAGACCCAGCCGTACGAGCCGGCCGCCACGTAACGGCCGACCTGGTCGACGTACGGGCCGAACGAGGTGGTCGCGACGTGGTAGTAGAACTCACCCGCGACGCTGGCCGACTCGAGCGCGTCGAGCGCATTCGCGTTCACGTTCAGGGTCGGCTCGGTCGAGCCGTAGATCGTCTGGGTCTTGCCCTCCACGCGCACGTGCACGCGCAGGGCGAGAGCCGCGGGGACGACGAGCAGCGCCGTCGCGAGGACGGCGACGAAGATGCAGAGACGCCTGGACACGAATCCTCCTTCCACGAGGGGTTCGGGTTTCAGGCGAGAGGCAGGTCTTCTGACTCGGGGCTCCCTCCGGCGCCGCCTTCCCGGCCCTGGGGCCAGTGGCACTTCGGCGCGGGAGCTTCTCCCCTCACAGCGGCGGGACCGTCCCGGACTCGCACCGGGTTCCCTTACCGCTCGCCTAACGCGCGGGAGCCTACCATTGAAGGTCGATGAAGCTGCCTCGCCTGCTCACCGTCTGGGGGCCGGTCGTCCTCTGGGCGGCCGTGATCTTCGCCTTCTCGTCTGTGCCGAGCCTCGGGACCGACCTCGGCGTCTGGGACACCGTGCTGCGCAAGTGCGCCCACGCGACCGAGTACGCCATCCTCGCGCTGCTGCTCTACCGCGCGCTCGGACGGGAGCTGCCTGCGTTCCTGATCGGCTTCGGCTACGCAATCACCGACGAGGTGCACCAGGCCTTCGTCCGCGGCCGCCACGCCTCGCCGTTCGACGTCTCGATGGACGCGGCCGGCCTCGCGCTCGGCCTGCTGCTGCTGCATGCCACGAGGCTGACCGTACAATCGCAACGTGGCTGATGGAAAGGCGTTCGACGACCGGCAGCTCGACGCGGTGCTCGAGCGGCTCGACGGCCTGCGCGCGGAGCTGCAGCAGCTGAACCAGCGGCTCGACCACACCGAGGGCTACCTCGCCCTGGCGCACGAGCTGCGCTCGCTGAACGAGTCGCTACAAGCGCTCGCCTACGCGGCACTGGGCCAGCAGGGCCCACAGGTGCGGCGGCGCCGGACCGGCTAGCGCCTCAGAAGGTCGCGCCGAAGCCCTCGAGCTTCTGCTCGGCATCGGGGAAGAACGCCTGCAGCGCCAGCAGCAGGTCTCTTGGCCGCGCGACGCGATAGGCCTGGTTGAGGACATAGCGCCGCAAGGCGCAATCCACCTCAGGACGGGGGCCGAGGCTCAGCAACGCGCGGTAGCTCTGGAGGTAGGCGCCGAGGAAGTACCGCCGCTCGCCGAGGCGGTCCCAATAGCTCATCGGCTGCCCGATCCGGTTCGCGGACTCGGGCGGGATCGTCGCGTGCTCGAAGGGCGGCGCGCCGTTCACCGCCGACTCCGCCCAGGTGGCCAGCCCTTCGTCGAGCCACGGGTCGCGGGCCTGGTCGTTTCCCACCAGCGAGTAGAACCACTGATGAGCGGTTTCGTGCGCCGCGTTTTCGCTGGCCGCGGGCTGGTAGACGAGCGTCGGGTATTCGAGCCCTCCCGCGATCTCCGGCAGGTCGGCCATCCCGACCATCGTGTACGTGCGCCAGGGATATGGCCGGTAGAGCGCCGAATAGCGCTGGAGGCTTGCGATCGCGCTACGCAGGAACGCCTGCGGGCTCTTCCGTTTACCGGCGGTCTTCTCGACTCCGACCGTGACCCGAACCGGCCCCGGCACCCGCGCTGTTCCTGTGATGAGGTCGAAGCGGCCAGCGGCGAGCGTGAAGTCGCGGACCGCACGTGCTTGCCATCTACCCGGCCCAACCCGTCGGCCAGAGGCCAGGACGCGTAGCCCGGGCGGCTGCGTCACGCGCACGTCGAAGTCGGCGGTCGGGCTCGTCCAAGCCTCGGCCGCGGCCAGCGTCGTCGGAGCGTCGCGCGCCCAGTCGCTGCCGTCCCAGGCCAGGAGCGGGAAGAACGAGCCAAGACGAATGGAGTCGCCGCCGCCCTTGAGCCTGAGTCCCTTTTTCCGTGGGAGAACGAGCCGCCAGGACATCGAGGCGACGGCCGGTTGCCCGGCGCCCAACGCCTTCGAGACAACGAGCGTCGTTGGATCGGGCCGCGAGACGGACGCGCCCTCGCCCGCACGCACGCGGGACACGGCTAGGCGCGCACCAACCGTCGCGTAGCGCGGGCCGTTGGGCCAGAGCCGGAAGACGAGCCGGTCGGTCCCGTGATCGAGCGGCGCCCTGAAGGTGACGGTGAGCGTCCCCGTGACGAGCTTCAGGCCGCGATGGACCCGCACGACGAGTGCATAGTGCGGCCGACTCTCCGGTGCTGCAGGCAGCGCGCCCGTCACCCCACACGACTGGCTGGGACGAGCGGCTAGGTCACTCGCCGGCGTTGCGAGCAGCACGCCCGCGCAGATGGCGCCGCCAGACACCAGCCGGGCCAGCAACCTCACGCGCCCACGATACATCGGTCACGAGGCCGTCCTTGGCCGCTAGCCGGCGAGTTTGTAGACCGTGCCGTCGGTCGAGGTCGCGTAGAGCTCGCCGGCCGCGTCCTCGCCGAATGACGACAGGTTCCCGACCGTGAACGACTCGCGCCGCGGCCCGCTCGTCAGCTTGCCCTTCGACGTGCGCAGGCTCCAGATCGTCCCGTTGCAGTAGTCGCCGTAGAAGTAGCGGCCGTGGGCGGAGACGATCGAGCGGCCGCGGTAGACGTAGCCGCCGGTGATCGAGCAGCCCTGCGAATGGCTGTAGACGGCAATCGGGAAGACGAGCGTCCCGCGCGGGTTCACCTGCTGGTCCGCCGTGTAGCGCGAGCGGCCTTCCCAGACCCGCCAGCCGTAGTTGTTCAGCACCCGCTGCTGCCTGGGCGTGCGCAGGTCGACCTCCTCCCAGGCGTTCTGGCCTACATCCCCGATGTAGAGGTCGTGCGTCAGCCTGTCCCACGAGAAGCGCCAGGGATTGCGCAGGCCGTAGCCGGCGATCTGCCAGCGCGCGCCGCGCTTGTCGACGTTCAGGCGCAGCAGCTTGCCGAGCCGCGAGTTGAGATTCTGCGAATGGTTGTGCGGGTCGCCGCCCGAGCCGCCGTCCCCGGTTCCGGCGTAGAGCCTCCCGTCCGGGCCGAACTGGAGCTGGCCGCCGTCGTGGTTGTCGAACTCCCGGTGGCCGACCCGCAACAGCGACTTGCCGGTCGAGGGCAGCCCGACCGTCCCGTTCGAGCGAAACTCGTAGACGCGCACGTCGCCGCTCTTGTCGTTGAAGTAGACGAAGAAGCGGTGGTTCTTCGCGTACCTCGGATGGAAGGCCATCGAGAGGAGCCCCTGCTCGCCTCCCGACTGCACCCGGCTGCGGATGTCGAGGAACGGCTGCGCTCGCAGCTTGCCGTTCACGAGCACGCGGATCACGCCCGGCTGCTCGACCACGTACAGCTTGCCCGGCTCGCTGCGCGGCGCGGTCACGTAGACCGGCGAGTCGAAGCCGCGCGCGAACGGCTGCATGCTCAGCGCGGCCGAGCCGTTCTGGCCGCAGGCGGCGCCCGGCAGCGCGGCTGCCAGCAGCACGAGCAAGACCCCGGCGACCCGAATCACGTCTTGAGCAGGACCCTCCGCAACTCGTCCTCCTTGCCCGGCTGGAGGATCGCCAACACCTGGTCGCCG
>Ga0207648_10005702_pt1 | contig 12487 bp, 8 predicted proteins | sample KBSMisM32_FD_184310 | JGI IMG/M metagenome (GOLD analysis project Ga0207648, IMG submission 184310) | Miscanthus rhizosphere microbial communities from Kellogg Biological Station, Michigan, USA - KBS Miscanthus M3-2 (SPAdes) (version 2) | ecosystem: Host-associated > Plants > Roots > Rhizosphere...
AGCGCGTCCATCACGTCGATGTTCTCTTCGCCGGGAATGCCGAAGATGTACTCGACGCCTTCGTTCTCCAGGCACTTGACGAACAGTTCAGCTGCTTTCATGGGTCGATCCTGTGTGATGCGTTGGGGTTGAATGAGCCGGTCGGAGCACAGGCTACGCCTTCCAGGTTCCGTCGAGATAGCTGTTTCGTCTGGAATCCGGCAGCATCCACGAGGCCACGAACGCCACGCCGACCAAGGCGGTCACGTACCACGGAAACCATCCCTCATGGCCGGCCGCCTTGAGCGACAGGGCCACATATTCGGCGGTGCCGCCGAAGAGTGCGTTGCCGACCGCGTAGGTGAATCCCACACCCAGGCAGCGCACCGTGCTCGGGAACACCTCGGCTTTGACCACCCCGCTGACCGATGTATAGAACGATGCGATGACCAGCGCGGCCAGTGACAGGGCGAAGGCCGCATAGGGGCTCGACACCTGGCCAAGCGAAACCAGCAACGGCACCGAGGCGAGCGTGGCGAGACCGCTGAACAGCAGCATGTTGGAACGCCGCCCGATCCGGTCGGACAGTGCCCCGAACAGCGGCTGCAGCAGCATGAAGACGATCAGCACGCCGGTCATGACCATGCTCACCGTCTTGGCCTCCATCTTCGCCGTGTTGACGAGGTACTTCTGCATGTAGGTCGTGAACGTGTAGAAGTACAGCGAACCGCCCATCGTCAGCCCCAGCACGATCAACACCGAGCGCTTGTACTTCAACAGCCCGGCAAGCGACCCGGCCTCCTTGGAGTGCATCGCCTCCTGCGAGCCGGTTTCTACCAGGGAGCGACGCAGATACATGGCCACGACGGCCGTTGCCGCGCCGATGATGAACGGGATGCGCCAGCCCCAGCTCTTGATCTCGTCCACCGACAGCAGCGTCTGAAGCAACACCAGTACCAACAGTGCCAGCAGCTGGCCGCCGATGAGGGTCACGTACTGGAACGACGAATAGAAGCCCCGATTCCCCTTGCCGGCAATCTCGCTCATGTAGGTGGCCGCGGTGCCGTATTCGCCCCCGACCGACAGGCCTTGAATCAGGCGCGCCACCAGGAGGAGTGCGGGCGCGGTGGCGCCAATGGTCGCGTAGGTGGGCAGCACGGCGATCATCAGCGAGCCACCGCACATCATCAGGACGGAGATCAGCATTGAATTCTTGCGGCCATGCCTGTCGGCGATCCAGCCGAACAGCCATCCGCCAAGGGGCCGCATGAAGAACCCCACTGCGAAGATGCCGGCCGTGGCCATCAACTGGCTGGTGGCATCGCCGGTCGGAAAGAACGCGGCCGCAAAGTAGATCGACGTGAACGCGTAGGCGTAGAAGTCGTACCACTCCACGAGGTTGCCCGATGAGGCGCCGACGATCGCCTTGATGCGTTGGGCACGGTCTCCGGCACCCGTGACGAGATCGGCTTCCCTGAGAGGAAGTGCAAGTGAATTGGCCAGCATGGTGTCTCCTGTCTAATGGGCTGCAGCGAACGATTCGCGGGCGATGCTGCGTGCAAGGCCGCAGTCGCTCCACGTCGTGGCCCGGGTCGACCTCTTCGTCGCATATGCAGTGCCAGTTCTTCAAGAACTAGGGAACACCCTGAGGCCTCCTGGGGCGCAAGGCACTGAACACCCTTGCCCACCTTTGCGCAATGGATGGGTTTTCGCATCCGTCACTCCAAAGTGGCTGGGAATCCGCACATCTCGATCGCCGCGAGAGAAGGCGAAAACGTGAAGGGCGCGAAGCGATGTGCCAGCCTCCATGCTGGCCTTCACGACCTACACTTCAGCCCGAATGAAACACAGGCGCGCCGCTTCAAGATCTGCCACGCCGAAACAGCCGGACGGTGGCGTCGACGCCCTGCGCAGGCCGTGGCTCGCGCTGGTCGCCGCGGTGGGCATCGTGCTGGTCTGGATGGCGCTCGTGCTCGCGACCTACATCGCGGTCGCCGACAGCAATCTCGACCAGCTGCGGCGAACGAGCCGTCAACGACTCGACTTCCTGACAGCAGTCACCCGTCAGACCCTGCAAAAGTACGAGTCGATGCCGTACGTGCTGAGCCAGCAGGGGGAATTGGTCGATCTGCTCGAGCATCCTGACGATGCGCGCAGGGTGCAGTCAGTCAACGACTACCTGGAGCGAGTCAGAGAAAAGACCGAGCCGCTCGCGGTTTACCTGCTGGACAGCAAAGGCAGGGCGATCGCGTCGAGCAACTGGAGCGACCCGGGTTCATTCGTCGGCCAGGACTATTCGTTTCGGCCCTACTTTCTCGAGGCAGTGCAACGCCAGGCAGGAAGGTTCTACGGCGTGGGCACCACCACGGCCGAGCCGGGCTACTTCCTGTCGTACCCGCTCTTCCCGCGGGCAGCCGACCGCGCGGCAACAAGCCGAGCTGCGCAGGCGCCGATCGGCGTTGTCGTCGTCAAGATCAGCCTCGGCGACCTGGAACAGGCTTGGAGCGAAGGAGCGGACGCGGTCGCACTCGCGGACGCCGACGGCATTGTCTTTCTGAGCAGCGACAGCAACTGGCGCTATCGGACGCTCGCGCCGCTCGCTGCTGACACCCAGAACAGATTGCTTCAGACGCGTCAGTACGGTGACTCTGCCCTGCAGACGCTGCCCATTCGTCCGGCGCGGCCCGCGCGGGGCAGCGAGATGCTGACGGGCTCGCGTTCAGACCTGGTCCACTTTGCGGGCAGAGCCCCCGCACCAGCGCTGCTGATGCAAACGGCGCAGGTCGGACCATTGGCTTGGAAGCTGATCTTGTTCAGCGGCACCGAAGCGGCATTCAATGCCGCACGCGATGTGGCCGTTGCGACAGCCCTTGCCTTCGCACTCGCGGGGCTGTTGATCATCACGCTCTGGCTGCGGCGCAGCAGACTACAGGAGCGGCGGGCCGCGAGGATCGAGCTGCAGCGCGTTAGCGATGAGCTCGAAATGCGCATCGCCGAGCGGACCCAGGTCCTTGTGGATGCGAACACCCGCATGGAATCCAAGCTGAGCGAGTTGGGCGAAGCAGAGCGCATGCTTCGCGCGACTCAGGATCATGCCATCCAGGCCGGCAAGCTTGCCGTGCTCGGGCAGATGGCGGCGGGTATCGTTCACGAAATTGCGCAGCCGCTGACGGCGATGCGCATCCTGTCCGAGAACGCCCGCAAGCTGCTGAGCGTCGAAGAGTTCGCAGAAGCAGACGGCAACATGATCGAGATCGGCGACCTGTGCCGCAAGGCCGGGTCTATCGTCGGCGAGCTCAAAGGTTTCGCACAAAAGAGCGTGGAGACATTCGAGCCGGTGCTCGTGGACCAGGTGACGTCCGACGCTGTCACGCTGGTGCGGCGCGAGAGTGCCGGAGTCGAGTTCGACGTGCGGCCGACGAGCCGTCCGGTTTGGGTCTCGGGCAACAGTGTTCGACTGGAGCAGGTGCTGATCAACCTGCTCAGGAACTCGATCGATGCCACGAAGGACTCGGCCCACAAACGCATCAGCATCCGAATGGAGCTTGACGAACGACACGTGGTCTTGCGCGTGCGCGACACGGGCAGCGGAATCTCCCCCGAGGCCGCACTGCGGCTCTTCGAGCCGTTCTTCACCACCAAGGCACCCGGGCACGGACTGGGCCTGGGTTTGGCCATCTCCGCGTCCATCGTTCAGGCCATGCACGGCGAAATGCGCGCGGCGAACCATCCCGAAGGTGGAGCGGAGTTCACGCTGAGGCTGCCGCTCGCGCCGACCATTCCTGAAAGGGAGGCTATTTCGTGCTGAGAGTCCTGCTGGTGGAAGACGATGCCGCCGTCAGCCGCAGCATCGCGCAGGCGTTCCGCCTGGAGCAGATTGCGTTGCACGTGTGCAAGTCCGTCGAACAAGCGCTGCCACTCATCAGCGATCCGACGGTCGGGGCCGTCGTCTCGGATGTGCGCCTTCCGGGTCAGGACGGCTTCGCGATGCTGGCCGCTGTACAGGAGTTCGACACCGAGCTGCCGATCGTACTCATCACAGCGTATGCGCACATTGCGCTCGCCATCCAGGCGATACGGGAGGGCGCCTACGACTTCATTGAAAAGCCGTTCTCCGCTGACCGTCTCGTCGATGTCGTGCGACGTGCACTGGAAAAGCGCCGATTGGTGTTGGACAACCGGCGGCTGCGTGACGCTTTGCGCGAGCAGGACGGCAGCCTGCTCGTGGGCCACTCGTCTGCCATCGAGCGTGCGCGGCAGCGGGTGGCCGCGTTGGCAGCCGTCGACGTCGACATCCTGATCAACGGCGAGACCGGCACGGGCAAGGAGGTCATTGCGCGGGCCCTTCACGACACCAGCGAGCGCAAGGGTAACTTTGTCGCCATCAACTGCGGCGCCATCCCCGAGACGGTGTTCGACAGCGAGGTCTTCGGCCATGAAGCTGGCTCGTTTACCGGAGCGCAGAAGCGTCGCATCGGGAAGATCGAGCACGCGCACAACGGCACGCTGTTCCTGGACGAGATCGAGAACATGCCGCTGGTCATGCAGGTCAAGTTCCTTCGCGTTCTGCAGGAGAGGAAGCTGGAGCGTCTGGGCAGCAACGACATCGTTCCCGTGTCGTTTCGCGTCGTGGCAGCCACCAAGGAGTCCCTGCGCAAGTTGAGCGACGAGGGCAAGTTCCGACGTGACCTCTACTACCGACTCAATGTCGTCACGATCGACATGCCGGCGCTGCGCGATCGCAGAGAGGACATCCCCGTGCTGTTGCAGCACTTCACGAGAATGGCCAGTGCGCGGTTCGATCGGCCTTTACCGACATGGACCGCGGAGCAACTTCGAAGATGGATGGAAGCCGACTGGCCTGGCAATGTGCGTGAGCTGCGGAACTTTGCCGATCGGCTGGTGCTGGGCATCGGCGAAGACACCGTGAACGAAGCCTCCTCCATCGACGAGATCGTCGCAGCCGCCAACGCCGCAAGTCTGTCGGCGCGGGTCAACGCGTTCGAGCGCCAACTGATAGAGGACGCACTCAGGCAGAACCAGGGCATCGTTGCCAAGACGGCGGAGGCGCTGCACTTGCCGAAGAAGACGCTGTACGACAAGCTGCGTAAACACCGGATCGAACCAGCCAGGTAATTGCATCACCGCCAGATCAGTCGAATGTCGCTCGCATCCTTCTGCCCCCGCCGCGAACACGGCTCCTCATCCGCATCGATGCAAATCCGTCGGTGACGTGACACCGCTACTCTCATCACCTGAACTCGTCGCGCAGGCGATGTGCTTGAATTTGCTGGCACCCTTTCACGCGTCGTTTTGATCGCGCTTTGAGTCAGTGGTTGGTGACCGGGATCGCGTTGCTACTTCCGATCCCGAGGATCTGACTTCGAAGCTGGCTACCGACAGGGAAGCCGTGCGCGCAGCCGCACCCAGGACCAGGTGTTGTTCTTGATGGCATGGCACGAGTTGTTGGTAGCCGACAGATAGCCGCGGCTCATAAAAAGACAAACGGGTTACGCGAAAACTCGCGTAACCCGTTGTTTTTTATGGTGCGGCTGGCAGGAATCGAACCCACGACCCCTTGGTTCGTAGCCAAGTACTCTATCCAGCTGAGCTACAGCCGCGCAGCCATGGAGTATAGCATTTCTGGGTGCGGTGTCAGACGAGCCGAGCGGCGGCCTCGAAACAGCTTGCGGCCTGCGCTTCGTCGCCCTGGTGCCTGGCCAGAGACGCGAGCGCGAGCCAGGCGCGGCGGCGCGCTGCGGCGGCCAGCGTCGTGTCGGCGGTGGCCTGCTCGAGCAGGCGCCGTGCCTTGCCCCAGAGCTGGCGCTCGGCCAGCGCACAGCCGACCGCGAGCGCGACCGCGCCCTCGCGCGCAAAGCGCGCCGCCGCCGCCTCGAGCCAGGGCAGCCATTCGGCGCCGATTCCCGGCACGGCATTGACCAGGCTCAGCGACACCGCGGTGCGTTCGTCGCTGCCCAGGTCGTCGGGCTGTTCCCAGATGGGACGCAACCAGCCACGCGCCTCGTCGAATGCACCGAGCGCGGCGGCCCGGTCAGCGGCGCGCGCGACGACGAAGGCATCGCGCCGGTCGACCGTGTCGAACTGCAGCCAGACGCTGCGCAGCTGATCGATGTCGTGCGCGGTGTCGAGCGATTCGAACGCGAGCGAGCGCAGCAGGCCCTGCGCCGCGATCTTCGAGAACCCTTGGTGCTTGGCGAGCAGCCGCGCGGTCTTCAGCGCCTCCTGCGGCTGGCGACCCAGCCGCGTGGCCTGCAGCTTCAACCGTAACGCGTGGGTGCGGCGCGCGACACCCACCGGCAACGCGCCGAGCAGGTCGAGGGCGCGCGGCGCATCGCGGTCGTCGAGGGCCCATTCGGCCGCGAGCAGCCGCGCGCCCTCTTCTGCCGAGCGCGCCGCGGCGCTGCCGCTCGCCAGATCGAGCGCGCGCTTGAGTTCATCGTCACGGCCGGCGCGGTCCTGCATGCGGTGCGCACTGCCCGCGGCCAGCAGATGGCCGAGCACGGTGAACTCGTTGTCCTGCGCGAGTTCGGGCGTGTCGGCCTGGATAACGAGTGCGCGCTGGGCCGATTTCTGGGCCCGGCTGTAGCGGCCGCCGAAGTACTGCGCCAAGGCGTCGCGCAGCGCCGCCTGTGCAGTGCGGTCGCGGCGCGCGACGCGCCATTCGCGCGCCCTCTGCGGCAGGCCGATCAGCGCGTTCAGGGTCTGGATCGCGGTGACGATCACGAAGCAGCTGCCGATCAGCACGAGCAGGAACAGGTTCAGCGACAGATCGATGCGCCAACTGCGCCAGTAGAAGCTCGCCAGACCGTCATTCGTGCCGAGCGTGCTGGCCGCGAGCACGGCGACGCCGAACAGCAGCACGAACCAGATGATGTTGCGCATCGTCCGCCTGGCTCGACTAGCGACCGGCCGACGCCGCCGCCAGCGCCGCCAGCGTGTCGTCGGGGCGCGGCACACCGACATGGCGGGCCTGGCCGACGACCTGCCGGATCAGCTCGGTGGCGAGCACGGTGCGCTTCGAGCTGCGGTCGAAGTAGCGGTCGAGCGTTGCCTGCGCCACCTGCAGATCGGACTGCGCGATCTCGAACTGGCGGCTGAGCAACGCCAGCCGGGCGTTCAACAGGCGCAGCTTGAGGTTCTCGCGCACGAAGAACGACTGCTCGGGCGCGAGCAGCATCGCGTCGGGGTGGTCGATGCGGGCGACGCGCACCAGTGACTTCGCCTCGCCCCAGACGCGCTCGCTGAGCGCGCTCCAGGTCTCGCCGAGCATGCCGCTCCAGGCGCCGACGCCGCCGACGCCGCCGTCGTTACCGCTCGCGGTGCTGGCGGCGGCGCTGGCGCCCGGGCCGCTGGCGGCCGCCGCGCTGGCGGTGCGCGCCACCGGTGCGACGGTCTTCGCGGTCTCGCGCGCCACGCCGTCCTTGCGCTCCGCGACCGCGATCAACGGCAGATCGTCGACCATGCGGATTGTCTCGTCGAGCTTGATGCCCAGCGACGCAATGTCAGCGACGCTGATCGCCTTGACACGGTCGAGGTCGCGCGCGATTGCGCGGCGCACGCCCTCGAGGCGCGGCTGGTTGTAGCGGCTGAGCCGCTCGTCGCCCTGCTTCAGCGCCGCGACCAGCGGCTCGGCGCTGCCGGTGATCACGGTCTGCTGCAGCGCGACGCGGATCGCCGCGTCGACATCGCCGAGCACGTTCTCGTCGCGCGAGCGCGACAAGGACTGGATCAGGTCCTCGAGCTGGCCGCGCTGCACCGCCACTTCGGCGACGCGCGCCTCGAGCAGCGCGACCTTGGCCGCCGCCTCGCTCATGCCCTCCTGGGCCTGCTTCGCGAGCAGGCGCGCCTCGGCCGCGGTGCCGGCGCTGTCCTGCTGGCGCCGCACCAGCTCGTGCTCGAGGCTCGCGCCGCGCTGATCGGCCTTCCAGGCCAGCACGAGGCTGGCCGCGCTGAGCATGCCGGTCAGCGCGATCGCGCCCCACAGCACGCGGCGGCGGCCCAATCCATGGCGTGCCGCGGTCGGCGCGGTGGCGGACTCGATGAACGGCACGGTCGCGCCGGGCAGGTCGTTCGGCACGGCGGCCTGGGGCGGATTCGAGTGGTCGTTCACGGTCCGATCGATTGTATGCAGGCGACCACGGCGGCCAGCGACGGTCGCGCCTGCACCACGCTCGCGAACCCCAATTGCCGCGCCCGCTCGGCGATGCGTGGATGGGTCGCGATCGCCCGGGCGGCGTGCCAGTCGGCGCCCGCCGCGAGCGTCGCGAGGTGGTCGATCGCCTCGGAACTGCTGAATAACCAGCAGTGCGCGCGCGGCGCGTCCAGCGCGGCGCGCAGCAGTGCGCGCTCGCCGGCGTCGAGCGCCGGCGGGCCGCGCCGGTACGCGGCAACATGCGCGACCCGCGCACCGTGCGCGCGCAAGGTCTGCGCGAGCCAATCGCGACCGCCGGCGCCGCGCACCACCAGCACCGGCGCGCCTTGCCAGTCATGCCCCGCCAGACGCGCCCACAGCGACTCGGAGTCGAACTGCGCCGCGTCGGCTGCCGGCTCGATGATGCGTGCGGCCGGCACGCCGAGCGCGATCAGCGCCTGCGTCGTGCCCGGCCCGGGCGAGCCAGCCCACGCGGCGTCGGGCCATGCGGCGCGGTCGGGGCGGTGCGCGAAGAACTGGCGCGCCGCGTTCGGGCTGACGAACACGACCAGCCGCTGCGAAGCCAGCCCGCGCCATGCATCGTTCAACGCAGCCGGATCGTCGACCGGCGCGATCGCGATCAGCGGCAAGGCGACCGCATCGAGTCCTGCGTCGCGCAACTGCCTCACCCATTCGGCGGCCTGCAGCGCGGGCCGGGTGACGAGGATTCGCACGCTCACGCCGGGCCGCGCGCGAAGTGCGTCAGAGGCTGTGAGGCTTTCGCCCCTCAACCGCCGGACAGCCTTTGAGCGAGCCGACTGCGCTGCGCAATTGCATAGGTGCTTCGCTCCGTCGGCTCAGGACGCCACGGCGGCACCGAGGTAGTCGGCCGCACCGGCGTCGCGCAGCGCCTGCGCCGCGTCGTCGCCGAGCGCGCGCGCCTGGGCATCGGTCGCGACGGCGGCACCGGCGCGTGCATGCAGCAGCGGCGCGGCGGGCGTCTGCGCATGCCCGAGCGCGACCCGCAGCTCGAGCGTGTCGCCATGCCACTGCGCGTGCGCCGCCAGCGGCATGCTGCAGCTGCCGCCGAGTGCACGCGAGACCGCGCGCTCGGCCTGCACCGCGAGCCAGGTCGGCCGGTGCGTCAGCTGCGCGAGTGCGGCGCGCAGCGCATGCGCGTCGCTGCGCACTTCAATGCCGAGCGCGCCCTGGCCGGCGCAGGGCAGCAGCGTGTCCGGCTCGAAGATCATCGCGATGCGCTGCGCCAGACCGAGGCGCTTCAGGCCCGCGGCGGCGAGCACGATTGCGTCGTAGCCGCCGTCGTCGAGCTTGCGCAGACGCGTGTCGAGGTTGCCGCGCAACGGCTGCACATCGAGGTCGGGCCGCAAGGCCAGCAGCTGCACGACGCGACGCAGGCTCGAGGTGCCGACGGTCGCGCCCTGCGGCAGCTCGGCCAGCGCGGTGTAGCGGGTCGAGACGAAGGCATCGCGCGGATCCTCGCGCTCAAGCACCGCGGCGAGCTCGAAGCCGTCGGGCAAGTCCATCGGCACGTCTTTCAGCGAATGGACCGCGAGCTGCGCGCGCCCTTCTTCGAGTGCCGTCTCGAGCTCCTTCACGAACAAGCCTTTGCCGCCGACCTTGGACAGGCTGCGGTCCAGGATCTGGTCGCCGCGGGTCGTCATGCCGAGCAGCCCGACCGCCATCCCGAAGCGCTGCGTCAGCAGCGCACGCACATGCTCGGCCTGCCACAGGGCCAGGCGGCTTTCGCGGGTCGCGATCAGGGTGGTTTGCGGCATGCGGCGATGCTAGCAGGCGCCTCTGTGCACCGATGCCGGGAAGCCCCGGCCGGGGGTCGCGTGCGGCGAACGCGCCGGCGTGTGAGTTTGACCACGAATCGCGGGTCGGCAGCAGTCGACCTGCGCCGCCGGGGCCGGTCACAATCATCCGATGAAGCCTCAAGCGCGCGCGCGTGATCGCCGAAGCCTGCGCCGGCTCGGCGACGAAACAAACAAGGGACGCTACCTGCGCCACATCGTCTTCGGCTGCGCGCTCCTCGTGCTGCTGACCATCGGGATGGTGTCGCTGTTCGAGCTGTTCGTCGGTTTCTAGACGGCCTGCGCGTCGTCGCGCCGCTCGCATCGACGTGATCTCTCGAACGTCGCTGCACGGCGCCCGGCGCGCGCCCTGCCCTTAACATCGCGGCTCGCTCGCTGCGGGCATCGCGGCTCCAGGCCTGGCCTGCCGGTTGCTTTGGCTCACACGGGCGAGAACCGCGTCACGACTCCTCGTGCCGCCCGCAACGCCGATCCGAGGAATCCATGGCCCGCTCCAGTGCCCCGCCTTCGTCCGCCAGTGCCCGCCTGGCCAGCCGCGATGCCGCCGAGAAGAACCGGCCGCTGGTCGACGACATCCGGCTGCTCGGCCGCATCCTCGGCGACGTGATCCGCGAACAGGAAGGCAAGGCGGCCTACGAGCTGGTCGAGCGCGTGCGGCAGCTGTCGGTCGCGTACCGGCTCAAGAGCGATGCGCAGGCCGGCCGCGCGCTCGACCGGCTGCTGAAGAACCTCTCCGGCGACCAGACCGTCAGCGTGATCCGCGCATTCAGCTACTTCTCGCACCTGGCCAACATCGCCGAAGACCGCCACCACGTGCGCCGGCGCGACCACCACGAGCGCCAGGGCCACCTGCAGGAGGGCTCGCTGGCGATGACGCTCGAGCGCCTCGCCGCGGCCGACATCCGCGCGGCCGACATCGCGACGACGCTCGCGCATGCCTACATCTCGCCGGTGCTGACCGCGCACCCGACCGAGGTGCAGCGCAAGAGCATCCTCGACGCCGAGCGCGCCATCGCCGAGCTGGTCGAGCAGCGCGAAGGCGCGCGCACCGAGCGCGAGCGCGCCGAGATCGAAGCGCTGCTGCGCGCCCGCGTCACGCAGATCTGGCAGACGCGCATGCTGCGCACCGCCAAGCTCACGGTCGCCGACGAGATCGAGAATGCGCTGAGCTACTACCGCTCGACCTTCCTGCGCCAGATCCCGCGCATGTACCGCGAGCTCGAGGACGCCCTGCCCGGCCACCCGATCGCATCGTTCTTCCGCATGGGCAACTGGATCGGCGGCGACCGCGACGGCAACCCGTTCGTCACCGCCGAGACCTTGCAGATGGCGCTGGCGCGGCAGAGCGAGACCGTGCTGCGCTTCTACCTGACCGAGGTCCACGAGCTCGGCGCCGAGCTGTCGATCTCGGCCTCGCTCGCGCCGGTGACGCCCGAGATGGCGGCGCTCGCCGAGACCTCGCCCGACCACAGCGAGCACCGCACCGACGAGCCGTACCGGCGCGCGCTGATCGGCATGTACGCGCGCCTGGCCGCGACGCTGCACGATTTCACCGGCACCGAGGCGCTGCGCCACGCGGTCGTGCCGCAGCGGCCCTATGTCTCGGCGGCAGAGTTCATCGACGACCTGCAGGTGATCGAACGCTCGCTCGCCGCGCACCATGCGCGCGCGCTGGCGGCGCCGCGCCTGCTGCCGCTGCTGCGCGCCGCGCGGGTGTTCGGCTTTCACCTCGCGACCGTCGACCTGCGCCAGAGTTCCGACAAGCATGAAGCGGTGGTCGCCGAGCTGCTGCGCGTCGCGCGCGTCGAGCCCGACTACAGCGCGCTGCCCGAGCCCGAGCGGCGCGCGCTGCTGATGCGTCAGCTCAACGACGCGCGGCCGCTGCGCGTGCGCGCCGCCGACTACAGCGCGCATGCGCTCGGCGAGCTCGAGATCTTCGAGACCGCCGGCGTGATGCTGCAGCGCTATGGACGCGAGGCGCTGCGCCACTACATCATCTCGCACACCGAAGACGTCAGCGACCTGCTCGAGGTGATGGTGCTGCTGAAGGAAGCCGGCCTGCTGCGCGGCACGCTCGACGGCGATGACGGCGACGGCGCGGCCGCACCGTCGGGCGCCGTGAGTGACCTGATCGTCTCGCCGCTGTTCGAGACCATCGGCGACCTGCGCAACGCGGCGCCGATCATGCGCGCGTTCTACGCGCTGCCGGGCATCACCGCGCTGATGAAGCGCTCCGGCGCCGAGCAGGACATCATGCTCGGCTACAGCGACAGCAATAAAGACGGCGGCAGCTTCACCAGCAACTGGGAGCTGTACCGCGCCGAGATCGACCTGGTCGCGCTGTTCGGGCCGCTGCGCCGCGAGCACGGCATCACGCTGCGGCTGTTCCACGGCCGCGGCGGCACGGTCGGGCGCGGCGGCGGGCCGAGCTACCAGGCCATCCTGGCGCAGCCGCCTGGTACCGTGAACGGGCAGATCCGCCTGACCGAACAGGGCGAGGTGATCGCGTCGAAGTACGCCC
>Ga0207648_10005703_pt1 | contig 12482 bp, 11 predicted proteins | sample KBSMisM32_FD_184310 | JGI IMG/M metagenome (GOLD analysis project Ga0207648, IMG submission 184310) | Miscanthus rhizosphere microbial communities from Kellogg Biological Station, Michigan, USA - KBS Miscanthus M3-2 (SPAdes) (version 2) | ecosystem: Host-associated > Plants > Roots >...
CGGAGTACACCGACCCGACGCACAATCCGATGGTTCCCCACACGCTGGTCCTCGAGCCGGGCCTGCGCGTCTACAAGATCTACAACGGCTACTGGTTCTTCGGCCGGCCGACGGTGGAGGAGCTGCGCCTCGATCTGCGCGCGGTCCTGCAGCGCTGCCGGCCCGACTGGGACATCAGCAGTCCGGAGCGCCGCGCCGCGTGGGAGAAAGGAGACAAGGCGAAGTTCTTTCCGTACGGAAAGACGCAGGCGCAGGTCATCGCCAAAGAGGACTGATCCCGACACCGCCTTGGGATACGCTCCGGGAATGATCAATGGCTTCAGGCGGGTGGCTGACGGGGCCGCGTCAATTGCCGGGTCACCGTGGGTGTTCGCCGCGACGCTGATCGCGACGGCGATCTGGCTGGTGCTCGGACCAGTCTTTCATTTCTCGGATACCTGGCAGCTGACGATGAACACGGCGGCCTCGCAGCTGACGTTTCTCGTCGCGTTCCTGCTGCAGAACAGCCAGAACCGCGACACGCGGGCGTTACAGCTCAAGCTCGACGAGCTGCTCCGCAGCACGAGCGGCGCGCGGCCGCAGCTGATCAACCTGGAGGAGCTCGACGAGGAACAGCTGCAGGCGCTCACCCGGGAGTTCGAGCGGCTGCGCGAGCGCCGGAGCAGGACGCCCGAGACCAAGTAGCCGGCCCCGGTTACAGCCGAGACGGCGTATAGTCCCGGTATGCAGCATGCCGACACGCCACCCTTGACCCGGGACTGCTCGGATTGCGGCCTGCCGGCCGGGCTGAAGCTGCAGAATTATTCCCGCACCAATCCCAGGAACATCCCGCTGTTGTACGTCTGCATCAAGTGCGGCGCCTCGCTGACCATCCCGCCGCCAGCCAGCCCGCTCCCGAAGGTCTAGGCGTCCCGCGCGGCTGGAGGACCAATGCTCCGCTCAGGAGCACCGTTCCGGAGATCCGTGAATCTTCCAGATCCCGCGGAGGAAGGGACGAAGCGGATGGCCCGACGGCGGAGTGGAGTGGTGCATGCTGACACTGGAGTCTGTTTCCAAGCGCTTTTCGTCAGGCACGTACGGGGTGCGCGATGTCAGCCTGGTTGTGAACGGGGGCGTACTCGGCCTGCTCGGTCCCAATGGCGCCGGGAAGACCACGCTCATGCAGCTGATCGCGACGGTCAGCCGCCCGACGCAAGGACGCATTCTGTTCCAGGACCATGACGTCGTCGCGGAGCCTGACCGTCTGCGCCGGCGCCTCGGGTACCTGCCTCAGGACTTCGGCGTCTACGACAATCTCACGGCGCTCGAATTCCTGGAGTATTTTGCCGCGCTGAGGGGGGTTCACGACCGCCGGCGGGTGCGCGAGATGCTCGAACTGGTCAACCTGCACGGCGTCGCCGATCGCACGGTCGGCGGATTCTCAGGGGGCATGAAACAGCGACTGGGCATCGCGCAGGCACTGATCAACCAGCCCGAGCTCGTCATCGTCGACGAGCCGACGGCCGGGCTCGATCCGGAAGAGCGCGTGCGCTTCCGGAACCTTCTCTCCGAAATCGGCTTCGGCAAACTCGTCATCCTGTCGACGCATATCGTCTCAGACATCGAGTCCATCGCGACGCAGATCGCGATCATGCACGCCGGGCAGCTCGTCACCGTCGCGACGCCCGAAACGCTGCTGCAGGCCGCCTCTGGTTCGGTGTGGGAGCTGGTGATGCCGTCCGACGATTTCGCTCGTGACAGGACGACGCTCAAGATTTCGAGCGCCGTGCGACAGGGCGACGGCGTGCACGTTCGACTCGTATCCCGGATTCAACCCTCCACCGCGGCGCGACCGGCAGCTCCGACACTCGAGGACGCGTATCTCGTCGCCATTCAGTCGAGCACCCCGCGTGACGAGACTGGTCCGTGACCGCTGAATCGTCCCTCGTGTTCGGGGAACGGCTGCGACGCATTGCCGCGATCGTCAAGGCCGACGTCTTCATCCGCATCAGGCGTTCGTCGACGCTCGTCGTGTTCCTGTTGCTGAGCGGCCTCGCCTATCTTTCGATGCCCGATCCGGCGACCGGCAGCGCCCTGATGATCGTCGACCATCGCCGGGCCCTCTACAATTCGGCGGCCATTGGCCTGGCGACGGCGGTCCTCGTCTCCGTGTTCGTCGGCCTGGCTGGGTTCTATGTGATCTCGAATGCGGTGAGCCGGGACGTCCGCTCACGGTGCGGTCTCGTCATCGCATCGACGACGATGCGCAGCGGCGAGTACGTGGTGGCGAAGGCCGCGGGCAACCTGGTCTTTCTCGCAGTGTTCACCACCGGGTTCATGGTCAGCTCGATGGCCATGCTCCTCGTGCGCCATGAGGCGCCGCTCGAGCCATGGGTGTTCGTGAAGCAGTACCTGTTGATCGTGCCGCCCGCGCTCGTCCTGGTCGCGGTCCTGGCGATTGTCTTCGAGTCGGTGTCCTTTTTGTCCGGCCGATTCGGCGACGTCGTGTATTTCGTCCTGTATCTGGTGTGCCTCGCCGTGCCGCTGAGCCTCACGGTCACGTCTGACAGCCCGGCATTCGCACGCTATATCGATATCTCCGGGATGGCCTTCACGTTCGAGCAGCTGCGGCCGTTGATCAAGGGCGACAGCCTCGCGATTGGGCACAGCCCCTTCGATCCATCCCAGCCGCCATTCGTGGTGCCCGGGTTTTCGACGAACGCGGACTGGGTCGTGGCGCGCCTCGTGTTGATGGCCGCTCCTCTCGTGCTGCTCGCCGTGGCGGCGCGCTCGTTCCACCGCTTCGATCCGGCGCACGTCAGGAAAGTGGAAGAGCGGAACCGCCGCGGTCGCCTGGCCGCAATCAACCAGGCACTGAAGCCGCTGCTGCGCGCGCGGGTGGCGTTTGCGCCGCTCGCAGGGAGAACGTCCGTGCCAGCGTCGCTGCTAAGGGCAGCCGCGGCTGATGCCCGCATGACATTCGCGTCCTATCCAGTGCTCCTGGCAGCTGTGCTCGCGGTCGCTGTCGCGGCCATCGTCTGTCCACCGGGAGCTTTACTTCCGGGCGTGCTGCCTCCCGCGTTCTTCGTCGCCGCGCTCGCGATTGCCGACATGTCGTGCCGGGAGCGGCGTTCCGGAACGCTGATGATGGTGTACGCGACGCCCGCCCTGAAGTCGCACTTCGTCTGGTGGAAGCTGATCGGGACCCTGTTGGTGGCATTCGCAATCGTGTCGGTGCCGCTCGGCCGCGTGGCGTTGTCGCACCCGGCCTCGGTTCCGTCCGTGACCGCCGGAGTGTTCTTCGTCGCGGCGACGGCGACGGCGCTGGGCGTCATCAGCGTCACACCCAAGACGTTCACGCTGGTGTTCCTGACGCTGCTCTACGGCGCCCTCAACAGCGGCGGGGCCTCGCCGGTACTGGACTTCGGGGGATTTCACGGGAGCGCCGCGCCGCTCGTGACGCTGTCCTATGTCATCGCTGCCTCAGTCCTGCTCCTTGCCGCTCACGGTGTCCACTCCGTTCGCCTGCGGCGGGACAGTTAGTCGGCGCCCTCGCGGACCTTCGGGAACTCCGTGATGCGAATGTTGGTGCAACCGTACGGGATAAGGGTGATCGTCTCGACGGGCTGATCCGATTGGACGGCGTTCGGATCCGCCTGCGCGACGTCGGCCGGCGACAACTCGCCCGCCCACCCGTTGACGATCTTCCATCGTGAAATGCGGCGCCCGCGCGCCGTGGCGACGACGCCGGCGCCGTCCGGCGAGAAAGGCCGCTCGCCCACCGGGCGCTCTTCGAACCGCAGGCTGGCGCCGGGATCGCCGGGGTTGACCACGAGGCCGTAGTTCCACGGTGTGGTCGGCCGGACTTCGAAGTCGCCGTGCGGCAGCTCGCGGTGCGGCTTGTCGGCGTTGACGCGTGCCCACTGCTCGCCGATGCGCAGTGAGTAGACGAGAGGACCGCGCTCGACGGTAACGGCGTCATTGTAGCGAACCGAGATGGCCGGACGCATCGGGAAGCGAAGGCTCAAGACTGTCGGGCCGTTCCACGTTCGCTCGAGGCGATGCAGCGCGCCCGCCCGCATGCCCTGCGGCGCCTCTGAGCCGATGCGCACGGTCGCGCCGTCCGCCCACGCCGGGACCCGCAGGACCAGCGGAAACCGCATCGGCCGGGACGGCGTCACGGTGATCCGCACGCCCTCGCGGAACGGGTAGTCGGTGTCGACCGCGATGGACACCGGCGCATCGTGCAACCGGGTCGCGATCGCGCACGGGGCGTACGACGCCGCGGCGATGCCATCGTCAGGGGTCTTCATCCAGAGATGGCTGACGAACTTGGGCCATCCCTGGTGCATGTTCGACGTGCAGCAGCCGTAGTTCGGTTCGAGGCCGAAGAGGTTCGACTCGGGCCCGTTCGTCGACCAGCCGTGGTCGGGATTGATGGTGCACTGCGGCTGATTGACCTGCTGATCGTACTGGTGCGACCACATGTCGGGCGCGATCGCCGCGGGCAAGGCGTTGAACGCGACGCGCTCGAGGCGATCGGCGAAGCGGGGGTCGCCGAACACGGAGAAGAGGTGCTCCAGCGAGTACATCAGCTCGACGACGGCACAGAGCTCAGTGCCCTGTACGGGATTCCGGCCGGCGAGGCATTCGTCGCCGCTGAACATGCCGGTCACCTGGCCATGCCAGCGATCCAGGACCTCGAACATCCGCGCCGCCAACGCGGCGTGCGCCTCGCGCGGATCGAGCCGCCAGCTGAGTGCCGGGGCCTTGGTTGCCATCGCCGTGTTGACGACGTGCTTGGTCCATTTCCAGAGGCCACGCCGCGGCGTCGGGATGGTGATGTCGTCACCGGCGAACAGCGACTCGAAATCCGTCCCCTGCGTCCGCAGCGTGCGCGCGAGATCGAGCAGCCACGGCTCGCGCGTGTGCTCGTAGGCGTGGAAGATCGAGACCAGTCCCTCGTACCACCGGAACTTGCCCCAGTCGTAGAGCGGCGTCCGTTCGAGACCGAGAGACATCGCGCGCAGGCTCTTGACGAGCGCATCGAGCACGCGCGCATCGCCGGTCGCATCGTGGTACTGCGCCAGCACCTTGTCGGCCAGCAGGATCGCCCACATGTCGTAGCGCTTCGTGGACGCGTTCTCCGGATAAGGACTGAACCATCCATCCGGCCGCTGATGGGTGACGATGAAATCGAGGTAGCCGCTGATTCGCCGTTTCAGCGGCCCATCGTCGAGCAGCCAGGCGAGCGGGATCGCGCCGTCGAGCCAGTACGGCGCGCGTTCCCAGCCTTCGGCCGTGCCGCCGAACCACTGGCTCTGGCCGACGTCGGGCCAGAACTCGTCGAGGTGTCCGCTCAAGCCGTCCGCCTGGATGCGGAGTTGCCGCGCCAGCCAACCCGCCGGGCGGATCTCGCCGAGTCGCAGCGGGCGGAACGCCGGATCGGCAAGATCGCCAGCCGCGCCACTCGGAGAGGTGGTGGCGGTCTCGCCGCGGACGGAGAACGCGGCCGCACCCATTCCAGCCGCAACGCTGACGAGAAACGAACGGCGGTCGACGCTGCTCATGGTTCTCCCTCGGCGCTCACAGTATAGGCGGGCAACTTGCGCGGACGTGGTGTCTAAGCGGTCGGAGGGCTCATGCAGGTCCAGGAACCCAGGGGGCGGCGAGTGTTCTGGCTGTTCTGGTCAGCGCTGACGGTGGCGGCTGTGGTGGTGACGTGGAACGTCTTCACGGCCATGGGCTGACGCGTCGTCGGCGAAGCGGCAGATGAAGCCCCATCCGCCGCCCAGCTCGCTGAGGGCGAGCAGCAGCTCGTTGCGCCCCTTCTTCAACGGCAGATAGACCGTGTCGTTCTCCGGGTTGACGATCCCCAGGAACGCCGGGTCGCGGAAGTTCTGCGCGCTGCGGCCGCGATAGAGGATCTGGCCGTTGAGGAAGACGCTCACCTCGTCGCTGTAGCCGATCGACAGCGCCCGCACCCGATCGCGATCGGCATCGACGAACGTGCGGGCGTAGACGACGGCCGCGCCCGGCTGCGTCTCGAGGCGCTTCGACCAGTCGTTGGCGAACGACACGCGCGGATGCGGGCTCGCGCGATAGCGGTTGATGACGACGAAGCCCGGCGGCTCCGCCTCGACGTCCTGCCACGCCATCGCGTCACGCTCGGCTGGCGCGGGCGGACGTTCGAGGTCGCGCGCGAGCGCATCGTAGGACGGCGACAGGCTCCACGTCGTCAAGGTTCCCGGCGGCATCGGCGGCAGGTGGCGCTCCCACGGGACGTCCGCGGTCGTCCGCACCGTGAAATTCGAGAAATACGTCGCGCCGGTCAGCACGGCGAGCGCAATCTGTCCTTTCTGGACGCCGCTTTTCAGATCGTCCATCACCAGCGCCGGCGTCGCGAGGTCCTTCACATAGAGCTTCGCCTGTGCGCCCTTGATCTCGAGCCGCAGGTGGAACCACGTGTCGCGCGGAATGTCGACCGCGGCCGTGAATCCCGGTCCGTTGTAGATCTGCCAGTTGAGACCGGTATTCAACACCGGCGTGTACTGCATGGCATCCGGCTGCGCCGACTTGTGCTGCCGCAGGTAGACCCACTCCGCGGTTGCGCCCTCGTCCGCGATGCGGAACTGGATGCCGAAGAAGCCGCGCGCTGCGGGCGTCGCGACATCCACGTCGACGAGGCCGTCGCGCATCTCGAAGTCCTTGACGACGGCGGCGCCGCCGTCGAGAAGCAGGCACTTGCGTCCCAGGTATTCGGCGGGCTTCGCTTCTCCCTCGAGCTGCCACCGCGGCGAGTCCGGCGACAGCTCGAGCGGTGGCCCGGCCTGGAACCGCGACCCGGCTCCGGTTCCGGCCACGAGGGCGAGCGCGCAGACGGTGAGGAATCGGGCCACGGCAGCCGCGACGGATCCTAAGGCGCGGCGCCCGGCCGAGGTGGCAGGACGTGACGAATCAGCTCGGATGCGTGACCGCGATCCGGAGACGATGTGACGAACGCCCGGTCGTCACTTCAGGAACGCCGCGATGCGCTCGTTCAGGAATCGCAGGTCCGCCGGGTTGCTCGCCGCGCCGGCGGTGTGCCCCCACAGCGAAGGAATCGGCGTGAAGGTGACGCGCGGAATGAGCGCCTGCTCGTAGCGCGCGTCGGTGATCGGGAAATAGAGATCCGTCTCCGACGGCATGTAGAGGACGCGCGCCTTGATCGATCGCAGCGCCTTCTCGACGTCGCCGTCGAAGCCCGGGGTCCGGCCGACGTCGTGCCGCTGCCACGTGCGCGCCTGCAGGATGTAGTCGTTGGCGTCGGCGTTGAATCGCTTCCTGAACGCCTGCCACGCCTGCTCGAACGTCGTCCCCGGCGGTGAATTCGTCCGCCACAGTTCCTGCCGCCACCATTCCTGCGAATACAGCCACGCCGCCCAGACCACGCCGAACGCCTCGAGCCCCTTCGCCGGCGGCGACGTGTAGTCGCCTCCCTGCCAGGCCGGATCCGCGGTGAGCGCCGCGATCTGTCCTTCGAGCCTGACGTAGCCGTGGCCGTAGCATTTCGCCGTGCCCGAGGTGGCGACGATCGCGTCCATGAACGCGGGATAGCTGACCGCCCACTGGAACGCCTGTTCCGCGCCCATCGAGAAGCCGACGACCGCCTTCAGATGCTTGACGTGCAGCTCGTCGACGAGCAGACGGTGCACGGCTTCGACGTTGTCGCGGATGGTGGTAATCGGGAAGCGCGGCCCGTGGAATGGCTCAGGCGTGTTGCTCGGCGACGAGGATCGCCCGTTGCCGAAAAGCTCCGTGAGGACGAGGAAGTCGCGGGCGGGATCGAGCGCGCGATCCGGATCGCCGCCGCGGATCAGCCAGTTGTAGCCGCTGAAGCTGGCCATGTAGTGCGACGGCAGCAACACCGCGTTGTCGCCGCTCGCGTTGAGCGTGCCGAGCGTCGTGTAGACGATGCGCGCTTCGGGAAGGATCGCGCCGCTCTCGGTGTGAAAATCGTGGATGACGAACTCGTGGCGCTCGAGCGCCGCGCGCGGCTGCGCCGCGACGGAAAGCCCCGCGGCGAGCAGCAGCGACGGCAGCAAGAGCCGTCCGCGGATCCGCGTCATGTGTGCCTCCTCCGAGAGGCCCGGCAGCGCGGTGGCGCTGCCGGGTCGATGCCGCGGCAGGCTAGCAGCTGGCGTTGGTCGTCACGTCGAAGCAGCTGTGGAACGTCGTTCCGTTCAGCGTCACGTCGGAGGTGATTTTCGCGAACTCGAACGAGACCGATTCGGCGAGCGTGTCGGTGCTCGATCCGATCGAATCGGCCGACACGAACACGGTGCCGAAGGTGTAGACGGCGAACGGCGTGCTGCTGCCGACCTGGGTGACGTCGATGGTCACCGTCGCGAAGTGCGTTCCCAGTGCCGAGGCCTTCAGCAGCGGCACCGACAGGCCGTCGACCATCTTGTTCACGTTCAGCGCCGAGAAGTTCACCTTGCCGGCGCCGGCGCCGCCGGTGGCGCTGCCGATCGTCGTCGGATTCGACGCCCCGAGGCTGAAGCCGAAGATCGGCGTCGGATTGTTGCCGTTCAGGCCGTCGACCGTGATCCGCAGGTTGAATTTCGGCGCCGGCGCACCGGGCGCCTCCGCGTCGCGGCCGTCGCGTCCCGCCGGCCCTTCCGGACCGGTCGCACCGGTGGCGCCGGAGGGGCCTGCCGGCCCGGCGGGACCGGCCGGACCCTGCACGTTCCAGACAACCAACTGGTCGTTCCCCTTGCAGGTCTCGCTCGGGCCGACGAGGCGCAGCGATCCGCCGCCGCCGATGCAGGCGCGAATCGTCGCCGGCCCGGCCTGCGCCTGGACGTGAGTGTTCGCGCCGAGGACGACAGCGATGGCGAGTGCGGCGCCGGCCGCAGACACGAGTCTCCGCAGAGGACTTTCAACGTTCATGCATCACTCCTATTAAGGCTGGTTGAGGTAACGCTGCACAGTAGACGCGCCGCCCCGGCATGTCAAGGCGCGCCATCCGGTGTTCACGCGTCGCCTCTCAGCGTGATCGCCGGATCGACGCGCATGGCGCGGCGCGCCGGGATCCAGCAGGCCGCGAGCGCGACGACGAGCAGCGCCGCCGGCACCGCGACGAACGTCAGCGGGTCGCGCGCGCCGATGCCAAACAGCAGTCCCGCGAGCACGCGCGTCAGCGCGAGCGCGCCGAGGACGCCCAGCGTCAGGCCGGCGGCGGCGATCCGCAGTCCGCCGGCGAGCACCATCCGGAGGATCGACCGGCGGTCGGCGCCGAGCGCCATGCGGATGCCGATCTCCTGCGTGCGCTGCGCGGTCCCGTGCGCGATGACGCCGTAGGTGCCGATGATCGCGAGCAGCAGCGCGACCGATGCGAACACGCCGAGCAGCAGCGTCGTGAAGCGACGGTTCAGTTCGCGCTGCGCCAGCATTTCGGGGACGGTGCGGATGCTGGCGATCGCCTGGTTCGGGTCGATCGACCAGACGGCCGCGCGCGCCTGGGCCGCCAGCGTGACCGGATCGCCGCCGGTGCGCAGCAGCACGAAGGCGCGGGAGTCCGGAGACTGACCCATCGGGAAGTACGTCTCCGCCCACGGCTCGCGCTCGAACCCGCCGCGCTTCGTGTCGGCGACGACGCCGACGATCGTCTGCCACCGGCCCTGCGCCGGATCGCCGAAGGTCACGCGCCGTCCGAGCGGATCCTCGTTGGGGAAGAACCGCCGGACGAACGCCTCGTTGACCAGGACGACCTGCGCGGACTGCGGGCCGTCGGCTGCCGTGAACATCCGCCCGCGGCGGAGCGGGATCTGCAGCGTCGCGAAGTAGTCGGGCGTGACCGAGTCGTAGACCACGGGAATGTTGCGGGCATTCGGCGGCAGCGGTGGCCGTCCCTCGATGCTGATGCCGCCGGAGCCGGGCAGCCGCGACAGCAGCAGCGACGATCCCGCGGCCGCCGCCTCGACGCCTGGCAGCGCATCCAGGCGCTCGACCAGTTGATCGTAGAAGCCGGCGATGCGGGCCGGTTCTCCATAGGAGGCCGCGGGCAGGTCGATGCGCAACGCCAGCACGCCCCTCGTGGCGAAACCAGGATCTTCGTTGTTCAGCGCGATGAAACTGCGGATCAGCAGGCCGGCGCCGACGAGCAGCACGAGCGCCAGGGCCAGCTCGCCGATGGCCAGCGCCGCGCGCACGCGGCCGCCGGCGCGCCCGGCGGTGCCCGTGCGTCCGCCTTCCTTCAAGTGCCCGCCGGAGTCGCGCCGTGACGCGTGAAGCGCCGGTACGAGGCCGAAGAGCAGGCTCGTGAAGACGGACGCCGCGGCGGCATACGCCAGGACGTTCCGGTCGATGCCGATGTTCGACAGCCGCGGTAATTCAGGCGGCGCGAGCGCCTGGAGCAGATCCGTGCCGAACGCCGCGAGCATCAGCCCCGCGGCGCCGCCGAGCAGCCCCAGCACCACGCATTCAGTCAGGATCTGCCGCACCAGCCGGCCGCGGCCGGCGCCGAGGGCGGCGCGGATTGCCAGCTCGCGCTGCCGCGACGCAGCCCGCGTCAGCAGCAGGTTCGCGACGTTGGCGCACGCGATCAGCAGCACGAAGCACACCGCGCCGAGCAGGATGATCAACGGCCGCTTCACGTCGCCGACCAGCTCCTCGTGCAGCGGCACCAGCACGATGCCGATGCCGGCGTTGACCGGATACTCCTTCTCGAGACGCGTGGCGATCGCATCCATCTCCGACTGGGCCGCGGGCCGGGCCACGCCCGGCTTCAGCCGGCCGACGATCGTCAGCCAGTACGAGCCGCGCGCGCCGAACAGTTCCTGGAACTGGCCGACCGGCGCCAGCGGCAGCCACAGCTCGGCGTCCGCCGGATGCTTGAAGGTCTCGGGCATCACGCCGACGACTTCGTACGGCACGCCGTTGAGCATGATGCGCCGGCCGATGACCGACGCGTCGCCGCCAAAGCGCTGCATCCACAGCGCATGGCCGAGAATCACCACGCGCTCGCCGCCGGCCTGCCCGTCGGCGGCGCTGAAGCCGCGGCCCCGGGACGGTGCGACACCCATGGTCTCGAAAAATTCGGGCGTGACGCGGGCGCCGCGGATCTGCGCCGGATCGCCGCTGCCGGTGAGCGTCACACTCGCCCCGAAGTACGCCGACATGTGCTCGAACGACTGGCTCGAGCGGCGCCAGTCGTCGAAATTCGGGTAGGTGCTGACGTCCTTGTCGAAGCCCTGCCGGGGGTTGTGCGTCCACACCGTCATCAGGCGGTCCGGCTGCGGATAGGGGAGCGGCCGCAGCAGGACGCCATTGACGACGGTGAAGATGGCCGCGTTCGCGCCGATGCCGAGCGCCAGCGTCAACACGACCAGGGAGTAGAAGAGGGGCCTCTTCGCGATGGTGCGAAGCGCGTACTGGGTGTCAGGCCACATGGGCCTATTGTGCTCTAGTCGTCTCCCCGCGCGGGAATGCCCGCCGCGAACCACACGCCGCCCGTGTTGCGAATGAGCAGGACGGGGCTGGCGCACTGCGCCGGCGCGGGATTCAGCACGTCGTCAATCCGGAAGTTGCCGTCCTCGTCGAGCGGCACGCCCGCGACGGAGGTGCTGCGCTCCACGAACGGCGCCGACGCCTCGCAGATCACCGTCGCGAAGACGCTCTGGTTCGCGTTCTGCCCGATGCTGTTGCCGCTGGCCAGCAGCAGGCCGCGGCCCCTGACGCGGATGCGGCCGTCCGCGAAGACGTCCGCCTTGAGATCGGCAATGCGCCACGGCCCGCCGCCGGGGGGGACGCCGCGCACGACGTTCAGCTTCACGTTCGGAAACGTCCCGTCAGGATTGGCCGGGCCGGCGACGCTGGCGACCGGGATCACACCCACGCCGCCGTCGAACCTCGCCAGCAGGTCACGATCGCGACCGTCGAACTGTCCGACGAAGCCAAGGGCCATCAACACTACGGCTGTTCTCATCATCATGATTGCACTGCTCTCCTCATATGGACGATCGCGCCGCAGGAATTCGCGGCGTCCTCTCTGGTAGGACACGGCGCCGCGAAATGCGTCGGGGTTCGGAGGCCCCCATGTTGACGACAGTCCACACGTTTCGAGCTACGCGGACCGTGATGGCCGTTACATTCTCCGGCCGCGGCGCGCGCGACGCGCGGCTGCGCGGCTCGTAGACCATCGTCAACGCCGATGACGCGCGCCGCGAGGCAACCTGCGCGCGCGCCACCGGATGCCGACTCGCTGTTCACCGAGCTCGGAACGCCGGAGGTCCGGCGTTTCATGTGGGCGCCGCCGCCGGATGCGGGAGCGTTCGCGCAGTTTCATCGACTGGGCGCACGCGGAGCGGGCGACCGGCAAGTACATCTGCTACGGCATCGTGCCGCGCGGCGAGACGCACGCGGCCGGCGTGTTCGAGCTGCGCCAGCTCCAGCCCGGGTTCGTCCGCGGCGAGCTCGGGTTCGTCCTGGCGTCCCGGCCTCAGACGAGCGACAGGTAGCGG
>Ga0207648_10005704_pt1 | contig 12479 bp, 10 predicted proteins | sample KBSMisM32_FD_184310 | JGI IMG/M metagenome (GOLD analysis project Ga0207648, IMG submission 184310) | Miscanthus rhizosphere microbial communities from Kellogg Biological Station, Michigan, USA - KBS Miscanthus M3-2 (SPAdes) (version 2) | ecosystem: Host-associated > Plants > Roots >...
TGCTGCTCCTGCCGACGGAACCCTGGGCTCGTGAGCAGCATGCCGACGAGCGATCGAGGAGCGCGGGCCTGCAGACCAGCCTTGACGTTATCGATGACCGGCATGTCGCCGAACAACCGGATGTTTTGGAACGTACGCGCGATACCGAGCCGCGCCACGGCATACGCCGGACGCCCCGTGATATCGGTGCCATCGAAGCGGATCTCGCCCGCGGACGGCCGAAGGAAGCCCGAGAGCACGTGGAAGAGCGTCGTCTTGCCGGCGCCGTTCGGGCCGATCACCCCGTGGATCGTCCCGGCCCGCAGCGCGAGCTCGTAATCGGAAAGGGCCTTCAGTCCGCGGAAGGATCTCGACAGGCCGCGCACCTCGAGGAGGGCAGCGTCGCCGGTCGGTGCGGGCGGTCGCGGGCTCGCTGTCACCGCCCGCTTCTCACGCCGATAGTGTGACGCCACGCCCGCGCGAGAATCAAGACAGCGGGCCTACCTTACAGCGGGCCTACCTCGTGGCGGTCCGGCGATCGCAGGTGTGAAGAGCCCCGGCCGTGAGGCCGGGGCTCTTCGTTTCGTGACCGTTGAGGCGAGCCCAGCGGTCCTCAGGGGTTCGCGTACGACCCGCCGAAGATGTCCGAGTTCCCGAAGTTCCTCGGGCAGTCCTGCTGGGGGGCCGGCATCGCGGCATCCTCGCCCTGGTCCTTCTTCCCGCGTTGCTCGCGGGATGCCTCGCCGCGTGGCTCCTCCGCGTCCGCGGTGCGGACGCCCAGAGCGACGGCCTCGTCGTGCAGGTCCTGACGAGCCGTGTCGATCGCGGGGCAATCGGCAGCGCGGCGGACGTCGTTCCAGACCGCTGTCCCGTACGTGCGGGTCGCGGCCGCGTAGACGTAGTCGCCGAGGAACTCCGCGGCGAGGTTGTTCTGTGACGATCCGCGCGCATCGCCGGAGGCGCCGCGATGGATCTCCGAGAAGGTACCGACGCCGCTACTCGAGACGTCCGCGTGGAGGACGACGCCGACCAGCGGTCGATCGTTGCCTGCGCCCTCGGCGCTCGTCTTGAAGTTCTCGAGGAACGAGTTGTAGACGATCCAGGCCTCTCGTCCGTCGGGCGAGATCGCCGGGGCGGTGTAGTAGCCACGGTCACCGGGTCGAGTGACGTCGCGGAGCGACGTCCAGGTCGAGCCCCCGTTCGTGGACGTGGTGAACATGACGTTCTCGTTGTTGAGCGCGACTTGGTCTACCGTGGTCAGCACGATCCGGTTGGTCGCGTCGGTACCCGACGGAGCCCCGTTCGCGATATCGACCGAGGGGCTGGGCATCAAGTCATCACGGGCACCCGCGACGCCATCCATGACACAGCGCCCGATCGAAGGCTCGTTGGCTGCACAGCCGTCGCGGACCGTGAAGAGGTCCTTCGCGTTGCCCCAGGTCGCGCCACCGTCGGTCGACTTGATCATCTGGATGGTGCTCGGTGCCGACCCTGAGGCGCTGACGAAGAACTGGTCATCGAACACATAGACAGCGCCATGCGAATCGGTGCGGATCGTGCAGCCGGACCGGCCGAAGCCATTCGGGCTGACCGGGTTGTTCGTCGCCGGCGTGACCTGCTTCTGTTCCCACGTGACGCCGCCATCGCGGGATGTCAGCACGAACAGCGGTTGGCTCTTGCTGGGAACGCCTCGGAAGCCCGCGTAGCACACGTACACGTTGCCGAAGAACGGGCTCGATGCCGCGTTGTCAGCCCAAACCTGCTCCTTGTCCGCGAACAGGGCGGAATTCTGCTTCGACGCGATGACCGGAGCGCTCCAGGCGCCCTCGTCACCACCGGCTGCAGCACGGACGTCATCGGTGTGCGAGACGGCGATCGCCTCGAACCCGTTGAACGGCTTCTGGCCAGGGACGGCCGAGGTCAGGTTCGCGTAGTAGAGACGCGAACCATTGGCGTAGCTGAAGCCGTGCGGGCCAGGCGCCGGGCCGAAGGCAAGCGCCGGATCGCCATCGGAGACGAGGCCGTGCTCGGCGTAGTTCGGCAGCGTTCCGATCGGACCAGACACCGGTGCGCATACCGGGTCGGAATCACCGATGGCGCCGGTGCAGCCTCTCGCGGACAGACCGGTGTAGGTCGGCTGTGTCCAGGTCGCACCCGAGTCGAACGAGAAGTAGATCCCGGAGACACCGACACCCGGGGTGAACGGGCAATCCTCGTCAGGCCCGGCGTTGCAGAGCTCCATGTCGATGTTGTCGTTCGCACCGGCCGCAAGGACGGTCGGATGCGCCTGATCGACTGCCACGGCAGGCTCGTTCTGCTTGTTCTGCGAGAACGGCCCCGTCGGGCTTCCGACCGAGACAAGGGTGTCACCGCCTGGCTGGGCGGAAACGGCCGACGCGGACGCGCCGATAAGGAGCACGACGACGGCGCTGAGCGCCGAAACTCGCCGCAGGCGCATAGGAACCTCCTCCTGCGTCATGCGCAGGCTTGAGCCGCAGCTCCCCCGGGAAAGTGATTCGGACCCTAGGACTGGGGTGGTCTTTTGGTCAAGCGGATGGTGCCGTGCCGCACCACCAACTGGCCGGATGCGTGCGGTCGGTACCCAGCGACACACCAGGTGTCACGGTCGATCGGCTGATCTAGACCACGAAGGTCGCGCCCTCGCGACCCGGCTCGACGGTCAGCCCATCCGGGACCGGGAGGCGTTGCGCGGCGGCGTCGAGCATCGCATCGTCGTGACCAGGGTCGTGGTGGAAGGTCACGAGACGACGCGCGCCGGTGAGCTGCGCGAACGTGACCGCGAGGTCAAGCGTGCTGTGTCCCCAGCCGATCCGCTGCGCGTACTCCTCCGCGGTGTACTGGGCGTCATGGATCAACAGGTCGACACCCTCCGCCAACCCACCTCCTGATAGCCAGGGTGGTGGCTCCAGCGACTTGCGCGCGCCGAGGGCGGGCTCGTGGTCGGGTAGATAGGCGAGCGTGCCTTCGGGCGAGGTGAGTCGGTAGCCGACCGTGGGACCGGGATGCAGGATCAGTGCAGCCGAGACCTCGACGCTTCCGAGCCGTACTGACTCGTGCGTCGGGGCGTCGTGGAGCGTGGGCCGAGCTGCGAAGTCACGCAGCTCCACCGGGAACAGTGGCGGTGACAGGTAGCGCGTCAATCTCTGGTGCAGCGATGCCGTGATCGAAGGCGGTCCCCAGATGGCGACCTCCGCGTCCCCGCTGAAGAACGGGGCAAAGAAGCCAAGTCCTTGGATGTGGTCCATGTGGAGGTGTGTCAGGAGTACGTCGATGCGGCGCACCTCCGGCGTGACCGCCAACCCAAGGGGCCGAAGGCCAGAACCGGCATCGAGCACGATCAGGTGGTCAGCCGCTGGCCTGACCTCGATGCAGGAGGTGTTTCCGCCATAGCGGACGGTCGCCTGACCGGCGGCGCCCAACGACCCGCGAACGCCCCACAGCCGGACCTTCACGATCGACGATCCGTCATCGATCCTCGCTCGGCCAAAAGACCGCGACTGCGCCGGCCAAGCGCCGCGCCTGTCCGATCAGTGGGAAGGCAGTCACCGAGATCTGGCGCTCGTGACCATCGAGCCCGATGATCGCAAGGGTGCGATGGTGCTCGCGGCCATCGGCCAAGGCGGCCGGCAGCGGATTGTCGTCGGACGAGAGTGGTGACCCGTCCAGCTGATGCGGCTGGAATGCCTGGAGCCATTCGTCGCGGCCCATCTCCGGCAGGTCCTCGAAGCGACGCCCCAGCAGCCCCTCGGCGGCCTCGTTGTAGAACACCAGCGTGCCACCCGCGTCGACGAGGAAGATCGGTGTGGCAAGGTAGCTCGCGAGCTGACGCATCAGGATCAGCTCGACCGGCGGGTAATCCACGAGCGATACCTTACAAACAGCCCGACGTTCGTCTACGCCTCGGTCGGCCCTAGACTGACGAACGCAGCGCGTCCCCGTAGCTCAGTGGACAGAGCAGGCGCCTTCTAAGCGCAAGGTCGCAGGTTCGAATCCTGCCGGGGACGCCAGTCCTATCCGCCACCCGGTGCGGCGCGGCTGACCGTCAGTCGAGGGGGGTCTGCCGGATCGAGCGCGGGATCATCGGGTTGCGCGCCGTCGATGCGGTCCCGAACAGCGCCCGCTGGCGCCACCGCCCGAACTTCAGCCAGGCATCCGGGAAGAGGTCGTACGTCCCGATCGTCAGGAAGAACGCCGCGCTCAGCCCGAGCGCAGCCGACATGAAGGCGACGACGAGTTCCATGCCCGGAACCCTAGGCGTCCCGACGCCCCGCGCCAGCCGCACGTTCGTACTGCGCCCGATGGGAGATGCGGCAGGACCCACGGCCCCCAGCCGTGGGTCCTGCGAGGTCCTGCGCGAGACCGCCTTGGGAGGAGTTCAGGCGGTCGGGAACCCGAGTTGAAGATCGATGGCCGGCTGAGCCGCGTCCGGCTGCGTGCCGTCCGGCGCGGCCGGGGAGTCTCCGCCGCGGCCGAAGCCCCTGCCGCCGGAACCGTCGAAGCCCCGGCCGAAGGCACCCATCTTGCCGGCGACCACCGCAGCCGCGTCGATCGAGCCGTCGGAGCGCGATCGCCCGCCGACCCCGATCGCCATGCCGACCGCGACGTCGTCGAGGGTCGCGTTATCGACCCCGGCGACGCGATAGGTCGTGTCGTTCGAGACGTGGACGGTCACCGACTTGCCATCGCGTGTCTGGATGGTGATCGAGTCCGCGGTCTTGGCCGTCACCTTGCCGACCACGCGATCACCGGCGACGCGGACGCTCGATGCGGCCATCTGGTTATCCGCTGGGACCGTGCCGGCGACGAACACCCGTTGGCCGTCCTTGACGTCGGAGAGGCTGCCCGTCGCCTGTCCGAACTGGTAGACGGTCGAACCGTTGACGGTGACCGTCCACACGGACCCGTCGCGCGTCGTGACCTTGAACCCGCTCGAGGTGATGTCGCTCGCCTTGCCCTGGATCGTCGGGACGACGACGGCGAGAGCGGTGACGGTGTAGGTGCCATCGTCATTGCGGGTCTGGCGGAAGCGGACCTGGTCGCCGACCTTGAGGTCGGCGATCGTGATCGGCTGGCCGCCCTTGGTGAGCTTCACCGAGTCCGTGATCGTGATCGTGCGCGTCCAGCCGTCGTCGGTCTTCAGCGTGACGTCACTGCCGTTGATCGACGCGATCGTGATCTGACGGAAGCCGATACCAGGCCGCCCGAAGCGCCCGAAGTCTGGTGCTGCGGCCGGGCCGTTGCCGGCCGCACCCGGCACGGTCTGTGAACCGCCCGAGGACGGCGTGTTCGACGAGTTCGGTGCGGGAGATGCCGCGAAGGAGGTCGCGGCCGCGCCGATGATCAGGATGGTGGCACCGGCGAGGACGAGTCCGACGCGTCGTCGGCTCGGCGTCCCGGTCGATCCGCTGAACGCGGTCCCCTCGGCCGGATCCGTCGGATTCGCTGTCATCGATGTCTCCTGGATGCGCGCACCCCGGGCGGGGGACGTGTGTGGTCGCCACTCTCCCGGCGTTTCCTGAGCCGGTCATGAGAATCGATGCGCCGCGCGTTGCGATACTGCACCGGTGGCCGACCCTTTCGACGCCGTCGTCGCGCTGATCCCCGCGTACCAGGAAGGTCCGCGGATCGGCGCGGTCGTCAAGACGGCACGTGCCCATCTGCCGGTCGTGGTCATCGACGACGGATCGTCCGACGACACAGCCGCTCGGGCGGAGACTGCCGGCGCGACGGTGGTCCACCAGCTTCCGAATGCCGGCAAGGGGGCCGCCCTGCGCGCCGGGTTCCGGTACGCGCTCGACGGCGGCTATGCGGCGGCCGTCACGCTCGACGCCGACGGCCAGCACGATCCGGATGAGATCCCCGCGTTCCTCGACGTGTTCCGCGAACGCCGACCTGAGCTCGTCATCGGCAAGCGCGCGTTCGGCGAGATGCCACCGGTCCGCCGTCTCTCCAACACGCTCGGTGGGCTGACCCTGTCCGCGGCGCTCGGCCGGAACGTGCCGGACAACCAGTCCGGCTATCGCCTCATCGGCCGGGTGTTGTTGCGCGCGATGCTGGAAAGCGACGAATCGGGCTTCGAGTTCGAGGTCGAGATGATCGCGCGGGCGATCGCGCTGGGTCTCCCGATCGAATGGGTGCCGATCCGGACGATCTATGCCGGCGAGCCCAGCCATATCGAGCCGTGGCGCCACTTCCGGGAGTTCCTGCGGGTCACGGCGAAGGCGCGGAAGATCGCGCGCGGTTAGGCCGTGTGCTCGGGTCCAGTTTCTGCCGCCGTCTCGTCCTCGCGGCGGTACGGCACGTTCACGATCACGGTGTGCGGTCGACCGAGCAGCAAGGAACGGAGCCGCTTCGCCGACTGGTTGTAGAGCAGCCGTTCCCACCAGCTCTTCGCGACGTATTCGGGTATGACGACGAACGTGATGGGCTCCGGCTTGTCCGGTGGCCAGGCCATATCGAGCACGTCGAGGTATGCCAGGAGAGGCCCCGCCAGTGCCCGATACGGAGACTCGACGACCACCAGCGGCACGCCCGGGACCTGCCGTTCGAAGTCACGGCGGACCGCCGCCGCGCGCTCTGGGTCATCGGAGATGAAGACAGCGCGGACGTCCTCGTCGATCGAGCGACCGACCTTGATCGCCTGGACGGTCGCACGGTCGAGACCGGGGATCGGGACGACCACGCGCTCCTCACGGATCGGCGGTCCGACGATGAGGTCCGGGCGAACGGCGAGCTCCTTCTTCGACCGGGCGTACTGGCGGTTGATGAACAGCATCATGGCCACGAGCAGCGGCACGAGGATCACGACGAGGTACGCCCCGTCGCGGAACTTCTCGAAGACGACGATCCCCAGGACGACCGCCGTCAGCACGCCGCCGAAGGCATTCACGGCGAGCCGCCACTGCCAGCCCGATTCGCGGACCTCACGCCAGTGTTTGACCATGCCCGCCTGGCTCAACGTGAAGCACAGGAACACGCCGACCGAATACAGCGGGATCAGCGCGTGGGTGTCGCCACCGAACGCCCAGAGCAGCCCGAACGCGATCGCCGCCAGCAGGACGATGCCCCACGAGTACGCGAGCCGATCGCCACGGAACGCGAACTGCCGCGGCATGTAGCCATCCTCCGCGAGGATCGCGGCGAGGCGCGGGAAGGCATTGAAACTCGTGTTCGCCGCGAGGAACAGGATCAGCGCCGTAGCAGCGGCGAACAGCGGCACGAACGGCGAACCGGCACCGAGCGTCGCCTCGGCGGCCATCGCGACGATCGATGGGCCCCCAGCTTGGGTCGGTCGCAACCCATACGCGACTGACACCACGGTCAGCCCGATGAAGAGGATGCCGAGCAGGACCGCCATCGCCGTCATCGTGTTGGCGGCGTTCTTCGACTCCGGGGGTTTGAATGCTGGTACGCCATTCGCGATCGCTTCGACGCCGGTCAGCGCGACCGACCCGCCGGCGAACGCTCGCAGGAGCAACAGGATCCCGAGTGGCTCGGTTCCCAGCGGCAGGGAGTCTGGCCGCGGTGGGACGGGCTGCGCGGTGCCCGTGATGATCTGCGAAACCCCGGTGACCACGATGAGCAGCGCGAGCCCGACGAACAGATAGGTCGGGACGGCAAAGATGTTCCCTGACTCCCGAAGGCCACGCAGGTTCGCGATCGTGATGAGCGTGATCGAGATGAACGCGATCTCGATCCGCACGTCGTACGCCGCAGGGACGACGGATTGGATCTGGGCGATAGCCGACGCCGTCGACACCGCCACCGTCATCACGTAGTCGATGAGCAGTGACGCTGCCGCGATCAACCCGAAGATCGGCGCGAGATTCGTCCGCGCCACGATGTAGGCGCCGCCTCCGTTGGGGTAGGCGCGACACACCTGCCGGTATGACACGGCGACGACCGCCAGCAGGATCGCGATCGCGATCGAGACCTCGATCGACAGGAGCATCGCGGCCGCGCCCGCGAGGATCAGGACCCGGAGGATCTCCTCGGTCGCGTAGGCCGACGACGAGATGGCGTCCGAGCTGAAGATCGCGAGTGCCTTGACCTTCGATAGGCGCTCGTCGATATCGGCCTCGCTCGCGAGCGGGCGCCCGAACACGACAGCGCGGGCGCGCGCGAAGGCGCGCCCAGCGGGGGTGCGTGGTTGGGACGCCGCCTCACGCGCGACGAGCTGACCGGGGCCTGCGTATCGGAAGTACGGAGCGTGGGGCCGCTCGACGCGGATGCGTCGGTCGCCCGCTTTACGTCCTGTGAGTGGTCGACGGCCGCCGATCACGTCGGCGTCGCCCTGCCCGCGACCGGCGGTCGCGCACTCGCTTCGGCCGGTCGCGACCGACCGGCGGTGGTTGATGGCACGTCCATACGGTGCCACGTTCCGTGGCCGGCGGTTCGTCCATGCCCGTCCCCGACGCGCTCAACAGTCGCTCAATATTCGTTCTGGGCGGCCCCGTGGCATTCGTCACGCGGCACGCCGATAGGGCACCTCCGCGACGAGGACATTCGGCAAGCCGAGGATCGCCTCCCGGATCCTCCGGGCGTTGTCGTTGTAGAGGAACTGCTCGATCCGGTTGCGCGGCAGGTACTCGGGGAGCAGGACGATCACGACTGAGTCGCCGGCCGAGTCGGCGGCATCCCGCAGGTAGCGGACCAGCGGTCGGACGAGCTCCCGATACGGCGATTCGACGAGGACCAGCGGGATCCCCGGGACCTGCCGCTGGAACCGCGCACGCAGTTCCTTGCCTCGTTCGGCGTCCTCGGTCACATGGACCGCCGTGACGTCGTCCGACATCGTTCGAGCGAAGGTCAACGCGTGGACCACATCCCGTGATACGTCAGCCACCGGAACGATGACTCGCTGTGACCGTTGGGGTGGCCCGACCACGAGTTCGGCGCGAACGGCCTTCTCGATCCCGCGCCGCGCATATCGTCGATGGACCGCGATCATCGCCGCGACCAGGATCGGGATCACGATGATGATCAGCCAGGCACCGAGCGCGAATTTCGCGATCGCGAAGATCATCGTCACGATCGCAGTCGCCACCGCTCCCACGCCGTTGATCGTCATGCTCCGCCGCCAGCCCGGCTCGCGGCTCCGCCACCAGTGCCGGACCATCCCTGCCTGCGACAGCGTGATCGACGTGAACACCCCGACCGCATACAGGGGGATCAGCGCCTCGACGCGGCCGCCGAACGCGGCGAGCACGGCGATGGAGAGCATGGCGAGGGCGACGATGCCGGTACTGAAGGCAAGGCGCTCGCCCCGGAACGCGAACCGATGCGGCATGAACCCGTCTCGCGCGAGGAGCGATGACAGGCGAGGGAAGTCGGCGAAGGCCGTGTTCGCAGCGAGGATGAGGATCCCCATCGTCGAAAGCTGGAGCACGAGGTACGCCGGCCCGACACCGCCGAAGACGGCCCGCCCCAGCTGTGAGAGCACCGTCTCCCGTTCAGCGGGCACGGCGCCCGCGACCTCTGCAAGCCAGCTCGTGCCCAGGAACATGACGCCGACCAGCACGGCCATGACCGTCAGCGTCACTCGGGCGTTCCAGGACTCCGAGCGCTTGAAGGCCGGGACGCCATTCGAGACGGCTTCGACGCCGGTGATCGCCGTGCACCCGTCGGCGAACGCGCGCATCAATAGCAGGACGCCAAGGGTCTGGGTGGGCACGGTCGCCGGAACGACGTCGGTGACCGTCGGCGCTGCCCCCACCACCGTCCGCAGCACACCGACCGTGATGAGCACGAGCATCGACCCCACGAACACGTAGGTCGGGATCGCGAAGATCGTGCCGCTCTCGCGAACGCCGCGCAGGTTGATGAGCATGACCAGGACGATGCTCACCGCGGCGATCTCGACACGGACGCCGTCGAGCGTCCCAGGGAAGGCGGACGTGATCGCGGCAACGCCTGCCGCGACGCTGACCGAGACCGTCAGCACGTAGTCCGTGAGGAGCGCCGCTGCCGCGATCAGCCCGGCTCCTGTCCCGAGGTTCTCTCGGGCGACGACGTAGCTTCCGCCACCGTTGGGGTAGGCACGGATCGTCTGGCGATACGAGACGACGATGATGCCCAGGACCGCCACGATCAACGCCGAGATCGGAACGGTCAGCCAGAAGGCTCCCGTCCCGACCGCCAGCAGCGTGAAGAGGATGGCCTCCGTCGCGTACGCGACCGACGACAGGTTGTCGCTCGAGAACACGGCGAGTGCCTTGACCTTCGAGAGCCGCTCGCTCGATTCCTCGGCGTTCGAGAGCGGCCTCCCGAACGCCACGCGCCTGGCGCGTGCGAGCGTCCGTCCGATCGACCCCGTCGGTTCGATCGCGGCGGGTCGCGCGACGTAGACGCCGTCGCCGACGGTGCGGAAGTACGGAGAGACAGGCGGGCGCACCCGCACACGGCGATCAGCCGGCCGTCGGCCGACCTTTCCGGGCAGCATGGATGACCTCGATCAGGACGGGCCGAAGATCAGGCGCGTCGTCGGGCCGGAACCGTCGACGCGGAAGTCGACGCCGGCAGACTGGGCATGGGCGAGCGCGAACGGTGCGATCCGATCGGCCGAAGCAAGGCCGACGAGCCGGACTCGGACCGCCGCGCCCTGGGCGACCAAGGCGATCGCGACGTCGACCTCCCGCAGGTCGGCGTCGATGGGGTCTTCTGCGCGTGGCAGGACGATCAGTCCCGCGGTGTCCATGCCTCCACGCTAGGCCGGTGGCCCAAGAAGGAACGGGACCCGCAGAGTGCCTACACGCTCAAGCAGTGCTCAATGCCGCACGCTCGGGTCGCCGATGCGGTAGCCGATCCCTGGTTCCGCCGTGATGAGACCATCGACAGCACCCGTCGCGTCCGCCGCGGCGAGCTTCCGCCGGAGCCTGGACACGTAGACGTGGAGGTAGTGCGCCTCGTCGGCATAGGCCGTGCCCCACACGGCCCGGAGCAGGCGCCCCTTCGTGAGGAGGCGACCGGGCTGCGCCATCATCACCTTGAGCAGCTCGTACTCACGCGGCGTGAGCTCGACGGGGTTGCCATCCACCGTGACGCGCCGCGCCGCGATGTCCATGGCGATCGGACCGAGCCGCACGGTCCCTGTCGTGTCTGCGGCCGGCCCCGCGGCTCGCCGAAGCACCGCGCCCACCCGCGCGCGTAGCTCGTCCATGCCGAACGGTTTGGTGACGTAGTCGTCGGCTCCGGCTTCGAGCGTCGCGACCTTCACGCGCTCATCGGCTCGGGCGGACAGGATCAGGATCGGCGTCGTCGCGTCGCGGCGGACATGCCGGACGACGGCGCTGCCATCGAGGTCCGGCAAGCCCAGATCGAGCAGGATCAGGTCCGGGCGCTCGGCATCCCAGGCCCGGAGCGCGCTCGCGACGTCGTCGCTCGTCGTCACGCGGAACCCGTGGGCCTCGAGGTTCGTGGCAACCGCAGTCCGCGTCGCCGCGTCGTCCTCAACGAGCAGGATCCGGGCGCTCATCGTGTGGCCATCCTCATCGGTCGGGATCGAGTGGGGCGGGTCGTAGTCGGACGGACACGGCAAGCCCACCGAGCGGGCTGCGATCCGCGCTGACCTGGCCCGACATGGCGTCGACGAGTCCGCGCACGACGCTGAGACCGATCCCGAGTCCGCGCCGCGAGCCCTCGCTGCGGGTCGGCCCGCGTCGGAAGCGATCGAACAGCGAGCCGATCACATCCACCGGGACGCCCGGACCGCCGTCCTCGACGACCAGTCGCACCATCCCGTCGTCCTCGTTCGCCCGGATCGAGACGGGAGCATCGGGGGCGCTGTGTGCACCGACGTTGTCGAGCAGGTTCGTGACGACGATGTCGAGCAGTACCGCGTCGGCGAGGACCGGCGGGAGGGTCTCCGGGACGTCGACCGAGATCGCGCGGGAGCCGAGGCTCGGGCGCAGACGGTCGATCACGGGTTGGACCACGGACCACAGCTCGTGCGGCTCGAGGTCCGGGTGGAGGCCACCCGATGTGATCTTGCTGAGGTCCAGGAGCCCGCTGACGAGTCGGTCGAGGCGCGCCGCCTCGGTGTCGATCACGCTCGCGGCATCACGGCGCGCATCGTCGGTCCAGGCGACTTCAGGATCGGCAAGGCCCCCAGCCGTCGCCCGGATGCTGGCGAGCGGCGTGCGCAGGTCGTGCGATACCGAATCGATGAGCGCGGTCTTCAGGACATCCGTCTGGTGCGCGATCTCGAGATCGGTCGCGGCCTGACGCAGCTGATCGCGTCGAAGCGACACCGCGACCTGATCGGCCGCGAGCGCAAGGACGCGGGTCTCGCTTCGCGTCGGGTCACCAAGCTCACGGTCCCGAAGCGCGATGATCGTCCCGAGCTGCACGTCGTCGACCTCGATCCGAGCGCGATATTGGGGCGGTTCACCGGTGGTCGGCGCGCTCCCGCGGCCCTGCACGTGCGTGCGCACCCACCGTGCCGGCTCGTCGCCCGGTGTCCGTGCGAGATTCGAGGTCAG
>Ga0207648_10005705_pt1 | contig 12476 bp, 8 predicted proteins | sample KBSMisM32_FD_184310 | JGI IMG/M metagenome (GOLD analysis project Ga0207648, IMG submission 184310) | Miscanthus rhizosphere microbial communities from Kellogg Biological Station, Michigan, USA - KBS Miscanthus M3-2 (SPAdes) (version 2) | ecosystem: Host-associated > Plants > Roots > Rhizosphere...
TCGAGGTCGGGCATCTGCGCGTGGACCTCGCGGCGCGCCGCGTCCTCGTGAAGGACAAGCCGGTCCACCTCACCCGCACGGAATACCAGCTCCTGGCCATGCTGGTGCGCCACGCGGGGAAGGTGGTCACGCATCCCCAGCTCCTGACCGAGGTCTGGGGACCGGACGCGCTGCATCAGACCGGCAACCTGCGGGTCTACATGAAGCAGCTCCGGCACAAGCTCGAAGAGGAGCCGGCCTGCCCGCGCTATCTGCTCACGGAGACGGGTGTGGGGTACCGGCTGGCGATCGAGTAATCGATCGAGAGAGCCGTCTTGTCATCGACCAACCCCGAGTACCATCTTCCGCACGCCGTGCTGATCTCCTGCCCTGGTTGCGGCAAGCGCTTCTCCGATCGCGCGCCCGCGTGCCCGTTCTGCGCACGCGAGACTCCGAAGGAGGCGCCACCGCCGCCCGCGTTCCCGCCGAGCGTGCCCGCATTGCCCAGCTTCAAGCGCGGCGACTTCATCGGCGACGCCATCCAGGTCATCGACGTGCTCGGCGAGGGCGGGTTCGGGATCGTCTACCTCGTCGCGTCCCTCGACACGCGCTCGACGCACGCGCTGAAGGCGCTGCGCGGCGAGCTGCTCCGCGACGGCCGGAGCCGCGAGAGCTTCCGCAAGGAAGCGCAGATCTGGATCGACCTCGGCCCGCATCCGAACCTGGTGCGCGCGCATTGGGTCGCGGAGATCGGGGGCCGGCTCTACATCGCGATGGAGCACGTCCAGTCCACGGGCGGCCGGCCCAACTCGCTGGAGGGCTACCTCGAGAAGCGGCCGCCCTCGCTGGCGCAGGCGCTCTCGTGGGCCATCCAGTTCTGCCACGGCATGGAATACGCGGTCTCGCGCGGCGTGCGCTGCCATCGCGACATCAAGCCCGCGAACATCCTCATCGGCGGCGACGACGTCGTGCGCATCTCCGACTTCGGCATCGCGGGCCTCGCCCTCTCGCCGGAGCCGGTGGCCGCGGCGGAGCCCGCGGCCACACCGGACCCCGCAGCCAGCGGCCGCACCGTCGTGGGATCGGCCTTCGGGACGCCGTCCCACATGTCCCCGGAGCAGTTCCAGGACGCGGCGTCGTGCGACGAGCGGAGCGACGTCTATTCCTTCGGCGTCGTGCTGTACCAGATGGCAGCGGGCGGACGGCTGCCGTTCTTCCCGCCACCTCCGCCTCCGGGCGTCGACCCGAACGCGTGGTATTGGCATCATCTCCGCGCGCTGCATCACGGCGCCGCGCCTCCCACGCTGGCCTCGCCCCTCTGGCCGGTGGTGGCGCGCTGCCTGGCCAAGGCGCCGGCCGCGCGTTATCCGGCCTTCGGAACGCTGCGCGCGGACCTCGAGGCCCTGTATCGAACGCACGCCGGCGCGGAGGCGGCCGCGCCGGCCGCGATCGAGGAAACTCCGGCCGAGCTGCTCAACCGCGGCATCAGCCTGGGGGCGCTCGACCGCCACGCGGAAGCGCTTCTCCTGTTCGATCGTGCCCTGGCCGGTGCGCCGGGCGAGTGGAAGATCTGGAACAGCCGGGGCCATGCCCTGCGGAAACTGGGCCGTGTCGAGGAGGCGCTCGCCTCCTTCGACAAGGCGATCGCGCTCGACGGCTTGGCCGCCGAGCCGTGGCACAACAAGGGCCTCCTGTACGCGGAGGCCGGACGTCACGAGGACGCGCTCGCCTGCTTCGACCGCGCGCTGAAGCTGAACCCGCGTGACGCTTCGTCGTGGACGGCGAGCGGCGTTGTCTTCGGACGGCTCCGCCGCAAGACGGACCAGCTCGCCGCCTACGATCGGGCCCTCGAGCTGGATCCGCGATCCGGAGTCACGTGGTTCAACCGCGGCAACGTGCTGTCCGCGGCCGGTCACCGGGCAGAGGCGCTCGAGTCGTACGATCGCGCGCTGGCCTGTGATCCGCGCTACGTCCCCGCCTGGTGCGGGAAGGGGATCGCGCTCAGCGAGGCGGGACGTCTCGAGGACGCCCTGGCGGCGTACGAGGAGGCGCTCCGCATCGACCCCGCCGACGCGCGCAGCCTCTACAACAAGGGCAACGCGCTCGTTTCGCTCGGCCGCCTGGCCGAAGCGCGCGCCTGCTTCGACGGCGCGGCGCAGGCCGAGCCGGGTTTCCCGATGCCCTGGTACAACCGCGCGCTCTGCGATTACCAGCTCGGCGAGATGGGCGCGGCCACGCAGGGATTCGAGGAATTCCTGCGTCGCGCCCCCGATGATCCCCTGGCGGGGGAGGCCAGGCGCCTGCTCGAGCGGATCGCTTCGGGAGAGACGAAAAAGCTGGAGCTGTCGCCGGGCGCGCGCGAGGATTGGAAGGCGGAACGGGAGCCGGCCCCGGACCTGCCGCCGGTGGTGATCCCGCCGCCGAGGCCTCCGGATTCCTCTGCGCCGCCCATGACCACGCCGCGGGCCGCGCCGGCGCCGGTCCCGCCGCGCCCCGAAGGCACGATCCAGGAGTGGAACGACCGCTGCGCCGCCCTGTTCGGCCAGAAGCAATACGACCGGGCGCTCGCCTGCGTGCGCAGCGCGCTCGTCCTCGATCCGCGGAACGCGACCTCGCTCAACAACCTCGCCAACTGCTACTTCCATCTCGGGCGCCGCGAGGAGGCGCTCGAGACGAACCGGCGCGCCATCGAGGCCCAGCCCAGCTACCTGCCCTCCTGGACCAACCGCACCGCGATGGAATCTCTGACGGGCCGCAAGGCCGAGGCGGCGCGCTCCGCCGCGGTCGTGATCGACCTGTGCGCGAATACCGACGTGCCCAGCCTGATCGAGGCGGGCCGCCAGGCCCGGCGCCAGATCGATGGTTTCGCCGGTGAGGGAATCACGGCCGCTCCGCACGACGCCCTGAGCTTCCTGGCCATCGCCTACGACGCGATGGCGCGAGGCCGGCCCGCCGACGCCCTGAGCGCTTTCGACCAAGGACTCACGCTCGCGCCGCGCGAGCCCGCCCTCTGGCGCTGGCGCGGCGTGGCCCTGGCCGAGATGGAGCGCGTCGAGGAGGCGCTGCAGAGCTTCGACCGGGGCCTCGAGCACGCTCCCGGCGACGCCGCCCTCTGGCACGACAAGGGAGCCGCCCAGGCGAAGATCCGGCTCTTCGCGGAGGCGGTCGCCGCCTTCGACCGTGCCATCGCCCTCGATCCGGAGCACGCCGCCGCCTGGAGCGACCGCGGCAAGATCCTCGGCATCCTGAACCGGAAGGAAGAAGCCCTGCAGTCCTTCGCGCACGCGGTGCGGATTGCGCCGCCGCATCCCGCGCCGTGGCAGAACAAGGCGCTCGTCGAAGACTCGCTGGGCCGGGAGGCGGACGCGCTCGCGAGCTACCGCGAGTTCCTCGCGCGCGCCGAGCCCGCGATGACGCTGCAGATCGAGCACGCGAAGGCGCGCGTCGCCCTGCTCGAGGCACGCGTCCGCGCGGCGGGTGGGGAGGCGGCCGCGCCGCCTGCACCCGCGGCGCCCGCGCCATCCGCCCAGACGATTCCCACCGTCACCGTGCCCGCCGGCACTCCGTCCGCGCCCCTTCCCGTCTGCGTCCAGCGCGGCGAAGCGAACCTCAACCAGGGCCAGTGGGAGAAGGCACTCTCCTGGTTCCAGCAAGCGCTCATGAACGACGCGCGCACGCCCCGTGCCTGGGCCGGGGTCGGAGACGCGCTGTTCGAGCTCCGGCGATGGCCGGAGTCCGCCGCCCACTTCGCCAAGGCGGTCGAGCTCGACCCCGGCTACGTCCTCGGCTGGCAGCGGTACGCGCAGACGCTCGACACCGTCGGTCTGGGAGCGGAGGCCCTGGCCGCCTGGAACAAAGCGATCGAGCTGGCGCCCGGCAACCTCCTGCTCTGGAACGGCCGCGGCGTGACGTACCTGCAGCAGGGCCGCTACGACGAGGCGCTGGCGAACTTCGAGAAGGCGCTCTCCATCGATCCCCGCTACGCGCTCGCGAAGTTCAACAAGGCGGCGGTCGAGGAGAAGCTCGGCCGCCCCGCCGACGCGATGACGAGCCTCAAGCAATTCCTCGCCCTCGCGACGCCGAACCTCGCGGCGCAGATCCAGCAGGCCCGCCGCAAGCTCGACGAGCTGCGCCGCCCCTGAGTGATTTCTTTACAACTCGCGGCACGGATCGTGCTCGGAAACGACGGACGTGACAGACTTCACGTCGGTGAGCGGGAAGGTCGGACGGGCTGTCCTCGAACGCGACCACTCGGGTGTCGCCGCGGAGGACACTCGAGGGCGGCGTCGCGCGCGCTTCGGTCGGATCGCGGCCGTCTTCCTGTGGGTGGCGATGGCCGCGTGGGCGCGCGGAGACCAGCCGCTCACGACGGCGGACGTCGTCCGGTTCCTGAAGGCCAGCATCAGCGAGCGCACGATCCTCGTCGAGCTGCAGGGCCGCGGCTTCGGCGAGCCGCTCGACGAGGCCCGCGAGACCCTGCTGCGGCAAGCGGGCGCCACGGAGACACTGATCGTCGCCGTGAGGCGCGTGGCGCCGGTCGAGAAGGCGGGCAGCCCACCGCCCCCGGCCCCCCGGACGCCCGCGTCATCCGGCGCGACCGTGGCCGGGCCGATCTTCGCCACCAGCACGCGCACCGTCCGCGTGCCCGTCGCCGTCCTCGACAAAGCGGGTGAGCCCGTCCTCGGCCTGAGCGGCGAGGACTTCCGGATCATCGAGAACGGCAAGCGCCGCGACGTGACCCTGTTCAGCAACGAGCGCCGCCCTCTCCGCATCGCGCTTGCCCTCGACATGTCCCGCAGCATGCGGAACAAGATCCGCCAGGTGGAAGAGGCGCTCAAGCACTTCATCAATGTCCTGGAGCCGGCGGACCAGATCATGGTCATCACGTTCAGCGGCAGCGTGCACGTCGTGCAGGACCTGACGTCCGATCGCGACCGCCTGGAGGCGGTCTTCAATGAGCTGGAGCCGGAAGGCGCGACGGCGCTCTACGACGCGACGTTCGAGGCCATCAAGCGCGTAGCCGAAGGCCCGGCCGAGAGCAAGGCCGTCGTCCTCGTCACCGACGGCGTGGACACGGTGAGCAGCATCTCCTTCGACCGGCTCCGCGAGTATGCGCGGCGCGCCGAGGTCCCGGTCTATTCGATCGGCCTCGATGCGCCGGGCGAGGATCGTGGGTTCTCGCGGCCCCACGGCGGGCGCGCGGGATTTCCCGGCGGTTTCCCGGGCGGCTTCCCCGGCGGAGGGGGTCACGGCGGCTACGGCGGCCATGGCGGCGGCATGGGAGGGCGCGGCGGTCCAGGTGGCATGCGGGGAGAGGGCTTCGACGCGAAGCCCCTGACCGAGCTCGCCGAGGAGACCGGCGGCCACGCCGAGATCATCAAGGGCCTCGATCGTGAGCACTACACGCCGGACAGCGACACGCCGCAGGGTGGGAAGCTGAAGGAGGCGGTCGAGTCGATCGCGGCCACGCTCCGTCACCGCTACCTCCTCGGTTACGAGCCGGGCGAGGGCAAGCCCGGCTGGCGGACGATCCGCGTGGACGTGGAGCGCCCGCCGAACGCGAGCGCACATGCCCGCAAGGGTTACTACGCGGGAGCCTGAGTCGCAGCGGGATTTCTCCGTTCGCGCGATCGGGCATGTCCGTTCCTCGCTGCGCTCGCGTGGCGAAGCGCCGCGGCAGGGGAGCGAGGGCGCGCCCGACGCCTGGCTGGAGCTGGAAGCCGACGTGCGTGCCGGTCTCGAGGGGATCGCGGTGGGCGACGAGATCATCGTGCTGACCTGGTTCCACGAGTCGAGCCGGGACGTCCTGAGGCTGCATCCGCGCGGGGATCCGTCGCTGCCGTTGACGGGCGTGTTCGCGACGCGATCGCCGGACCGGCCCAACCCGATCGGCCTGCACCGCGTGCGTGTCCTCGAGGCCGCAGGGAACCGGATGCGTGTGGGCCCGCTCGAAGCCATCGACGGCACGCCAATCGTGGACATCAAGCCGGTGCTCGAGGTGGAGGACCACTGACCGCACTGAAGGTCGAGCCCGGACGGGGTAGCAACGTCTACGGGATCGGCCGGCCGCTTCTGTTCACGATCTGGGTGGTGGCTCTGTGGGGAACGGGCACCGGCGTCCGCCTGCTCTGGCTCTTCATCACGGACGAGGCCAAAGCGCTTCGCCTCATCGCGCTGCCGACGGTGTGGGTCCCCATCGTTCTCGCGGCGCTGATGTGGATCGCCCTGGCCGCGGCCGTCCGTAACTTCCGCCGCCACGGCGAGCCCTGACGCTGCGAAGACGGCCAGATCGTTAACAGTGGTTGCGGGAGCCTCGCTATGCTCGTGGATGGGAGGTGCTCCCGTGAGACAGATGACGAGCCGTTGCGCCAGCGCCGCGCTCATTGTCGTCGGTGTTGCGTGTGCGACCGCGCAGTTGCCAGGCACGCGCATCGCGCGTTCACCAGCGGGCGAGTGCTCGATCAGCGCCGATCGCGTATCCAGACGAGTGGAGGGTGACGCCGAGATCCTGGTGTATGCCGGAGAGGCGGTCATTACGTGCCCGGGCCGGCGGCCGAGCGTCTACTCGAACCTCACGATCACGCGGCACAAAGGCGGTGAGGTCGAGATGACGGCGGATTCCGTCGAGCTTCGGTAACCGCCTGCACTGGGTCGTTGGAGATTTCGCTTGACGGTCACGGCGACGTCTGCTAGTTTTCCAGCATAGTGCTGTAAAAGCAGCATTCACGGAGACCGAGGAGCCGATGAGCCGATACCTCCAACTCAGCCGCCGCGAGCGACAGGTGATGGACGTGCTCTACCGCGAGTCGCGGGTGAGCGCGGCGCGCATTCGGGCCGTGATGCCCGATCCCCCCAGCTACTCCGCCGTGCGCGCGGTCCTGCGCACGCTCGAGGAGAAGGGCTGCGTCCGGCACGAGGAGGAAGGGCTTCATTACGTCTATCTGCCGGCGGTCCCTCGCGAGAAGGCCAAGGACTCGGCTCTCGGGCACCTCGTCCGGACGTTCTTCGACGGCTCGGCCGAGGCCGCGGTGGTCGCCCTCGTTTCCGACGCGGAGCTCTCCCGGGCCGAGCTCGATCGATTGGCGCGTATCATCGACAGGAAGCGGAAGGAGGGGAAGCGATGAGCGCCGAGGTGGCGACGACGTGGGTCCTCCTCTTCTGGGCCCGAGCCACGGTGATCCTCCTGCTGGGCGGAGCGTTCGCCCTGCTTCTCCGCCGGAGCTCATCCTCCGCACGACATGCGGTCCTCGGGCTCACCGTGGCCGCCCTTCTCGCGCTGCCGATCGGCTCGATCGTTCTGCCGCGCTGGGAGCTCGCCATCCTCCCCGGCTCGTCACCGCGGATCGAGACCATCCGGATCGGCCCGGCTGCCGCCGCGTCCGCAAGGGAAGTGCCGCTCCGGCGCTCGCCGCGCGTGGCAACCCCTGGTTCCCCGAAGGCGACGGCGGCGGTGACGGCTCCCTCTGGCGGGGAACGCGCGCGGTCGGACGTCCGTGACGAGCGCACGCCGTCTTCCTGGCCGCCCGTTTGGTCAGCCTTCGTGTGGCTCGCAGTGGCCTGGCTCGTCGGGGTTGCGATCGGCGTGGTCCAGATCTGCCGATCCTCGCTCCTGGTGCAGAGGACCCTTCGGCGCGCCGCGGAGCTTACCGACCCGGGTTGGCAAGACGAGCTCGAGCAGGCCGCTCGCACTCTGGGACTGCGGCGCGACATCCGTCTCCTGATGAGCGATGCCGTCCGGGTTCCCGTCGTGCACGGCTTCCGCCGTCCCGCGATCGTGGTGCCGACGAGCGCCGCGCAGTGGCCGGAGGATCGGCGCCGCGCCTTCCTCCTTCATGAAATGGCCCACGTTCGGCGCCAGGACTGGCCCGTGCAGATGTTCGGCCACCTGGCCCGCGCTCTCTATTGGCCCCATCCCCTCGTCTGGTGGGTGGTACGGCGGCTGCGCGCCGAAGCCGAGCGCGCTTCCGACGATTGCGTGCTCCTCAGCGGGACGTCCGCCTCCGACTACGCCGACCATCTGCTGCAAGCGGCGCGGGATCTCGGCCGGACTCGCCAGCCGGAGATGGTGGTGGCCGCCGTCGAGCGCTCGTACTTCGAGGATCGACTGATCGCGCTGCTCGACCCGGAGGTGTCCCGCCGCGCGCTCGGCCCGCGCAGGTTTGCGTTCGCGGCCGTGGCCGCGCTCGCTGTCGTCGTCGGCCTTGCCGGTCTTCAGCCGGTGGCGCGCGTCCTGGCGGCGGCGCCGGAGCGCGTCGCCTCGAGCGCGGGCGCGTCGAAGGCTCGGCCGTCACCCGCCATCCGCACGACTCCCGACCCTGGTCGCTTTGCGCCTTCGATCAACGGGGACGCATCGAGTCCAGGGGCTCCGACCTCGCTACGCGTAACGGAAGAGAGTGATTCAGGGCCCGCACCCGAGGTGGCGCCGGCCTCGAGCGACGACGAGCCGGCCGTCCCGATCGAAGCCGAGGAGGAAAGCGAAGAGAGCGTCATGCCGACGGCATTGCCGATCGGGCAGGCCGTGCCCCTGCCGCAGCCGTCGGCGACGCCCGCCGCGATCGCGCGCCCCGTGATCCGGATCTCGACCGATCTCGTCCAGATCGACGCGGTCGTCACCGACAAAGATGGCAAGGGCGTCGTGGACCTGCGTCCGGAGGACATCGAGGTCTTCGAGGACGGGCGGAAACAGACGGTCACCCACCTCCAATACGTCGCCGCCGGTCCGGGCACGGGCGGCGGCAAAGGTGTCGGGACGCCGGCCGCGAGCCCCACTCCCGGCGAGCCGCGCGCGTTCGTGTTCGTGGTCGACAACCTCGGCCTCTCTCTCGAGGGCCTTGCGAGGGCGCGCCGATTGATCAAGTCTTTCGTCACCTCCGGCCTGGCGCCGAGGGACAGGGCCGCCATCATCGAGACGAGCGCGCAAAAGGGCGGCACGTTCCTCCTGACTTCGGATCCCAAGCTGCTCTCGGAGGCGGCGGACCGGATACACCACATCGTCTGGGGACGCGCCGGCCTGGGGTCGTTCGGCGGGCGCGAGCTCGATCTCACCAGCCGCCACGATCAGCTCACGATGGAGTCGATCGCCGTGGTGAAGACGACGATCGACGCCTTGCGTGCCCACCCTGGCCGCAAGTCGGTGATTTTCGTGAGCGATGGGTTCGCCGCGCGCATCGGCACCGACCTGGATCGCCTCCTGCAGCGGTTCACGACGACACCTTTGGACTCGCTGTACGGAGACACGAGCCTGTACGCGGCGCTGCGATCGCTCACCGATCAGGCCAACCGGGCGTCCGTCGTGATCTACACGCTCGATTCGACGGGACTACAGACCTCGGCGGGCTCGATCGGCCTCGGTCAACGTCTGATGACCGGGAGCGTCCGGAATCAAGCGAACACCGCGACCGTCGGGGACGTCAGGAATGACGATGGCGTACTGTTGGCCGGGAACTCCGCTTCTCGAGAATTCTTGGCGCGCTCCGCGGTCCGCACGGCGCGCGAGGACAGTCTCATCGAGATCGCCGAGCAGACCGGCGGCCTGGCCGTATTCAGCCAGAACGATCTATCCGCAGGCCTCAAGCGCATCGTCGACGACCTCTCCGGCTACTACCTCATCGGATACGTGCCCGAGCAGGTCACGTTCGAAGCGCGTCCGGGGCCGGCTCCGTTCCACTCGGTGAAGGTCGAGGTGAAGCGCCCGGGACTGAAGGTTCGCTCCCGCAAGGGCTTCTACGGCGTGACGGACGAGTTCGTGGCCCAAGCTTCGCCACCGAGATAGCTGCTTTCCGTCGCGCCGAGGGCGGCGGCCATCGCCGCCGCCGCCCTCAACGCTTCCGACTACAGCAGCTTGACGACACGATCGGCGAGACCCTTCTCGCCGAGGACGACGGTGAGGTTGGCCTTCTCCGAGACCTTCTCCAGGACCTCGAGCTCACGCAGACGCATCAGGGTGGGGCTCGACTCCAGGATCTTCGCGGTGTTGGCCTGCGAGCGCATGGCCGCCGTCTCCTCCCGGCGCGTGATGAGGGCGGCCTCGGCCGCCTTCTTGGCCTCGGTCACCTTGTTCATGAGGTCCTTCATCTCGCCGGGCAGGATCACGTCCCGGATGCCGAGGGCGATGACCTCGACCCCGAAACCGGCCACGCGGCCGCGCACGATGCCGTCCAGCTCCCGAGCGACGGCGTCCTTGTCGCTCAGCAGCACGTCCAGCTCGCGCGTGCCGATCACCCCGCGCAGCGCGAGCTGCGCCTCGCGGTAGAGGGCCTGACGGTAGTCCTCCACCGTGGTGACCGCCGTCAGGGGATCCGCCACCTTGTAGGTCACGACCGCGTTCAGCCGCAGCGTGACCTTGTCGGCGGTCATGATCTCCTGGCCGGCCACGTCCACGACCTGCTCGCGCAGGTCGACGTCCTGGATGCGGGCCTTGGCCACGCCCTTCCAGAAGGCGTGCGGTCCCGGGGCGAGCGTCGCCTCGTGACGGCCGTCCTTGAAGAAGAGACCGGCGTGGCCGGCCTCGATCGTCGAGGCCTCGAGCAGCGGAGCGGCCCCGCGGGCCTGGGCGATCGCGGCGAGGTCGGCGTGCTCGAAGCGCACCGCGCGCGCGTCGAAGACCTCGACGCGCACGTCGTGGAAGACGGTCCACAGCGCGTAGAGCCCCGGCTTGAGCGCGGCCTCGATACGTCCGTCCACCCACACGACGGCCCGCTCGTGATCCTTCAGGTCGACCACCCGGGCCTCGTCGCCCAGGGCACCCGACTTCACGACCACGTCCAGGTCCTTGTGGTCGAGCCAGACGTCGCGCACGGACACGACGTCCACGTGGACCTTGAACAGCGGATCCCACACCCAGCGAACGCCCGGGCGCAGGACCTCCTTGAACTCACGATCGCGGAAGACGAGACCGCGCTCGTGCTCACGAACCTTGAAACGACGCAGCACCATCAATGTGCACCTCCTTTCGATAAAAAGCCTCCGGGACGGAGTGCCGGCCGCCACGTCTCGGGCGTGGAGCGCGACTTGAGGTTCCGCCGATTCGTCCCTCGCCGCGACGGGCCTAAGGGACGTGTGGGCGAGACCGGTATCCGCGCGCTTCAGGACGCCTTCGCGCGCTTGCCGGCCGCCGCCCCTACGAGCGCTTCGGCCGGCGGGCGGACACGGCGTCCGCCCCGGAGACCACACGACGTACGAACGACAGTTGGCGCAGGAGTCGAACCTGCGACATCCGAGTTATCGGCTCGGTGCTCTATCCACTGAGCTAGCCTTTGGTGGAACGGCGGGTGTGAGCCCGCCGTGGTTCTGACACCTCCTTCGTTAGAACCCGCGCGCGGAACGGGCGTCGCCGATCACGAGGTGAGGCGACGCACGCCGCTGGCCCGGGGGTGGTCAGACTGTTTCGCGGCCCGGTGGCAGCCGCTGAATTGTGTGGAGTGGAGGCCAACCCACCCTGGTCGGAAGTTTCCATTGCGCACGGACCACGTGGTCCGCGGCGTGCGAAGCCGCCCAGCTCTCCGGCTTGATGAGCGCCTTGAATCCCTGGCCGACCACGAGACCGACCAGCTCCTGGACGTAGGCGCTGCTCTTGTGGGCGACCACGGGGTTGGCGTCGATGTGCACGGTCAGTTCGCCGGTCACGATCGACGTGAGCTGCAGGCCGAGGTCGACCGACTTCCAGACCTCCTTCAACAGCCGCTCGCGCAGGGACGTGATTCGCGGCACGACCTCCCTGCGGTAGCCGACGCGTCCGCCCTTCCTCGGCGTGAGGATCACCACGACGGTCACGAACTGCGTGTGACGGCCGGTCTGCTGAGAATCGGTCCCGATGTGGACCGCCTGACCATCCTTGCTCGCCTCGGCGACGAACTGCAGGATGTCCGGAATCTTGATCTCGCCAAGCGTCTTCCACATCGTCATGTCCTTTGAAATGGAGGAGGGCGCGGGATTCGAACCCGCACGGCGTCGCCGCCTTGTCCCGCTTCGAACGGGGTGCCCTGCCAGTTGGGCTAGCCCTCCAGTAAATGGCGGAGAGGGAGAGATTCGAACTCTCGTGGCCGATGGCCTCGGCGCGTTAGCAGTGCGCTGGACTCCCCGCTCGTCCTTTCCTCTCCGTGGCTGTAGTGGTCCCCTCGGGAGGACTTCAACCTCCACTACCGGGTTCGTAGCCCGGTGGTCTGTGCCTTAGCCTACGAGGGGATGGCCGCCGCCCGCGGAATCGAACCGCGACCTCGAGCTTCGGAGGCTCGTGTGATCTCCGTTTCACCAGGCGACGATTGGTAGGGGCACTGGGGCTCGAACCCAGACTGACGGCTTGAAGGGCCGCCGGGCTGCCGTTACCGCATGCCCCCGAAATGGGGCCACCAGGGAGCGTCGAACTCCCTCTCGCTGCGTACAGGGCAGCTACGCTCCGGAGCGTTGGTGGCGTGGTGACCAGCCGTGGGATCGAACCACGTTCTCTCGGGCTTCAGCCGAGCGCTATGACCACACCAGCTCGCTGGTCGCTTTGGTGG
>Ga0207648_10005707_pt1 | contig 12474 bp, 10 predicted proteins | sample KBSMisM32_FD_184310 | JGI IMG/M metagenome (GOLD analysis project Ga0207648, IMG submission 184310) | Miscanthus rhizosphere microbial communities from Kellogg Biological Station, Michigan, USA - KBS Miscanthus M3-2 (SPAdes) (version 2) | ecosystem: Host-associated > Plants > Roots >...
AGCTGATGCTGGTCGCGTGTTTCCTGCACGGCGAGGCGCACCATCTGCAAGGGCAGACACGAGCAGCGCGCTCGTGGATGGAGCGCGGGCTCGCCATCGCCGGCGCGCTCGACGCCGCGGCGAACGAGTTGTTCGCAGCAGATGCGCAGGTCCTGTTGCTCGGTATGCTGGCCATCGACCTGGTCCGTTCGGGCCTGGTGCAACAAGGCCGCACGCTCGTGCGCAGCGCACGCGCGCGCGCGGCCGCGCGGCTGGAGCCGATGACGCGGCTCGTCGCGGCCTGGCACGAAGCCTTGCTCGAGGTGCGCCTGGGAAGTCCTGATCGTGTTGCGGTGTTGGCCGACGAGATGCAGGCTCTGGTCGAGGAGTTCTCCCTCGCTCACGGCCAGACCGCATGCAGGTGGTTCCGCGGCTGGGCCGAGGCGCGCAAGGGCCGTCCGCGGGAAGGATATCGCCTCATCCGCGAGGCCTACGAAGAGAACAGCCGACTCGGCATGCGCGTCGGCGCAAGCGAGGTGCTCGGGTATGCGGCAGAAGCGCTGCTGCTGGACGGTGATGTCGAGGCCGCGAGAGCCGAGGTCCGGGAAGCGATGGCAATCGCCGATGAGCTGGGCGAGCGCGTGTACCTGCCGCAGCTGCTGCTGTTGGAGGCGGCCATCGCGCGCGCGCGCGGCGCGGCTGATGCCGGCAGTGGCTCCGTGCGGCGCGCCATCGAAGAGGCGCGCACGCAGCAAGCGCCGTGGCTGGTGTTGCTTGCTCTCGTGGACCTGTGCGCGCACCACGATGCTGCGACTGAGGAACGCGACGCGCTCGCCATGCTTGTGGACCAACTGCCCGAAGCGGCGGACACCGAGCCGGTGACGCGCGCGCGCTTGCTGCTCCAGGCTTCGAAGCCGGTGTGAAACGGTATGCCGTGCCCTCGCGTCAGCGCGCACCACGGCGCACCCTCTGCTCCCACATCTCCATGACGAGCGTGAGCATGACCGGACCGAGCACCAGCCCCGCCAGCCCGAGCACACCGAAGCCGCCGATGCAGCCCATCAACACCCAGACGAACGGTAGCCGCATGCCACCGCGGGCCACCATCGGCCGCACCAGCTTGTCGCCGCCGAGCAGCACCGCACTGCCCAGCAACAGCGCCAGCAGCGCCGTCGTGGGCGCGGTTTGCAATGCCAGCTGCAGTGCCAGAGCGGCCACCGCTGCGTAGCCCAGGAAAGGCACGGCAGCCAAAGCGCCGGTGATGCCGGCCCACAGCAGCGGGCGCGGCGCGCCGGCCGCCGCGTAAGCCAGCGCCGTCGCCAAGCCGTCGAACAAGCCAACGGCCAGCATGCTGTGCGCCGAGGCACGCACGGCGCGCGAGCCGACCTCGACATAGCGCTCGGCACGGTCGCCGATCACTTGGCGCAGCGCGTCCGTGAGTTCGCGCGCAAGCGTGCCGCCTTCCTGGTAGAGGAAGCCCAGCAGCAGGATCGTGAAACCCACGATCAACGCATGCCGGAACGTGAACTCGCCCAATGACAGAGCCCAGGCCAACACGGTCCCCGGGTCGGTGTGCCGTGTCAGCATCAGCAGCGCGCCGGGATCGTGCGGTTGCCGTTGCCAGCTCTCGGCGAGCCAGGGACCGAACACCGGCGTGTCCACCAGCCACCCAGGCAACGTCAGCCCATTGGCGTCGGCGACCACCAAGCCATGAAGCAGCGTCTGCGCCTCGCGGAGCAGCGCCCAGCAGGCGAACACCATCGGTGCGAGCACGAACACGGAAATTGCGGCCGTGAAGATCGCGGCGCTGCTGCTGCGACCGACGCTGCGCGGTAGCCGGGCCCTGAACGACACATACAGCGGCCATGTCGCGATCGCGATCACGCAGGCGGCCAGCAGGGCCTCGATGAAGCCCTGAACGATCCAGGCCGCCAGTGCAACGAGCATCGCGGCGAGGACGCGTGCCGGAGAGAGCTTGAGGTTCATCGCCTGCATCCTACAAATGCGGCGCGGTCAAGTCGTCAGCGGCAGGTCGCGATTCCGTCGGCGTCGCGGGCAATCGCTTGTCGACCGAAGTGCGACCTTTCGCTGACGACTCCACCAGGGGACTCGCCTACTCTGCCTCGAGTCCCCTTGATCCCTGGTCTGCAATGGTCCTGAACACTGAATCCAAGTACCCGAACCGCCGCGCCTATGTACTGAAGCTGCGCGGCGATGCCACGCCAGGAGCCCTGGCGGGCCGCCTCGAGAACCTGCTCACCGGACAACAGCGCGAGTTTTCGTGCGCCGGAGAGCTGCTGGCGTCAATTGCCGCCGATCTCGCATCGGCGGCCGGCGAGCACGCGGCAGACCCTGCCGCCGAGTGACACCTCATTCATGAATGAGCTTCGATATGGCGACCGAACGGCGACGCAACGCTGACGACTTCGCGCCCACGGCGCCCTACGCTGACCTCACCTCGAATCCACAAGAGTGAACACGATGCCGCGACCCACAAGTCCCCCTGTGCCGACCCGCCATGTCGGGCAGCCGAGCTATCCACATGCCGATCGCATGACCGGCCTCGTCGTTGTTTCGGCGATCGTCGCTTCGATTGCTCTCGTCTTCGCTGGTTGCTCCACGCCGGTCGCAACGCCGTCGCTCGATGTGCCGGCGAGGTTCGCCTCGACGGCAACCTCGGAAATGGACCCCGAGGCCGCCTGGTGGGAAAGCTTCCACGACCCCGTGCTGACCGATCTGGTGCGGCGCGCGGCCAGCGAGAACCGCGACATCAAGATCGCAGCCGAGCGCCTGCGCGCAGCGCGATCTGGCGTGACGGTGAGCCGTTCCTTCCTGGCCCCCAGCGTCAGCGCGGTCGGCTCGGCCAGCGACCGCAGCAGCGGCTACAGCGATGCGGTGAAGCAGCTGATGCCGGACACGCGCAACGGCAGCGCCGGCCTCGACGTCGCGTGGGAGGTCGACTTGAGCGGCCGCCTGCGCGCGGGCACGGCCGCAGCGGCCGCCGACGCGCTCGCCGCGGCGGATGGCGTGCGCGGCGTGCGCCTCCTGGTGATGACCGATGTCGCGAGCAACTACTTCACGCTGGTCGGCGCACAGCGCCAGCTCGACACGCTGCGCGCGATTTCCACCGCTTATGACGACACCTTGCGCCTGGTGCAGGGGCGTCATCGGGCAGGGCTGGCGACGCCCTTCGACGTGGAGCGCGCGCAGACCGATGCCGAATCGGCACGCGCGCAGATCCCGCCGCTGGAGACGATCGCGGCGGTGTCGCGGCACCGCATCGCGGTGCTGATCGGCGACCAGGCCTTCCATGGCGCGAGCATCGAGCCGTGGCGCGGCGACGCGGCCCTGCCTGACATCAAGCCCGGACAGCCGGCCGCGCTGCTGCAGCGCCGCCCCGATGTGCTGGCGCTGATGGCGCAGCTGGACGCGGCCAATGCACGCCGCAAAGAGGCCGCAGCCGAATGGTTTCCGCGCCTGTTCCTCGGCGCGTCGTTCGGCCGCCAGAACGTGGCGCTGAACAGCCTGGGCCTCGGCTCCGCCCGCTTCACCAACGTGGCGGGCCTGCTCGCGATGCCGATCTTCAACGCAGGCCGCACGAGCGCACTCAACGACATCGCCGAGAGCGGCCAACGCGAAGCGCTGCTGCGCGCCGAGGACGGCATGGTGCGCGCGCTGGAGGATGTGGAGAACTCGCTGGTCTCGCTGTCGTCGGAACGGCAGCGCTCGCAATCGCTGCAAGCCGCCGCCACCTCCGCCGAGGCGGCGCTGGGTCGCGCGCAGTCGCTCTACGAGCGTGGGCAGATCAGTCTGCTGCCGCTGCTCGATGCGCAGCGTGCGCGCCACGCGGTGCGCCTGTCCGCCAACGACAGCAGCACCCGGCTGCTGCTCGACAGCGTGCAGCTCTACAAGGCGCTGGGCGGCGGCTGGCAGGTGTTCGAGCCGGCCGCCGCGCAACAGCCCCAAGCGCAACCCACCGCCGCCGACGCCATCCCCGCGTCGCATTCGTGAACCGCCAGTCATACAACGAGGAACTGTCTTGAACAACTCCCATGCCACGGCCGTCACGCTGGCCGTTGCCGCCCTGCTCAGCGCCTGCACCCCGGACAAGCCGCCCGTCGAGGCGCCTCGGCCGGTGCGCACCGCCGAGATCCGCTACGACGCCATCCGTGAAGCCAATCGCTATGCCGGCAACGTGCAGTCGCGCTTCGAGGTCGACCACGCCTTCCGCGTGGGCGGCAAGGTGGCTCGGCGCTTGGTCGACGTCGGCCAGTTCGTGCACGAGGGCGATGTGCTCGCCGTGCTCGACGACAGCGACTACCGGTTGGCCGAAGAGGCCGCGCGCCAGCAATGGACGGTCGCCGTCGCGCAGGCCCGTCAGGCCGAATCGGACCGCAAGCGCCTGGGCTCGCTGCAAGCCGACGGCTCGGTCAGCGTGGCCGACGACGAGCACGCCCACAGCGGCGCGCAGACGGCGCAGGCGACCGAAGAGGCGCAGGCGCGCCAACTCGAGCTCGCGCGCAATCGACTGAAGTACACCGTGCTGCGCGCCTCGCGCGGCGGCGTCGTCACCGCGGTGCGCGTCGAGGTGGGGCAGGTGGTCGCCGAAGGCCAGCCGGTGGTCGCCATCGCCGACCCCGGCACGCCGGAGATCGTCGTCGACGTGCCGGAAGATCACTTGATCGCGTTCAAGAAGGCCCACTTCAAGGCTTCGCTCGCGAGCGCGCCCGACCAGCCATTCGAAGTGGCGCTGCGCGAGCTGTCGCCGCAGGCTGCGGCGCAGACACGCACCTACCGCGCCCGGCTCAAGCCGGCGGATGCCCGGCCGCTGCCGCTGGGAGCCACCGCCACGCTGATCACCGACCGGGTGGTCGCGGACGTGCAGGTGGCCGCGATTCCCGCCACCGCGCTGACGCAGGCCAACGGTCATCCCGCGGTCTGGTTGGTCAAGCATGCCGGCAACGAGCCGACGGGCAGCGTGGACCTGATGCCCGTGGCGGTGCACGGTTACCGGAACGATCTCGCAATGGTTTCCGGCGTGCCGGCCGGCGGTCAGGTCGTCACCGCGGGCGTGCAGAAGATGGCGCCCGGACTGAAGGTCGCGCTGCCCGGTGCGGCGCTCGCTGAAGCCAGCCTTACCCAAGTCGACACGACGCAGCAGGCCGCGCGATGAAAGACTTCAACCTCACCGAATGGGCGCTCGAGCACCGCGCCGTGGTGCTCTTCCTGATCATCGTGGTCTCGATCGCGGGCATCTTCAGCTTCTCGAAGCTCGGCCAGCTGGAGGACCCCAAGTTCTCCGTGCCGTCAATGACGGCCACCGTGATCTGGCCCGGGGCGGGTGCCCAGCAAATCCAGGACGAGGTCCTGAACCGCATGGAAAAGAAGTTCGAGCAGCTCGATCACTTCGAAAAGGTCGTCACCTTTGCGCGCCAGGGCTACGGCGGCATGACGATCACCGTGAAGGGCGGCACGTCGCACAAGGACCAGCAGGAAGCCTGGTACCAGGCGCGCAAGAAGTTCGCTGACCTCAAGCTCGAACTGCCCGAGGGCGTCGTCGGCCCGATCTTCAACGACGAGTACGGCGACGTCTACTCGCTGCTCTATGCCGTCAAGGGTGACGGCATCGGCCATGCGGAGCTGTCCGACATCTCCGAGGACATCAAGCGCCGCCTGCTGAAGGCCCCGTACGTGAAAAAGATCGACCTCCTGGGCAAGCAGGAGCAGAAGGTGTACGTGGAGTTCTCGCACGAGCGCCTGGCCGCGCTCGGCATCACTCCGCTCGCCATCGCCGAGAGCCTGAAGAGCCAGAACGCGATGCTGCCCGGCGGCTCGATCGACACCCGCCAGGATCGCGTCTTCGTGCGGGTGAGCGGCCAGTTCACGAATCTGGACGACATTCGCAACGTGCCGGTCGCCGCGGGCGGCCGCACGATCAAGCTCGGCGACATCGCGACGGTCCAGCGCGGCTTTCAGGACCCACCGGTCTACACGATCCGCCACAACGGCGAGGACGTGCTGATGGTCGGCGTCGTGATGACCGACGACGGCAACGTCGTGGAGCTCGGCAAGGCCGTGCAAGACGCGGTCGCGAAAGTGCAATCCGAACTGCCGCACGGCATCGAGCTGGAGCGCGTCGCCGACCAGCCCACCACCGTGAAGGATTCCGTGTGGGAATTCGAGCGCTCGCTGATGGAAGCGCTCGTCATCGTGCTGGCGGTGAGCCTGGTGAGCCTGGGCCTGCGCACCGGCCTGATCGTCGCGATCTCGGTGCCACTGGTGCTCGGCGTGGTCGCGATGGTGATGCTCGCGATGGGATGGAACCTGGAGCGCATCTCGCTGGGTTCGCTCATCATCGCGCTCGGTCTGCTGGTGGACGACTCGATCATCGCCATCGAGATGATGGTGGTGAAGATGGAAGGAGGCTGGGACCGCATCAAGGCCGCCGCCTTCTCGTATTCCGCCACCGCGATGCCGCGCTTGTCGGGCGCACTGATCACGGTCGCCGGCTTCATGCCGATCGGCTTCGCGCGCTCCACCACCGCCGAATACGCGGGCGGCATCTTCTGGATCGTGGGCATCGCCGTGGTGTTCTCGTGGGTCTGCTCGGGCATGATCACGCCGTACCTCGCGGTGAAGATGCTGCCGAAGAACTTCGGCCAGCATCACCACGGCGCCGACCCGTACGGCACGCCCTTCTACCGCAAGCTGCGCGGCTGGATCGACTTCGCGCTGGAAAAGCGCTGGCTGATCATCGGCGCGACGGCGGGCGCCCTGGTGCTCGCGCTGGCGGGCATGAAGGTCGTGCCGCAGCAGTTCTTCCCGAACAGCGAGCGTCCCGAGCTGATCCTCGACCTGCGCATGAAGGAAGGCTCGTCGTTCCAGGCAGCGACCGAACAGGTCAAGCGCATGGAAGCGGTGCTGAAGAAGGATCCGGACATCCGCTTCTTCACGGCCTACACGGGCGCCGGCGCGCCGCGCTTTTACCTCGCGCTGTCGCCCGAGCTGCCCAATCCGGGTTACGCGCAGTTCATCGTGATGACCAAGGACATGAAAGCCCGCGAGCGCGTGCGTTCGCGGCTGATCGCCTCGGTCGACGAGGACTTCCCGCAGGCCTGGGTGCGCGTCACCCGCCTCGAGATGGGCCCTGCAGTGGGCTACCCTGTGCAGTTCCGCGTGGTCGGCCCCGACACGCAGAAGGTGCGCGAGATCGCCCGCGAGGTCGAACACGTCATGGCATCGAGCCCGAAGGTGCGCGACGTTCAGCTCGACTGGAACGACCCGGTGCGCACGCTCAAGGTCGAGCTCGACCAGGACAAGGCGCGTGCGTTGGGCCTCACGCCTGCCGACGTGAACCTCGCCACCCAGAGCGTGATGAACGGCGCAACGCTGTCGCAGCTGCGCGAGCACGAGAACCTGCTGGACATCGTCGCGCGTGCCGTGCCGCAGGAGCGCCTGGACCTGGACACGCTCAAGGACGTGAACATCTACACGCGCAGCGGCACCGTCGTGCCGCTCGCGGAAGTGGCGAAGGTGAGGTACGAGCTCGAAGAGCCCGTGCTGTGGCGCCGCAACCGCGACATGGCGATCACCGTGCGTGCCGACGTCAAGGACGGCGAGCAGGCCGTGTCGGTCACGAAGGAAATCGCGCCGCTGCTCGCGGGCATCGAGGCGAGGCTGCCCGCCGGCTACCGCGTCGACATGGGCGGCGCCGTGGAAGAAAGCGACACGGCCAACAAGGCCCTGGCTGCAGTGGCTCCGGTGATGGTGCTCACCATCCTGCTGATCCTGATGCTGCAGCTGCAGAGCTTCTCGAAGATGGCGATGGTGTTCCTGACCGCGCCGCTCGGCCTGATCGGCGTCGTCGCCGCGCTGCTGGCGTTCCGCGCCCCGCTCGGCTTCGTCGCGATCCTCGGCATCATCGCGCTGGGCGGAATGATCATGCGCAACTCGGTGATCCTGATCGACCAGGTTCGCATCGAGATGGAGGAGGGCCGCGATGCGTGGAACGCCATCGTCGACGCGGCCCTGCACCGAACGCGGCCCGTGGTCCTGACCGCGGCCGCGACCGTGCTGGCGATGATCCCGCTGACGCGCAGCGTGTTCTGGGGTCCGATGGCGCTCGCCATCATGGGCGGCCTGACGATCGCCACGGTGCTGACCATCTTCTTCGTGCCCGCGCTGTACGCGGCGTGGTTCAAGGTCGGCCGTGCGTTGGCCAGCGGCACGGAGCCAGCGCCGGGCGACGTGGTGCTGGCGGCCTGATCGTCACCTTCACGTGACTGGCGAGCGCATGTTCTCGAACGACAGGCTCCCGAGATGACCGGCATGCCCGCGGACTTGCAGCACTACTGGAGCAGCCCGTTCCTGGCCGCCAACGCGTTCATCGGGCTGAACCTGGTGGGTGCGCTTCTACTTGGCATGCTGGTCGGCTACGAACGTTCGTACAACGGCCGTGCCGCGGGCATGCGCACTTACGGGCTGGTCTGCATGGCCTCGACGGCGCTCACGGTGTTCGTCGGCGAGGCGCCGTTCTGGTACGGCGGCAGCGCCGGTGCTGGGTTGGCCGATCCGACCCGGGTCGTGCAAGGCGTCGTCACCGGTGTCGGCTTCCTGGGCGCGGGCGTCATCATGAGGGACGGTCTGAGCATCAGCGGCCTCACCACGGCCGCATCGATCTGGGCCGCATCGGCGATCGGCGTCCTGCTCGGCGTGGGCTTCTATGCCGCAGCGCTGCTGCTGGCGCTGCTCTGCATGGCGTCGATGTCGATGCTGCACGGGCTGGAAACCAGGCTGCCGGGCCGCTCGACGCTGGAGGTGTCGCTGACATTCGGCCCACTGGGACCACCGACCTTCGAGGAGCTGGGCGCGGTGGCGCAGGCGCAGGGTTACCGCGTGCTGCACGAGAGCCTGCGGATCACGTTCGCGGACAGCTTGCCGGTGTGGCGGTTCTGCGTCGTGGCGCTGGACCGCGCCCGCGCCACATCACCCGCCTCGCTCGCCCAGCAGCTCGCCACGTCGGAAGGTGTGGAAAGCTTCAGCATCGTGCCGGTACGCAATTGATTTGCGCGAGTCACGCCTCAATCAGGCCGTCAGTCACGCAGCTCGCCCGTCAGCGCTGGCCCGTACGGGTCGTTTCAAGGTCGGGACTGCGTGAGCGCAGCGCAGACGCCCATCCGTTCGCAATCACGGCAACCGCCCGCCTTCGCTAAAGCGCGGTATACGCCCCGCCGTCGACCGGAATGATCTGGCCGGTCACGAACTGCATGTGATCGCTGCACAGCGCCACGATCGCGCCGCCGATGTCGTCGCGGATGTCGCCGAGCCGGCTCACGCCAGTGGCCCGGCAACGACGTGCCCGACGCTGCGCTTGTCGATCGACGACGCGGTCGGCTCAGTGCTGCTGCGCTGGGAGCTTGGGCTTGGCCGGCGCAACGCACTGTCGGAAGTGCCGACGTGAGACAAGTAGCTACTTGCCCAGCGGCGGCAGCCCCTTGTCGACGACCTTTTTCGCTGCCTCCAGAGCTGCATCGAGGGCACCGGCCTCCGTTGCAAACTCGGCCGTCAAGTACGTCAACTGGGACGCACCCCCACCTGGTGGAGTGATCCTGTAGTGCGCCTTGTACCGCGGCCCTTTGGAGCAAAACGGCACGATGGTGTGCCCCTTGTAAAGCGTCTCGGGCTGCATCGCTTGGCCTCCGCTGTCGGATCACAGTATGAGCGTCACCGCCCACCCGCTGACGCCATTCTTGTCTTGGACAGTGCCGGATGCAATGATGCAAACATGGCCACCCATCAGTGGCGCCCTGCAGGCGTTATTCGCACCATCGACGACACCGGCAGTGATGTCGACGTCATGGTGGATGCGCTCTTCAACGACAGCCAGGAGACCGGGCAGATCCGCTACCGACTGCTCGATCGAACTCCTGTCCTGCGAATGGACCTGCGCACGTACCAAATTGAGGGCGGCCGCATGCTGACCGCAGTCTGATGGCTCCGGACGCCGAGTCTCGAGCAGAGCGATGGGGTCATTCGTGTCGGGAGGCCGGCACGCTGAGGACAGAAAACCCGTATCTGGAACTCATCCTTCCCCGGGAAGATGGGACGGACACCGATGACGCTCAACGGCTGGCGAGTGCCTGGGACAAGGGATGGGACCGAGCAGATCGACATTGTTTCTGGCTGGACCATGCCAAGGTGCTAAAGGCGCTGTTTCGCTAACCCATGTGCTGACCGATCGATGGCTATGACCATTTTGAACGGCTCCGCCAACGCCCGCGTTGGTCAACCCGGTACATCTCGATGCATACCTTTCTGAAGCACAACCGGCACGAATTGATCGAGCGCTGCAAGGTCAAGGTTGCGCAGAGGCCAAAGCGAGCTGCCACGGCGAAGCAACTTGAAAACGGCGTTCCGATGTTCTTGGATCAGTTGACCAGGACGCTGGAAGCGGAACAGGCCAACGAAGCCGACCAAAGCATGCAGATTTCCGGTCCCGCGGGCGGCGATGTGCGCGCACTGTCCGAGATGGGAGTGAGCGCCACTGCTCACGGGAAGCAGTTGCTGAAGCTCGGCTATACGGTGGACCAGGTTGTCCACGACTACGGCGACCTCTGCCAGGCGATCACCGACCTCGCCTTCGAGCGGGATGCGCCGTTCGCCGTCGCCGAGTTCCGCACGCTGAATCGCTGCCTCGACAACGCCATCGCAGACGCCGTCACCGAATTCAGCGCGCAGCGGGACACCAAGCTGGCCGAGTTGCAGGCGTTCGAGACCATCGAGAGAAGCGGTTTACTGGCCCATGAATTGAGGAACTCGCTGAATACGGTCGTTCTTGCTCTTCGAGCGATTGAGCTCGGCAACATGCCGATGACAGGAGCGACGGGAGCAGTGGTGAAGCGGGCTCTGACTGCACTGAGCAATCTGATCACCCGGTCCGTGGAAGAGGTACGCCGAGGCATACCGGACCAGCGCGAGACGTTCTCCGTGTCCGAATTCATTGCCGATGCCGAATTGGCGGGCCAGCTTGATGCCACCGCCGCGGGAGTCACTCTCTCAGTGCCGCCTGTAAACCCCACATTGGCCGTTCGGGCAAATCGAGAGCTATTACTTTCTGCCTTGGGAAATCTGCTCCAGAACGCCTTCAAATTCACGCACTCTGAGACCGAGGTCACCCTGAAGGCGTACGCATTCGGCGAGCACGTTCTGATCGAGGTGCAGGATCACTGTGGAGGGCTGCCACCGGGCAACGCAGACTCTCTGTTTACGCCGTTTACTCAGCGCAGCGATGACAAGTCCGGACTCGGCCTCGGTCTGTCGATCGCCCGTAGCAGCATCGAAGCCGACGACGGGACCCTGAGCGTCCGGGATGTACCTGGCGTCGGGTGCGTCTTCACGATCTCGCTTCCTCGCCATCCGCTGTGACGCGACCCACTGGCTCGTAGCTCCGCGTGACTCGTTGCAGAGTACAAAGCAGCCGGTCAGCGAGTGCGCGCCCGACGTTGGACGGCCCAGAATGGCTCGAGGCGGCTCGCCAGCGCCGTCCCCTCCCTAGTCCGGGTTCAAGGCTGAAGCGGATTGGGGCCGGCTCACGGGCGCCGCCGCAGCTGCCGCATACTTCCCCTCCTACGCCGCAGCAGGCTTCCCGATCGAACGAGAGAACTCCGCCATGCAGATCCGGGTCGGCTTCGAGATGGTCTATGCGTGCCCTCAGCCCACGCCGATGCTGCTGGTGCTCAATGTCCATCACTCACGCGCGTCGGACCTCGTCCGGCCGGATCTCGTCCTGACAACGCCGGCCGTGCCACTTTTGGCCTACCGCGACCTGTTCGGCAACTGGTGCAGCCGCATCGTCGCACCCGCGGGCCGGATCGTCATTGCCACCGAAGCCGTGGTCAACGACAGTGGTCTGCCGGATGTCGTCGCTCCGCAGGCCACGCAAACGCCGGTCGAGCATTTGCCCGAAGAGACGCTGGTGTATCTGCTCGGCAGCCGTTATTGCGAGACGGACCAGCTGTCCGACGTCGCCTGGCAACGCTTCGGGGACGGCCCCACCGGCTGGGCCCGGGTGCAGGCGGTCTGCGACTTCGTCCACCGCCACATCGTCTTCGGCTACGAGCATGCGCGGCGGACACGCACCGCATGGGAGGCATACCAGGAAGGCGTGGGCGTCTGCCGCGACTACGCTCACCTGGCGATTGCGTTCTGCCGCTGCTTGAACATCCCGGCGCGTTATTGCACCGGCTACCTCGGGGACATGGGCACGCCGCCGCCGTACGGCCCCATGGACTTTGCCGGCTGGTTCGAGGCCTGGCTCGGCGACCGCTGGTACACCTTCGATGCGCGCAACAACACGCCTCGCATCGGTCGCGTGTTGATGGCACGCGGACGCGACGCCTGCGACGTCGCGCTGTCGACCACCTTCGGCCCGAACACGCTCGAGAGCTTCAAGGTGTGGACGGACGAGGTGCCACGTCACTGAGCTGTCTTCCGACT
>Ga0207648_10005709_pt1 | contig 12471 bp, 4 predicted proteins | sample KBSMisM32_FD_184310 | JGI IMG/M metagenome (GOLD analysis project Ga0207648, IMG submission 184310) | Miscanthus rhizosphere microbial communities from Kellogg Biological Station, Michigan, USA - KBS Miscanthus M3-2 (SPAdes) (version 2) | ecosystem: Host-associated > Plants > Roots > Rhizosphere...
GATGGCGCCGGTCGCGAGGGGAGGGTGCCCAGGTGGATGGGCTGGACGTCGATACTGCCGCGTTCATCCCGTCGTTCATCGTTCGACGGTTCACCGCCAACCCCCACCCGGTCGTGGCTCCCGAGGCAAACAACGTCTCCGCTGCCTCGCCGGCGCTGACGGTCTGGTCGTCGACCAGAAACTCGAGCACGGGCGCCTGAGCACGGCCCGTGATCTTGACGGTGACGCTCTTGCTCTGCCCCCGGTTTTTGGCCTGCGCCTGGATGTCGAGCACGGGATCGGGCGGGTCGCTACCGACGAATTCGAGACGGCTGCGGTCCTGGAGCTCGAAGACCTTCCCGAGCAGCTGTAGATAGCCGCGCCGCAGGATCACGGGGCCGGTGATGCGCAGCTGGCCTGCCTTCCTCGAGGCGGTCAGCTGCGCGGAGAGCTTCACGGCGAAGTCCTCGCGCCGCACCCAGATCGAGTCGCGCGCCTCGATCGAAAGCTCGAGCGGTCGCGCCGAGCCGTTTGCCGGCGCCGCTTCCGGGGACCGGGCCGCGCTCGGCAGCGCGCGCGGATCGATGAGGTCGGGGTGCGGCTCGAGATCGATGCCCTGGCGCAAGTCCCCCCCACGCAGCCACAACGACGCCTCGTCCAGCTGGATGGCGACTCGCGTCACCTGTGCATCGAGAGCCGCGTTCACGCGTACGGAGGCATCGAGAGTGCCCGCCACGCGCCCTTGCTGCCGGAGGGGGAAATCCTTGGCGACGAGCGCCAGCCGGGCGTCAGCCAGGCTGGCGGGCGCGCGCAGCGCCAGCTGCCCCGTCAAGCTCAGCGTGCCGTCCCCGTCGCGCGCGCTGAGCCGTTCGATCTCGATGCTGTCCTTGCGGATCGACACGCGGCCCCCGATCTCGGAGAGCGGTTGGGCGAGCGCCGTCGCCGTGAAGCCGACAGCCTCCGGCTCCAGGTAGCCTTGCAGCTCCGCTCGCTCGCGCGTGCCCTGCAGAGCGATGCGCCCGCTGAGCGTGCCCGAGACGCGGCTGACGGCGACGCCCGGCGGCACCAGCGCGCCGAGTGGCAGGTGGTCGAGCGAGAGCTCTGCCGTGAGCGGCTGCTGACTGGGGATCGTCACCCGACTACCTTGCACCGAAACGGGCACGCTCGCCGTCAACCTGGAGCGCGTCGTGCCGTGCTGCAGAGCCAGATCCAGGCGCGCGAGGGAGGAGCGCACGCTGGCCTCGAGCGTGGCATCGAGGACGTTCAGCCGATCCAGGCTCAGCCCTTGCGCACGCAACGCCAGCGACAGCTCGGGGGTTGCCTCCAGCACTCTCTGCACGTGGGCGGTCCCGCTGATGCGCCCGTGCACGCGCTGGCAGAGCAAGGGCAGCGTGGCGAGCTCCACCTCGTTCAGCAGCGCGTCCAGCTCGAGCCCGCCGAGCTGCGGCAGGCCTCCGGAAGCGAGCAGGGGCCCGAGATCGAGCTCGGAACGAGCGCTGAGCTCGACCATAGGATGGGCCCGCCGCAGCAACACGAGCCGACCCTCGAGGCGCCCGGCGTCGACGCTCGCGGACACGTCGAGCTCGGCCTGTGCGCCCTGGCAATCGGTGTCGGCGGGGCTGCGCTCGGGCTGCCGCAGCTTCAACTTCAGCTGCGCCTGCGGCGCGCTGGCTGGCGCATGAGAGACGCTGAGCTGGGCGGCGAGCTCGCTGCCCGACGTAGCCTCGGGCAGTCGCAACGCGACCGGCAGAGCCGTGAGGCGACGCGGATTCAGCTCGATCCGAGCGTCCCACGCAGCACGCTCGAGCAGGCGAGCTGCGTCGCGGAGCAGGGCCTGCGTCCGAGCCTCGGGGTGCGCCAGGCGCAGCTCGGCGTCCAGCCAGGGGCCATCCGGGTCCGTCACGCTCAGCGCGGCACGGCCTGCGCCCCGCGCGTAGCTGGCCTGGAGCAAGACTTCCGCGTCGCGGCCCGGCGACAACTGCGGCAGCTGCGCACGCAGCTCGCTCTGCAGCGCCGGCTCGCGCAGGGACCCAGTGAGCCAGAGCCGTAGGGAGCCCGTGCCCTGCACCGGCAGGGGCTGCGCGAGCCACAACTCGAGCGCTGGGCTGTCGATCTGCTCCAGGGCTGCGTCCGCCTCGAAGCGCGCACTGTCCACACGCTCTGCCCAGCTCGCGCCGGGGCGCGCGCTGAACTCCGCCTGAGCGTGCAGCGCGATCTCGCGTCCGGCATCGTCAGCGACCCGAGTTTCGATCCGTGCGCGGCCCCGCTCGGCGTCCAGCTCGAGCTGAGCCAGCACCGACAGCGGCGGCGCGCCGCCAACCCGCACATCGCTGCCTCGCAGCGACAGCTCGACCACGGGTGACTGTAGCTGCCCCTGGGCCGTCACACGCAGATCGGCCGTGCCCGCGAGCGCGGGCCTGAGCCCGAGCTCGGCCTGGAGCCGGCCGAGCTCGATCCCGTGGGCCTCGAGCAGCAGGCCCTTCATGCCGCGCGCGCCATAGCTCCCCGATAGCGTGAGCCGCTGCCCGAGCGCGGAGGCCTGCACGCCACGCACGTCGAACGAGGCATCGCGAGCGATGCGCGCGCGCGCCACCGCGAGCTGAAACGGCTGGCCTTGCAGCTGCCCCTCTGCCCCGAGCGCCACCAGCCAGGCGTCGAGCAACGGCCGCACGTCGAGCCGCAGCGCCAGCTGGTCCATGCGCACGGCTCCCGCTCGCAGCGCCGTCGCTCGCAGCGTCACGTGGGCTCTCGGCGCCAGCAGCTCGCCTTCGATGTCGAACGCCGTGTGCAGGCGAGCCAGGGAGAAGGAGGGGTCGAGGGGTCGAGGGGTCGAGGGGTCGAGGGGGGAAGTGGGAGCTCGGTTCTGGTGGCCGAGCAGGAGGTCGCGCAGCGTGAGGGTGCCTCGGGCCGTGAGCTTGCCCTGTTCGAGCTCGAGCCGAGAGCGGAGCTCGAGCGCGCCCCGGAGGGGCAGCTCCAACTGGGGAAGGCGTGGCAGGCGCTCGAGCTGGGGCAGCTCGAGCGCGAGCTGGGCGTGCAGGTTGCCGCTGAAATCGGCAGTGCCGTCGAGCTTCAGGCTGCCGTCGTAGCCCCGCAGCTCGAGCGAGAGCTGATCGAGCCGCTCGCCGGACCAGCGCGCACGGGCAGAGGCCTCCGGCAAGGCGAGCTCGTCGTAGCGACCGTCGCGAAAGCCGAGCGTGATCGGCACGCCGCCCGGCGTAGCCAGTGCCGCCTGCCCCGTCAGCGTGCCTTGCAAGCGCCCCGTCGGCAAGCCCGCCACCAGCTCTGCGAGCGACACGCCAGGAGTCGACACGCGCAGCTCGAGCCTGCGCTCCGCCGTGAGCGCTGCCTCTCCCTCGATCACACCCGCCGCTGCACGCAGCGAGAAGCTGCCCTGCGGAGCCCGCGCGCTACCGGTCACGGCGAGGTGCACGTCCAGCGCTTGCCGGAGCGAGCTTCCCCACTGGGCGTACCCGAGCGCGGCGAACGCCTCCCGAGCCAGCTCCCCGAGCTCGACCGAGAGCGCGAGCGGTGCGTCCTCGAACGCCGGGTCTCCGGGCAGGCGCCCCGCGGCCTCGAGGCGCACGCGCGTGCGGGCCACGCTCCCGGCGAGCGTCAGCTGGCTGGGCGCGCCGGCGCTCGCGTAGTGCCCCGACGCCGAGTCGACGCCGCCGAGAGGTTGGCCGTCGCGCAGCAGCTGCGCGGACAGGCGCGCGAGCGCGAGCTCGATCTGCTCGGCTTGGCGGTAGCTGGCCCGCGCCGACAGGTTTCGCGCCGTCACGACGCCAAAGCCCGCGACCTCCGCCGACAGCTCGAGCCCGTCGACGGAGATCTCCGCCAGCCGAATCTCGAGCGGGCGCCCTGCGACGGGGCGCTCCGGCGCCACGGATTTCGGAGCGAATGCCGCGAGCAGCCCGCGCCGGCTGGAGAGGTCCCCGAGCTCGATGCGGCCCGAACCGAGCCGGAGCCGAGCCACGTCGAGCTCGCCGGAGAGCAGCGCGAGCGGCGACCAGTCGAGCTCGAGCAGCTCGAGCTCGAGCACGCTGCCGCCGCTCGGTTCGCGCACCCAGAGCCCGCGCAGCGAGACGCCAGAAGCTCCGAGTCGAGAGATCTCTGCCACGCCGATCCGCCCGGCGAGCACGGGCTCGAGCTGGGCAGTCGCGAGCAGTCGCACGCCCTCGCGCCCCCAGGCGGTGTGGCACGCGAGCAGATACAGGCCGAGACCGAGCGCGAGCAGCCCTCCGCTCAACCAGGCGACGCTCGCCAGCACACGGGCCAGCACGCGCCTCAAAACGCCTCTCCGATCGTGATGTGCAGGGCGCCGGGCTGTCCGAGCCACTCGTGTTTCTCTGCCTCGGCGTCCAGCGTGCCTACCCGGAAACCGAGGTCCCCGCGCAGCGTGCCCACGGGGCTCGAGTAGCGCAGTCCGAAGCCCAGCGAAGGATTCATTTCGTCAAAGCGAAAGCGGGGCCGATTGTTCACGTCGCCCATGTCGTAGAAGAGGGTGACCCCGAGCGCGTTTCCGAGCCGCAAGCGCAGCTCGACGGACGATTCCCAGCGGCGGACGCCGCCGTCAATGCCAACGCCGAGCTCGCCCGCCACGAAGCCGCGATTGCTCTGCGCCCCGCCGCCCCGCAGCCGGTAGGCGTTGGGGCCCAGGGCGCGACTCACCGGGTCGAGGTCGGGGCGTGGGTCGCTGACCAGGAGCGCCGCGAGCGCCAGGCGCAATGCCAACGTCATTTCGAACGGCAAGGGCAAGAACGCGCGCGCATCCGGGACGATCTGAAAGAGGGTCCAGTCCGAGAGCGGCATGCGCACGGACTCGGCGGTGCGCAGCGAAAACCACGCACCTTGCCGCGGCCGCACCTCGTCGTCGCGCAAATCGAGCCGCAGCTCCTGCTCGAGAAAGCTGTACGCATAGCTGTCTGGCACCGGCTTGCCATCGATCGCTTGCTGACCCGCGTTGACCAGATAGCGATCGTGCTGCAGGGCAATCCGCGCCGACAACGACCGGCGCAGGAACGCGCGCTCGAGGCCGATGCCAAAGGCGATGTCCCAGCGCAGAAAACCCCGGAACGGATCGGGGCCGTAGTCCCAGAGGCCGTCGACCACCAGCTTGGTGCGAGCCTCAATCAGCGCTGGCTCCGTCAAGCGCGCGGTCAGCACGTTACCGAGTTGCTCGTTGCGCAGCTCGGGAAAGGGACGACCGAAGATCAGACGAGGCTGATCCTCGATGCGCAGCTTGCCCAGACTGCCGAACACGTGGCGTCGCTCGTAGCGCCCGAGCAGGTGCGTGTCCCACTGCGGCACCGACTCGACGGCTTGGCTCTGCACGCGCTGCAGCGCGCCGCTGGTCACGCCCACGCCCACGCGGAACGTATTCGGTTCCAGCGGCCTGACCTGGACCCGCAGGTGAACCTCGCGGCGGAGCGCATCGATCTCGCGATCCACCTCGACCGAGGAAAACGCCCCGAGCGCATACACCTCGCGCTGGACCTCGGCGAGCGCGCTCTGGCGATACGGGCCGCCCTGCTCGATGCCGGCCGCCGCGATGATGGGCGCGCTGGGCAGTGCCCCCTGCCCCGCCACGCGCACCTCGCCGAAGCGATACGCGGAGCCGAGCTCCACCCGGTAGCTCGCATGGGCGAGCTTTCGTGGGTGATCGAGGCGCACCTGCGCGTGAACCGTGGCCTGGGCGTAGGACTCTTCCGCCAGGCGCTCGAGCAGCCGCTGTTTGCCGCGGTCGTAGTCCAGCTCGTCGAAGCGCGCACCAGGCTCGAGCAACGCCTCGTCCAAGACCCGGCCCCGAGCCGCCTCCGACAGCGACTCCAGGCCGGAGACCTCCACGGGCCCCACCGCGAGCGGTTGGCCCTCTTGCACCACGATGCGGATCTCGACCGTACAGGAGTCGTTGCTCGGGTCGCAGCCCTCGGCCGCTGCGCCCGGAGCGGGATCAGCGGCGCGCGGCGGATCGTAGCGCACCTCGACGACGCGAGCGTCGTAGAAGCCTCGCGCTCGATAGAAGCGCTCGATCCGCTGCCTGTCCACCTCGAGCACGGCCACGTTGAGCGTGGGCCAATCCGTCCACGGCCAGCGCCACAGCTCGAGCCGCGGCGGCGAATGATCGAAGGGCGGCGCCCGGCAGCCCGAGCTGCTCACCCCGAGCACCAGGCCGACCCGGTCGCGCTCCATCGTCAATAGGCAACGCTCGATCGCGTCCTCGGACAACTGCTCCGCCCCCTCGATACGGAGCGCAGCGACACCATATTGCCCGCGAGGCACGCTGGCGCAGGCCAGAAACCAGCCAGGTAGCAGCCCGACCAGCAACCAGCGGAGCCAGGCAGCCACCTGCTGTGTCCCGCACTCGCAATCCTGAGCCTAGATCTGGACAGCGCCGCTGCCGGCGGCGAGCGCGGCCTGCTTGACGGCTTCCGACAGGGACGGGTGGGCGTGCGAGGCGCGCGCGATGTCCTCGGCGCTGGCACCGAAGGCCATCGCGACCGCGGCCTCGGCGATCAAGTCGCCCGCGCCCGTGCCGACGATGTGCACTCCGAGCACGCGGTCGGTCTTGGCGTCGGCGAGCAGCTTCACGCGGCCTTCGGTGCCGCCGATGGCCTTGGCGCGGCCGTTCGCGCTGAAGGGGAAGGTGCCCTTCTTGTATTCGATCTTGGCCTCCTTCAGCTGCTCTTCACTCTTGCCCACCGAGGCGATCTCGGGATGCGTGTACACCACGCTCGGGATCGAATCGTAGTCGATGTGACTGTAGCCGGTGGCGATGTACTCCGCGCAGGCGGTGCCCTCTTCCTCGGCCTTGTGCGCCAGCATCGCGCCCCGGATCACGTCGCCGATCGCGTACACACCCGGCACCGAGGTCTGGAAGTGCTCGTTGACGATCACGTCACCGCGCTTGCCCTGGGTCACGCCGACCTTCGCCAGGCCGAGCCCTTCGGTGTAGGGAATGCGCCCCACCGCCAAGAGCACCCGATCGCAGAGAATCGGATCGCTGCCTTCCACTTCCACGCTGCAGCCGTCGGCGCTGCGAGTCGCGGACTTGACGCGTGCGTTGAGCCGGAAGACCAGGCCCTGCTTCTCCAGGATCTTCTTGGAGAGCGAGCCCAGCTCCGCATCCATGCCGGGCAGGATCCGGTCGGCGTACTCCACCACGGTGACCTTCGCGCCCAGCCGCTGCCAGACCGAGCCGAGCTCGAGCCCGATCACGCCCGCCCCGATCACCACCAGATGCCCCGGGACCTCCGGATAAGACAGAGCCTCCGTGCTCGTGCCGATGCGATCGCCATCCAGCTCGACGCCGGGCAGTCGGGCCACCGTGCTGCCCGTCGCGATCAAGACGTTCTTGGCGCCGAGCTCCTGCGTACCGCCGGCGGTCAAGTCCACGACCACCTTGCCGGGCGCCTCTAGCCGGCCCTTGCCCTTGATGTGGGCCACCTTGTTCTTCTTGAGCAAGCCCGCCACGCCGCCCGTGAGCTGCCCCACGACGTCGTTCTTTTTCTTCATCATGCCGGGCAGGTTCAGGCTGACGTTGCCGACGTCGATGCCGAACTGACCCAGCTCGTGCTTGGCCTTGTGGTACAGGTGGCTGGCTTCGAGCAGGGCCTTGCTGGGGATGCAGCCGATGCGCAGGCAGGTCCCCCCGAGCGCCGGCTCGAGCTCCACGCAGGCCACCTGCAAGCCGAGCTGCGCCGCGCGGATCGCCGCTACGTAGCCGCCCGGACCCGCCCCGATGACGACCAGATCGAATTGGTTTTCCATGACCTCAAACCTCGATCAGCATGCGCGTGGGCTCCTCGATCGCATCCTTGATGCGCTTGAGGAAACCGACCGCCTCCCGACCATCGACGATCCGGTGATCGTAGGTGAGCGCGATGTACATCATGGGCCGGGCCACGATCTGACCCTTGATCACGACGGCGCGGTCATTGATGCCGTGCAGACCCAGAATCCCGCTCTGGGGTGGGTTGATGATGGGCGTCGAGAGCAGTGAGCCGTAGATACCGCCGTTGGTGATGGTGAAGGTGCCGCCCTGCAGCTCATCGAGCTTCAACGAGCCGTCCTTGGCACGCCCCGCGAGCGCCGCAATGGTCAGCTCCACCTCGGCGAAGCCCATGCGCTCGACGTTGCGCAGCACCGGCACTACCAGGCCCTTGCCCCCGCCCACCGCGACGCCGATGTCGAAATAGTTGTGATAGACGATGTCGGTTCCGCGCACTTCCGCGTTGACGCTCGGAAACTGCTTGAGCGCGTCGACGGCCGCCTTGACGAAGAACGACATGAAGCCGAGCTTGATCGAGTACTTCTTCAGGAATGCTTCCTGATAGTCCTCGCGCAGCAGCTTGACCGCGCTCATGTCCACTTCGTTGAAGGTGGTGAGCAGCGCGGCGTTCTGCTGAGCCTCGACCAGGCGCTCGGCAATGCGCCGGCGCAGTGAGGTCATCGGCACGATTTCTTCTTGGCGCCCGCCGCCGCCTGCGGGCAGATTCGGCACCGGCGGAGGCTTCAGCTCCTTCGCCCTCGGCTCCGGCTTCTGCGGGGCCTCAGCCGGACGCCCTGCCACGTGCCGCTGCACGTCTTCCTTCAACGTGCGCCCGCCCGGACCGCTCGGCTGCACCTCTGCGGCTTCGAGCCCGGCGACATGCAACGCGCGCTGTGCGGCCGGCATGACTCGCGGAGTCGAGGCCGGCGGAACCGGGGCCGACGGAGGGTCCGAGCCCTGTGAGCGGTCGAGGGCGGGATCGAGCGGAGCCGAGCGTGGGGCGGCGCCACTCTTGGCCACCGCCGCCCCCTCCTCCATGTAACCCAGGATGTCGCCGACCTTGGCCGAAGCGCCCTTCTGGAACAGGATCTTCGAGATCGTCCCGTTCACGGGAGCGGGCAGCTCCACCGTGACCTTGTCGGTCTCGAGCATCACGATGATGTCGTCTTGGTTGACCGAATCGCCGACGCTCTTCAGCCAATCGCCGATTTCTACCTCGGACACTGATTCGCCCACGGAGGGCACCTTCAACTCTACGGGCACGTTAGCCTCTCCTTCGGATCATCGGCTGCTCACGGACGTGTAAGCTACAGGCGGCTCGGCGCAAAGGCTCGGGCAAGGAGCTCTTGCTGCTCCAGCCGATGTGCGCTCGCTGAACCCGTTGCGGGGCTCGCAGACTCGTCGCGCGAAGCGCACGAGAGCGCGTGGCGACCGAACAGGCGCTCGCCAAATCGCAGGCGCAAGAACGGCCAAGCGCCCATGTTCTCGGGTTCATCCTGAACCCAGACGACGCGAGTACCGGCGGAGTACGACTCCAGGATCGACCCGAGCGCCTGCTTGGGGAACGGATACAGCTGCTCCAAGCGAATGATAGCCACGTCCTTGCGACCCAGCTCCCGCCGCTGCGCGAGCAGCTCGTAGTATACCTTCCCGCTGCAGAGCAAGATGCGCTGTACGCCGGGGCCGGTGAAGCCTTCCGGATCCGGCAACACACGGTGGAAGCGCCCGCGCGCGATCTCGTCGATATTGCTCGTTGCATCCGGGTGACGCAGCAAGCTCTTGGGCGCAAAAACGATCAGCGGCTTGCGCCAGGGGCGCATCACCTGACGCCGCAGTAGATGAAAATACTGACCAGGAGTCGTGACCTGCGCCACCTGGATATTGTCTTCGGCAGCCAGCATCAAGAACCTCTCGAGCCGCGCGCTCGAGTGCTCGGGCCCCTGGCCTTCGAAACCGTGCGGCAACAACAGCGTCAGGCCGCTCAGGCGCTTCCACTTGTCTTCGGCACTGACCAGGAACTGATCGATGATCACCTGAGCCGCATTCACAAAGTCGCCGAACTGCGCCTCCCACATCACGAGGCCTTCGGGAAAATCGAGGCTGTAGCCCCACTCGAAGCTCATCACGCCGGCCTCGCTGAGCGGGCTGTTGTAGATCTGAACGCGGGGCTGACCGTCCGCGACCAGGTGCGCGAGCGGCGTGTAGGTGCGCCCGTCGCGCACGTCGTGCAACACAGCGTGCCGATGGGAGAAGGTACCGCGGGCCACGTCTTGCCCCGTGAAGCGCACCGGAACGCCTTGATTGAGCAAGGTCGCAAAGGCCGCCGCTTCGGCCGCGCCCCAGTCGAGGGGGCGCTCGCCCCGCGCCATTTCAGCGCGCTTTTCGATCACGGCGCCCACCTTCGGGTTGGCCTGAAAATCTTCCGGCAAGCGCGTCTGGCGCAGCAAGAGATCACGCAGCAGCTCGGGCTCGACCGAGGAGTCCACGTCCTCCACCTCGGCCTCCGGACCACCCACGTAGCCCTTCCAGTAGCCGCCCAGCCAATCCGTGCGCCGCTGGAAGTCCTTGGAGCGCGCCTCCGACAGCTCTTGCTCGAGGTGCTCGCGCCGCCGCACGGCGATGGTGTCCGCCTCCTCGCGCGTGATGTCGCCGGCCTGGTTCAGGTGGTCGAGGTAGCCGTCGCGCACGCTCTTGCGCTTGGAGATCGCCCGGTACAGCACGGGCTGAGTGAACGAGGGGTCGTCGCCTTCGTTGTGACCGTGTCGGCGGTAGCCGTACATGTCGATCACCACGTCGCGCGAGAAGGTGGAGCGGAAGTCGAGCGCCAGGGTCACGACCTGAGCCACCGCTTCCGGGTCTTCACCGTTGACGTGGAAGATCGGGATCTGCAGCATCTTGGCGATGTCGGTGCAGTACGTAGTCGAGCGTGCCTCGCGCGCCGGCGTGGTGAAGCCGATCTGGTTGTTGACCACCACATGCACGGTGCCGCCTGTCTGGTACGCGTCCAGACCGCTCAGATTCAGGCACTCCTGCACGATGCCCTCGCCGATGAACGCGGCGTCGCCGTGGATCACCAGGCCCATCTTGCGCACGCGCTTGTGGTCCCCGGAGCGGTCCTGCTTGGCACGCACTCGGCCGAGCACCACGCCGTTGACGAACTCGAGATGGCTCGGGTTGAAGCACAGCGAGAGGTGGACCTTCTTGCCGTGCAAGGTCGTGAAATCGTAGCTGCGACCGAGGTGATACTTGACGTCGCCGCGACCGCGGTAGAGTTCGGGATCGACGTCGTCGAACTCGCGGAAGATCTCGCGCGGGCTCTTGCCCATCAGATTAGCCAGCACGTTCAACCGGCCGCGGTGCGCCATGCCGAGCGTGACTTCATCCACGCCTTGCTCGGCTGCGCGATCGATGGCCAGGTGCAGGAGCGGCAACAGGCTCTCCGAGCCCTCCAGCGAAAAGCTCTTGGCGCGCACGTACTTCCGCTGAATGAACTCCTCGAGCATGACGGCGTCGGTCAGGAGCGTGAGGATGTAGCGCTGCGTATCGAGGTCGAGCTCCAGGCGATTTTGCGAGCCCTCCATGCGTTCCTGCAGCCAATTTTTCGCGCTCGGATCGTGGATGTGCATGAACTCCACGCCGATCGAGCGGCAGTAGGTGTTGCGCAGCCGCTCCACGATGGCGCTCAGGCTGAGCCGCTGCGTGCCCGTGATGGTGCGGCTCGAAAATACGCGCTCCAGATCGGCAGGACCGAGGCCGTAGTATTCGGGGTCGAGCTCATCATAGTGGGGGCGCGGCAGGCCGAGCGGATCGACCTTGGAGATCATGTGGCCACGCACGCGATACGCGCGCACGAGCTGATCCACCCGGTCTTGCAGCGCGGCCAGCGCGTCCGAGGCGCCCTCGGACAGACTCGCGCTGGGGACCGGCATCGATCCGGGCGCTGGGATCGGCGGTGTGGCCAGCGGCACCCGCGCGAAGGATTGCCGTGTGCCATTCTCGAGCGCGCCATTTTGCGAGTGCACGCCGTTGCTGCCCTTGGTGTGCAGCACGCGCGACGTCGCAGCAGCGCTCGGATGTGCGACAGCGCCGTTGCGGCCGTTGGTCCCGGAGGTATTAGGCACCGACGCTCCGCGCGGCACGGCCACGTGGATCGACGTGGACCCCGTCGGATCAAACAGCGAGGCCGCGGTGAAAGACGGACCGAGGCGAACGCTGCCGTTCGTGGCAGGGTGCTCGTTCTCGAAGTAGAGCCGGAAATCCTCGGGCACCGAGTTGGGGTCCTCGAGAAAGCGGCTATAGAGTAACTCGACGAAAGCCAGGTTGTCGGTGCCGAGCACCGGTGACGAATTGGACATGGATCCTCTGGGAGGGAGCTCGCTAGGGCAGCGTTAAAGTAGGCTGGGGTGCGGCTGTCTACAAAAGACCGCCGAAACGGACGCGAGGCTGACCCGACGGCACTCTCCGGGGCAGACCCGCCGGAAACACCTCGTTGCAGCAACCGAACGACCCGGAGCCGCTGGAAATATAGTCACAAATTTACGGCTCCACCACTCCGCTGTGAGGCGGCGGGCCGGGCGGGCCAATTCAGCGTTTTCTCACCAGAAATAGCCCGTCCCCGATGGGAACCAGGGAGACCGACACGCGCTCGTCAGCATGGAGCAGGCCATTGAGAGCCCGGATGGCCTGCGTGCTCGACTTCTGATCCTCGGGATCGGCAACGCTGC
>Ga0207648_10005715_pt1 | contig 12462 bp, 10 predicted proteins | sample KBSMisM32_FD_184310 | JGI IMG/M metagenome (GOLD analysis project Ga0207648, IMG submission 184310) | Miscanthus rhizosphere microbial communities from Kellogg Biological Station, Michigan, USA - KBS Miscanthus M3-2 (SPAdes) (version 2) | ecosystem: Host-associated > Plants > Roots >...
TGATCCTTGCTGCCTTGCTTGCTGATGGGCATGCGCTGATAGAAGGTGTGCCGGGTGTTGCCAAAACCTTAACTGCAAAGTTGGTGGCCCGTAGCGTACACGCTGGATTTTCCCGTATTCAATTTACGCCTGACCTGATGCCTTCTGATGTATTGGGTACGCCTGTATTCAATCCAAAAGAGGCCAGCTTTGAATTTAAGAAAGGACCTGTGTTCAGTAATATCGTTTTGGTGGATGAGATCAATCGTGCTCCTGCCAAAACACAATCTGCGTTGCTGGAGATCATGGAAGAGCGCCAGGCATCTGTAGATGGAAAAACCTATTTCATGGAAGCTCCATTTATGGTTTTAGCCACTCAAAACCCGGTAGAGCAGGAAGGAACTTACAGGCTACCGGAAGCACAGCTTGACCGCTTCCTGTTCAAGATCATTGTTCCTTATCCAAGTGAGGCAGAAGAACTGGCTATTCTCAATAAATTCCACCAGTTGGGAAGCACTCCTGTAAATGATATAGTAAAGCCGGTGCTGGATGGTCAGAAGATCAATAGTCTTCGCAAACAGATCAAATCAATCCTTATTGAAGAACGTCTTTTGCAATTCATTGCACGAATGATCCATCAGACCCGTAATCATAAATCAATTTACCTGGGAGCTTCACCCCGCGCATCGCTGGCTGTTATGAATGCTTCCAAGGCTATTGCAGCCATGCAGGGCCGCGATTTTGTAACTCCTGAAGATATACGTGAGGTTGTTGCTCCCGTTCTTCGTCACCGAATCATCCTGTCGCCTGATAAAGAGATGGAAGGTGTAACCGAAGACGAAGTAATTAAACAGATCATCCAGGCAATGGATGTTCCCAGATAAGAAATACCGGGATTTAGTATTATGTGGAAATCATTTTGGTTAAATAAGACAGTGTATTATGTTACAGGCGGTATTGCCGCACTGTTCATATTGAGCCTGTTCATACCAGCCTTATACCGTATTGCCACTTTATTACTTGTGCTATTGGGTATTGCGATACTGCTTGACAGTCTATTGTTATATGGAAAGAAAAAAGGGCTCAGTGCTGAAAGGATTGCGGCAGACCGCTTCAGCGTTGGGGATGATAATAAAGTTTCACTGGTATTGACCAATCGCTATGCTTACCCTGTGCAGGTAAGTGTGATAGATGAGATACCCATTCAATTCCAGGATCGTAACTGGCTGCGTAAAGCAAGGATCGATAATAAGCAGGCATTTGAACTGGAATATTTCCTGAAACCGCTCTCAAGAGGAGAATATACATTTGATAATATCAATGTCTTTGTTCATGGTCCACTTCGACTGGTAATGAGGAGATATATTTTTGAAGCAAACAAGACCATCAAGGTTTATCCCTCTTTTATCCAGATGCGCAAATACCAGTTACTTGCTGTCAGTAACAAATTGCAGGAAGTAGGGGTGAAGCGAATTCGCAAGCTGGGACATAGTATGGAGTTTGAACAGATCAAGGAATATGTGCGTGGAGATGATTACCGTACTATTAACTGGAAAGCTACGGCCAGGAAAGAGGCCCTGATGGTGAACAATTATACGGACGAACGCAGCCAGCAGATCTATTGCCTGATCAATAAAGGCAGGGTAATGAAAATGCCATTTGGAGGAATGACGCTGATGGATTATGCCATCAATGCATCGCTGGTCCTTTCCAATGTTGCATTGGTACGGCAGGATAAAGCCGGGCTGGTAACGTTTGCTGAGAACCTGGATGCATTTATCGTGGCGGATAAAAAAACCACGCAGATGAATTTATTGCTGGAAACACTCTACCGGCAACAAACCCGTTTCCTGGAATCTGATTTTGAAAAGCTGTTCTCTGTTATCCGCAATCGTGTTACCAATCGAAGCCTGCTGATATTATTTACCAATTTTGAATCGCTTGAAAGTCTGCAGCGCGAAATGACTGCATTGAAAAAAATGGCAAGGTATCACCTGCTGCTGGTTGTGTTTTTTGAAAATACTGAGTTGAAATCAATGACAGAAAGCAAGGCAGTTAAGATGGAGGATATCTATATCAGGACTATCGCTGAGAAATTTGCATTTGAGAAACGATTAATGGTAAAAGAGCTGCATAAGAACGGCATCCAATCCATTCTCACAACGCCGGAAAACCTGACCGTGAATACGGTTAATAAATACCTCGAGTTAAAAACCCGGATGTCGATTTAAGATTTTACTCGCCGCGGTTCGTGTCTCACGAACCGCTGAATGGTTCGTGAGACACGAACCATGGCTGGCACTTATCTTTGCCGGCAATGAATAACTCTCCAAACGAATTTGAAGAAGGCAAGGTATTATTGATCAATAAGCCATTGGAGTGGACTTCCTTTGATGCAGTAAGGAAGATCAGGAATACGATTCGTATCAGGAAAGTAGGACATGCCGGCACACTGGATCCACTGGCTACCGGTCTGCTCATTATCTGCACCGGAAAGTTCACCAAGAAGATCAATGAGTATATGGCGAAGGAGAAAGAATATACCGGAACAATTACCCTGGGCGCTATTACGCCTACTTATGACCTGGAATCTGAACCAACAGAATTTAAACCAACCGGGGCTATTACTCCCTCTAAGATCAGGGAAGCTACCAACAACTTCCTGGGGCCAATTTTACAGGTGCCACCTGCTCATTCTGCCATTAAAATAGAAGGGAAGCGGGTTTATGAACTGGCGAGAAAAGGTAAAGAAGTTAAACTTGAACCTCGCCCGGTTACTATCTCAGATTTTGAGATCACCAATATTGAAATGCCTGTTGTTTCATTTCGCGTGGTATGTTCAACAGGAACCTATATTCGCAGTCTTGCCAATGATTTTGGAAAAGTATTGGGATGTGGGGGATACCTGAGCAGTCTTTGCAGAACGCGTATTGGTGAACATAAACTGGATCAGGCAATATCCATTGAAGAATTTATCAGCCAGTTTAAAAAATAAAAGGATAACCAATTCCCAGCTGGAACTGGCCGCCTTCAAAAAAGCGATAAGCAAACCATTTATTCTGAAGAGAAGCATTGTCAGGAGTAGGGCTGGGGTCTTTCACTTTATAAGAATAATCAAACCGGATAACAAAGAAATTAAGGTCAACACGCAAGCCCCCGCCCATACCGATGGCAAGATCTTTTCCTAACCTGTTAATATTAAAAACTTCTTCCGGTGAATGCCCCTGGCCTTTAAGGAACCAGATATTACCTATGTCTGTAAATAGTGCACCATTCACTTTTATACCAAATGGTGTAAATAGAGGATGCCGGTATTCTGCATTGAACTCTAATTGAACATCTCCGTATCGGTCTGGTGTACTTCCCGATCCGGTGAAGGGCTTGATGCTTGAACCAGGTCCCAGTCGCCGTAAACCCCATGCACGCATACTATTGGGGCCACCACTAAAATATTCTTTGAAGAAAGGAAGGTTATTTCTTTTTTCGGGATCCCTGGTAAAATCAAATTCATAACCTGCTCCAACAAAGCCCCGCATGGCAATGGAAGCTTTCGGAAATCGGATCAGCCGTGCAAATTCTACATCCAGTTTTACGAAGCGGTACAATTGACTATCCAGGAATTTATTACGAATAAGACCGGTAACCAGTCCGGCTTCTTCAAAATTTATACGTAATACATTCAGTTTATTATTCTTTCCACCACTGATGGTAAGGTTAGATACAATGGAGGAAATAAATCCATCTGTAAAAAGATTTGCGAGGGAAGGGTTAACCTTTATCAGTTCTTTCAGGCTATCCCGCTTTATCAGGTAAGAGTATTCAATATTTGGGAATTTAAGCGTCCACAGGATGTTCCTTCTGGAATATTCCCAACCAAATGCACCATTGACTGTGGTTTGGTTATACAAAAATCGCCTTTCTGTATTGGCTGCACTGAAAGAAAAGAATGACCGGATATTATCTCTGAAACGATCGGGAATCCTTTTGGTACTTGGAATAAAGCGGGGAAAATAAATTGTGTGGTTGAAGCTCACCTGTTTTGATTGAATGAATTGCCGGCCATTGGCACTACCCAACTCAATCCCATAGCGAATATTGGTATTGGCAATATTGGCGCCTTTTGCAAAGTTTCGATTTTGTACACCAACGTTGGCACCAATACCAAAGAGGTTACCTGAAATGGTTGTCTGGTTAATACTTCCTTCAAGGTTGGCATTGAAGGAATATTTCCGGGCGGTGGTCAATCTTATTATAAAATCAACTGTGTCTGCAGTTTTTCTTGGAATGGCATCTATATTAACCAGGCGCCAGGTACCCAGTCCATTGAACCGGTTTATTGTTCTTACATAGCGCCGTTGCCTGTACACGGAATCATGTGGCAAATAAATATTAGGAGGAAATATTTTTGATTTGAATTTATTATGATGCTGGATCACAGTAATGCCTTCCACCACTTTAACATGGGGGACGAGGCCGGCAGTATCGGTTCTGTAATCAGGATAGATGGTAACATTGCCGATATAATATTTTACCAGTCGCGTACTATCAAAATTTCGTAAACGTATTTCAAGATTGGCTGTAGGATTTTCTCTTCTAAGCCTTAGTTTTTGCAATATTTCAAGTTGCTCAAAAGGATCAAGGGTCGGAGTTAATAATGATACATCCAGTGTATCCCATAAGCCAACCAGTTCATCCCTGTTGAATTTCAGGTATCCGTTATTGCGATATAGTTCAGTAAGGCGGTCGAGTTCTTCAGAGATCAGGTTTTTATCAAAGGGATCTCCCTTCTTTACAAATGCGGATTTTTGGCTTGAATCAGCCAGGTGCTGTAATTCCTGTTTCTGTAAATTATAAGCAACGGTATCCAAATGAACCAGTTTACCTGGCCGCACATAAAAATTGATGGTAGTACGGTATTGATCTTTTTTAACTGTATCGATAACTACAGGTCTGTAGCCCATTGAATCACTAAAATAGCCTCTTGATTTGAGCAGGGCTTTCATGAAGATCATCGACTTTTCAGCATTAGCGCTATCAAATACAGGGGGCTTTTTGAGTACCTGCCAGGCCAGTTTTTCAAGCCTGCGTGCCTGCATGCTATCATCCAGCTGTTCCTTGAGGCTGGCAGCAAGCTCTTTTTTTTCCTTGTTTGAAAAATCTCCTATTAAGTTGATATTTGTCTGGTAGACGAAGGGTTTTCCTGCAGGATAATTTTTAACGGCCGTGCAGGAGGCAAAGGCAGCAAGGATCAGACCGGCAATAACTGCTTTAAATCGATATGAGTGGGTTAGGTGCTTGCCGGGAAACATAATTTAATTGAAAGGGACAATGCTTGGTAAATCGAAGATCAAATATATCCAAAGTTTAGGCCAGAAAAAAGCAAGAGATGAGGAGGGTTTATTCATTGCTGAAGGCCCCCGAATTATTGCTGATCTGCTGGCTGAAAACAATAAGCCGGTACGGGAAATCTATGCCCTGCAATCCTGGTCTGATGAGCATGCAGGTATGACGAAAGGCATTCCTGTTACGGTTATTACCGAAGCTGAATTGGGAAAAATTTCACAACTGACCACACCCAATCAGGTACTGGCACTGGTAAGGAAAGGCACAGATCCTTCTATTGAAACGGCGCATAAGGTTTCACTGGTGCTGGATGGTATTCAGGACCCGGGCAATCTTGGTACGATCATCCGGATAGCCGACTGGTTTGGGATTGACCAGATCATTTGCAGTCTTGATTGTGCGGATCAATACAATCCCAAAGTTGTACAGTCAACCATGGGAAGTATTGCAAGGGTTCAATTGCTGTATACCTACCTTGTGAACTGGTTACCCCTTCAACGGAATATTCCTGTTTATGCGGCAGCGCTGGGAGGAAAGGATATTGATAAAATTTCACCTATTAAGGAAGGATTGATCATTATTGGAAATGAAGCAAAGGGTATACGTCCGGAAGTGATGGAACTGGCAGGTGAAAAGATCACTATACCTAGAAAGGGAAAAGCAGAATCATTGAATGCTGCAGTGGCAACGGGGATTATACTATCAAAATTATTATAAACAAGCCCTTTCGGGATTTGGTGATATTTTACCATTCACCAAAAGCCTGAAAGTTCACCTGAACTGTATAGCTTTTACAGGTTGGATCTTCCTTACAAGTATGGAAGGGATCATGAGAATGAGCAGGCAAACCAGAAATGTTCCTCCGATTATGACCAACACCTCCCACCATACGATCTTTACTGCTGCTTCACTGAGATAATAAGCTTCTTCCTGCAATTTAATAAAACCTGTTTCTTTCTGAATGAACAGGAATGCCAACGCAATTGCAGTTCCAATTAAAATGCCTCTTAGCGTAATGATCAATCCATGGCGGAGAAAGATCATTTGAACCGTAAGGTCGCTTGCTCCAAGTGACTTTAGAACACCGATCATGTTTACTCTTTCCAACACCAGTATCAGCAGGCAGGTGACCAGGTTGATTATTGCTACAAACAGCATAATACCAATCAGCACATTTCGGGTGGTGTTCTGCATATTCAGCCAGTCAAAAATATTTGGTGAGATATTCTGTACACTTTGCGTATCCCAGGTTGGAGGGAAATTATCCAGGTTATAAATTGACCAAACAGTGGTATCGATCTTGTGGTAATCGTGAAGGAAGATCTCATAACCTCCGATCTCATCGGAATACCAGTCGTTCAGTCGCTGGATAAGTTTTATGTCGCCAATAGCAAAGGTCTTATCGTATTCTTCAATACCGGTTTTATAGATTCCGGATACCGTAAGTTTATCAGGTCGAAAGGTGCCATCAGGACGGATAAAATAGATCAGGATCCGGTCATTTACATTTAGTTTAAGCTGTTTGGCGGTATAGGCAGAGATCATGATATCCCGGCTATAGGTGCTGTCATTAAAGGTGATCGGCTTTCCTGATTTAATAAATCGTTTGAAGTAATTAAAATTATAAGTGGGGTCAAACCCTTTCAATAAAACCCCTTCAATTTCTTCTTTCGTTTTCAGCAGGGCATACTTGGTGGCAAACGGGTGGATCTCCTGCACATTGGGATTTTGTTTAATGAGATCAACCAGTGTATCATTTTTAACGATGGGTGTTTCTTCGGCAATAAGAGCTTTGAAAGGTTGTTTTTCCTGTACCCGGATATGTCCCCAGAAGCTGAATACCTTTTGACTTACCTCTTCCTGGAAACCATTGGCGAAGGACAGGGTGATTATCATTACCGCAACCCCGATAACAGTGGCTGTGATGGATAACCGGATAATGAACCGGGAAAATGACCGCTGTTGATTAAATGCTATGCGGTTTGCTATAAAGCCTGCAACCATCAGGATGTATTAATTGTCTTTTTACGGTGGTAAAATTAGGCGGTTAAAAATATTTATCTGCTTTTTTGCCCTTTTTTCACAAATTGCATTGTAGATGAGGAGTAAATCCCGAATTCATATCAAATTCCTGTTGCTGATCCTGGTAGTTCACTGTTGCATTGCCTCCTTTGCACAAATACCCGATCATGTTTATCGTCCCAATATACATTCTGTAAAACTGTTCAAATACGGTGATATTTATAGCTATCCCATTATAATGCTCAACAGTGGTGACCAGCTGGAATTACATTTTGACGACCTGGATGCAGATGTAAAAAGTTACTATTATACTTTTCAGCTTTGTAATGCAGACTGGAGTCCTTCCAGCCTGCAGACTTTTGATTATATCCAGGGATTTCAGCAGAACCGGATCGGCACTTACCGGTATTCCTCTATTGCGCTAACCAAATACACCCATTACCAGGCAGTATTTCCAGACCGGAATTCAATACCTAAACGATCAGGCAATTACCTGCTGAAGGTTTTTAGGAATAATGATACTTCTGATCTCTATTTTACAAAACGATTCCTGGTAGTTGATAATAAGGTGCAGATAGCAGCCCAGATCAAACAGCCTTTTAATTCCCAATACTATTTAACTGATCAACGGGTAGAGGTAGTGGTAAGCACTGCCAGTGCAAGGATCAATACGCTATCTCCCCAGGATTTGAAAATTACGGTACTTCAAAACAATATATGGACCACTGCGGCACGTGTGGACAGGCCAACCATTTATCGCGGTAACTATTATGAATACAGTGATGATGCTACTTCTTTTCCCTCAGGCAGGGAATGGAGGTGGATTGATTTACGTAGCGTGCGGCTGATGAGTGAGAGGATGAAGGAAATAGTGGATACAGGAAAACGCATTGATGTGTTTGTAAAACCAGATACAGAACGCAAGCAGCAGATCTATTTTTATTATCATGATCTGAATGGCCTGTTTACTATTGAGAATACTGATGGAAATAATCCATACTGGCAAAGTGATTATGCCTGGGTACATTTCACATTTGTGCCCCCGGGTAACCAGGCTTATGCCGGAAAAGATATTTACCTGGTAGGTGAACTAACCAATTACCTGCCTGATAATTTTTCCCGACTTGAATTCAATCGTGAAAAAGGGATATATGAAAAGACTTTATTCCTGAAGCAGGGATACTATAATTATTCCTATGTTATGCTTAATGCCGGAAAGCCTGCCGGTAACCGGTTTTCATTTGAAAGTACGGAAGGAAATTTCACCAATACCGAGAACAATTATACTGTTTTGGTCTATTTCCGGCCTTTTGGGGCCCGTGCAGATGAATTAATCGGAATTACCCAGGTAAACTCAATGAATCCCAGATAGCCACCAGCCGCTAGCTATTAGCAATTAGCTATTAAATCAATTCATATCCAGGCAAAGCGTACGGCGAAAATCTTCCTGTCAATTTTGCTAACGGCTAATGGCTAATAGCTAGTGGCTAGCAGCTAATTATTCCTTATCTTTGCGGCGGCAGGTCTTACACGACCAGCTCCTGCTGAACCTCCCCAGGGCCGGAAGGCAGCAAGGATATGTGGTTGTAGCGGTGCGATGTGAGGAGCCTGCCTTTTTTTTCTTTTTTTACTGCTGTAGATACCTTCTCTGGAAATGCTGCCATACAAACAGATTAAACTAACAAAAATCTCCGAATAATGAAGTTTTTTATCGACACGGCTGATCTTGCTCAAATCAAAGAGGCTAATGAATTAGGAATCCTTGACGGCGTAACTACCAATCCCTCACTTATGGCCAAAGTAGGTGTAAAAGGGCAGGAGGCTGTCTTCAATCACTATAAGACCATTTGTGAGATTGTGGATGGAGATATCAGTGCAGAAGTGGTTTCGGTTGATTTTAAGAACATAGTTGAAGAAGGAAAGAAACTGGCTGCCATACATCCTAATATCGTGGTGAAGGTGCCAATGATAAAGGACGGCGTTAAAGCGATAAAATGGTTTACTGATAACGGTATCCGTACTAACTGTACGTTGGTATTTTCTGCCGGACAGGCGATCCTGGCTGCAAAGGCAGGAGCTGCCTATGTATCGCCATTTATTGGTCGTATTGATGATAGCAATTGGGATGGGGTAGAGTTGATCGCCCAAATTTCCCAGATATATTCCATCCAGGGTTATAAGACAGAGATCCTGGCTGCTTCCATTCGAAGTGCCCTGCATATTGTAAAATGTGCGGAAGCAGGTGCAGATGTTTGTACCTGTCCATTGGAATCAATCATGGGATTGCTCAAACATCCGCTGACGGATATAGGTCTTGCCAAATTCCTGGAAGACGCCAAGAAAAGCGCTTAAGTATTATTAAAATATTATTAGAATATTTTTAGAATCTCTTTTAATAAGGAAGGCCCCCGATAGCTATCGGGGGCCTTTTTGGTATGGCGACTCATTCGGTAATAGTAATTATTTTTATCTCCTTCTTCTTTTGTTCCCTTCACGCATTACCTCATCTTTTGTGGGCAGGAATTCGGGATCAGGTTTTTTCTTGATCCAGATGGTCCTTTCGATGCGCTGGGAAGGATCAGTTTTCAATTCAGCCCAGACTACGATCTTATCTCCGCTAAAATTAGGAGGGATGACCAGCTCATTCCCGGAGAATTCACAGGCAGAAGAACCAAATTTCACCTCTTTGGCTGTCATGGGCTGCCAGGAGCCATTAGAAAGCTTTCCATCCACGTTGATGTAGTTATGGGTTCCTTTCTTCAGGCTATCCGTATACAGGTGGAAAACGATGCTATCTACCTTTTGGGCAGATAGTAGTTCCCCGACAAAAACACAGGAGATAATAAGTACAAGTTTCTTCACATATCTGGGTTTACAGACAATTAGACGAGCCTTTCCTCTTAAAGGTACGGTGATTATGAGGGTTAACAGTTTTTTGGGAAGTGCAAAACCATGTGGGCCTGGGCGAGTTTAACACGGGTTAATCAAAGAGATCAATGATGGCGGGATCTCCGGATTCCATTGCCAAATGGCGGAAGGTTTTGCCCCTGGTGTCTGCACCTTCTCGGAGACCAGGAAAACGGCTTAGGAATCTTCTTACCCAGCGAAAATCCCTTTCTTCAATGGCAAAGGCAAGGTCATCCAGTTCAAAGGCGAGATGGCCTCCCAATTCCCGGAGATATTCAATGGCCCAACCTGCTGGCGTGGCGCCAAATTGCCCGTCGCGGTTATTTATATCAGCCCCATGTTCCAGGAGAACAGAAACAATTTCTTTGTCGCCTTTCATTGTAGCGTAATGAAGTGCAGTGGCGCCGGTATCATCCTGTTGATCAACCACCACCTTATTGATGTCAACAATGGCTCTTACGCGTTCTACGTCGCCCTGTTGAATAGCCTCTACCAGATTTTCTAATTCATTCATGACAGATAAGATTTTGGTGATTGGTGATGCTGGAGGCTTGGGATACAAAATTACAGAAAAGATTCAAAGTACTTTTTCAGAGGTGTGCTGAATGTTTTATTTGCTATGAATGAAGGTATTGGTTCAATAAGGGCAATCACTTAGTGAATAATTAATTAATAAAAAATTTTCAGTAACATATAAATTAATTAGTGAAAATGCATCACATTTGATCAACACCGCCTCCATGATTCTTCACCGACCTTTGCTGCTGACCATACTGACTGTTGTATCTATTTATGGATATGCACAAAATTCTTCTTCCTCAAATGATGAATCTACTACAGTTGATCGGCTTCTATCATTTCCCGGTAAATCCATTGATAAGATCCAGCAAAAAATAAATGGACTGGATCAGCAATTCGACAAGCAAACAGAAAAATATTTACGCAAGATTGAAAAGAATGAAACCAGGATCTATAAGAAATTATGGAAAAAGGATTCTACTGCGGCCAAAGAATTGATGGGTAATGTTAAACAGCGTTACTCTTCCCTGCGGGCAGAGGCATCAGCGCAGGCCAAAACAATAAGTCGTTTCTCACAGGTTTATAGTGGAAAGCTGGATTCACTGGGTACTACATTCCGGTTTATGGAGAATAGTTCGCTGATACCGGATGAATTGAAAAAGAAAATATCATCTGCTTCCCAGTCAATTGGAGGTTTACAAAACAAGCTTGATCAAACTGATCATATCCGTAAGTATTTAAAAGAGCGGAAGCAATTATTAAGTGCCCAACTGGAAAAATTTGGACTGACCCGGAAATTAAAACAATTCAATAAGCAGGTTTATTATTATCAGCAACAGCTGGCGGAATATAAAGCAATGTTGAATGATCCAGCTGGAATGGGAAAGAAACTGTTGGGTATAGCTTCCCGAGTGCCGGCCTTCCAGAAATTTTTCGCAAAGAACTCTCAGCTCGGCTCCTTATTTAATTTATCCGGAGCGATGAATAATAACCTTGCATCACTGGCTGGTTTACAGACCAGGGCATCAGTGATGCAGGATATGCAAAACCGTTTTGGAGCGGGCCCTTCCGTGCAGCAGGCGCTTCAGCAGAATATGCAGTCGGCACAGGACCAGTTAAACCAGTTGAAGAACAAAGTAAACCAGTATATGCCAAAGGGTGGCAGCAGTGATGATGAGCTGCCGGATTTTAAACCCAATAATCAGAAAACAAAAAGTTTCTGGCAGCGGCTGGAATATGGTACCAATATTCAGAGTCAACGCCCTAATAATTTATTCCCGGTGACAAGCGATATCGGTTTATCGCTTGGCTATAAGCTTAATGATAAAAGTGTGATTGGGTTTGGAGCGAGTTATAAAATGGGGTGGGGGCAGAGTATCCGCAATATCAATATTACACACCAGGGTGCGGGATTAAGAAGTTATGCGGATGTAAAACTGAAGGGAAGTTTTTGGATCAGCGGCGGATATGAAATGAACTATCGCAGTGAGTTTAATCGCATTGAAGCGCTGAAGGATTTGAATGCCTGGCAACAGAGTGGATTGATCGGGATGAGCAAGGTGGTATCCATGAACAGCAAGTTTTTTAAGAAAACGAAGCTGCAGTTGTTATGGGATTTTTTGAGTTATCAGCAAACACCGAGAACACAGGCGATAGTGTTTAGGGTTGGGTATAATCTAAAATAGATTTTTT
>Ga0207648_10005719_pt1 | contig 12457 bp, 11 predicted proteins | sample KBSMisM32_FD_184310 | JGI IMG/M metagenome (GOLD analysis project Ga0207648, IMG submission 184310) | Miscanthus rhizosphere microbial communities from Kellogg Biological Station, Michigan, USA - KBS Miscanthus M3-2 (SPAdes) (version 2) | ecosystem: Host-associated > Plants > Roots >...
CACGTCGGCTGCTCATCGCGCTGACGATCGTGCCCGTGATGCTGGGCTGGCTCTTCATCCTGGCGCGGGAACATCTGCTGGTGAGCCGCGAGGTCGGCATCGCCATCCTCGTCGTCGTGATGATGGCGATCCAGCTCACCGTGCTGCTGCGCGCCGCGGCGATCGTGCAGCGCGGCGAGCGCGCGCAGTCACGCGCGCTGGAGCACGCGGCGGCGGCGCGCGATGAAGCCGAGCGGGCGAACCGGGCGAAGAACGACTTCCTCGCCGTGATGAGCCACGAGCTGCGCACACCGCTCAACGCGATCATCGGCTACGGCAGCCTGCTGCGCGACGGGATCCCCGATCCGGCGACGCCGGGCCAGCGGCAGCAGCTCGAGCGGATCGGCGCGAGCGCGAAGCATCTGCTCGCGCTGATCGACGAGGTGCTGACGCTCTCGCGGCTCGAGCTCGGGCGGGAGCGCATCACGCCGGCGCGCGTCGGCATCGCGTCGCTGTGCGAGGAAGCGGCGGCGATGATGGAGCCCGAGGCGAGCCGGAAGGGACTCGCGCTGACGCTGCACCTGCCCGAACCCGTGTACACGATGACGACGGACGCGGGGAAGCTGCGTCAGGCGCTCGTCAACCTGATCGGCAACGCGGTGAAGTTCACCGATCGCGGCGAGGTGCAGGTGCGCGCGTGGGGCGAGGACATGGGCTCGGTGATCGTGTTCGAGGTCGAGGACACGGGCCTCGGCATCTCAGCCGAGCATCTGCCGCAGATCTTCGACGCGTTCTGGCAGGTGGATCAGGCGCCGACGCGCCGCGTGGGCGGCACGGGGCTGGGTCTGCACGTGACGCGACGGCTCGTGCGCCTGCTCGGCGGCGACGTCGTGGCGCGCAGCATCCTCGGCGAAGGGAGCTGCTTCACGATCCGGCTGCCGCGGGCGTACTGGGAGGTCGCGGCCGAGGGTGGGTCGCTCGAGCTGATGGATAGGGGAGAGCTGGTGGCGAGTCGGGCTGGATGAACTTCAACTGCCACGCCCAGTAGTGAGTAGCGAGTACCTGGTACCGAGACTGGAATACTGGCTCCCGGAAGGCTCGGTAGTGCTCTCTATCTGAACGGCACACGCTGCTCTTCGATGCATCGCTCACTGCGTATCCTGGCGCTCAGCATCGTGGCGGTGGAACTCACCGTCCCTCTTGTGTGCCTGTTTCCGGCGGACGTCGTCGCACAGACGTCGACAGTGGCACCGGCCGAGATTTACGGTCGTGCGTTGGGGACCAGCGGGGCGGCCATTGGCGGCGTCACCGTGTCGCTGCTCGGAGTGCGCGACGTGGAGACCGATAGCTCCGGCGCTTTCCAGTTCAGGTCACTGTCTCCTGGAACGTATTTCCTTCGCGCTACGCGAATAGGGAACACGCCAGTCCTGAAGAACATCACGGTCGCTGCCGGGGAGCGCGTTCGGGTCGAGATCACTCTGAACCCGATCGTGCATCAACTCACGGCCGTCGTCGTGCGGGCGGATTCCGTCGTGACAGCGCTGAACGATCCGACCGGCTTCGAGCGGCGTCGCCGAACGGAGCAAGGCGTCTTCATGACTGAAGAGCAGATCGACCGGCGACGAGCGATCAGTACCGAGCAGCTCTTTCTTGCCGTTCCGAATGTAAGAGTCGACACGGGCGGCATCGTGCTGATCGACCGTGGAGTCATCTCTTACAAGCGAATGCTTCTTGGGCCGGCAAAAAATCAGTTCGAGGAACAGTCCATCGATTGCGTAGGCGTGCAGGTGTTCGTCGATGGAGCCATGATGCCTCAACCGTTCGACGTGAACCTGATACCCCCGCAGAGGATCAAAGCAATCGAGCTGTATCGCGGCCCTGCGACGACGCCGCTCGAGCTACGCACTCCCAAGACGGTGTGTGGGACGCTCGCGATCTGGACGCGCTAGTGACGGGGCAATGGGTCTCACCTACTGCGGCGGCAGCAGGACCTCGAGCGACATCGCGCGGTCGAAGTAGCGCGTCCGCCACTCCGGCACCATGCGATCGAGCATCAGCGCGTACGCGGCGCCGGCAGGATAGAAGGCGACGCGATTGCCGCGCTCGAGAGAGCTGCCTCGCAGTCCCGCGCGCACGCTCGAGTCGATGCGGTCGGCGACCGTCGCGTAGGGGACGAAGTCCGGCAGTGCGGCGAACGCCGCGGTCGGTGTGTAGTGCTCGGCGGCGAAGCGCGCGACGGCGAGCTCGGTGTAGCGCGCGACGCCCTCCTGCCACATCTGGAAGGCGAGATAGCGATCGTCATCGGGGGCGAGTGCGTCGTGCAGTGCGCTGCGTGCGCTGCGCACCGCGGCCCAGCGCGTTGCGCGCGCATCGTCGGTCGAAGTGGCCAGTGCGCTGTCGAGCCGCTGCGTGAGCGCGGCGAATCGTGTCCGTACGCGCGCCGAGTCGTACGGGAACGCGTAGTTGAGCATCCACATCCCCGTCTTGTCGCCGCGCGCGAGGCCGAGCGAGTCCACGCGCGCGAAGTAGCCCGGGCGCGAGGTCTGGAGCTGATGGAAGTGCTCGTGCAGCAGCGTCACCACCCACTCCGTGCTGTTCTTCCTCTCGGTTGCGGTTGGCTGGCCGACGACGATGGTCGGCACGCCGCCGACCGCAGGGAAGGTCGCGAGGAGGTTCGGCGGGAACTGGCGCGGGCGCACGAGGACGTCGGTCTTCAGCAGCGAGTCGTAACCGATCGACGTGAAGCCGGCCGAGGGACGCGGATGCCGCAGGAGGAACTCACGCTCTGGCGTGACGAGCAGGATGGCAAAGGGCGCCGAGGTCCACTCGGGCCAGATCTGGTCACCGACAGCATCGGCGAGCCGGAACGCCTCGGCGATGCGTACACGGTCGTCGGGCGCGAGCGTGGCCTGTGACTGCAGGGATCGAGAGGAGAGCAGGACCACCGTTGCCGCCAGGGCGAGTGTCGCTCGCATGTCGTCACCGAGAGTGAGAGGTAAGGCGATGGCCCGAGCACGACCGTCGGACCTGCGTACGATGGTCTGACACGCGCGCAGCGCAAAGGGTGGCCGGCGATTCACCCATCGTGGCAACGGATTAGCTTGCGGCCGGTGTCCGACTGGGCATCCGATGCACCCGCTGATGCCGCAGTGACCCCTCCCGACGCCAACGACCTCGACCGCCTGCGCACTGGCGACGTCGGCTCGTTCGAAGCGCTGTTCTTTCGATATCACGCCACGCTGTGCGAGATCGTCGACGCATACGTCGGCTCTCAGGCGATCGCGGAGGAGATCGTTCAGGATCTCTTCCATACGATATGGCGTGATCGCGCCCGTCTGGCCGTCCGTGGCTCGCTGCGGTCGTATCTGTGCGTCGCGGCGCGCAATCGGGCGCTCCAGCACCTGCGCCATAGTGTCGTCGCGCGCCGACATGCGCAGGTGGTTGCGCTGGAATCGGATCTGGATCGCGAGCCGCGCGCGGACGAGGTCCTCGAACGTCAGGAAGCGCTCGTCGCCCTGCGCGGTGCGATCGACGCGCTTCCTCCCCGGGCTCGGCTGGCGGTCGTGCTCCGCTGGCGGGACCACCTCACCAACGCCGACGTCGCCGACGCGATGGGCATCACGGTGAAGGGAGTGGAGAAGCTGCTGGCGTCGGCGATGACCCGGCTCCGCCACTCGATGCGCCCGCACAAGAAAGACAGGTAGGGTTGCGGCGGGGGTGCGCGTCTCTCCGGCATGAGGGACGATGAAGAGCCACTGAACGACGATCTGCTCCGCCAGGCGCTGGAGCCTGACGTGCCAGCCGGATCTCGCCGCGCGTGGAATACCGAAGGAGCGTGGCGCGAGCTGCGAGACCGGATCGCGGCCGAGCAGAGCGAGGAGCCAACCGTCCATCGGGGACGCACCTGGACGCGACGCCAGACGCTGCGATGGCTGGCGACTGCCGCGGCGCTCGTCCTGGCGGTCGGCGGCGTCTGGTATTCGCGCGTGTCGAGCGGACCGCGCTATCGAACCGCGACGACGGCACCGGGGCAACGGGCCTCGCTCAAGCTCGCCGACGGGACGCAGGTGATCCTCGGGCCGGCGAGCACGCTGCGCTACGACGTGACGTCGCGCGCGCGACGCGTGGAGCTGAGTGGGTTGGCGCAGTTCAAGGTCGTCCACGACGCCTCGCGCCCGTTCGTCGTGCGCGCGGGACGCGCCGAGGCGACGGACGTCGGAACGGAGTTCACGGTGCGCGCCTTCGCCGACGAGCAGGCGGTGGTGCTCGCGGTGACCGAAGGGGAGATCGCACTTCGCGATGGCGCCACACGGCTGTCGCTCACCGCGGGGCAGATCGGCCGTGTCGATTCCGCGGGAGTGCAGCGGCTCGCGGGCGCACCGTCGGACTATGCGCAGTGGGTCGCTGGCGGGTTGATGTTCCAGAACGCGCCGCTGTCCGACGTGGCGCGTGAGCTCTCGCGCTGGTTCGCGGCCGACGTGCGTGTGGACGCGCGCGTCGCCAACCGGCGCGTGAGTGCGACGTACGCAGATCCGACGCTGGATGGCGTGCTCTCGGCAATCACTCGTGCGACCGGCAGTCGGGCGGAGCGCACAAGCGCGGGGTACAGGCTTCTGCCCCGCGACGATTCGGAGCGTCGATGATTCGCGAAGGGCGAATGCGGGGCGTGCTCGCGCTGTCGAGTGTTCTGGTCTTCGCCGCGCCACAGGTGTTGCGCGCACAGTCGGCAGCGTGCGCATCACCAGCACCTCCGGCGCGCGACTTTGTGCGGCTCTGCGCCAACGGAAACGGGATCGCGCGACTCCAGCGGATGGTGGAGTTGCCCTCGGGCGCCACGACGGTCGGTGACGCGATCCGTGAGATCGCGCGGCGCGGTGGCGTGGACGTCACGCTCGACGCGTCGCTGCCCGCCGTCGCCGAGCGAGTCACGCTGGCGGGAGGCCGGCAGGCGGTGGCGGAGGCGCTGCTGCTCGTCGTCCGCCGCCGCGCGCTCGAGATCGACGTCGGTGTGGACGGCGGATTGATCGTTGTCGCAGCGCCGGATCCGAGCTCGCGCGCCGGGGATGCACGCGCCGCCGCCACGACAGACTCGATCCTTCGCGCCGTGCGGCTGTCGCGCGTGTTCGTAACGGCGATGCCCAATCGAGAAGGACTGTTCGGTGCACCGCCGCTCGTCGGCATGCAGACGGTTGGCACGCGCGAGCTGCGCCTCGCACCCGGCTTCTTCGGCACGGACGTGCTGCGCAATGCACGCCTGCTCCCGGGCTTGAGCGCGCGGAACGACTACTCCACCGCGCTCAACGTGCGTGGCGGCGAGTCGGATCAGTCGATCGTCACGCTCGACGGCATTCCACTCTACCACCCGTTCCACCTCGGCGGGTTGCTGAGCAGCTTCATCGAGCCCGCCGTATCGCACATGGACATGTTCACCGGTGTCTTTCCGGCGCGCTACAGTGGCCACCTCTCCGGCGTGCTCGACATGCGCTCGGCCGAGGAGCCGCGCACCGGTGTGCACGGCTCGGCGGACCTCAACTTGCTGTCGTCGAGCGCGACGTTCGGTGGGACGACGACCGGCGGATCGACCTCGTGGCTGATCGCGGGACGGCGCACCTACGCCGACGCGGTCGCCGCGTCCGTCGGACAGAGCCTGCCCTACCACTTCGAAGACGCGAACCTTCATCTGTCGCACCGCTTCGCCGACGGATCGCGCGCGGAGCTGACGGCGTATTCCGATCAGGACATCGTCGACTATCAGCGTGGTCCCGACACGGTGCTGATGGCGGCGGGGAATCGCGCGGTGGGCGTGTCGTGGTCCAAGTCAGGGCTGCACGTGCCGAGCACGCTCTCCCTGTTCGGCGAGAGCGCGGCTTTGGAACAGCGCGCGTCGATCACCGCGTACCGGGCATCGCTCGACCCGCACTACAAGGACATCGGCCTCTCGAGCGCGGTGCGAGATGTACGCATCGCCGGTGCGCTGTCCCTGTTCGACTCGACGATGCGGCACACGCTCGGCTACGAGCTCGCGCGACAGCGGCTCAGCCGAGCGGTCAACCTGTTCGAGGCACCCGAGAACCGCAACTTCGCTCCGGATGGCGAGTCGGCGGGCGAGCTGCGCTCGGCGGCGCTCTGGTACGAGGCCCGACGGCAGGTGACGTCGGCGTTCAGCCTGGAAGCAGGGGCGCGCGGCGACGTCGTCGCGGGAATCGGCGGCATGCTGCTCTCACCGCGCGTATCGGCGAAGCTGACGCTCGACCCGAACACCACGGTGACCGCGGCGGTGGGACGTCACGCGCAATGGATGCACTCGATGCTGCGCGAGGACATCCCGATTCGTCTGGTCGACTTCTGGATCGCGAGCGATAGCGCGTTGCCCCCATCGCGGGCGTGGGTGTACACGCTCGGCCTCGATCGCCAGCTCGACCCATTGCACTATCTGCACGTCGAGCTGTTCCACAAGCAGCTCTCGGGTCTCGTCGAGCCCGATGCGTTGGGGGATAGGCTCAGCAGCGGCGATGCGATCGGGATCGAGCGTGGACGATCGAGCGGAGCCGAGATCCTCTTGCGGCAGGCGGAGCACAACGGCTTCTCCGGCTGGCTTGCCTACTCGTTCTCCCTGTCGCGTCGCACGGATGCGAGAGGATTCTCGTACGCGCCCGCACAGGATCGGCGACACGAGCTGAATCTCGTCGGAAGCTGGCGCACGAGCAGCTATCTCTTCGGTGCGCGGTTCGGCCTGTCCACCGGCACACCGTACACCAAGGTCGAAGGCGTGTACCAGCGAGAGCGGTACGACCCCGTGTTCGACGACTGGAAGTACGACGCCTACGGCGGGCCACGGCAGTATCTCCTGGGACCGAGGAGCGGAGAGCGCTATCCGCTCGCGCACCGGCTCGATCTGAGTCTGACGCGCATCGGCCGCGACGGATCGGCGCGCCTGACGCCGTACCTCGGCATCGCCAACGTGTATGGCGCGCTGAATCCGGCGGTCTACTACTTCGATTATGTGGGCTCGCCACGCCAGCGTGTTGGCGTCTCGAACTTCCGTTTCCTGCCCACGTTCGGGGTTCGCTATGTCTTCTAGGTCGAAGTGGGCGGTGCTCGCGCTCTCCCTCCTCGGTGGGTGCCTGGACCACACGCCACTTGGCCCGGGCGCGGACGTGGTGCTCGTCCATGCGGTGCTCAATCCCACGAGGTCGGTGCAGCATGTCGACGTGCGCCACAGTACGATTGGCCAGGTCGACCCGAAGGGAGGCATTCCTGTTCATGGTGCCACGGTGACGCTCACGGCGCCCGACGGCACCGTGCACGTCGCGCCCGAAGTCTTCACGCCATCCAATCCCGGGGACACGCTCAACTTCGGTGCGCGCTACGACGTCGCCCTCGGTGAGCTGACTGTCGGGGCGTCCTATCATCTGCGCGTCGTCACGGCGGACGGGACGATCACGGAGGGCGACGCGATCGTTCCGGCCACGCCTCCACTGAACGCAATGGCGGAGCGCCGCTTCGATCCCGCGAAGGACACGCTGCGGTTCGCCTGGCCGCGCGCGTCGGGTGCCCGGGCGTACGAGGTCCGGATCATCCCACAGCTGGACTCGTCCAACGTCATCTTCACCGACCCGTCGGGACGGGCCTACTACGAACCGTACGCGTGGGGCGGCTTTCTCGCCTACGTGGACACGAGCGTGACGATCGCCGGCACTGCACGCCAGAACGGAGCGCCGGTGTTCCAGGCGGGCGCACGCTACGTCGCCATCGTGAGTGCGGTCGACAATCACTACTACGACTATTTCTCGCACGAGAGCGATCCGTACACGGACACTCCGCTCCCCTCGTCGCTACGCGGCGGGATCGGAGTGTTCGGCGCGATCGTGCCGATCGTGTGGCAGTCGATCGTCGTGGAGGGGGGTCCCGGGGGGCCCTGACCTCGTCAACCGTTCGCGGACAGTGCGTGTCAGGGTGGAGAGGCTACACCGTCGCCCTCCACCCTGCCCTCGTATGCGAGCACTCCACCGCCGCGTCGCGATCGCCACGCTCGCGACCTTCGCCGCCTCCCCTGCCCTCGCGCAGCCGGCGCGACCGTCCGCCATCACCGCGCAGGAGATCGTGCAGCACTACATCGCCGCGCGCGGCGGCCTCGAGAAGATGCGCGCCATCCGCACCCTCGCCTTCCGCGGACCGCCGCGGCCGAATGGAAAGCCCGGGCGACAGATCCTCCGCGCGCGGCCGTTCTACCTCAGCATCGGCTCGGAGGGGAATGATGGGTCGCCGTGGGAGGCGTACGACGAGTATGGGCTGCAGCCGCGCGTGACCGACGCACCCGGCGCGGCGCTGCGACACACGGCGTACTTCGACGATCCCCTCGTGATGTCGCTCGAGCCGGGCTGGGCGATCGAGCTCACGGGGGCGGAGCGCATCGGCGATCGCGACACGTGGCGGCTGCGCGTCCGGTATCCCGACGGGTTCACGAGCGAGTCGTTCGTCGACAAGGAGAGCTGGCTGCTCGTCGCGCGCCGGATCACGGCGCCGGTGCACGCGTTCGCCGAGCCGGTGACGAGCCAGGCGGTGTTCGGCGACTGGCGGCCGGTGAATGGCGTGCTCTTCCCCTACTCGCTGCGCGAGGTCGACCTCCAGTCGGGCGAGATGATGGACGCGAGCGTGTGGCAGACGATCGAAGCGAACGTGCCGCTCGCGCCGTCGGTGTTCTCACCGCCGCCGCGCAAGGACACGCCGGTGTCGCGCCTGGTGAACGCGATCTTCGCCGCGCGCCACGTGACGGCGGACGCGCTCGGCTGGTATCACGACTTCCAGCGCGATCCGGCGACGGCGAACGTCGACCTCGAAGGGGCAATCGAGTCGGTGGGCTACGAATGCCTCAAGAACGGCGCGATCCCGACGGGCACTGCGCTTCTCGAGGAGAACCTGCGTGCGCACCCGAATTCAGCGAAAGCGCACTACGGCGTGGGGCGCGCTTACCGCGCCGCAGGTCGCGAGGAAGATGCTTTGCGCGAGTTCCGCGAAGCGCTGCGACTCGAGCCGGAGCTCACCGCGGCGAAGGATGCGATTGCGTCGGCGAGACTCAAGTACTGAGTGAGTGCGTCACGTCCACTCGGTGATCCGATTCCCCTCCTTGTCGCGGAACTCGCCGCTCACGAGGAGGATCATGTCGACCAGCCACCAGATCCCCAGCCCGCCGAGCGTGAAGAGCTGGAGTAGCCCCGTGCCGATCTTGCCGACGTAGAACCGGTGCGCGCCGAAGACGCCGAGGAAGAAGCACAGCAATCCTGCGGGGAGGATGCGCTTCTCCGTCGCCATCTCCGGGGGTAGCGGCTGCATCACGCCGCACGAGGTGCACACGACCGCCTCGGCGTCGATGATCCGGTTGCAGGCGAGGCAGAATTTCGTGGGGCGAGCGGGGAGGTAGGTACCCATCTTGGGGCTGGCTTGGTCTCGGAGTGGACGGTCGTACCGTAAGAAACTGCCACTCCCAGTAGTGAGGACTAAGTACCAGGTACCGAGACTGGCATACTGGCTCCCGGAATGCAGGCCAGAGATTCCTCCCATTGATACGCGGGGGTGGAAATCTTTCTCAGAATGCGGGGCCCTGGCTCGGCTCCGCTAGCCCTCCCTCACCTTCCGCTCCTCCTCCACGTACGCGACGGCGCCCTTTACGGGCACGATCCCCTTTCCATACCGCTGCGCCCACAGCTTGGTGAACTCGGCGCCGAGGAGCAGGATCATCGACGTGTAGTAGACCCAGATGAGCACGAGGGCGAGCGAGCCGGCTGCGCCATACACGCTGCCCGGATCGGCCTTGCCGAGGTACAGGCCGATCAGCGTGCGGCCGAGCACGAAGAGCAGTGCGGTACCGAGTGCGCCGGCGCGCACGTCGCGCCAGCTGATCCGCGCGTCGGGGAGGTACCGGAACATCGCCGCGAAGAGGAGCGCGATGACGAGGAAGCTTCCGAGCGCCGTCACCGTCTGCAGCAGCGCGGCCGGGACGCCGTAGCGCGTCGTCAGTGCCGTGCTGATCGCCGAGATCACCGTACTGAGCGCCAGCGAGACGAGCAGGAGAAACGCGACCGTGATGAGGATCCCGAACGAGAACACGCGCTTCACGAGGAAGACGCGGATCTGGTTGCGGTGCGGGTCGGGCTTCACCCCCCACGCCTTGTTGAGTGCCTGCTGGAGCTGCGCGAACGCGCCCGTCGCCCCGATGATCAGTGCGATCAGCGAGACGATGGTAGCGACGGATGCGGCGTGCGACGAGCGGTGCGCATTGCTGATGATGCCCGCGACCTGAGCCGCACTCGCCGGCCCGATCAACCGACCGACCTGTCCGACGATCGCATGCTCGACCTGCGCCGGATCCGCAAAGCGGCCGACGAGCGCGAGCAGCAGCGTCAGCAGCGCGGGAAGGGAGAAGAAGGTATTGAACGAGAGCGACGCGGCCATCGACGAGCAGCCGTCGCTGAAGAACGCGAAGATGGTCGCCCAGAGCAGACCGAGGAAGCCTCGGATGGTCGCCAGCGCGCCGGGCTTCCGCATCTCGTACCCCGCCTCGTGCGCCTGGCCGACCTCGTCGGTGGAGCGCTTGAGGACCTCCTGATGCTGGACAGGTGCGGGAGAGCTCGGGGATGCAGGCACTGTGGGCGGCGGGGTAGGCGGTGCGCTGTTTGGGGGAACGGCTTACCCCTCCCGTTTGCATGCGCCAGGCCGGTGTAACGGGCTCGGTTGCACATGTCGCTCTTGCGACCTGATCCGGTAGGCCGCCCCGGTGTGACGTTTGCCGCGCCCCGGTCGTCGTTCATCATCCAGCCTCCGCGAGACCGACTCGTATGCCCAGGAAACCGTCGACCGACGCGACGCCGCGTACGACGCCCGACACGAGGCGGCCCTACGTGCGCCCCGTGCTCAAGCGCTACGGCGACCTCGCCCAGCTCACGCAGGCGAAGGGGATGACGGGCACGACCTCCGACGGCGCGATCGCGAACAACAACAAGACCATCTGAGCGGCGCCGCGCCGCTCGACTGAGTCACGGTGCAACGGATCCACGGCCTCGTCATTCGGGGCGACGTCACGCTCCCCGGGATCGCGCACGCACACGCAGCGGAGCCCGACGTCGTGCTGGAGCTGGTCAGCCAGCTCCCCGCTCCCATCCCCACGAAGACCCGGTACCGCGCCGGCGCACCCGGCGACGTCGGTGCGCGCGTCGAGGTCGTGGATGACGCGCGCGGCCACGTCGCCTTCCGATATGGAGACGGTTCGGCGATCGACGTCGACCATCGCGCACGACCCGCGCGCATCCGTGCGGCGATCGCGCCTGGCCAGACGCTCGAGGACCTCACCGCCTATCTCTACGGCCCCGTGCTCGGCTATCTGCTGCGCGTATGGGGACAGCTCGCGCTTCACGCCAGCTGCGTACGCATCGACGAAGGTGCCGTGCTCCTCGCAGGCATGGCGGGTGCGGGGAAGTCCACGACGGCCGCCGCGCTCGCGTCGCGCGGACACGCAGTACTCTCGGACGACCTCACCGCCCTCTCGCTCGACGCCGACGCGCCAGTCGCATGGCCGGCGTTCGATCACCTGCGACTCTGGCCGACGAGCACACCGCTCGTGCTCGACGGCGCAACGCCGCTCGAGCGCATCACGCCGACGTGGGACAAGCGCCGCTTCCCACTCGACGGCGCCGCGTTCGTGGATGCGCCCTGCCCTGTGCGCGCCATCATGGTGCTGCGCGAGCGGCGCGACGCCGCACGCGTGTCCGTGCGAGCCATGACTCCGGCGCACGCCGTCGTCTCGCTGGCCACGCTCACCTACGCAAACTATCTCCTCGATACGCCGATGCGCTCGCACGAGTTGATGCAGCTCGGCGCTCTCGTGCGCTCGGTGCCGGTGCTCTCCGTGACGCCCCCGTCCGGGCGCGAAGGGCTCGAGCTGCTGTGCGACGCGATCGTTAGCGGCGCCGTCACGCGCTACGCCGTGCCCGCATGAGCTACACGATGGAGGAGTACGCGCGCATGCTCGCCGATCCGGTGCGCGGAGCGACGTATCTCGCCGCGCTGCGGCGGTCGGTGAAGCCGGACATGGTCGTCGCCGACATCGGTGCGGGGCCGGGCGTGCTCGGCATCTACGCCGCCGCGCTCGGCGCGCGTCGCGTCTTCCTCGTCGAGCCAGACGCGTCGGTGAATGCGGCGTATGCGCTCGCGGCGGAGAATGGCGTGGCGGATCGCGTCGAGGTGATCCGCGCGCCCTCCACCGCGATCGAGCTGCCCGAGCGCGCCGACGTCATCGTCTCCGATCTGCGCGGCGTCACGCCATTTCACGGACACCATCTCGAGGCGGCCGCGGACATGCGACGTCGGCTGCTCGCGCCTGGCGGCGCCTGCATCCCGCGCCGCGACGTGGTGTACACCGCGCTCGTCGAGGACGAGGCACTGTACGAACGCACGGTCGACGCGTGGCGCTGCGTGCCACACA
>Ga0207648_10005720_pt1 | contig 12456 bp, 13 predicted proteins | sample KBSMisM32_FD_184310 | JGI IMG/M metagenome (GOLD analysis project Ga0207648, IMG submission 184310) | Miscanthus rhizosphere microbial communities from Kellogg Biological Station, Michigan, USA - KBS Miscanthus M3-2 (SPAdes) (version 2) | ecosystem: Host-associated > Plants > Roots >...
CCTACGACGAGTCGTTCACCGCCGCGCTCCGCGCGCTCGCCCGCGACGGCATCACCCACGTCGTATTCGGAGACCTGGTCTTTCCGGAGCATCGTGCCTGGGCCGAGGCGCGGTGTGGGGAAGCCGGCGTCACCGCCGTCGAGCCGTTGTTCGGCCGCCCGACCGGCGACCTGTTCGACGAGTTCGTGGCGTCGAAGGCGACGGCCTTGATGGTGACGATCCGGGAGCCGTGGCTGGACGAGACCTGGCTGGGGCGCGCGCTCGGAGCCGAGATGAAAGCGGCTTTCGCCGAGCGCGGGATCGATCCATGCGGCGAGCGCGGCGAATACCACACCGCCGTTGTCGATGCCCCCGCGTTCTCGGAGCCGATCCGCGTCCGCCCCGGCGAGCGCGTCAGGCGCGGCGAATGCGTCGCGCTCGATTTGATTCCATGCTGACCGCGTCCGATCTCTGGTTCGGCTATGACGAGCGCACGCCGGTGCTGCGAGGCGTCAGCCTCACGGTGCCGGCGGACGGCCTCGTCGGCATCCTCGGCCCGAACGGCTCGGGCAAGACGACGCTGCTGCGGATGCTCGCGGGGACGCGACGTCCGCAGCGCGGCGCGGTCGCGCTCGACGGCGCGCCGCTGACCGGCTTCTCGCGCGCCGCGCTCGCCCGGCGCATGGCCGTCGTGCCGCAGGAAACGCAGCTCGCCTTCGACTACACCGTCGCAGAAGTGGCGATGATGGGACGCTATCCGCATCTCGGCGCCTTCGAGATCGAAGGGCCGCGCGACATCGCGGTGATCGACGAGTCGCTCGCCGCGACAGGAACGCTGCAGCTCAAGGATCGCCCGTATGCCACGCTGAGCGGGGGCGAGAAGCAGCGGGTCGTCATCGCGGCGGCGCTGGCGCAGATCTTCCGCCTGAAGGCGGAAGGTGCCGCCAGCTATCTGCTGCTCGACGAGCCAACCGCCTCGCTCGATCTGGGGTATCAGCTCGAGATCGCCGACCTGTTGAAGCGCCTCCACGCCGAGCGGCGCGCGGCGATCGTCATCTCGACGCACGATCTGACCCTCGCGGCGACGCTGTGCGAACGCCTGGTGCTGGTCCGCGACGGCGCCGTCCTGGCGGACGGCCTCACCGACGATGTACTCACACCGGAGAACCTCCGCAAGGCCTACGATGTGGAGGCCGAGGTCACACGCCACGCGTCCGGCCATCGTCTCGTCGTGCCGATGCGGAGGACCGCGCCCGGACGGCCGCAGGATCGGGCCACGGATAAACACGGATGAACACGGATCCGGGAGCGCCGGTGACGCTGGCCTGGCGGTTCGCCCGCACCGTGCTCGGCTTCGGCGCTCTCGCCGTCGCGGCCGTGCTGCTGGCGCCGCTGGTCGGGGCCACGGCGATCGACTTCCGCCGCGCGTTCGACTTCTCGATTCCGTTCGCCGACAACGTCGACGCGCAGATCTTCTTCGTGGCGCGGCTGCCGCGGACGCTGGCGGGCGCGTGCGTCGGCGGCCTGTTCGCGGCCTCGGGCGTCGTCTTCCAGGGACTGCTGCGCAATCCGCTGGCGACACCGTTCACACTCGGCGTGTCGACCGGGGCCGCGCTGGGCGCGGTGCTCGCCATCACGTTCAACTGGTCGCTCGGCTTCATCGGGATCTCGGCGGTGCCGGTGGCGGCGTTCGTCGGGTCGCTGGTGGCCGTGGCAATCGTCTACGCGCTGGCGCAGGCGCGCCACCGCGGGCTGTCAACGACGGTGCTGCTGCTGGCCGGGGTCACGATGAACGCGTTCTTCTCGGCGATGATCCTGTTCGTGCAGTACTTCGCCAGCTTTGCCGACACCTACCGCACGCTGCGCTGGCTGATGGGGGATCTCGACGTCAGCAGCTACGAGCCGCTTCTCGCGGCGCTGCCGACCGCCACCGTCGCGTTCGTGGTGTTCGCCTGGCTGGCGCGGCCGCTGAACCTGCTCTCGCTGGGCCCCGACAGCGCCGAGTCGCGCGGCCTCGACGTCGCGCGGGCGCAGCGCGCGGCGTTCCTGAGCGCGTCGCTCGCCACCGGCGCCGCCGTCTCCATCGGCGGGCCGATCGGGTTCGTCGGCATCATCATTCCCCACCTGGTCAGGCTGATGGTGGGCCCGGATCACCGGCTGGTGCTTCCCGCGGCGACGCTCTTCGGCGCGGCGTTCCTGGTCGGCTGCGACCTGATCGCGCGGACGATTCTCGCGCCGGTCGAACTGCCGGTCGGCATCATCACGGCGCTGCTCGGAGGGCCGTTCTTCCTATGGCTGCTCATCAGAAAGCCCTGACGCGTCCCGTCGCGGCGCTCGCCGCGCTGCTCGCCGTGCTCGCCGCCGCGCCGCATCGCCAGACCGCGCCGGCAGCGGCGCGAGGCGTGGCCCGCATCATCTCGCTCGTGCCGGCGGTGACCGAGATGATCTACGAGATCGGCGCCGGCCCGCGCGTGGTCGCGGTCAGCAGCTACGACACCTATCCGCCCGAGGTGAAGAGGCTGCCGAACGTCGGCGCGCTGCTCGATCCGAACGTCGAGCGCATCCTGTCGCTCAAGCCGGACCTCGTCGTCGTCTACGGCAGCCAGACGGACCTCAAGCAGCAGCTCGCGCGCGCGGGCATCGGCGTCTTCGACTACCGTCACGCCGGGCTGGGGGGTGTCACCGCGACCGTCCGCGCGCTCGGCGCCCGCACCGGCGACGCGGCGCGCGCCGAGGATCTGGCCGCGCGCATCGATCGGGGCATCGAGGCGATCCGCCGGAAAGTGCACGACAGGCCGAAGCCGCGGACGCTCCTCGTCTTCGGCCGCGAGCGGATGGCGCTGCGCGGCATCTATGCGAGCGGCGGCACCGGCTTCATGGACGACATGCTGACCGCGGCCGGCGGCGCCAACGTCTTCGCGGAGGTCAAGATGGAAGCGGTGCAGGCGAGCACCGAACAGATCCTGGCCAAGCGCCCCGACGTCATCGTCGAGACACGCGCCGCCAACAGCGCGTTCGCCGTCGGTGAGCGCGACGCCGAGCTCAACGTGTGGAAGGTGCTCGGTGCGATCCCCGCCGTCCGCAGCAACCGGGTCTACTTCCTCTTCGACGACCGCATCGTCATTCCGGGGCCGCGCGTGGTGGAAGGGACCGAGGCGCTCGCGCGGACGCTGCATCCCGACGTCTTCAAGTGAAGATTCTGGTTTCATGGAGCAGCGGCAAGGACAGCGCGTGGTCTCTTCACGTGCTGCGCCGCGACGGCGCCGGCGAGGTCGGCGGACTGCTGACGTCCATGAACGAGGCGGCCGGCCGCGTCTCGATGCACGGCGTGCGCGAAGAGATCGTGCGCGCGCAGGCCGCCGCGGCGGGGCTGCCGCTCTTCACCATCCCGCTGCCGTGGCCCTGCACCAACGAGATCTACGAGGCGCGGCTGCGCGCCGCGGTCGAGCGCGCCGTCGCCGACGGCTTCACCCACGTGGCCTTCGGGGATCTGTTTCTCGAGGACGTGCGGAAGTATCGCGAGGACCGTCTCGCCGGCACCGGCCTGGCGCCGCTCTTCCCGCTGTGGGGTCGCCCGACCGACGCACTCGCGCGCGAGATGATCGCCGGAGGCGTCCGCGCGCGCATCTCGACGCTGGATCCGCGGGTCATGCCGCGCGAGCTGATTGGCGCGCAATTCGACGAGGCGCTGCTCGCCGCGCTGCCGCCGTCCGTGGACCCGTGCGCCGAGCGCGGCGAGTTTCACACCTGCGTGACCGACGGCCCGATGTTCGCGGCGCCGTTGAACGTCGGAGCCGGTGAGATCGTCGAGCGAGAGGGGTTCGTCTACGGCGATCTGCTGATCGTCACCGCGCCTGCCGGGCCAGCGTGAGCAATTGCGCGAACTCGGGACGCTGCTCTTTCTTCGCCGCCACGTAGCGTGCGCGGATGTCGTTCGGCTGGGAGAAACGGATCGGCGGGGGCATGCTTTCGCCATCGACGAGGCTGAACGCCATCAGGTGGGCGTTGTCGGGCCCGTGGCAAAACGTACACCGCGTCGCGAGCGTGCCGAGGATCGGCGCGGGCGGATCGCCGCCGCCGAGCTGTGGTGTGGCAAATCCGTAGTCGTTGCCGGCCGTCGGCACGTATGCCGGCGCGCCGGCCGCGAGCCGCGTGAAGCCGCCGGTCGCCGGTTCGCTGCGGATTCTTCGCCGGGACAATTCGAACTGCGCCACGCTGGTGGAAACACCCGCGCTGCCGCGGCGATCGAACGTGCGGGTCTGCACCTCCATCATCAGCGGCGACGGCACGACGTGCAGCGTCCGATCGACCAGCAGGATCTGCCGGACCAGCGCAGCCGCGGCCGGCGAGCCCGACTGACGTTGCAAGGCTGACAGGAACTCTGACTCGTTCGCGCCGTCTGGCGGCCGCACGAAGACTCGCGCCGCCTGCCGGAAGGTCGATCCGTCCTCGCTGTCGTGCAGCCGGTCCTTGCCGAATTCCACTTCCATCCACGCGCCTGACGGAGCGAACAGATCGGGCAGCGCGCTGCCGGCACGCGCCGCCGAGTAGTTGTCGGGGAGTCGATCGATTTCGGTCCGGTTCAGAGCCAGCCGGGCGATCAGGCGGGCCATTGGTCCGGCGAGTTGCGCCGCCGCGCCGCGCTCATCCGCGTTCACGCCCCGCGCGCGCATGACGCGAGAGAGGGCATCGAACGCGGACCACAGGTCCGACTGCATCAGGGCGCGGTCCAGTGCCGGCCGTTGCCCGGCCTGCGCCAGTGCGTCGTTCACCGCCCGCAGGAGCGCCGAGCGCGCCGGCTCGCGGAGAACCGCCTCCACACCCTGACCGGACAGGAAGGACGGATACAGCGCTTCGATCGCGCGATCCCCTTCCTCGTAGAGATCGAACGTCTTCACGCTGACTCCCAGCGGACGTGAGAAGCCTGCCACCAGCCTGGCGGCAAACGGTCCCGCAAGCGGGTGCTCGTCGGTCTCGTAGACGTGGACGACGCGCGTGAACAGTGCGGCGAAGATGCGGTTCCAGGGGTCGTTCGGATCCTGCGAATAGATCCGAGGCGCCGCCGCGGGCCCCTCCGCGAGCAGCATCAAGATGAACGCCGCCGTGAGGCAGCAGGCCCGCATGGGACTCTACGCCGCGAACTCCACCGGCACGCGCTTCGGGATGATCCCCTTTTCGAACGCTTCGCTCATCAGGCGCTCGACCGCCTGGCGACCGCGCTCGCCGTAGCCCAGCGTCAGGTCGTTCACGTACATCCCGACGAACGTGTCGGTGCGGGCCTTGTCGAGGCCGCGGCCGAACTGCTGCGCGTACTCGACCGCCTCGACGCGATGCGACAGCGCGTAAGCGATGCTGTCGTGCAGCAGCTTCGACACCTTGCGGATCATGTCGGGCCCGAGGTCGCGGCGGATGATGTTGCCGCCGAGCGGCAGCGGCAGGCCGCCGGTGCGCTCCGACCACCATTCGCCGAGATCGACGATCTTGCGCAGGCCGTTCTCCGCGTAGGTGAGCTGCCCCTCGTGGATCAGCAGGCCGGCGTCAGCGTTCCCCTGAGCGACGAAGTCCTCGATCTGGTCGAACGGCACGACGACGTACTCGAAGTCCGGCTCGTAGAGCCTGAGCGCGAGATACGCGGTCGTCAGCGTGCCGGGGATTGCGATCTTGCTGCCCTTCACGACCGTCGCTCCGGCGGGCCGCGCGACGACGATCGGCCCGTAGTTGTCGCCCATGCTCGCGCCGTGCGGCAGCAGCGCGTACTTGTCGGCGAGGTGCGCGAAGGCGTGGAAGGAGACGGCGGTGACCTCGTACTTGCCGTCGAACGCGGCGCGGTTCAGCGTTTCGATGTCCGACAGGACCTGGTCGATCTCGATCCCGCCGGTGTCCACGGCCCCCGATGCCAGGCCGTAGAACATGAAGGCATCGTCGGAGTCGGGGCTATGTGCGACGGTTATTCTCTGGGGCATCCAGCGAGTTTAGCAGACGCTCGACGTCGCCGGGACCATCGACCCGGAACTCCGCGGAGGTCACTCGCTCGCTGGCGCCGATGGTCATGCCGTGCAGCCCGACCGCCTGGAATGCGTCCTCGTCGGTCACGTCGTCGCCGATGTAGATGGTGAAGGTGGGGCCGTGCAGGCGCTCGACGCGGACGCGGATCCACTCGAGCGCGCTCCCCTTGTGCCAGTCGGTCGCGGGCAGCAGCTCGAGCACGCACGCACCCGGCATCAGGCGCAGCCGCCCGGCGTCGACGTGGGCGCGGGCCGCGTCGAGAAAGACCGACTGCGCGACGACGCGCACCGATGGATCGGCCTCGCGGTAGTGCAGCACGATGGACAGGTCCTTGTCTTCGACGAAGACGCCGGGCAGATCCGCGAACTGCGGCTTCACCGCCGCGGCGACGTCGTGCATCGTCGCCGCGGCGGCGCTGGCGTCGGGATGGAGAAAGGCCTCGCCGGGCGTGTGAATCTCGAGGCCGTGGAAGCCGGCGATGTAGAGCTCGCCCGGCACGGTGACGCGGTCGCGCACGTCCTGCAGGCGGCGGCCGCTGATGACGCCGAGGCTGCCGTCGGGGCGCGACGCCAGCGATCCCAGCACGCGCGCCATGCTGTCGGTGAGCGCGACGGCGCGCGGGTCGGCGAAGAACGGGCAGAGTGTGCCGTCGAAGTCGCACAGCAGCAGCATGTGCCGCGCGCCGCGGCGCGACGCGATCTCCTCCGCGAGCTGTGCGACCGGCGTCACCGGCTTGAGGGCAAGTTCCATCACGAGGCCACCGCGATGCGGCGATGCTCCAGGCTGTCGAGAATACCCGATGCCCAGACGAAGATGTCGTGGCCGGCCACGACGTGGCGCATGCGCCGCATCCTGGCCCGCTGCTCGTCGAGCGGCATCTCGATGGCGCGCTCGATCGCGCGCACGAAGCCGTCCGAGTCGTAGGGGTTGATGATCAGCGCGTCGCGCAGCTCCTGCGCCGCGCCGGTCAGCTCGCTCAGGACGAGCACGCCGCGCTCGTCCTCGCGCGCCGCGACGAACTCCTTCGCCACCAGGTTCATGCCGTCGTGCAGCGAGCTGACGATGCAGAAGTCGGCGAGCTTGTAGAGGGCGACGAGCCGCCGCAGCTTCAGGGCGCTCTTGCGATAGCGAATCGGGCCGTCGGCCGGACTGCGCCCGTGCCGCGCGTTGATCGCCGCGACCTTTTCGTCGATCTCCTTCTCGATCGCCGCATAGCTTTCGAGCCTCGATCGCGACGGCACGCCGACCTGCACGAAGACCATCTGGTCCTTCAGCTCGGGCCGGTCGGTCAGCAGCCGGTCGATCGCGTCGAGCCGCTCGGGGATGCCTTTCGTGTAATCGAGGCGGTCGACGCCGACGCCGACAATCGGGGCCGTGATGCGCAGCTCACGGCGAAGCCGATCCTTTTCCACGAGCAGCCGCGGGTCCCGCGAGGTCGTGCTGATCCGGTCGAAGTCCACGCCGATCGGGGCGGCGACGACGTTCACCGTACGGCCGCCGACGCGGACGACGCCGCGCGCGGGCTCCAGGCTCAGTTCCTCCCGTACTGCGGCGAGGAAGTTGCGCCGATCGCGCTCCAGCTGGAAGGCGATCAGATCGTTGGCGAGCAATCCCTCGAGCAGCTCCCGCCGCCACGGGCACATGCGCAACTGATCGGGATGCGGCCACGGGATGTGCCAGAAGATCGCGGTGCGCGCGACCGGCCTGAGCTTGCGCAGCTCGCCGGCGACGAGCGCGAGATGGTAATCCTGGATGAAGACCGGCGTGGCGGGATCCTCGAGGTCACACGCGATCGCCTCGGCGAATCGCCTATTCACCACCTGGTAGGCGGCCCAGTCCTCGGCGCGAAACACCGGCTTCACGTGCACCATGTGACAGAGCGGCCACAGCCCCTCGTTCGAGAAGCCGCCGTAGTACTGCCGCTCTTCGTCTTCGCTCAGCCAGATCCTGTGCAGGTCGTAGGCGGGCGCGTCCGGCGGTACGCGCACGCGATCGCGCGGGTCGCAGACCTGCCGATCGGCGGTGCCGGCGCCGTGCGCGATCCACGTGCCGCCGCGCTCGCGCATCAGCGCGTCGAGCGCCACCGCCACGCCTCCGGTCGCAGGAACGGCAGAGATCGATCCGTCCTCAGCCGTTTGGTGAAGATACGGCTCCCTGTTGGAAACGACTATGAGCACGAAGTGAAGGGAGCAAGGCGGTTGCCAGCATCGTGGGTAACGGACGCGTGTGAAGGGGCGTCCCAATGCACCGCGATCGCGTACGAAATCGATTTCATCGCGCGCGGTGCGCGTCGCTCCCGTGGCACGCGATGTGATGGTCCGATCGGCATGACGCAGACGAAATTAACGACATCAGCGACCGGCCCCACGAATCCGACGCCGCAGCCGACGCCTCAGCCGAACCCCTCGCCGGCACCGAACCCCGCGCCGCACCCGAATCCGAGCTCGAACCCGACCGCGGGCCACAGATAAACACAGAAAAACACAGATCTAATTCCTGTTGATCCGTGTTCATCCGTGTTTATCCGTGGCGTTCATCCGTGGCCGACGTTCGACACGGCGCCTTTCCGCAGCGCGCTGACGACGGTCGCCACGCGATCGATGGCAAAGTCGATCTCGTCGCCCGTCGTCGTGCGGCCGAGGCCGAAGCGGATCGACGCGCTTGCGTGATCCGAGGTCGCGCCGATCGCCGCCATGACGTGCGAGACGGCCTGGCTGCCTGACGCGCACGCCGAGCCCGTGGAGACCGCGAGATCGCCGAGCGCCATCAACAGCGCCTCCCCTTCGATGCCGTCGAAGCTGACGTGCAGGTTGTGCGGCAGGCGGTGCTCGAGCGAGCCGTTCACGCGCACGTCCGACAGCCGCGCGCGCAGCCCGTCGAGGAGCCGATCGCGGAGCGACGCAAGGCGTGCGCTCTCCTCCGCCATCTCGAGCCGGCAGATCTCCGCCGCGCGGCCGAGGCCGACGATGCCGGGAACGTTGAGCGTGCCGGAGCGCAGGCCGTTCTCCTGTCCTCCGCCGGCGACCTGCGGCGTCAGCGCGAGCTTCGGCTTCATCCGGCGCACGAACAGCGCGCCGCAGCCCTTCGGCCCGTAGAACTTGTGCCCCGTCAGCGACAGCAGGTCGATGCTCATGGCGCGCACGTCGATCGGCACCTTGCCGATCGCCTGCGCGGCGTCGGTGTGGAACAGCGCGCCGTGCGCGCGGACGATGGCGCCGATTGCGGCGATCGGCTGGAGCGTGCCGATCTCGTTGTTCGCCGCCATGACGCTGACGAGCCGCGTGCGCGGCGTCAGCGCGGCGCGCAGCGCCTCGAGATCGATCAGGCCGTCGCGGCCGACGCCGAGGACCGTGACCGCGCAGCCCTGCTGCTCGAAGCCGCGGCAGACGTCGAGCACCGACTTGTGCTCGGTGGCCACGGTGATGACGTGATTGCCGGGCACTGCGTCGATCGCGCCGCGCAGGGCCAGGTTGCTCGACTCGGTCGCGCCGCTGGTGAAGACGACCTCGGACGGCGAGGCGTTGATCAGCGCCGCGACCTGGGCGCGCGCCCGGTCCACGGCGTCGCGCGCTTCCCAGCCCCACGCGTGCTGCTTGCTGTGCGGGTTGCCGAACTGCTCCGTGAAGAACGGCAGCATGTCGGCGAGCACGCGCGGATCGACCGGCGTCGTCGCGTGGTAGTCGAGATAGAGAGGCTTCACACGGCTCCGAACGTGGCGCGCGATCGAACTCAGCGCATCCCGCGCGTCAGCGATACCGGGATGACCGCGCTGTCCGGCGGCGGCGCTTCGCTCGAAATCTCCTCGAGCGAGCAGGTCGCCAGCGCCGCGAGGATGCGGTCCTTGATGCGCCAGAGGGGGTCACGGACGTTGCACTTCTCGAACTGCTCGCACTGCTCGTCGGTGGACGAGCAGGCGGTGACGGTCAGCGGGCCGTCGATCGCCTGGATGATGTCGGCGACGGAGATCAGCCGCTTCGAGCGCGCCAGCGTGTAGCCGCCGCGTGTGCCCTGGTGCGACGTGAGCAGGCCGCTGCGCGCCAGCCGCTGCAGCACCTTCGCCATCAGCTCGACGGGAATGTCGTACTGCTCCGCGATCTCGCGGGCGCTGGTCGACGCGACGTCGGTCTTGACGGCGAGGTGCTTCATCGCCATCAGCGCGTAGTCGGCCTTTTTCGAGAGCCTCAACATAAAAACTTGCTCACCACATGCCGAGCTGCAATTTCGCGACGTCGGACATGCGGTCTTTCGTCCACGCCGGCTCCCAGACCACGTCCACCCTCGCGTCGGTCACGCCGGCGACGCTCTTCGCCGCGTCCGCGACCTGGCCCGGCAGGATCTGCGCCGCCGGGCACGCGGGGGCGGTGAGCGTCATCTTGATCGCCGCGACGCCGCCTGCGGTGACGAACAGGTCGTAGATCAGCCCCAGCTCGTAGATGTCGACCGGGATCTCCGGGTCGTAGACCTTCTTCAGCGCCGCCTGGATCGCCGGGCCCAGCGCTTCGGTCTTGACCGGGTCGGCGACGAGGCCTTCGGTCTCGTGGCTTCCGCCTTCAGGCGGAAGGTCCTGTCGCGGCTGTTCCTGCGGAATCATCGGCAATCGGTTCATGTCTGTTCGGTACTGGTGATCGCCTCGTTCGCCAGCGCGGCCTTGAACGTGTGCCACGCCAGGCTGGCGCACTTCACGCGGATCGGGAACTCGCGCACGCCGGCCAGCGACGACAGCTTGCCCATGTCCTCGACCGGCTGGTCCGGCGGCGTCGTCACCATCCGGTGAAACCGCTGGAACAGCGCGTCGGCCTCCGCCAGCGTCTTGCCCTTCAGCGTCTCGGTCATCATCGACGCCGACGCTTTCGAAATCGCGCAGCCCGCCCCTTCGAACGCCGCCTCGGTAATCACGCCCTCGTTCACGCTGAGATACAGCGTCAGCCGGTCGCCGCAGAGCGGGTTGTAGCCCTCGGCCCTGTGGCTCGCGTTGGCGAGCGCATGAAAGTTCCGCGGCCGCCGGTTGTGGTCGAGGATGACCTCCTGGTAGAGATCGGTCAGCTCCGACATCAGCCGAAGACCTCGAGCACCTTGCGGATCGCGCGTCCCAGCACGTCGAGCTCCTCGCGCGTGTTGTACATCGCGATCGAGGCGCGCGCCGTCGCCGGCAGCCCGAAGCGATCCATCAACGGCTGCGCGCAGTGATGCCCGGTGCGGATGGCCACGCCTTCGCGATCGACGATCGTGCCCACGTCGTGGGGATGGACGCCGTCGATGACGAACGACAGGATGCCCGCCTTCTCGCGCGCGGTGCCGACGAGGCGGACGCGGTCGATGCCTTCCAGCACGCGCGTCCCGTAAGCCAGCAGGTCGCGCTCGTAGGCGGTAATCGCCTCGAGGCCGACGCCGTCGATGTAGTCCAGCGCCGCGTGCAGGCCGATCGCCCCCTCGATGTTCGGCGTGCCCGCCTCGAACTTGTAGGGCAGCACGTTCCAGGTGCTGCGCTCGAAGGTCACGGAGCTGATCATGTCGCCGCCGCCGAGGAACGGCGGCATCGCCTCGAAGTGCGACGCCTTGCCGTAGAGGATGCCGATCCCGGTCGGGCCGTACATCTTGTGGCCGGTGGCGACGAGGAAGTCGCAGTCGAGCGCGCGGACGTCCACGCGCATGTGGTACGCCGCCTGCGACGCGTCGAGCAGCACCGGGATGCCGCGCGCGTGCGCCAGGCGGACGATCTCCGCCGCCGGCGTCACGGTGCCGATCGCGTTCGACATGTGAGTGATGGCGACGATCCGCGTGCGCGGGGTCAGCAGCCGCTCGAATGCATCGAGGAGCAGCTCGCCGGCATCGTCAATCGGCGCCACGCGCAGCGTCGCCCCTGTCGCCTCGCACGCGAGCTGCCAGGGGACGATGTTCGAGTGGTGCTCGAGCGCGGAAATCAGCACCTCGTCGCCGGGCTTCAGGCGCGGCCGCGCGAAGCTGTGCGCCACCAGGTTGATTCCCTCGGTGGCGTTGCGCGTGAAGACGATCTCGCGGGTCGACTCGGCGTTGAAGAACGCCCGCACGCGCTCGCGCGACGCTTCGTAGGCCGCCGTCGCGCGCTCGCTCAGCTGGTGCACGCCGCGGTGCACGTTGGCGTTCGTCTCGCTGTAATAGGCGGCGATCGCGTCGAGCACCGCGCGCGGCTTCTGCGAGGTCGCGGCGTTGTCGAGATAGACGAGCGGCTTGCCGTGGACCGTGCGGCCGAGGATCGGAAAGTCGGCGCGAACGCGGAGGACGTCGATGTTGGCGCTCGGCGCCGTTCCGCCGCCTCGCTGCGCCACCGTCCCCGTCGTCATTGCCCCGCCCCGTCAACCTCCGCGAGATCCTTGGCCAGCTGGTCGAACAGCTCGGCCTCGAGCGACTCGCGCAGCGGCTCGATCTGCACCCCTTCGAGCACCTGGCCGGCGAACGCGTGAATCAGCATGTCGCGCGCCTCGGCGTAGGTCA
>Ga0207648_10005721_pt1 | contig 12455 bp, 14 predicted proteins | sample KBSMisM32_FD_184310 | JGI IMG/M metagenome (GOLD analysis project Ga0207648, IMG submission 184310) | Miscanthus rhizosphere microbial communities from Kellogg Biological Station, Michigan, USA - KBS Miscanthus M3-2 (SPAdes) (version 2) | ecosystem: Host-associated > Plants > Roots >...
GGCGCGCTCGAGGATGGCGCGATGCCACAGGTTGGCGGCGCTGAGATTGAAGTAGCCGTGCTCGTCCACCGGGCAGGTCTTGAAGACGACGATGTCCGCAGGCGGCATGAAGCGCCGGTAGTAGTCGGATATCTCGCCGAGATTCACCGGGATGTAGTGGCAGCGACCCTCGTCGTGCTTCTTCCGGTCGTAGCCCGAGAAATGCAGGCTGAAGGTGTGGACGTGATTGGCGTCCGGGTCGGCATCCAGCACGGCGCGCGGCCGCATGGTGAGGCAGTGGCGGATCTTGACGTTGGAGACGTCGCAGACGCGGGCGGCGAGCGCGCGGTCGAAGACGTCGGGCTGACAGAGGCCGGTGCCGTAGTCGAGCCACATGTTGGAAGTGACGAGGGCGGCGGCCTGATCGGCCGGGATGGTCTGGGCCATTCGTGCGCCGACTATAGCTGACGGGGTCAACGGGCCGCCTGAAGTCGGCCCCTACGTACTGAACGGGCCGCCTGAAGGCGGCCCCTACGTACTGAACGGGCCGCCTGAAGGCGGCTCCTACGTACGCGCCCTCTTGACGCCTTCACTTAATTAACTACAATGCAGTTCAAATGCCAACGGCACTGAATCTCGGCGAATTCGAGCAGCTCATTCTGCTCGCCATCCTGCGCTTGGGCGACGGCGCGTATGGCGTGACTATCCGCGCCGAGCTCGCCGAACGCGGCGGGCGGAACGTCGCGCCGGGCGCGCTCTATACGGCGCTGGAACGGCTCGAAGCCAAGCGCGCGATCACCTCCCGGATGGGCGATCCCACGCCGCAGCGCGGCGGCCGCGCGAAGCGCTACGTCACGGTGACGCCGGTGGGGAAGGAAGCGCTGACGCGCGCGGTGCAGGCGTACGAGCGCCTGCTCGACGGACTCGAACTGCTGCGAGGTGCCCATGTCTGAGTCACCGTTCGCCCAGCGACTGCTGGCGCTCTTTACGTCGCCCGAGCGCGCCGAAGCCATCGCCGGCGATTTCGCCGAAGCGCGCGGCGATCGCAGCGTGACGTGGTTCTGGTGGCAGGTCCTCACCACGGCGACGGCGCTCTGCGGCCGTGCGGTCACCACCGCACCGCTCGCGTGCGTGGGTGTGGCCGCCCTGGGCTGCCTGCAGTTCGGCTCGCTGGCGTTTGCCGGCTTTGCCCCGGTTGCGATGTTCCCGGCGCTGCTCGGCACCCCGGCGAGTTGGGTGTGGCTGTCGGTGACGTGGTGGAGCGGCGCCTTCTTCACCGGCTTCACGCTGGTCAGCCTGTCGCCGGCTCGAGGGGCGCTGGGCAGCGTGCTGGTCGCGCTCGCCGGAGCCGCATTGCTGCTGGTGCTTCGCGTCGCGGGGCTCGACGGCCGGGACCTGCACATTCCCAACGTCGTCTTCTGGTCGATTACCACCTTCACCGCGGTGCCGCTCCTCGCCGGCGCCAGCGCCGCGCGCAGCTGGATGGCCAGGGCAATCACGGCGGCACCGGCGCGATGAGGACGCCGCGCGTGCTCGCGTGCCTGCTGCTCGTGATCGCCACGCCGGCGTGGTCGCAGCCGGCGGAGTGGCGCGACCCGTCGCCGCACAAGGCCACGCTCGTCGAGGTCGAAGACGGCGTGCGGCTCGAGGTGCTCGATTGGGGCGGGTCGGGCCGTCCGCTGCTCCTCCTCGCAGGGCTCGGCGACACGGCGCACGTGTTCGACGACATCGCGCCCACGCTCGCCGCGCGCTACCGCGTCGTCGGCGTGACCAGGCGCGGTCATCCGCGCTCGTCGTCGCCGGCGAGCGGCTACACCACGGCGCGGCTCGCCGAGGACCTCGTGCGCGTCATGGACGCCGTGGGGCTGCAACGCCCGGTCGTGGTCGGCCATTCGTTTGCGGGCGAAGAGATGCACGTGCTGGGCGCTCGCTTTGCCAGCCGGATCGCAGGGTTGGTCTACGTGGACGCGGCGTTCGATCGTGGCGACCGATTCCCAGAGTACGAGGCGGCCAGCAGGGCCATGCCACCCGCCCCTCGTCCTCAACCGGCGGACCTCGCGTCGTTCACGACGCTGCGGGCGTTTCTCGAGAGGACCTTTGGATCGCCGGGGCCGGAGGCCCGCCTGCGCGCGCGCTATGTCGCCAACGCCGACGGAAGCCTCCGCGGACCGTGGTCACCCGAGCCTGCCGTCATGCAGGCGTATTCCGCCGAGATGCGAACGATGACCGCAGCGTACAAGCCTGAACGCATTCGGGTGCCTGCGCTGGCCATCTACGCAGCGCCGGCATCGGTCGCCGGGATGATGCCGCCGTGGTTCAAGGCCGACGATCCGGACGTTCGCGCACGCGTCGAGACGTTGTATCCGTTGGAGCGCGAGAACGTCGCGCGCCACGCGCGATGGTTCAAGGCGTTTGCCGAAGGCGGACGTGTGACTGAGCTTTCGGGCGGCCACGACCTGGTCGTCAGCAATCCACGCGAAGTCGTCCAGCAGATCGACGCGTTCGTGGCGGCGCTTCCGAAGTAGGCGGGTCTAAAGACCCGCAGCCACGAACGGGCCGCCTGAAGGCGGCCCCTACAACCACGAACGGGCCGCCTGAAGGCGGCCCCTACGCACGAGGTTGAGTCGGCGCTAGCCCTGTTCTTGCAGGGCTACCCCGCATGGAACGATCGGGCGACGCCGCCGCCCTGCTCGAAACGCGCAACCTGCTGCGCCTGCTGGTCGCCGCGGTCGTAGTCACCGCACTTCGCGTCGCCCAGGACGTGTTCATCCCGGTCATCCTGGCGGTGATCCTCTCGTTCATCCTCTCGCCGCTGGTAAATCTGCTCGGCCGTGCCGGTCTGAAGCGTGCGCCCGCAGTGGTCGTCACGGTCCTCCTGGCCTTGGGTGTCCTGGGGCTCGTCGGCACCTTGATTGGCCGCCAGGCGGCAGGGCTGGCGGTCGATGCCCCGCGCTACGCTCGCACGATCGAGCAGAAGATCGAGGGCGTTCAGACACTGTTTGCCGAGCGCGTGTCCGCCGTCAGCACGGCCTTGGGCATCGGCCGGCCGCCGACCTCCGGTCCGGCCGCGTCCACACCAAGCACGAGCGCCGGCACGTCGCAGCGCCCGATGCCGGTCGAGGTGGTGCAGCCCGAAGACTCCACGCTCGTCGTGGTGCGATCGATCCTCGCCCCGGTGGTCGGCCCGCTAGAGACCACGGTGATCGTCTTCATCGTCACCATCTTCACGCTGCTCCAGCGCGAAGATCTGCGCGACCGCTTCATCCGCCTGGCCGGATCGGGCGATCTGCATCGCACCACGCTCGCCATCGACGACGCGGGCCAGCGTCTCAGCCGCTATTTCGTCAGCCAGTTTCTGGTCAACGCCACCTTCGGGCTGGTGATCACGCTGGGGCTGTGGGCGATCGGCGTGCCGTCGCCCGCGGTGTGGGGTGGGCTCGCCGGCCTGCTGCGCTTCGTCCCCTACATCGGCGCGCTGCTCGCGGCGCTGGCGCCGATTGCGCTTGCGGCCGCCGTCGACCCCGGCTGGTGGATGGTCAGCCTGGTGGGAGGGCTGTTCCTGATCGTCGAGCCGGTGGTGGCCTACGTGGTCGAGCCGCTCGTGTACGGACACTCCACCGGCCTCTCGCCAATCGCGGTGATCGTCGCGGCGGTGTTCTGGACCTGGATGTGGGGCCCGATCGGCCTCATCCTCTCGACGCCGATCACGCTGTGCCTGGTGGTGATGGGCCGCCACGTGAAGTCGCTCGAGTTCCTGAACATCGCGCTCGGCGATCGTCCGCCGCTGACGCCGGCGGAAGGCCTCTATCAGCGTCTGCTGTCCGGGAATCGCGACGAGGCGCTCGAGACGGCCGAAGCGGCGCTTTCCGGGCGGACACTCCTCGACTACTACGACACCGTGGTGCTCGAGGCGCTGCGCCGCGCGGCCGACGACGCCGCGCTGGGCACGCTCAGCCGCGCCCGCGCGATCGCCGTGCGCAAGACGATGTTGGCGATGATCGAGGATCTGGGCGAGTACGAGGATGCCGGACCGGCGGACCGGGCCGTGACGCCACCGGCGCCGTCTGCGGGGGGAACGGTGGCGTGTGTCGCCGGCCGCGGTCCCCTGGATGAAGCGGTGTCGGCGATGCTCGCGCAGCTGCTCGAGCGACGTGGAGTGGCCGTGCGGCGCGTACCGTACACCGCGGTGGGTCGTGAGCGCATCGCACAGTTCACTCCCGGCGATGTGTCGGTGGTGGCGGTGTCGTCGCTCGCGCTCGACGGCGTGCCGGCGCACCTGCGCTACCTGGTGCGACGCCTGCGTGCGCGCCTGCCCGATACGCCGATCGTCGCCGGCATCTGGCGCGAGGGCGACGCAAGCCTGGCCGAGGGGGCGCTTCAGAAGTCGGTGGGAGCCGACATGCTGGTGACGTCGCTGCGCGCGGCTATCGACGCGGCGATGCCGGCCGCGATCCCCGATCGATCCGACGCCGCGGTCCCGACGTCGGTGAGCTAGCGATTCGGTCCGGCGCGCCACCCACGGACTTGCCCCCTGGCCCACCACAGCAGGGGCATCATCAGCTTCAGCGCCAGCACGACGGCGACGGCGGCGCTGACGTTCAGTACGACGTGGCTCATCACCATGCGCGCTCCTGCCGGATTCGCATCGGTTCCACCAGCTTGGTCCCATGGCGGCCGTAGCGCTCGATGTCGGAGGGCGCCGCCGCATCGGTGCCGCCTTCCCCAATCGCGCGAACGGTCAGCAGATCGCTTTCCACCGTGACCAGCAGGAAGTGGCACGCCGAACTCCACGAGGCCGTGTGCGCGGCATCGAAGCTGGTGGGCGGGTCCGGGCGGGTGCGGCCGCCGCCGCCGGTCACGAAGTAGTCGATCCCCTCGTAGACCGAGTGCTGAAAGTTGTGCTCGTGCCCGCTGAACATCGCCCTCACCCCCGAGCGCTGGAATAGCGGCAGCAGCTTCTCCATCGACTTGGTGTTGCCATGCCGCGGGCCGGCGCTGAACGGCGGATGGTGGGCGAAGGGGAGTCGCCAGCGGACACCGTCGGGCCGCGCCGTGAAACAGGCTTCGAGAAACTCCCAGTGCTTCTGGAGCGCGAACAGGCGGTCTCTCGTGAAGAACGCTTCCTTCGAGGTGTCGATGCAGACGAACTCGATGTCCGAGCCGTAGCGGAACTTGTAGAAGAGTCCGGGACGGAACGACGCGCGCCCTGCCGCTTCTTCGCCGGCCAGCCGCTCGCACAGATAGAAGTTGTCTTCCACCTGCGTGCGGTCGTCGCACGCCTCGCTCTCGTCGGCGTCGTGATTGCCGATCGACGGATACACGGGGATGCGGTTGAGGATGTAGCGATAGGGCTGGAAGTAGGTGAAGAACCAGTCGTCGTCCTCGTCGCCGCTGGCGCTCATCGGGATGCCGAGCAGCTTCTTGGTGGCGTAGATGTTGTCGCCGGTCGTCAGGACGAGACGCACGCCGTCGCGATCCACCGCGTGGCGCAGTGCGTCGGCCACCTGCCGCTGCCGTCGCGATGGCGACGACGTCTTCACCCCGACGCCGAAGTCGCCGATGACGGCAAAGGTGAGTGGCGCCGGCCGCTGCGGATCGGGATGGGTGCGGAAGCGGTTGTCGTAGCGGGCGCCCGTCTGCACCAGCGCCTGCTCGGTGGTGGACCAGTCCCAGCGTTCGCCTTCGGCCCACTCCGCGTCTTTGACGAACACGCGGTAGGTGTATTCGGTGTCGGGACTCAGACCGGTGACCCAGCAATGATTGGTCGCTTCGGTCTTGGCCGTGGCTACGACGGCACCGCTGGCGTCCTGCACCTCGACGCGCGCCGGCCCATACGGCGCCGAGCACGCGCCGATGGAATCCTTGCGCGGCGGGTGGACGTACCGGAGGTCGTGGTCGTCCACGAGCTTGGCCGCGCCATGGCTGGTGACGCGGAAATAGAACGCGCCCCAGGCGATGAGCGCCGACTTGTGGGTGACGGCCGGCAGATAGATATACGGCTCGGCGTGAAACTCCGGCATCAGGCGTCCCTTCCGGCGAGCGCCGCCGAGCGGTTTGTGCTGACGCTCGCGGCCGGCACGAAGAGCATGGCAAACGCCGGCAGCGCGCTCGACGCCAACCGGTTGCCGGTGGAGGTGAGCGCGCCCCAGACCAGCGCGTAGCTGGCGGCGGCGATCAGCACGAGTCCTGCTCGTGCCACGACTCGCGGCGGCAGCTGCACCATGCCCGATCCGGTGAGGAGCAGCACGGCCACCGCCATCCCCGCGAGGCGGCCAGTGTCGCCGACGTCGGGCCGGCCGGCCAGCAGCGCCACGCCGAGCAGCGCCGCGGCGACGAGCGCATTGAGGAGCGCCGCGCGCTCCACCTCGCGCGGTGCCGTCGATTGCGCGAGCACCGGCAGGCGCAACACCGTCATGCCGAGGCCCACGATGACCGCTCCAAGGGCGAGCCCTCCGAGCACGTCGCCGATGAAGTGGCGCCCGAGGTAGAGGCGCGACAGCGCCATCAGCGCCAGCCACACCAGCCCCGTGACGCGAACCGAGCGGCGACCGGCCACGCCGGCAACCCCGGCGAGTCCGGCCACGAAGGTGACGGCGGTGCTGACGTGTCCGGATGGAAAGCCGAAGCCGGATTCGCTGTCGGCCGCGCCGACGGGCTCACCGGCTCGCGCCGTCGATTCAGGCGCCGGCCATCCCAGGATGCGGACGGCGGGATCGACCACGAACGGTCGCGGCATCCCCGCGGCGGTCTTCGCCAGGTCGATGGCGAGGCTGTTGAGGCCGAGCAGCAGGAGCAGGGCCATCCCGGCGCGCAGGTGGAACGCGAATGCGACGAGAACGGCGAGAGCAATGGCGGTGCGGGTGTAGCCGAACCACGAGATCACTTCCATCGTGCGAGTGAGGCCCGGCGACGCCCAGGATTGCAGCCACAGGATAGGAGCGGTGAGAAACATCAGGAGCACCGGGTGGAGGCGACGGCGTCGCGCTTCTGCTTGAACACCCGCACCCACTCCGCCGTCGGCGCGCCACCGGCGAGGTGCCGCTCGGCCATGCGACTGACTTCGAAGAGATCCGCGATCTGACGGTCAGAGAGCCGCATCAGCAGGCCCGCGAGCAGCTGGCGGCCCGCCTCTCCAATGTGCGGGTTGTAGAGCGTGCCGCTGAAGGATCGGCGCAGGTTGGCGGTGCAGTGCGTGGGGTCCTTCCAGATCGGTTCCGCCGACCAGGCCTTGAAGTTGGCGCTGCCGGTGTCGTTGGTGTTCAGGAAATTGGCGGCGCCGAACGTCAGCCCGACGTCGTTCAGCATCAGCAGCGGATGGGCACACTGGCCGGCCGGATGCGCCGGCGGTTCACCCAGGCAGAGCAGCCGCTGCTGTTCGGCCTTGTTGTCGGTGTGCTGGATGAAAGCGGCAATCAGCGTCAGCGCGTCGCGCTCGGCCGGCGACGCACCGCCGAGCCGCGGATCCACGCGGTCGAGCTCGGGCCAGGCCCAGCCGTCGTGGTCCGCGAAGACCGCCCCTTCCAACGGCCGTTCGATGGTCGCGGCGTCGAAGACGTCGTCGCCCGACGGCGTATGCAGGCCGCCGAACCGCGCGGGGCAGCCGTGGCACACCACGCGAACCGGATAGACGTGATCGGCACCGAATCCAAGCGCCCAGAGCAGGCGAGTGGCGGCCACTTCGGCGAACACTTCGCCGTTGGTGCGGCCCACCTTGACCTTGACGCTGTCGCCGCCCGGAAGCGCGCAGGCAAACTTCAGCGAGTGGCCGCGGAGCGTTTTGTTCTCGTATTGGCAGGTGACGGTTGCAAGAAAGGGAAAGCCGCGGCTGTCATCCGGGCCCCGCTTGAGGTCCATCCGTTCGACCGGCACGGACGTCCACACCCGCGCGCGCTGCAGGGCGTTCGCTCGTGTTTCTGCAGCGCTGACGCTGCTGAATAGAGCCAGCAGCAGAGTTGCCACGGAGGCGGCTCGGCCGGGAGACACCTCCGGTTGAGTGCAATAAATCCTCCATGCTGGGGCGGCAGGCGCTACTGAGGGTTCAGACCGATGTTCACGGCCTGCTGGCGCCCCTCATCGATGACGACCGAGCGCTCGCTGGCGATGAACCCGTCCATGGTGACGCGGATGTGCTGCTCGCCGGGCTCGATATGCTGGATGGTGATCGGCGACTCGCCCCAGCCGATGCCGTTCACGGTGACACGCGCACCTTCGGGCTCTGTCCGGATGACGAGTTCGGTTGGATAGCCTGGCGCGGCTGACGCGGGCGATTCGGCCGCAGCGACTGATGCGGCCGGAGCGATCGCCGCGGTCGGCGCCGCGTGCGAGGCAGCCGCGCTCCCACTCGTCGGCGCAGGCGGGACCGCGGGCGGCGCTGTCTGGACCTCGCTCGGGAGCGGCGCAGCCGGCGGAGCCGTGACGAGCTCGGGCGTTTGCACGTGCGTTGCGACCGGGCCTCCGCTCGCGGCCGTGCGCTGGAAGGGACCCCAACCGGTCAGCCAGGCGACGAGCATGCCCATCCCGACGATCACGAGCAGGTGATCGAGGCGGACAGTCCGCGGCTCGGATGGCTCTGGCGGCTCGGGCGGCACCGGCGCGCGACGCGGCGCAGCGATGTGCGGCAGCTCGGCCTCGAGGCGATCGACGGCGAGCTGCTCATCCACGCCCACGACTCGCGCGACGGCACGCACCTCGGCGCGCTGGTAGAACGCCGGCAGCGGCGACGCGTCGCCGCGCTCGAGCGCTTCGACATGTCGTGCCGGAATCTTGGTGAGTCTGGCGATGGCCTCTACAGAGAGTCCTCGCGATTCCCGCGCGTGTCTGAGCCATCCCCCGAATTGTGCTGTGGACATGCGCCCCAGTACTCGCAAGGAGTGATCCACGGAGACTCGGACGGATCCCGGCGCTTCCTTGCGAATTCCTTACGAATTCCTTGCGACCGAAACGGCCCTTCGGAAGGTACTCTCCAGACCATGAGCAAACTGCTTTTGTTGGTCGTCGTCGGCGGCGTGGCGGTGGGCGCGTACAACTACAGCAACGGCCGCGATGTCTTCTCTCTCCCTGGTACATCAGCCAGGGCACTCAAGAACACCGTGCGCGACACGGTGAGCAGCACCGTCCGCGAGGCGCGCGCTGAGGTGAAAGAGCACGCGTCGGAGGGCGTCCACACCGCGGTGAACCGCGCCGAAGAGGCCGTGGGCTCGGCGGCGTTGACGTCGAAGATCAAGGCGAAGATGGCGCTCGACGATCTGGTGAAGGCGTCCGACATCAACGTGGACACCGACGGCAGCACGGTGACCCTGACGGGCACCGTGACGTCAAAGGACGAGCAGCGACGGGCGGTGCGGATCGCGACGGAAACGGCCGGGGTCACGAAGGTCGTGAATCACCTGAAGACTCGGTGACCGTCGTCGAGCTCGACCTGGTGCCGGGCGCCTACGCCGTCTGCCGGTGGGCGCCCGGAGAGGCGCTGCCCGACTGGGTGCACCAGGGTGCCTTCGTCTCGGTCACGCGGACCCCGACAGAGCTCTCCGTCGTGAGCGCGTTCGACGCCGTGCCCGCCGGGACGGTTCACGAGGGGCCGTGGCGCATGCTCGTCGTGCGCGGACCGCTCGACTTCGCGCTCACCGGCGTGATGGCGTCGCTGGCGTCGCCGCTGGCGGCCGCTGCCATCAGCATCTTCACGATCGCCACCTACGACACGGACTACCTACTCGTGCGCGCGGGCGACCTCGAGCGCGCGATAGCGGCGCTCACATCCGCTGGGCACCGGATATCGAGGCAGGCCTAAAGGCCTGCAGCTACATACGCTAGGCCGGTCTAAAGACCGGCAGCTACGTACACTTCGTCATGGCCAGCCTGGGGCACATCGTGGTGGGGATGGCAGCCGCCCGCGTTCATGCGCGGGAGACTGATCGGCCGCGATGGCCGGTGCTGGCCCCGATGCTCGTCTGGGCGGCGCTCTCGTTTCTGCCCGACGCGGACGTCATCGGCTTCGGCCTCGGCATCCGCTATGAGGATGCCTGGGGACATCGAGGCGCGACGCACTCGCTGACGTTCGCGCTGGCGATCGGCCTCGCGGTGGGCGCCCTGGCGCCGAGGTTCGGCTACAAGGCGCTTCGCACCGGCGTCATGGCCACGCTGGTCGTCGCCAGTCACGCGCTGCTCGACACGATGACCGACGGGGGCTTGGGCTGCGCGCTGTTCTGGCCCTTCGATCTCACGCGCTACTTCGCACCGTGGACGCCGCTGCCCGTCTCGCCGATCGGCCTGGGCTATCTGTCTCCTTACGGCTTCTACGTCGCAGTCGCCGAGATGACGCTGTTTGCACCGCTGTTGCTCTATGCGCTGAGGAGACGGGGCGATGGACAACTCATTCGAGTGCGCCCGGCTGCCGTGGGCGCGGGCATCAGCGCCTGGCTGATCGCGCTCTGGCTGCTCATGGGTAGCGGCGAGTTGCGAGAGCGGGTGATTCAAGTCGTGGTGCGTGACGACACGCAGTTTGCGTCAGGCTACTCCGAGGCGGCGCTCAACAACCTCCGCACCGGCGCCAGCCCCACGGACGTCCGCGGGCGTCTCGGCGAACCGTTTCTCACGGTGGGGGACCCGAACGCCCCGTGCTGGGTCTACAGCCGCAGCCCCGGCAACGGCTACTTTCGGGCCCGCGCGGTGTGCTTCGAGGGTGGCCGCGTCGCGGTGATCATCCGCCGCTGGGTCAGGTAGATCTGCCGCTACAATTCGGCGCGATGGCTGCTTCCGTGATCGCGTGGCTCTCGTCGGACCGCGGGCTGCTCGTTGTCGGGACGAGCCTTGTGCTCGGCGGCCTGGGGTACTTGTGGGTCGACTGTCTGCGGCTGTGGCGAGTGCGCCGGAAGACGCGGGACCTCGTCGATCTCGCGGCGACCACCACATTCACCGCGTTGATCGCCGGCATCGCCTGGGCGATGCAGACCTACGATTCGCTGCCGGTGATGGCCGTCGGCCTCGTGGCCGCCGCGCTCAGCGCATACGGTCTCCATCGGCTGCTGGCCCCCGTGGCCCGCCTACTCCGGGAAGATGTCCGCGAGTGAGAGCTCGAGGCCGGGGATGAGCGGGGTGCTTAGCACGTGGTGGTCCGCGAGCGTCAGTTCCGCCGTCCGTTGATAGCGGCCCTCGACGAGTCGATACACCTTGATGACGTCGAGATCCGGATCGACGACCCAGTACTCCTGAACCCCAAAGCGCTCGTAGAGCTGCAGCTTCGTTTTCTCGTCGCGGCGGCGCGTTGCGGGCGATCCGACCTCCACGACCAGGTCAGGTGCGCCTTGGACGTTCTTCTCGGTGAGCACTCGCGCCCGCTCATTGCTGACGAACAGGAGATCTGGTTCGACGACATCAAAGTCCGAAAACACCACGTCGAATGGTGCCCCGTAGATTTCGCCGGTAGGGTGACGTTTCAAGTGCGACCAGATCTGGCCGAACAGCTCCCCAACGATCTTCTGATGCCTGCGATTTGGTGACGGCGTCACGTAGTGCTCCCCGTCGATGAGTTCGTGGCGCTTCCCGTCGTCGGGGAAGTGCACGAAGTCGTCGTAGGTGAGCTTCACGCCGGGGCCGGAAGGGCGCGGAACGTCGGAGCCAGGCACGAAACTCATTCTAGCGCCGGAGACTTGCAGGTGGTGGGCCGAAGGGGAGTCAGAGACTTTCGGCGGGTTGGATCGCGGTCAGTGCGGAATCTGCAACGTGTTGAAATCCTTCGCGTTGCAAAATCTGCCGCGGCCACGGGCCGCCTGAATGCGCCCCTACGACGATCAGCGGAGTCCGAGACGGCTCAGCGCGCCGCGGAGCTCGGCCTCGCTAACGTCGTCCACCGTTGCCGTGGTGCCGATGCTGGTGGCGAGCACGAAGTGCAGCGTGCCGTGCACCACCTTCTTGTCGCGGCGGATGGCGGCCATCGCTTCGTCGATCGAGAGGTCCTGCACCGCGGGCAGCGGTCCGAGCTTGGCGATGAGACTCGCAATCGCCTGTCGATCGTCCTGCGACAGCGCGCCGCGCGCGGCGGACAGATCCGCGGCGCCCAGCATCCCGTGCGCGATCGCCTCGCCGTGGCGGAAGCGGCGGTAGTTGGTGATCGCCTCGAGCGCATGGCCGATGGTGTGGCCGAAGTTGAGGATGCGGCGCAGGCCGCCCTCGCGCTCGTCCTTCGACACCACGTCGGCCTTGATGCGGCACGACTCCACGATGGCCGGCACCAGCACCGACGGCGTGCGCGCGAGCACGGCCTTCGTGTCGCGCACCAGCAGATCGAAGAGCGAGCGGCTGGCGATCACGCCGTACTTGACCACCTCGTAAAGCCCTGATCGGAACTCGCGGCGCGGCAGCGTGGTGAGGCACAGCGGATCGGCCGCCACGAGCACGGGCTGATGAAAGGCGCCGATCAGGTTCTTGCCGAGCGGATGGTTCACGCCCACCTTTCCGCCGATGGAACTGTCCACCTGCGC
>Ga0207648_10005722_pt1 | contig 12455 bp, 11 predicted proteins | sample KBSMisM32_FD_184310 | JGI IMG/M metagenome (GOLD analysis project Ga0207648, IMG submission 184310) | Miscanthus rhizosphere microbial communities from Kellogg Biological Station, Michigan, USA - KBS Miscanthus M3-2 (SPAdes) (version 2) | ecosystem: Host-associated > Plants > Roots >...
GAGGAGCCGCTCGTCGATGACGTGTTCATCGCAGGTCTTAGCTCCGAGGACATCCGCTCCGTCGCTGGACCTGCTCTGACGGGGCTGCCCCTCGCGCTGATCTGGGTGTTACGCGCCGGCTGAAACCAGCAACCGATCCACGACGTAGTGCGCGAACGAGGGACGCACGAAGAGCCTCGTCGAGCCCTCCATCTCTTGCAGGATCACCTGTGCGCGTGCGAACAGCGACTGCGCGCAGACGCCCGGGACCCAACCGCCGCGTGGATCGAGGTCGAGTGCGCAACCCGACGCGAGAAGCTCGAGCCGGTCGACGCCACGCAGCTCGATCACCGCGCGGTTCGCACTGACGTCGACGACGGCGTGGTGGGTTCCGACGAGCGCGGTCTCGAGTTCATCGATCGCCGCTGGCGCCGTTCCGGGCAGGCCGACCACGAGCCACTCGTCCGGCCCGAGCCACAACGCGCCCCGCGTGAGGTCGCCGTCGACGGTGTTCGGCTCCAGCGGCAAGCCGAGGCGCGCGGCCTCGGCCGGATCGCACCGCACGTCGACCTGCGCGAGGAACGCGACCTCGACGGCGTCGATCCGCCCGAGGTCATCGACACGGCGGTCGAGCGGGGAGCGCATCTCAACCATCGCGTCGAGCTCCCTCCGGGTCATAGAAGACCGGGTCGACCACCGTGCACCGCGTCGTCGCGTCTCCGATCACCGCGTGGATCGTTCCGCCTTGACGGGATCGACCGCGCTCCACGAGCGCGAGTGCCATGCTCCGCCCGAGCGCGACGCTCGCGTACGAGGACGTGACCCAGCCCAGCATGTGCGCCGGCGGCTCCGGGATCTCCGCCGTCTCGAGCAGCTGCGTCCCTTCCATGAGGACGAGCGAGGGGTCTTCCGTGAAGAGGCCGACGAGCTGTTCGCGATCGTCGCGCACCGAGTCGCTCCGCACGAGCGATCGCTTCCCGACGAAGTCGCCCTTCCCGGGGTTCACGATCCATGACATGCCGAGGTCATCGGGGGTCTGCTGGCCGTCCGTGTCCTGACCGACGATCACGTAGCCCTTCTCGGCGCGGAGCACATGCATCGCCTCGGTGCCGTACGGCGTGATGTCGAACCGCTCTCCGGCGGCCATCACCGCCTCCCAGAGATCCCCCGCGTGGAACGGCGAGACGTGCAGCTCGTAGCTCAGCTCACCCGTGAAGCTGATCCGACACAGCCTGGCCGGCACACCGGCCACAGAGCCGTCACGGAACGTCATGAACGGGAACGCGTCGTGCGTGAGGTCGACGTCTGTGCCGAGCGCCCGCACAACGTCACGAGCCCGTGGCCCGCCGACCGCCACGACCGACCACTGCTCGGTGACGCTCGTGCAGTACACGCGCAGGTCGGTCCACTCGGTCTGGAGCCACTCCTCGAACCGGTCCATCACCGCGGCCGCACCCCCGGTCGTCGTCGTGACGACGTAGCGATCCTCCGTGAGGCGCATCGCCACGCCGTCGTCGAAGACCATGCCGTCGAGCCCAAGCATCAACCCGTACCGGATCGACCCCACGGCCAGGTTCGACATACGGTTCGTGTACATCCGATCGAGGAAGACCCCGGCATCGGGACCGCACACGTCGATCTTTCCCAACGTGCTCGCGTCGAGCACCCCCACGCCGGTGCGAGCGGCGCGGCACTCTCGGGCGACGGCCGCGTCCATGTCCTCGCCCTCGCGCGCGAAGTACCGAGGGCGTTTCCACTGCCCGACGTTCTCGTAGATCGCGCCGTGCGCGTCGTGCCAGTCGTTGATCGGCGTGACGCGGATCGGATCCAGCAGCGTCGGCCCGCTGTCCTCGCCCGCCAATGCGGAGAACGGGATCGGCGTGTACGGAGGCCGTGCGTTGGAGGGTCCCTGCGCACCGGGTGACCACCCGAGGAGCCGGTTCACGACCTCGGCGGTCAGGACCCCGCTGGTCCGGCCCTGATCCACCGTCGTGCCGATGTAGGTCGCCCGCTTCACGTGCTCGACGCTGGTCAACCCACCGGCGACGGCGCGAGCAACGTCCGCGACGGTCTGATCGCGCTGCGGCTCGACGTACTTCTCCTCGTCGTCCCCTGCGTCGACGACCCAGATCGGGTACGCGGCCGGCACCTCGCCGGCGGCTCGGCCGACGATCGTGAGCCAGTCGGGTCCGGAGCCGTCGTGCACGAACGCTTGCTTGCCCTCGTCGTAGGTGAGTCCGATGCCGAGGCCGCGCGCGAGTTGGATCGCGGGGTTCCAGCCGCCGCTGACGGCAAGGACATCCGCGGGGAGGGTGGTGCGTTGGCCGTCAGCGGCGGACACCGTGACGGCGGTCAGCGCGGGATCGCCGTCGGTCGCGACCACGTGAGCGTTCAGCCAGACGTCGACACCGGCGGACCGGAGTCGCTCCGTCGCCTTGCCGGGCCGCGGCGCGGGATCGACCACGGTGACGTGCGCGCCCGCGGCCGCGAGCTCGGCCGCCGCATCGTGGCCGCCGTGGTTCGCGGAGAACACCACGATGCGTTGCCCGACGAGCACGCCGAACCGCTCGAGGTAGGCGCGTGCCGCCGAGGCGAGCATCACGCCGGGGCGGTCGTTGCCCGCGAACGCGAGCGGCCGCTCGTGTGCGCCGGTTGCGAGCACGACCCGGCGCGCACGGACGTGGTGCACCACGTCGCCGGTCGTGGCGCGCTGGTAGCACAGGACGTAGCCGTCGTCGTAGATCCCGCTCGCGGTCGTATCGGCGAGCGTTATCACGCCGGCCGGGGGCTCGATGACGACCGGCTGCTCGTCGACGAGGAGCACACGGCCGTCGGCCCGGGCGGCAGCCTGTCTCCCCGATCGCCCGCCGCCGATCACGAGCGTCTCGACGTGTCGGTGCAGATGCGTCGCGGGCCGAGGTTCCCTCGGCTCGTCCGGGAGCACCCCGACGCCGGGGCGGCTGATCACCCGCAGACCGTCAACTATATTGACCATCGTCGCAGGACGGATCGGCTCGAACCACGGGTCCGCGATCTCGACGAACGCGTTGGGTTCCTCGACGCCCGCGGAGAACACCCCGCGGGGTCGTCCGGCGATGGGGGAGACGAAGCCGCCGCGTTCCCCGCTCGCGAGCAGCGCGCTCGCGGCGGTGTCGCCCGCGAAGCCGTGGATCCCCCGCCCGTCGAGCGTGAACGTGATCGGGAGCGACCGATCGATCCAGGTGCCCCCGGTCTCCACCCGGCGTCCACTCACGAGGTTGGCTCCTCGCCGATCCGGTACGTCGCGATCATGCGGTACGTCGCGGTGTCACGCACCGCGTTGAACCACCGGCGGCAGCCCGAGGCGTGCATCCACCGTTCCGCCCACGGGCCTTTCGGGTTGTCCCGCATGAACAGGCAGTCCGCCCACTCCTCGTCCGAGAGCGACTCCGGGTCATCGGGGAAGGCGAGGTGCGCCTGCCCGCCGTAGCGGAACTCGATCTCGTCACGGTCGCCGCACCACGGGCAACGGATCAGCAGCATCAGGCGCTCGCCTCATCGAACGTCGCGACCAGCCGCTTCGGGGCGGTCATCCGCCACGCTTCCGTGATCAGGTCCTCGACCTCGCCGCGGTCGGCTTTGGACACGACGACGCCGATCCAACCTTTCGATCCGACGTACGAAGGCACGAAGAAGGCCTCCGGATCCATCGCGATCAACGCCTGCTGCTCGTCATGCGTCGACTTGATCCAGAGGTGGCGTTCCTTCTCGTCGAACATGACGTAGATCTTGTTTCGCACCCGGAACGTTGCCGTCTCCCACGTTTCGCGCTCCTCCGCCTCGGGGAGCGATAGCGCGAACGAACGAACGGTGGCAGCCCGCATCAGTGCGCGACCCCTGCGGCGCCGTGCTCGTCGATCAGCGCACCTGTCGAGAACCGTTCCATGGCATAGGGCTTCGCCAGGGCGCTCTGTTCGCCGTGCGCGACGGTCTCCGCGAAGACCCAGCCGCTGCCCGGCGTTGCCTTGAACCCGCCGGTGCCCCATCCGCAGTTCAGGAACAAGCCGGGGATCGGCGTCGCGTCGATGATCGGCGACGCGTCGGGGCAGACGTCGACGATCCCGCCCCACGTTCGGAGGAGCGCCGCGTGCTTGAACATCGGGAACAGCTCGCACGCAGCCGCCATCTGGTGCTCGATCACGTGGAACGAGCCGCGCTGGCCGTAGCCGTTGTACGCGTCGATCCCCGCGCCCATCACGAGCTCGCCCTTGTCGGCCTGCGAGACGTACACGTGCACCGCGTTGGACATCACGACGCAGTTGAGAACCGGTTGATAGAGCGCGCTCACCAGCGCTTGCAGCGGGTGCGATTGCACCGGCAGCCGCAACCCGACCATCGACGCGAGCACGCTCGTGTGTCCGGCGGCGACCAGCGCCACCTTGTTCGCTCGGATCGTTCCCCGGGTGGTCTCGACACCGGTTACCGATCCATGGTCGCCGCGGAGGAACCCCGTGACCTCGGCGTGCTCGACGATATCGACGCCGAGGTCGCTCGCGCGCGTCGCGAGCCCCCACGCGACCTGGTCGTGCCGCGCAGTGCCCCCACGGCGTTGGAGCGCGCCGCCGAGCACCGGGTACCGAGCCTCCGGCGAGATGTCGATGATCGGACAGAACTCCTTCACCTGTTGGGCGTCGAGCATCTCGGCGTCAACACCTTGCAGGTGGTTCGCCTCGACGCGGCGGGTCGAGCTCCGGATCTCGCCGATGTGATGCAGGATGTTCAGGACGCCCTTCTGGTCGAACTGCAGGTCCCAGCCGAGGTCATCCTCGAGCCCTTCCCAGAGCTTGAGCGAGTGCTCGTAGATCGCTGCCGATGCGTCCCACAGGTAGTTGGAGCGGATCACGGTCGTGTTGCGAGCGACGTTGCCGCCGGCGAGCCAGCCCTTCTCGACGATGCACACGTCGGTGATCCCGTGGTTTCGCGCGAGGTAGTAGGCGGTCGCCAGGCCGTGGCCGCCGCCGCCGACGATGACGACCTCGTAGGCGTCCTTGGGCTCCGCGCTGCGCCAGTAGCGATCGGTCATGGGCGTGGGGGGCAGTGTGTCCGACGGGCACGGTTCCGGCAACGCGAGGGTGCGCGGCGCGCAACCGGCCGTTCGACCTCCTGACCGTTCCCGCACTACGATGCCCCGGCAGACCGAGGAGGGTTGCTGGGTGCGCGACGAGGCCGGGGGTTCGCTGCAATCGGTGAATCGCGCCCTGACCGCCCTGGAGCTCGTCGCCGACGCCGGCGAGATCGGGGTCAGTGAGCTCGGCCGCCAGCTCGGCGTGCACAAGGCGACGGCGTCGCGGCTCGCGGCGGTCCTCGCGGAGCGAGGCCTGCTGGAGCGCGACCCGCTGACCGAGCGGTACCGGATCGGCTTCGGGCTGGTGCGCCTCGCCGGCGCGGCGATGAGCGGGCTAGACCTCGTGCGCCTCGCGCGGCCGATCCTCGAGACGCTCGCCGAGCGCGCGCGCGAGGCGAGCAACCTCGGCGTTCGCAGCGGCGACGACGTCGTCTACGTCGATCAGATCTCGGGCTCGCGTTCCATCGTGACCGTGAGCTGGGTGGGGCGGCGCACGCCGCTGCATTGCACCTCCAACGGCAAGGTGCTGCTCGCGTTCGCCGAAGAGGCCGACCGGGAGCGGATCCTCGCGGAGCCGTTCCCGACGTACACGGAGCACACGGTCACCGATCCAGACGCACTACGCCACGAGCTCGATGCCGTGCGCAAGCGGGGATACGCGCAGGCGCTCGAGGAGCTCGAGGAGGGCTTGAACGCGGTCGCGGCGCCGGTGCGCCAGGCCGATGGCCGGGTCATCGCCGCGCTCGGCGTCTCGGGCCCTGCCTTCCGGATGCACGCCGTCGACGTGCCGCGGCTGGGGTTGCTGACGGCCGAGGCCGCTCAGGCTGTTTCTCGGCAGTTGGGGTATCTCGATCGCGGGCGGGTGGCCGGATGAGGAGGACGCGATGAGCTGGGATCGGTACGAGCGGCCGGTGGACTCGCTGCTCGACGCGATCGGGAACACGCCGTTGCTCCGGTTGGCGCGGGTCGCCCCGGACCTCGAGCTGTTCGCCAAGGTCGAGTGGTTCGGACCGACCGGCTCGGTGAAGGACCGGATCTACGCGCACATGCTCGCCAAGGCCGAGGCCGAGGGCCGCCTGCGATCGGGGATGACGATCATCGAGTGCACGACCGGCAACGCCGGCATCGCGTGCGCGGCCGTCGCGGCGATCAAGGGCTATGCGTGCCTGATCGTGATGCCGCAGGGCATGAGCCTCGAGCGCAAGCGGATGATCGAGACCTACGGCGCCACGCTCGAGCTGACGCCCGGGGCGGGTAGCGACATCGACCTCGCGCTCGCGCGCATGCGCGAGATCGTCGCGACGGACCCCGACCGGTACTTCTTCCCGGGCGAGTTCGAGGATCCGGCGAACCCGGAGGCGCAGGGGGCGAGCGGCCGCGAGATCTGGGAGCAGATGGATGGACACGTCGATGCGGTCGTGGCGGCGCAAGGCACGGGCGGCTGGATCACCGGGGTCACGCGGGTGCTCAAGGCCAACGACGACCGGATGGTGGCCTACGCGGTCGAGCCCGCTGAGTGTCCGTTGATCAGCGAGCAGCGCTGGGGCCGACACGGCGTGCCTGGGATCGGCGACGGCATCATCCCGCGGAACCTCGACCTCGCCGCGATGGACGGTGTGGTCACGGTCAGCACCGCCGACGCCCTCGAGATGGCCCGACGCATGGCCCGCGAGGAAGGGCTGCTGTGCGGACCGTCATCGGGGATGAACGTGATCGCCGCCAAGAAGGTGGCGGCGAAGCATCCGGACCTCCGGAGGATCGTCACGGTGATCGCGGACACCGGACAGCGGTACCTGTCCGGGGAGCTGTTCGGCGAGGGGATCGAGGTGGATGAGCCTGACCGCGACCACACGCCGGACCCCGACATCCTCGAACAGGTTGCCGCCCACCGTGACCGCTTAGAGTTCATCGCATGACGGAACCCTGGGCGCTGACCGCGACCGATGCCCTTTCGCGCATGCATGCGAAGGAGCTGTCGCCTGTCGAGCTGCTCGAGTCGGTGCTGGCGCGCGCCGACCTCGTCGAGCCGACGGTCAACGCGTTCACCGAGCGGCGGACCGAAGACGCCGTTGCCGCAGCGAAGGCGTCGGCCGAGCGGTACGCATCGGGCGAGGACGTCCGACCGCTCGAGGGCCTGCCGGTCGCCCTCAAAGAGGAGGTGCCCGTCGAGGGCTGGCGCATGCGCTACGGCTCGCTCGCGGTGGACGAGATCGCAACGGAGACCGCACCGATCGCGGAGCGGATCTTCGCCGCGGGCGCGGTGGTGCACGCGCGCACGACGACGCCGGAGTTCTCGTGCACGGGCTACACGCACTCGAAGCTCTGGGGCATCACGCGCAACCCGTGGGATCCCGAGGTCGCGGTCGGCGGGTCCAGCGGCGGCTCCGGTGCGTCGCTCGCCGCCGGTACCTCGCTGCTCGCCAGCGGCTCCGACATCGGCGGCTCGATCCGCATCCCCGCCTCGATCAACGGCGTCGTCGGGTTCAAAGCGCCGCACGGCCGCGTGCCGACCGGCGCCCCGTACAACCTCGATCGGTACTGCCACGACGGAGCGATGGCGCGCACGATCGCCGACTGCGCGCTCTTCGAGAACGTCATCGCGGGCCCGCACCCCGCCGACATCACCAGCTTGCGGCCGAAGCTCGAGATCCCCGAGCGGCTCGAGGGCATCGATGGTCTTCGGATCGGACTGTCGATCGACCTCGGCTCGTGGCACGTTGAGGACGAGGTCGCGGCGAACACCCGTGCCGTCGGCGATGCGCTCATCGACGCCGGCGCCAAAGTGGACGAGGTCGAGATCCCATGGAGCCTGGAGCTCGTGATGGATACGGCTCGTCGCCACTTCGCCTCGATCTTCGGCGCGGAGATCTCGCGCGCCGCCGAGGAGTACCCCGACCTCGTGAACGATTACGTGCATGCGTGGGCCGGTGAGGCCCGGCGCCTGATGGCCGAGCCGGGCGCGTTCCTCAAGGGCCTGTATGAGGAGCACGAGATGTGGGCCCCGATCGGTCAGCTGTTCGAGACATACGACGCCCTGCTCTGTCCGACCTGGGCGGTCACGGGCATCCCCGCCGGCGACAGCGTGCTCGGCACCTTGTTCGAGGGCGGCGGCGACAACGATCGACAGTTCACGTGCTTCATGACGACCCCGTTCAACGTGCTCGCTCCCTGTCCTGTCCTCGCCGTGCCGAGCGGTGTCGCAGCGTCCAACGGTGTGCCGACCGGCGTCCAGATAGTCGCCAGGACCTACGACGACGTGACGGCGTTCCGGGTCGGGGCCGCCGTCGAGCAGGCGCGGCCGTGGTCCGGCCTCGCGCCGTTCGCCGTATGAGCATCGACGCCGCGTTGCAAGCGTTGGTCGACGCCGACCTCTCCGCGTGGCCGGACATGCCGGGTCGGCTGTTGCACGTCCTCGCACCGAGCCATGGGGTCGATGTCGAGGTGGCGGCGGGGGTCGCGGATCTCACGACGAGTGAGGCGCTGCGGCCGGGCTCGCGGTTCCGGATCGCCAGCGTCACGAAGCCGTTCGTCGGAGCGGCGGCGCTTCGGCTGGTCGAGGACGGCGAGCTGTCCCTCGATGGCACCTTCGCGCAGCTGCTGTCGGGCGAGTACGACGACCTGTTTCGCGGGGGCGGCTACGAGACGGATGCGATCATGTTGCGTCATCTGCTGACGCACACCAGCGGCATCTACGATTTCGCGGCCGACGCGTACACCGACCAGATCCCCGACGGGTTCACCGCGGAGGTGCACAAGGATCCCTCGAGGCGTTGGACGCGCTTCGAGCAGATCGAGTTCGCCGTGAGCCACGGCACGCCCTACGGGGCGCCGGGCACGGTGTTCGGTTACTCCGACACCGGCGCGTGCCTCGTCGGCGAGATCATCGAGCGCGTCACGGGCGCGTCGATGGGAGCGGCCATCCGGGACCTGGTCGGCTACGAGCGACTCGGCCTCACCACGACCTGGCAAGAGACGATCGAGTCTGAACCCGACGATCTGCCACAGCTGTCGCACCAGTACGAGGGCGAGATGGATGTCGCCGACATGGACGCATCGGTGGATCTCTACGGTGGCGGCGGGCTGATGTCGACCTGCCGTGACCTGGCGTTGTTCTTCCGGGCGCTGCTGCGCGACGCGGTCTTCCAACGGCCCGAGACGCTGGCCACGATGACGACCACCCTGCAGGGCGTTCCCCGGGCACCGCTGACATCCGACGATCCGGTGCAGAACGCGGCGATGTTCCTCTTCCGCGCCGACATCGGCGGCGAGACGTGGTGGGGCCACGACGGCTACTGGGGAACATCGGCCTACACCTGTCCGGCGCGGGACGTCACCGTGGTCGCCGGCCACCAGCGCTCCGACATGCCCGAGGCGTTCGACCGGACCGCGATCATCGCCGACGCCTTCGCCGCGCTCAACGGCGCCTGAGCCGCTATCTCGGCCCGCGGCGGCTACGGTAGCGTCCGCCAATGACGACCTACCCACTCTCCGACACCGACCGTGAGATCCAGGCGCGGACGCGCCGTTTCGTCGACGAGGACCTGATCCCGTGGGAGCTGCACGCCGAGGAGCATGGTGGCGAGATCCCCGAGGAGGAGAAGCACGCCCACGAGGAGAAGGCCCGCGAGCTCGGCCTGGCTGCGATGAACCTGCCGAAGGAGCTCGGCGGCGGCGGGTTCACGACGCTGCAGCAGGTGCTCGTCTCCGAGCAGATCGGCCGCGTCACGAATGCGTTGGGCTGGTGCCTGCATACCCCGGCCGCCTGGGCGCCGGAGGTGATGACGCCCGAGCAGATCGAGACCTGGCTGAAGCCGGCCATCCGTGGCGAGCGCAACGAGTGCTACGCGATCACCGAGGCGGGTGCGGGCTCCGACGTCGACGCGATCGAGGCGACGGCGCGCCGCGACGGCGGCGACTACGTGCTCAAGGGCGAGAAGATGCACGTCACGTCCTACAACCGCGCCGACCACATCTTCTTCCAGGCCAAGCTCGTCGGCGGCGATCACGAGGGCGAGCACGCGCTGTTCATCGTCGACAAGAACACGCCGGGCGTGCGCCTGGTGCGCGAGCCGCGCTACACCCACACGTATCCGGACACGCACGCCGTGGTGGCGTTCGACGACGTGCGGGTGCCCGCCACGCAGCTGATCGGCGAGGAGGGCGCCGGCATGAGCTTCACCTACGCGTGGTTCCGTTACGAGCGGCTGATGATCGCAGCGCGGTGTTGCGGCGCGGCTGAGCGGCTGATCGACGAGGCCACCGCGTTCGCGCGCGAGCGTGTGCAATTCGGCAGGCCGATCATCGAGAACCAGGCGATCAGCCACGCGCTGGCGGACTCGCTGACGGAGCTGTGGGCGGCGCGGCTCATGACCTATCGGCTCGCCGAGAACATCGACGCCGGCGTGGACGTGAAGATCCAGCACGCGCAGTGCTCGATGGCGAAGCTCTACGCGAGCGAGATGGCCGGTCGCGTCGCCGACCGGGCGGTGCAGATCTTCGGTGGCCGTGGCTACATGCGCGAGAACGTCGCGGAGCGCTTCTGGCGCGAGGTGCGTGTCGACCGCATCTGGGAGGGCACCAGCGAGATCCAACGGGAGATCGTCGCCGATCAGCTGGTCAAGCGCGGCACCCAAGCGCTGGTCGGCTGATCAGGCCTCGGCGCCGACGCGCAGGATCGACGTGTCCTCGACGGGCCACGTCAGCGTCACTTCGTCACCCGCGTCGATCGCGTCGCTGCCCTCCGTCGACAGCTGATGCACCACGAACGTCCGACCCGCGGCCGTGTCGACGTGGAACTGCGTCAGGGTTCCGAGGTAGACGACCTGGGCGACGGTGCCGGACAGGCGTGAGCCGCCGTCCGCGTCCGCTGCACCCCGAGTGATCTCGATCCGCTCCGGCCGAACCGCCACCAGCGCAAGCGTTCCCGTGGGGAGCTGCTGACCCAGCGTCGGCGCCACCACGCGATCGCGGTCGTTGATCGTGAGGATCGCGCGGTCGCCGTCGACCGACGACACGGCCAGCTCCGCGGCGTTCAGGACACCAACGAAATCGGCGACGAACGGCGTCGCCGGCCGCTCGTACACCTCCCGCGGCGACCCGAGGTGCTCGATCACCCCGTCGTTCATCACCGCGATCCGGTCCGACATCGACAGCGCCTCTTCCTGGTCGTGCGTGACGTAGACGAACGTCGTCTTCAGCTCGTTCTGGATCCGCTTCAGCTCGAGCTGCATCTGCTTGCGGAGCTTCACGTCCAGTGCGCCGAGTGGCTCGTCCAGCAGCAGCGCGGCCGGCTCGTTCACGAGCGCGCGCGCGAGCGCGACCCGCTGTTGCTGCCCTCCGGACAGCTGCCCCGGCCGCCGGCGCTCGTAGCCCTCGAGCCGCACGATCGCCAGCATCGCTTGCACGCTTCGGAGACGATCGTCCTTGCCGACCTTCTTGAGCTTCAGCCCGTACTCGATGTTCTCCTGCACGTCCATGTGCGGGAACAGCGCGTAGTTCTGGAAGCACATGTTCACGTGGCGCTTGTTGGGCGGGACCCCGACCACGTCCTCACCCCGCAGCAGGATGTCGCCGGCGTCGGGCTCCTCGAACCCGGCGACCATCCGCATCGTCGTCGTCTTGCCGCAGCCCGACGGGCCGAGCAGTGTGATGAACTCGCCCTCGCGGATGTCGATCGTCAGATCATCCACCGCGACGACGTCACCGAAACGCTTGGTCACACCGCGGATGCTGATCGCGGGGGTCGTCGGGTCGCTCATCGACTCATCCCTTCCCACCTCGCAGCGACCCGTACTCATCGGCCGCCATCCCGGTCTGCGCCTCGAGCCGCCGCTCGGTGATGAACCGCGCTGCCTCCGACGTCACCACGACGATCACCGAGACGACCAGGATGACGACGGCGACGGCGATCACCGACGGGAGCCGCTCGGGCAGGCGCAGCTGCGAGTAGAGGTACACGGGGAAGGTCGCCTGGTCACCGACGAGGAACGACGCGATCACCAGTTCGTCGAAGGAGATCGTGAACGAGATCAGGAACGCCGAGATCAACGCCGGGACGAGCAAGGGGAAGGTGATCAGCCGGAAGGTCTGCATCGCAGAGGCTCCGAGGTCGCGCGACGCCTCCTCGAGGGCGGCGGGGATCCGCTCGAGCCGAGGCACCATCGTCAAGATGGCGAACGGCAACGCGATCACGACGTGCCCGATGGCCGCGGTGAAGGGCGACAAGGGCACGCCGACCGCGTTGAACAGGATCAGCAGCGAGATCCCGAGCACGACGAGCGGGATCACCAGCGGGGCGAGCATCACGCCCGACACGAGACCTTTCGCGAAGAACCGCCGGCGAACGAGCGCGATCGAAGCCGGGATCGCGAGC
>Ga0207648_10005728_pt1 | contig 12448 bp, 16 predicted proteins | sample KBSMisM32_FD_184310 | JGI IMG/M metagenome (GOLD analysis project Ga0207648, IMG submission 184310) | Miscanthus rhizosphere microbial communities from Kellogg Biological Station, Michigan, USA - KBS Miscanthus M3-2 (SPAdes) (version 2) | ecosystem: Host-associated > Plants > Roots >...
GAAGCCGAGGAGCTCGCTGTCGACCTCGCAGTAGCGGCTCGGCAGCAGGTACTGCAGCGTCGAGAACGGCAGCTCGGTCGGGTCGCGCTGGCGCGCCTCGGGGTCATAGTCGTCAGGCAATCCGGAATCACGGATCAGCGCCGAGTTGGTGAACCGGACCGAGTTGACGCCGGCCGGAACGTTGACCCGGCCGCAGTGGTTGCCGAACGAATCGATGTACTCGTCGGCAATCAGCTCGTTGCTGATCCGGAAGTCCTCGGGGGCGATCAGATCGTCGCGACGCGAGGGATGAACTTTCAACAAATAGATCAGCGCCATCGGCGTTGTCACGCCGAGCTCGATGTCGTAGCCAATCTTGATGAGCATGGACCCTCCCGGTCAGTCCCGTCGTGCAGTGGGAACGCTTTCGCGCCAGGCCGCAAGGTTCGCATGCAGCGCACATCCGGCACGTCCGACGCCGTTGCTGACGCCTGTAGGAATCGGCCCCGCACAAAACAGTGCGTGGTGCATCGCGCTTCGAGAGGGGGCGCTGTAGGCACCCTCCGACGCCGGCACGCGCACTAAACCGGTTTCTTCGCAAGGTCCTGCTCGGTACCCTGCAATGCAGCGAGGGGAAGAGGATGAAGACGGGTTGGCTGGACGATTTCGTGAAGTGGTTCTTCAACGCCTCGCCGATGTGGGTCGACGAACGCAAGATCTGGAAACCGACGGATGTCGATCTCGTCGACCGACGCAGTCATTCACGGGATGCGAGCGAAGCACGCCGGTCGAACCGGCATTCAAGGAGCAGTCGATCATGAGACCTGATCTGGTGTCCTGGCGTCCGAATGGCGCGCCCTCTGCCGCGTCGATGGGTGGCGGCTTGGACCGGGTACAGTGGTCGAGTCATCTCACGATTGCCGGCGCAGCCCTCGCGCTGGGACTTTTGATCGGCTTCTACTGGGTCGTGTCCTCTCTGGTGCAGCACGCTGAAAACGGACGCGAGCCGGCCCGACTTGCGATCGACAGGCAGGTCGTCTGCGGCGCCTTCGCGAACGCCTCATCGCGCGAGCTTTGTGCGTCGACCGTCGCCGCACAGGCTCCTGCGAATGCCGTGTTGCGGGCTTCCTACGTGCAGTCGTCTTTGAACGGCCCGAAGCGCCACATGACAGCCAGCCTGTACTGAAGGAAGACACACTTGCGCTAGCATCGGGCAGCGTCCGGCTGCCATCCGTGTCGGGCGCTCGCGAAGGCGCCAGCCCCAGCCGCGTTGCCGGCGTCGACCGCCCGGCGACTCGCAACCGGCCGCGGGCCGCTCGACAGCGACGGATGCGACAGGGAGGCTCGATGTGACGAGGGCGGCAGACTCGCTGGTTGTCTGCGAGCGGTGTGATCAGGCGTATCGCTGGGTCGCGCTCGAGCCGGGTGCCGTCGCTCGCTGCACCCGCTGCGAAGCGGTGCTGGGGCGGGGCCATCGGATCGGGATCGAGACCGTTCTTGCGCTGACCGCGACTGCGCTGGTCGTCTTCCTGGTCGCCATCTTCTCCCATGTGATCTCCATCCGTCTCGGCGGGACCACGCTCGAATCGACGATTCCGGGTGCGGTCGCCGCGGCGTGGGACGAAGGCGACCAGATGGTCGCGGTGGCCACGGCGGTCACGGCGCTGATCGCGCCGGCGCTCTACATCCTGCTCCGCCTCTACGTGCTCGTGCCCCTGGCCGTCGGCCGGATCCCGCTCGGCTTCGGGCCCTGCGTGCGGGCGCTGCACCAGGTGTCGCGCTGGAACATGCTCGAGGTGCTGACGGTCGGCGGCCTGCTGTCGCTGGTCCGGCTCGCGGCGCTCGCCGAGGCGGTGCCGGGACCGGCGATGTTCGCGCTCGGTGTGCTGACCGTGCTGTTCGCGGCGATCGAGGCGGCCGGATTGCGACACCTGTGGTGGTACGTCCCGTGAGCGCGTCGACGACGGCCGACGGGCCGCCGCAGGCGCTCTCTCCGGTCGACGGTCCGCTGCTCGGCTGCGAGAGCTGCGGCATGGTGTCGCGCGGCGTCCCCGAGGATCGGCTGCCGGAAGGCGCCGTCCTGCGCTGTTCGCGCTGCCACCATGTCCTCCATCACGAGAAGCCGTTCAGTCTTCAGCGCACCTGGTCGTGCGTGGTTGCCGCGGCGATCCTCTACATCCCCGCCAATGCCCTGCCGGTGATGAGCACGACGTCGGCATTCGACACCAGCACCCACACGCTGCTCGGCGGCATCCATGAGCTGTGGGTCGACGGAGCATGGGGCCTCGCCGTCATCGTTTTCGTCGCCAGCATCGCGGTGCCGGTGCTGAAGATCGCCGCGCTGGCGCTGCTGGCCTGGAGCGTGCGCAGCGCGCCGGACTGGCGGCGGCTCGAGCGGGCCCGGCTGTTCCGCCTGATCGAGGTGGTCGGGCATTGGTCGATGCTCGACGTCTATGTCGTCGTGCTGCTCGCGGCGTGCGTGCGCTTCGGGTCGCTGGCGAGTGCCCACCCGGAGCCCGGCCTGCTCGCATTCGCCGCGGTCGTGGTCCTGACGCTGCTGGCCGCCCACAGCTTCGATCCGCGGCTGATCTGGCGCGACGGGCCGAAGCATGGCTGAGAACTCCGAAGAGGACGGACCCGCCACGCCGCCGGCCGCGTTGCAGAACCTGCCTCGGCCGAAGGTCGACCGGCCGCGCCGGCTCGGCCTCTCGCTGGTCTGGCTCGTTCCGATCATCGCGCTCCTCGTCGCCGGCTCGCTGTTCGTGCGGACGGTGATCCTGGTCGGCCCGCGCATCGACATCGAGTTCGCGACCGCCGACGGCATCGAGCCGGGCAAGACCGACGTGCGCTACAAGGAAGTCGTGGTCGGCAAGGTGCAGACCGTATCCCTGCGCGGCGACCGCAAACGCGTGATCGTGACGGTGCGGCTCGACCGTTCCGCTGCCGGCCTCGCAGTCAAGGACACCCAGTTCTGGGTGGTCCGTCCGCGCATCGGTGCAGGCGGCATCAGCGGCCTCGGCACCTTGCTGTCGGGTGCCTATATCGGCACCGATGCGGGAGTGTCGGAAGAGTCGCGGGACAGCTTCATCGGCCTCGAAGGGCCACCGTTCGTGCTGCGCGGCGAACCGGGTTCGGTCTTCGTACTGCGCGCCGACGACCTCGGCTCGCTGGAGGTCGGATCGCCGGTGCTGTACCGCCGCACCCGGGTCGGCCGCGTCGTCGGCTACACGCTCGAGCCCGCGCTCGACGAGATCGCGATCCGCGTCTTCATCGAGGCGCCGTACCACACGCTCGTGACGTCGCAGGCTCGTTTCTGGAACGCGAGCGGCGTCGATGTCCGGCTCAGTGCGAGCGGGCTCGCCTTCAACGCGCAAAGCGTGGCAACCGTGCTGGCCGGTGGGGTCGCGTTCGAATTGCCGCCCGGGGTCCCGAAAGCCGAACCGGCCCGCCCGGACAGCCGCTTCGTGCTGTTCAACGACCGGCGCGCCGCACTGGCGCCCGAGGACGGTGTGCCGATCCCGGTGCGGATGATCTTCGACCAGACGGCACGCGGCCTGGCCGAGAACGCGCCGATCGACTTCCTCGGCATCGAGATCGGACGCGTCCGCACCGTCTCGCTCGATTACGACGCGAAACGTCAGAGCTTTCCGGTCCGGGTGATGGCCGAAATCTTCCCGCTGCGGCTCGGCGCCGTGCGGGGCGCGCTGTTCAGCGGCATCGACGGCGATCCGGCCGCCGAGCTCAACGTCCTGAAGCGGATGGTCGAGAAGGGTCTGCGCGCGCAGCTCCGCACCGGCAACCTGTTGACCGGCCAGCTGTTCGTGGCGCTCGACTTCGTGCCGAAGGCGAACAAGGCCACGGCAACGGTCACCGACGGAACGCTCGAGATGCCGACGGTGCCGGGCACGCTCAGCGAAGTGCAATCGCAGGTCGCCGAGATCGTGCAGAAGATGGCCAAGGTGCCGTTCGAGGAAATCGGGACCAACCTGGCCGCGACCCTGGGTCAGGCCAACAAGGCGATCGCGCAGCTGACGCCGGAAGCGCGCAAGGCACTCGCAGAGGCCAGCGCCGCGATCGGTGATCTGACGCCGGAGGCGAAGAAGACGCTGGCCGAGGTCGAACGCACGCTCGCGCGCGCGCAGGCCTCGCTCGACAGCCTCGATCGCAACGTCACCAATCCGAACGCGCCGCTGCAGCGCAATGTCGAGGAGACGATGGAAGAACTGAATCGCGCCGCGAAGTCGTTGCGCATCCTGTCCGACTACCTGCAATTGCATCCGGAGTCGCTGCTGCGCGGCAAGCCGGGCGATCCGGCGCTGCCCGCCGGGAGGAGCCGACCATGAGCACATTGGCTTCCCGATCCGATGTGCGTACCCCGGACCGGCGTCCCACCCGCAGCGCTGCCGGCCGCCGACTCGCCATCGTCCTGCTGTCCCTCATCTGCAGCGCGTGCGCGGCACCGCCCGCGGTTCACTTTCATTCACTGGTCAGCCCGACACATCCGACGCCGAAAGAGGGTCTCGGTCCGGTTGGCAGCGGGCCGGTCGTCTTTCTCGAACCGATCCGGATTCCGGTGGCAGTCGATCAGCCGCAATGGCTGCTGCGACTCCCGGACGACACGCTGACGTTGCTCGAGCAGGAGCGCTGGGCCAGCCCGCTGCGCGACGAGTTTCGTCACGCGCTGATCGATATTCTGAGCAACCGCTACGGTGCGCTCGACGTGCGAAGCGGCGGTAGCGGCGCCGTGGTCTGGCGGGTCTATGTCGGCGTTACGCGCTTCGAGTCGCAAACGGGCGAAGCGTGGCTCGAGAGCACCTGGAGTCTGGGCCCGCGCAACGTCGAGACACCCGCGCTGCGCTGCAAGTCATCGTTCCGGGAAACTTCGGGCGGCGGCACTGCGGCGCTCGCCCAGGCGCAGCGCCGGACCGTCGAGAAGCTCGGCGAGGTGATCGGCGATCAACTGCTGACGCTCGCCCGAGGCGAACCGGGCCGTTGCCCGACCTGACCCTCGAAGCCCTGCAGTCGGCAGGGTCCTACCGCGAGCCCGTCGGGATTCTCACTCGGTGTCTCGGTGGCCGCCGATGCGCTGCCACCGCGCGGCGTCTTACTCTTGTCATGCGGGAGATCGGGCCTCCGTCCGGTCTGCGCCACGGAGAAGACCGATGAACCGATTGGCAATCTGCGGAACGCTTGCGGTAGTGACGGCTCTCGCCGCCTGCAGCAAGCCAACGGATGCACCGGCCGCCACTGTGATCGTGGTGCCCGCCAGTGCGTCTGTGCCGCAGGTCCCTAGCGCAGGCGCATCCGATGCGTCGCTGCCATCGGCCGCAGTGGTCGCCAGCGCGCCGGCTTCGACGGCGGGTCCGGAAGCGCCCACCGGCAGCCCGAATTCGCCGACGCCTCCGGGTGTCGTCGCATCGGGTGCCGCTTCTTCGGCAGCGATGCCCGCGGCCTCCGGCGCGAGCCGGCCATGAATCTGCGAACTGCACCGCCGCTGTTCGACTTGCACCGACGCCGACCGTGCGCCGCCGCAAATAAGCTTCTGTGCGCGGGCTTCGTCGCTATCTGTTCGATGCCAGGTCACGGCGAAGCTGCGGAAGCTCTTGCCGACGCCAAGCCGAATGTCGTGCTGGCCTCCGTCCTGGCTGCGACACCCGCCTACGACACCGTAACCGATGCCCGCCGCGACGCAACGACGGTCGAGCGCGACGCGCTTTCAACGTTCACCGCGATGCGCTGGTCGTCGAGCGCCGAGCTGTCCGGAGGTCAATACCGGTGGTCGGCGTCGCGCGGCGGCCTCGACGTCGGAATGAGCTTTGCGATGCCCGCCCAGGACGGCCGCCGCGTCGATCTGCTCTCCGACAACGCCGGCCCGCTGGTCCCGACCCTGCCGTCACTCAGCGTCGGCTTGCGGCGCGGGAGCCAGCCGCCGACCGCCAGCACGTTGCTCGACCGGTCCTCGGAATCGACCGGCCGCGCTGCGTACGCCAGCAAAATAGGCCTCGAATGGAAGCCACAGCAATCGCGGGTGAGTTTCCTCCGTGAGGGTCTGGGCATCCGCCTAGATGGCAACGACCGCATGACCGTGCGGTTGCGCAAAGGCGTGCTCGGCATCTACATGCAGCGCAAGTTCTGAATCGTCCGAGCGCCCCGGTCGCTTCTTGATCAAAGACAAACCCCCGGCATCTCACGATGCAGGGGGTTTGCAATTTTGACTGGGGCCGATGCAGGCCCATTAGTTAGTCACTCACGGACGTACGGCAATCTCGTTCTTGACGTTCTTGACACCCTTGGTGCCCATCGCGATGTTGCCGGCAGTGCTCTTTTCGAGCGAGTTCTTCGCGAAGCCGGACAGCATGACAGTTCCATTGAGCGTCTCGACCTTGATGGCCGAGGCGTCGACGTCCTTGTTCTCGACCATCTTGGCCTTGACGGAGGTCGTGATAGACGCGTCATCGACGTAGGTACCGACAGATTCTTGACCGCGCGTCACGGCGCAGCCGGCTGTGGTCAAGAGCATCACGGCGGTGATCGCGGAAGCGAGAGTGGTGCGAAGGTACATGGTGGGTTCTCCAGGGGGTTGACTAAGAGTTCTGCTTGGACTGACGGTGATAGGCCCCACCGTCGACGGGCATCGAGACTCAAAGTGCGTTCATGTGCTCAGCCAGTCGCTTAGCTCGTCGGCATGCTCCTGCTCCTGGCTCAGGATCGACTCGAGAACACGGCGTGTCGTCACGTCCTTGTCGCCGATGAGCGCGATCATCTGGCTGTAGGCCTCGATGGCGACCCGTTCGGCCACGAGGTTGGCGCGGATCATCGCGTTGAGCTCGATCGATTCGTCGTAATCGGCGTGGCTGCGCTCGGTCAGGCTATTGGGCGAGAAATCGGGTTCGCCGCCAAGCTGCACGATGCGCTCGGCGATCTTCTCGGAGTGCTCGGTCTCTTCCTGCGCGTGCACCATGAACTCTTCGGCGATCGCGGGTGAGGACAGGCCTTTCGCGGTGTAGTGGTGACGCTTGTAGCGAAGGACGCAGACCAGCTCGGTGGCGAGCGCGTCGTTCAGCAGCTTCACGATGTCTTCGCGCCACGGACCATAGCTCGGTGTCACTGCGCCGTCTTCGAGACTGCGCTTGGCCGCATCGAGCGCAGTCTGATCGAGTTGCAGACGCTGCTCAACGGTCTTCGGAAGCGGTTGCACGTTGGTCGAAATCGGTTGGTTCTTCATCAGGAATCTTTCTGGTAGAGGTCGCCGAAGATGCGGAGTTACTTCTTGGTGGCCGCGCCGATGCCGAGAAGGGCGAACAGCACGACGGCGACGAACAGGACGAGGAAGACCAGGAACAGGATCTTTGCGACGCCCGCCGCTCCTGCGGCGATGCCCGTGAAGCCGAACAGGCCTGCGATGACGGCGATGACGGCGAAGATGACGGCCCACTTAAGCATGTTGTTGTTTCCCGGTGCGGACCATCGTCGATGCGATGCGTCGCAATGCCAGTACTCTAAGAACAGGCATGCGTACGCTCCATCGGAGCGGCGCGTCAACCGGTGTAGGACGTGACCGCGACGCCTTGAACTCAAAAAAAAACGCGCCGAAGCGCGTTTTTAAAGACCCCACGGAGGGAGACCGACCGTACATCCCGCGCAGGGGCGGGGACGGCAAGGGGCCGTTGGGAGGTAAGCGGTTCAAGGCACGGCTGCGCGGACGCTGTCGCCTTGACGGTAGGTTGCGGGAGCCGGCGCACCGGTTGTGGAATTCGTCGACGGAAACTCGCCGCGAGCCGTGCTCGCATCAATCGGGCTCGAAGATGGCGTCGTCGATCGGGCCGCCGAGCTTGCCACCGTTTCGCGCGCCGAGCGTGCGGTCACGGATGCAAACATACGCAGCCACGACTCGAGCGGAAGCTGTCTCATGAACCGCGATGCGATTGCCGGAAGCAGGCCGGCAAGGAGCGCAGGCCGCAGGATCCAACGCCAAGGACGTGTCCATGCCACCAGCGCACCAACGACAACGGCACCGAGGATCAACGCCACAGGGTTGCGCTCGGCAAGCGGTGCCGCAAACTTGCGCGACGCTTCGCCGGCGACCAGGGTGGCCGTCCGCAACGGATGCTGAGACCACCAGGTCTGCACCGCATCGATCACCATGGCTGCGCCTGGCAGTTCCTTCACGCGTTCGGCAAGATTGGCAGTGAACGAGCCGTCGGCACCGCTGATCGCTGACGCGTTTGAGCTCGATTTCGGTGGTGCCGGCATCATCGTGCTGCGCAGTCGTTCGCGTGAAAGCGCTAGGCGCTCGATCGCCCCGACAACCCGATCCTGCGCCGAGAGACCCGCCGTGGCCGAAACGTTCGGCGTCGACACCTCGATCGACGAGGGTGAGGACAGCACGGCGCTCATGTCGCAGCACTCACATCACGCAGCATCGCCATGTCTTCGCTGAGCTGCTTCTTCACTGTTTCGAACGACTTGCGGTCCACGTGCGCGCGGGCTTTCATGATGCAGAACGCGCCCGCAATCAGGGGCACCAAGGGCACGAGGATCAGAAGCCACGGCCAATTCATGTTGTCAGGAGGAACGACTGCCCAGAGCATTAGTGCGACACCGGCAAAGATCAGGCCCGCCGACAGCAGAAACAAAGAGACCGCATAGAACACGACCCGCGAGATCCACATCTTCGACGTCGCGCCGACTTCGGCACCGACCAGTTCGGCATAGGCCTCCACGTGATCGCCGAGCAATTGCGGCTTGGTCGCGATCAGATGCAACAGCGGATGGATCATGGGCTTTCCCTGGCTACAAGGGAGAGGAAATGGGAAGGCGTCGGCCGCACCGCGACCGACGCACCGGCTCGATCAGTCGCGCGAACGACCCATCAGGCTGACAAGACCCATCAACAGCGCACCGGTCGCGGCAGCGATCAGCATCGACTTGACCGGCTCGTCCTTGACGTAGGCGACCGTCGACTCGCTGGCGAGCTGGGCTTTCTCGCGCAACTGCTGCGAGCTGTCGCGCATGGCCTCGAGGCCGCGCTTGGCGGCGTCTTCCGCCTTGGCGGAAACACGATTGATCAGCGGAGCTGCCTGGCTGCGAAGGTCGTCGACCTTGTTGGACAGCGCATCGAAGGCTTCGTCGGCAGTCCGCTGGGTCGAGCGAATGGCGCTGTCGGCAGCGGTCGAGGCCTGATCGGCAACGTTGGTTGGGGTTTGGCCGAACGGTTTCGTCGTAGAGCTTGGCATGTTCATTTTGAAGGTCCTTTGGAGGGTGCCGGTTCCGATGGAGAGCGTCCCAACGCTTCCGCATCTCGCATCGTCCGATCCGGCTCGACGCGATGAACTAGTGTGGGACGGGCGCATTGTCGCTGCGATAGGTCTCGCCGCCGCTGGATTGTCGGGGGACTGTGCCAGTAACTGTAGGACGATGCCGACAGCGCGGCGGCTCGATTCGGCCGCCGCGATTAGGCGGCAACGACCTGCTTGCCGCTTTCGACGGGAACGGGCGTCGGACCCATCTCGGGAAGCGACGCGAAGATCGCCGTGCCGCAGCCAGGGGCAGACTCGATCGTCATCTCGCCGCTCTCCGATTCGACCCGAAATTGCATGCCGAGCAGCCCGTGTGTCGCAAGGTGTCGGTGCCGCGGATCGAAGCCGACGCCGTTGTCGCGCACGCAGACCTCGACCTTGCCGTCGCGCGGCGCGACCATGACCTGCACACGGCTCGCCTTGGCGTATTTCGCAATATTGGTCAGCGCCTCCTGCACCAGGCGGTAGATCGTCAGCTCGGCCGACGGATTCAGGTTGACGGGGTGCAGGTCGCAGTCGACTTCGAGCTCCATCCGGGCGCTGTATTCCCGAACGAGGATCTCCAGCGCCGCGACCAGCCCCAGGTTGCTGAGCGACGAGGGACGCAGGTCTTCGATGATCCGGCGCTTCAGCGCGATGCCGCTGTTCAGCGCCTCGTTCAAGTGCGCCATCCGCTCGGTGACTTCGGGCGTGGTCGGGCCGAGGCGTGTCTTCAAGCGCGCGGCATCGAGCTTGGCGGCCGTGAGCAGTGCGCCGAGCTCGTCGTGCAGCTCGCGGGCCAGGTGGCTGCGCTCGTCTTCGCGCACGGTCTGTAGGTGCAACGCGAGCTCCTTGAGCTGTGCAGTACGAGCCGCAACCTCGACCTCGAGGCGATCGCGCTCGGCTTGGACCACGTTCTGCTGCTCGCCGCGCTGGCGGTCGAGCGCCGCGGTCTGGCGCAGGTACATGAACAGCGCGAGCAGGCTGAGCGCCGTCATCGTCGTGACGCCGAGCCGGTTCAGCAGCAGCGTCTGGTTGATGCTTTCGCGGTCCTTTGAGACCTTCGCCGTCTCGAGCGCCAGCAGCTCGTTCGAGAGGCTGCGGATCGTGTCCATCTTTTCCTTGCCGATGTTGGTCAACATCAGCTCGCGCCAGCTCTCCGGACTGCCTTGGTCGTAAAGCCGAATCGTCGTCGACATCTCGGACTGCTTCTCTACGATCAGCTTCTCGACCCGGCCGAGCAATGCGGAACCGGCTTCGTCCTTGCCGTAGTAGTCGCGCAAACGGACCAGTGACGCGCGGATCGTCGTGAGCGAATCGGTATAGGGCTGCAGATAGTCCTTCCGCCCGCTCAGCAGATAGCCGCGTTGGGCGCTCTCGGCCTCGGTCAGCACATGGCGCAACGTCTGGATCTCGGTGCGCGCATCGCCGCGCTCGCCGAGCGCGCCCAATGTGGCCGAAGCGCCCTGGTAAGAGGCCTCGCTGATCCAGAACATCGCGAGCGCCGTGAGTGCCGCGAGCGGAAACGCGAAGGGGCTTCCTCGGAGACGCGAAATCAGGCGGCTGCCCATCGCTTGCCTCTAAACTCGGGGAAAATCACGTTGGGGGCTAAGCCATGATTCGAGTTGCCATCATCGATGACCACGCCATCGTTCGCGCCGGGCTGCGTCAATACTTTTCCGAACAGGTCGACCTGACGGTCGTCGCGGAAGCCGCGAATGGGCGCGAGGCGCTCGACATCGTGCGCAAGGGCGAGGTCGACGTCATGGTGATGGACCTGTCGATGCCCGACCAGAGCGGCGTCGATGCGCTGGCCGCGATCAAGGCGCGCGCGCCGGACCTGCCGATCCTGATCCTGAGCGGGTTTCCGGAAGAGCACTACGCGACCACCTTGCTGCGGCAGGGCGCCAGCGGGTACCTGAACAAGGAGTGTGACCCCGAAGAGATCGTGAAGGCGATCCGGACGGTCTACCGCGGCCGCAAGTACATCACCGCGGGCGTCGCCGAACTGCTCGCCGACGGACTCGGCGGCGGCGCCGACAAGCCGGCTCACGAACAGCTCTCCGAGCGCGAATTCCAGGTCTTCCTGCGCCTCGCCAAGGGCGAGACCATCGGCCACATGGCAAACAGCATGTCGCTCAGCGTGAAGACGGTCAGCACGTACCGGACGCGCGTGATGGAGAAGATGAAGCTCGAGTCCAACAGCGACCTGACCTACTACGCGCTGAAGAACGGGCTGATCCAGTAGGACCGCGTCACGAGATCTGCCCATAGAGGCTGTGTCCGGTCGAGCCGTCGGCCAGACGGCAGCAATAGAGGATCAGCGCATCGATCTCGTTCGACTTGTCGAAAACCCGATCGGCGCCGAGTTCGAGGCATTTGCGGCGCATGTCGGGCGTCGCGTAGTTGCTCAGCACCACCAGCTTGATCGGCCGCTCCGACAGCGACGCCGTCTTTAGGACGCCGAGCCCCGAGCCGCTTTTCAGGAAGATGTCGACGATCGCCAGATCGCAGACGTTGTCGCCGAGCCAGCGCAATGCGCCGGCCTCGTCCTCGGCGGTCCCGACGACCTGGATGGGAGCCATTTCCTCCAGCGCTGCGACGAGGTTTTCCCGGATGACCGGGCTGTCTTCGACGATGAACGCTGTGAGTGATGTCATGGATCGCGTGGATTCAACCGTGCTTTGCAAGCGTCGAGTGAGCGACCGGCGCACTCACTGTCGCCTCGTCACACAGCGCCGCGCCGGCAGGGCGCAATCCGCTTTCGCAGTCTGCCCGTTTCGGGGCTGGATCGACACGCGTCGTCTGCCCGTCGGTGTGCCGGACCATTCCTACAGATCGCGGCCATTGCGTCGCTGCCTGCCAGAATCGCGCCGATGATGCGCTATACGAGGCGATTCGCAATCGGGCGGAGCGTGGCAAATGTCTGGATTGGCCTCATCGTGGGTCTCACGGCATTGCATATCGCCGCTGCGGAACCGGTGAAGGTCGGCTCGAAGCGCTTCACCGAGTCGTACATCCTCGGCGAGATCGTCAGCCAGACGCTCAATGCGCGAGGCGTGGCAGCCGACCACCGGCAAGGGCTTGGCAACACCGGCATCCTGGAACGTGCGCTGGCGAGCGGCTCGATCGACGTTTACCCCGAATACACCGGCACGATCGTGCGCGAGTTGCTGAAGCGCGAAGGCAAT
>Ga0207648_10005732_pt1 | contig 12446 bp, 14 predicted proteins | sample KBSMisM32_FD_184310 | JGI IMG/M metagenome (GOLD analysis project Ga0207648, IMG submission 184310) | Miscanthus rhizosphere microbial communities from Kellogg Biological Station, Michigan, USA - KBS Miscanthus M3-2 (SPAdes) (version 2) | ecosystem: Host-associated > Plants > Roots >...
ACGTACACACAGTATACGGTAGATTCCTTAAATAAACCGGTAGACAGCGCAACTGTAGAAGGCGGATGGTTTCGCCGGCCTACCGACAGGCGGATAACATTTGGTATGTTTTTCCAGGATTATCTGTCCACCAACAAAAATTTCAAAGTGTACCTGAGTACATTATACGGAAGCAATCTTCCTTATAATATCCCGAATAGTGTGAAGTATCGCAACGCATTGTTCATTGAACCGTATATACGCATAGACATTGGGTTCAGTGCGTTGCTATTGGATTCAGACAGAAGCAAACGCAGAAGTCATAATCCTTTTCGTGGATTTGATAATATCTGGGCAACGTTGGAAGTATTCAATTTAATTGATCGCGCCAATACCATTTCTTACATGCTGATCAAAGATTTTTCGAATAATATTTTCACCATGCCAAACAGGCTGACACCGCGGTTGCTTAATTTGAAAGTGGTGGCGAGATGGTAAAAATTGTAAAATTCTCTTTTTAAAATAGCCTTTGAACTATACAAGGCATTCAGGAAATTTAAGAATTCAACCTTGTATGCCTTGTATTTCTTGTATGGTGAAATGAAATTGTAAAATTCGCGCAGCACCAAATAAACAATGTCACCCTTTCAGGGTTCTGATGATCATTCACAAATGTTGTTCATCTATAAAAATAGCAACCCTTCGGGTTTATTTGGAAAGCCGTTTGAATGTTTCAACAGGAAAATTTTGATCAAAGGAAACTTAGGTTCCGGATTTATTTTCAAAATCAAACTTATGTTCCTCCTGGTACGCTCTGTAAGCAACAGGGTCGCCATACGGCCCTTGATATTTTGCAGAACCAAAGCCAAGTATTGGCCAGAAGATAATGCCCAGTAACAATAATCCAACAGTAAATGCTTCATCTTTTCCAAAACTTTTAGAGATCATATTTGTTAACCATATAGCGAAGATGAAATTCACAAAGGGCAGGAAAAACATCAATACCCACCAACCGGGTTTACCGGCAATTTTAGTCATGATGTAAATATTATAAATCGGAATGATCGCTGCCCATCCCGGGTGACCGGCTTTTGTAAAAACTTTCCATTGTGCAATGATACAGACGACAGCAACTATAAGCGTACATAATAATATTGCTGAAAGAGCGCCGGATGACAGCGTGTTGTCATATTGATATTCTTCCATGTTTGGTGGTTTTGTTTCATAAAAGGTATAATTTTTTTCAATGCTGCGGCAAAAATTGTATGCGCAGGTGTTCATTTCGCTTGTGCCGGATCGTTAAACTACTTATTCATAATTGACAAAGAAAGTTGAATCCGGGATAGGATAATGTCACTAAAGTGACAGGTAGGGAAGTATTGATCCCGTTCAACCGATGCAAAAAGCTCAATAGAATTGTTGCAGTTGAAGAGTGCGACGCAACCAAAGCTTAATAGATTCGGTAAAGCCGGGAACAAAAAAAATCTCTTGTCATTTACTAAAATTTAGCATAAAAAATTTCTCTTCACAGTTGTGAATAAGTAACTTTAGGAAACAAAGAACACATATCCTAATATTGGATAGAAATGATAATTCAAAGTACTCCTTTGATAACATTGTGAAATCTAAAATAGTAGCGAATTGACAGAAACGACCATCAACCTCGAGACCGTAAACCCTATTGAGTTTTTCGGTGTAAACAATGGTAAGCTAGACATCCTCAAAAAGAAATTCCCGCTTTTAAAAATTCTTTCCAGGGGCACTCAAATCAAATTAAGCGGTTCGCCCGAACAGGTGGAAACCGCTAAAGAAAAAATTGATCTCATTGTGCAATACCTTGAACGGAACGGGCACATGAGTGAAAATTATTTTGAGCAGATCCTGGGCGGCGATGATGCTGAAACGGTAGATCATTTTATTGAACGGAACCCGAATGATATACTTGTTTTCGGTCCTAACGGTAAAACCGTTCGTGCTAGAACAGCCAATCAAAAGCGCCTTGTGCAGATGGCAGAACGAAATGATATCGTATTCGCCATTGGCCCTGCCGGTACGGGTAAAACGTATACTGCAGTTGCGCTCGCTGTGCGTGCATTAAAGAATAAACAGGTGAAGAAAATAATTCTTACACGGCCTGCAGTTGAGGCCGGTGAAAGTCTTGGTTTTCTTCCAGGCGACCTGAAAGAGAAAATTGATCCTTACCTGCGCCCATTGTATGATGCGCTGGATGATATGATACCTGCGGATAAGCTGGGTTATTATATGAGCACACGCACCATCGAGATTGCGCCGCTTGCTTATATGCGTGGCCGCACATTGGATAATGCATTTATTATATTGGATGAAGCGCAGAATGCAACGGATCTCCAGATCAAAATGTTTTTGACGCGTATTGGTGCCAATGCAAAAGCGATTATCACCGGTGACCTTACGCAGGTGGATTTGCCGCGTAACCAGAAAAGTGGATTGCAAACAGCATCGCGTATTCTCAAAAATATAGATGGTATCGCACATATTGAATTGGACGAAGATGATGTGGTTCGCCATCGCCTGGTAAAAGCGATTCTCAGGGCTTATGAAAAAGAACGTAAAGAAGAAGAGCCAAGAGAACCCCGCTTTAATAAAGAAAGAGGTCAACAATCATAGCTGACAAAGTTTTATTAGCTTGCAGGAATGAAACAGTATATCCTAAATGCCGCTTCATTCCTGCTTTTCTTTGCGGCAGCCTGTAATAACCAGGATAAGAAAGCCGAAGAATCCAAATCCGAAAACGACATTGACGCCGCCAGGAATTTTATCCGCGCCGCTTTGGACGGAAAATTTAATGAAGCAAAGACTTTTCTTTTATCCGATTCCTCCAACATTCAGTACTTCGACGCGAATGAACGCAACTACCAACGGATTAACCAGGATGAAAAAAGAAGTTACCGGGAAGCTACTATTAATATTCACAACGTAACACCGGTAAACGACTCGATGACCATTGTCATTTATTCCAATTCTTTTAAAAACGATCATGACACACTGCGTGTATTAAAGAAAAAAAATCAATGGCTGGTGGATTTGAAATATCTATTCGAACATGACAGGGATTCATTGATCAGTGTGGGAGGAAGTAAGAAAGATACACTGAAATGATAAAAAATATTCTCCTGGTTGGTATAGGTGGTGGCATTGGAAGTATTTTCAGATACCTCTGCCAGAAATGGGTATACCAGTTGTATCCTAATAGTTTTCCATGGGGCACATTCCTGGTTAATATTGTCGGTTGTTTTTTGATCGGTGTATTCTTTGCCGCTTCAGAAAAAACCACTTTTATTTCAGGTGACTGGCGTTTATTTCTCACAACGGGACTATGCGGAGGATACACAACCTTTTCAGCCTTTGCGTTTGAAAACATGAGCCTGGTACGTACGGGCAACATCAGCTATACATTACTCTATTCAATTGGAAGCGTAGTATTGGGTATACTTGCTGTGTTTGCCGGTATATTATTGATAAAAACTTTTCTGTAATATTTTTGTACGTCGTATAATTATAACCTAAACAGCCCATTATGTTAACAGTAAAGCATCCCTGGCATGGTCTTTCTCCCGGTGACGGAGCCCCGAGAATCGTCAATGCAATTATTGAGATACCGCAGGGTTCAAGAGCGAAATATGAAATAGATAAGGATACAGGGTTATTAAAACTCGACCGTGTTATTTACTCATCGTTTTACTATCCCAGCAATTACGGTTTTATTCCACAAACCTATGGTGACGATAAGGACCCGCTTGATATACTTGTTATTACGTCGATGCCGGTGCAGGCGCTCTGCCTGATGGAAGCGAAAGTGATCGGCGTAATGCAGATGATTGACAGTGGTGATGCGGATGATAAAATAATCGCTGTAGCCAGCAAAGACCCAAGTGTGAATCATTATAACAACATTGAAGAACTGCAAAAGCATTTCTTTGATGAAATGCGCCATTTCTTTGAAGAATACAAAAAGCTGGAAAACAAAACAGTGGTTGTAGAAGAATTTGGCGACAAAGTGAAGGCGTTGAAAATAGTGGAAGATGGAATAAAACTTTATAAAGAAACATTCAAGCACGCAGCGAATGAGAGATAAGACACAGCCTATGAGTACAGAAACGATACTTCTTTTAACAATAATTGGTCTTGCAGCGGGCATACTCAGTGGTATGGTCGGAGTAGGGGGCGGTATTATCGTTGTACCGGCCCTTGTTTTTTTTCTTGGTTTCAGTCAGCACGCGGCCCAGGGTACATCACTGGGATTATTATTATTGCCCGTAGGCATACTCGCGGTGATTAACTATTACAATAAGGGATATATCGATGTAAAGGTTGTTGCCATCATGAGCATTGCATTTATACTGGGAGGCTGGCTGGGGAGTAAATTGTCGCTGGCTTTGCCACAAGACATTGTAAAAAAGGTCTTTGCCGTTATCTTATTTTATACTGCGTTTAAAATGCTGGGATGGGACGCTGTGTTGATAAACTGGATAAAAAAAGTATTTTAAAATACATGAAACATTTTTTCCCATTTATCCTTCTTCTTTTTGTTCCGTTCCTGGCCAAATCGCAAACCTATTACCTGGGTAATGTCTGCAACGACTATTTCCCCTTTAATCCCTTTGAAAACGAGTTCAGCAACCTATTTAAATTATTAAACGCGGACCCCCGTTCCGGAAATAAAACGATACAGAAAAGAACTGACTCAACGCTTTTCCTGTTTAAGTCAGTTTACACTAACTATCCCAAACTGAACACCCGTGTTTTACGTGTTGAAATAAAATTACAGGAGGCGGAAGTTGTTTTATCCGACTCATTACATGTAAAAGATACGTTGATACAATATCAACTGACCTGCTATTTTGATGGCGGTACAAGGGGACTGCAAACTGTAAAAAAGGCGTTTGACAATTTTGACAGGGAATACAAGAATCATTTTTCTACCAGCAGCTCTTCGAAAATAAAAGACGATGATAAAGACTCGGGAATTATAAAGAATTACTTTATATCGCTGTCGCCGATCTCACCCTTATCTATCGCCTGGACAAGCATTGACGAGAATGAAAGTGCCTTTGTGATTCTGTTGCGGCTCAAGCTGAAGCAAAATACACTGGATACTTACAAGTTTTCGGACGTAAAATATCCTCACTGACATATAGCCGGTATACCCCCGTTCAGTCTTTTCTTGCATTATTTTAACAGTAGCCCGGTACTAAAATTTCTACTTTTATTGTGTAAACAAATCAATCCGGCATCTAATCAACTGAACCAACTACCACACGTGAAGGTTGAAAAATATTCCCATATTACCGACCAGGAATTGCTTCAAAACTATTATTCCAGTGAGGATAGTAAATGGCTGGGTATATTGCTCGAACGGTATACCTTATTGCTGCTGGGTGTATGCATGAAGTATCTGAAAAATGAGGAAGAAGCAAAGGACAGCGTACAGCAGATTTTTTTAAAGGCTATCACTGAATTAAAAAAATACAAAGTTGAATATTTTAAATCGTGGATATACATGGTGGCAAAAAACTATTGCCTGATGAAATTGCGTGACAGGCAGGGTAAGTTGCCGGCTGAATTGAATGAAAAACTTACTGCAACTGCCGATAGTCAACCCGATACCAGTACACTGTGGCAAAATGATAAAACACTCGACCTGATGAACGAATCCATGAAAGAACTGAATCATGAGCAGCGGCAATGTGTAACTTTGTTTTACCTGCAAAAGAAAAGTTACCATGAAATAAGTGAGCAAACCGGTTATAATTTGTTGCAGGTGAAAAGTTATATTCAGAATGGAAAACGAAACCTGAAAATACTGATCGAAAGAAAATTAAAAGATAAGGCCTCGTAATGGCAGACAATTTAAAAGACATATTATCCAGTCTTTCTCCGGATATTGACCAGGAGATGCTTTTGCTTTATCTGCAAAATAAACTTTCTGAAGAAAAGAGGCATGAAATTGAAAAGAAGTTGCTGGACAATGAATTTGCGGATGATGCACTCGAAGGTTTGCAGCAGTTTGATGATAAACAACGCATCAATTTACTCGTTGAGTAGTTGATACCGACCTGCGGTATAAACTGGAAAAGAAAAAGCAAAGACGGGAGAAATTAAAAATCAAAGAACAACCGTGGATTTATGTTGCTGTACTTATTATTTTAATGCTCATCATTATCGGCTATTTGCTGGTGCGCAAATTACTTCTCCATCAGTGAGGATTGTACATTACTGTGAACTACATATGCCCATAGCGCACAATAGAAAGACAGATAAGCTCCCGCCATGGTCTATGTTTTCTGATATGTCTGTGCGGTTCAAACCTTACACCGTCTGCAGTAAAATATGTTTGGCCGGCCCTCATTAATTTCGTAAACTTTGTATCTTCTTCAGCTCTTAAATTAATTGTTTATGGGTATGCTTCACCAAATGAAGGAATGGAGTGCCGCCCATCACCCACGTTGGTTGGTATTTCTCCGCGTCGTCCTGGGCGTTAGCCTGTTTGTAAAGGGAATTTCATTTATGTACGACATGTCCCTGCTGGAAAACCTGTTATCAAACAGCAGTCTTCGTGAGTATTCCTCATGGATATCGCTGGCCATAACATGGGTTCACTTACTCGGCGGTTTTCTTATTATCATCGGGTTGCTGACACGTTGGGCTGTTATTTTTCAGATACCTATTCTTCTTGGTGCTGTAATATTTATTAACCGGCCTTCTTCAACCGGATCAGAATTTACATTTTCATTGCTGATATTGCTGACGCTTATATTCTTTTTTGTTGAAGGTGGTGGCCCATTGTCCCTCGATCATTATTTCGAGAACAATCCAAGGTAATTGGCAGCAAGAGTCAATTGTGAAGATTTCTGGGTGATGTGATTCCTGATACATTATTTACCCGTTCATATTGCCCGAACCTCTTTCAATTCACGCCCTGAAAGTTTTATAAACTGCTCATTTCCTGTGGAAAAGCGAGTTTTTTTCCACAGATTATACACGATATTGGAGCCAATATTAATTCTGGATTAAATATTGGTCAAGCCGGCAGTCTCCAAAATAAAAGGTTCGTACTTTCATCCCCGACCATATTGGTTATAAAAATTACTTTCTTATGAGATGGGAAACAATACTAAACACTGCAAAGAAAAAGGTATATGAACTGTGGCATAAGGATAAGTATGTCTTAAGCCTGATCTATAATCCTTCTGCAGGAACAGCCAGGATAGAATCTTCCGAAGAGAAAAGGCTGTTTGTTATCAGTAAAGAGGGAATACTGAGAAACAAAACAGTTTTAAGAAATGAATATGGATTCCGCGTGGGAAAACTGGGTCATGAAAATCATGCGCATTTTATAGAATTGGAAGGCGAACGATTTTTCTATAGTATCCGCAGCCAACCTACCGATGAGTTGGTAATTTATAAAGAAAGCGAAGAACAACCGCTAATTGTATGTAAAATATCTCCTGCTAAAAGCACAAGTGAAGCTGTAGCGCTTGAAAGTGGTAAACCGGTTGATACTACAAATGGCGCAAGCCTGATAGTGACTTTATGCTGGTTGCTTTTTCAGCCATTTGCAAAAGCAAAAGTGCGCGAATATTCCATACAACCCTTTTAATAAAATATTCTTAGCTGATAACAAAAGGATAGAAACTAAAAGTTCTATCCTTTTTTGTTTACGCTAATACTTTCGCTTTCTTTTCAGTTTTCAAAGCATGATAGGCGAATACAGCACTTGCAAGCATAAGAAAACCGCCTAATAAAAATGGTGCGCCCGGGAAATGAACCGGTGCATTATTTTTTGTAAAGAAATAAAACAGGTTGTTCATTATTAACGGACCAATAATAGCGGTAATGCTCATGATGCTGGTTAATCCACCCTGTAATTCACCTTGTTCATTGGCCGCTACGTGCCCTGCAATTGTTGATTGCAACGCAGGCCCGGCAATTCCTCCTAAACAATAGGGAAGAAGAAATGCGAACATCATCCACGATTGTGTGGCGAATGCAAATAGAAATAGACCAAGACTATAAAAGCACAAACCGACATAAATACTTTTTTCATTGCCCAGTTTCGGCTGTACGATCCTGATCAAACCGGCTTGTACGGCGGCCACCAACAATCCAACAAGAGCAAGCGAATAACCCACCATTTTATCACTCCAATCGAATCTGTATTTTGTAAAATAATTCCAGTTAGCCTGAACGGCATTTGCTGCGAGATAAATCAGGAAAAAAGAAAAAGCGAGTTCACTGATGGCGGGGTATTTCTGCAATTGGCGCAATGATCCTAAAGGGTTAGCCCTTTTCCATTCGAAGGGCCTCCTGTTCGCTTTGTCTAACGATTCGGGTAAAACGAAATATCCATACAAACAATTTAATAAACACAGCACAGCCGCTGCAACAAACGGAGCCCTGGTACCCAAACCACCTAACAAACCACCAATCGCAGGTCCTATGATAAATCCCAAACCAAAAGCGGCACCGATCAGTCCAAAATTCTTGGCCCTGTTTTCATTGGTACTTATATCGGCAATGTAAGCACTTGCCGTGGTAAAACTCGCACCAGTCAGGCCGGCGATTATTCTTCCAACGAATAACCAACCGTAAGTTGGTGCCATTGCCTGGAATAAATAATCCACTCCAAAACCAAGCAGTGAAAATAATATTACCGGCCGGCGTCCATACCTGTCACTAAGATTTCCAAGTACCGGTGCAAATAAAAACTGCATAATGGCGTATGCGAACAACAACCAGCTTCCATACGTACTCGCCTCGTTAACTTTTACGTGCTTTAATTCAACAATGAGATCGGGTACAACGGGTATGATCAAGCCCCATCCCATAACATCTACAAGAAGTGTTACGAAAATAAATCCTATCGCCGCCTTACGATCTTTGCCTGCTATCATACAAAAAAAATTTTGACAGTTTGCAAAGATGATGGATTTACTTGAAAGGCGCCAAAGAAGATCGTTGCGAAATCATAAATTTCCCCACACCTGGGTGGCAAACTGCTCAAGGGACGGATCCCTTGCACCCATCAGCAGCAAAACGCAGTTATCGGTAAGATGTGAGCGAACTGCGGAAAGGAAATCATTACGGTTTTCCACAAAAAAAGCTTTCTTGCCCGTTTGCCGTATGTCATTGATCAAATCATTTGCGGAAATATTTTTTTCAGCAGTACCACCTGCGTAAAATATTTCGCTCATCCATATTTCATCCTGCGGGCGAAGTGCCTTGCTTATTTCTTTTACAAAATCATCGCGCAGAAAACGGGTAGGTCCATAACCGTGAGGTTGAAACCATGCAACTACTTTGGGTGCCACGGGTTGGCAGGCTTCGATTGCCGCTGCACACTTTACAGGATTATGTGCAAAATCATCGATAACCCAAATGCCACGCTTATTTCCCAACACCTGGTTGCGGCGATAAATCCCTTCGTATGTCTTTAATGCTTCGGCACATATTTGCAAACTAACTCCCAACTGGCCGGCAACAGTTACTGCAGCGAGAGCATTTTCCATATTATGTCTTCCCAACAACTGCAGCGAAAATGGCTGACCATTTACCTTAAACGAGATCGTTAGTCCGTTCTGAATAAAATCAGATACTATATAACCGGCATTGATGGTTTCATCGGATGAAAAATCGTTTTGTTCATTCTGCGAAAGTTGTTTTGCCAGGTAATGTGAACGATTAACGATAAATAATTCGCTGTTATTTTTAAATGTAGTAAACACATCCATCAGCACATCTATTTCTTTATGATCTTTATCTACGTTCAATAGTACACCAATCTCCGGGTGATATTGTACAATAGATCCATCGCTTTCATCTGCTTCAATCACCAGCCAATCGCCGGTACCCGAAATAGCGTTACCGATTTTTCCTTTTTTAATAATGCTTATTAATCCTGCGCCACTGATAATACCCGGATGGAGACCGGCGTGTTCCAGTATATCAAAAAGCATAGCACTGACTGTACTCTTTCCACTCGTGCCGCCAATCGCAATTGTCTTTCGGCTTTTGGCAATCAATGCAAGCAGTTCAGATCGTTTGATGATCGGGATGTTAAGGCTCTTTGCTTTCTGAACTTCATATACCGTATCTTCTATTGCTGTAGAAACAACGATAAGATCAGTTTTATCATCAATACCGTCTCCATTTTGCAAATAACAATGTATGCCTTCCGCTTCCAGTTTATTCCTGGTTTCGTTGTATTCGCCTTCTTTAAAATACCGATCGCTGCCGGAAACCTGCTTGCCTGTTCCTGCCAGGTATTGGGCAATGGCACTCATGCCTGTACCGGCTATGCCTATAAAGAAAGCGTTATTAAAATCGTGGACCGAAGAAATCATGATGCAAATAAAATAAATATTGAAACGTAAACCGTTATTGTATTAATATAATCACCACCGGGTTTATGATAAATAAAAAGGACCCCTGTATTGGGGTCCCTTATATAGAGTATGGAAAACTTGTTTTTACTTGTGCAACTCTATCTTTGGCAATTCTACTTCCTGTCTTGCCGTTACCGTCACGTCATTGATCGTGGTATCCTGGTATCCGTTCGAAGCATTCACAAACACTGAATACGTGCCCGGATCCAAACCGCGGACTTTAAACCGTCCGTCAATAAACGGAATAGCATACGATGTATCGGTTCCATTGTACACACTTATTACGGGGAATGCATCCATCGGTGTTACTTTACCTTCAATGGCACCGGTAGCCTTGGTAATAAATAGCCGGATATACGGACGAAGATAAAATTCACCATCCCTAACCTTGATGATTGAGCGCCCGATATTGAAATCGAGCCATAACTGGAACTGACCGGATAGATATTCATCCAGCTCATCACCTTTCAGTTTAATCGTAACGACTGAATCGCCCGGGAAAAGATGCAACGGATAGTTCACGCTGTCTTTCACCAATGAGTTATTCGATCCGAGCGTGATCTTGATTCTTTTTATTTTACCCTGCGGAATTGTGCCTTGTGCAAACAATGTATCCGTTCCGTTTCTTAACGTGAGCAAATCGTATACGCCTGGCCGTATCTGCAGATCTTCCCATACCACACTTGTATCTTTTCCATCATCACAATTCCAGTCGTGATGCCAGCGATGTTCAACAGTGTCGGCTGTTGATGTATCAACAAGTACCTTTACTGCCTGAACGTCTATGAGTACCTGGTCAAAAAATCCAGGATCATCCGATAAATACAATGACAACTTTTGTTTACCCGGAGGCACGGATGATGAAGATGAGTTATCCTTGGTACAGGATAAAATAAAGACAGCCGCAAATACACATGCAGCGGCAAGGACACTGAGATTTTTACGTGTTAATTTCATACACTTTGCTTTTAATTCGTCTGTTTAACAATTGAAAATCCTGGGAATCGTAGGCGGGGGAGGAAATGAAGCTTGGGAATGCTGAGACCCTCATAACGCCACAGGGTTTAATGGAACTTATCTTTTTCCATTAAACCCTGCGACAAAAAACAGACAACTCAAACCTAAGGAGAGACTTCTGATGCTCTTATTGGTATTGAATATAAATTGGTTGTGGCTTCAATTTCAATACTTCCTGCGGAGTCATCATACGGCTGTTATCCCGTAAATCATTTTTGTAAAATAATTTGAACCCTGTGAACTGAACCGGTTCTTTATATATAAATTCTTTGTACGTAGTCATCTTTTTTCCCGGATAGCCCCAACCATCCATATCCATTACAAGTTGAACTTCGGGCCGGGTCTTAATCTGCTTATAATTTGTCACCATTCTTTGTGTAAAGCGGTGAATAACCAGGATCTTGGGCGGTATATTGTTTGCTTTTACAAGCTCGGCAAGATAGTTTGCTGTATAATTTATATCAGCTGCATCATAGCTGCCAATTACTTTGCCGGGTGCTTCACCACCTTTCATAGAAAATTCAGGATCTATTCCCAGATGTACATTCGGCATTTTCAAATACTGCTCAAATTGGGGAATTTCTTCCTGCAGTGTGCTAAGGCCAACCTGAACATCAATAAATACAAGTGCATTGATTTCTTTTGCCATACTCAATACAGAATCTATCTGGTGAAATGGCATACGCAGCCGGTATTTACCATTTTTTCCCGGTGCTCCCTGTGCTGTTACTGCTATATAATGTAATGCTGGAATTACAGTAGTCGACGAATCCAGGGCCTGCCATATCGCTACTTCTTCTTTTAATTTCTGAAGCATCTGTGCACGGGGCAGTTCGCCTAAAATACCCATTCTTGTTGAATACAGGTTACCATAAAATGCGATAATCCTGTTTATCGGCAGTACGGCTCCTGCAACCGGATACTCATGCTTTACCGGCCAGCGGCCGGAAGTATCGCCATTGGCATTTGCCAATAACTTTTGTTCATATAATGATGTATCAAGAACTGCTACAGGTGCCAAACCTG
>Ga0207648_10005733_pt1 | contig 12445 bp, 4 predicted proteins | sample KBSMisM32_FD_184310 | JGI IMG/M metagenome (GOLD analysis project Ga0207648, IMG submission 184310) | Miscanthus rhizosphere microbial communities from Kellogg Biological Station, Michigan, USA - KBS Miscanthus M3-2 (SPAdes) (version 2) | ecosystem: Host-associated > Plants > Roots > Rhizosphere...
ACCGAGCGCCTGCTCGAGGTCGCCGACAGCGTCAAGGGCCAGGACAAGAAGCGCGACGAAGAAGCCGATCGCTGGCGTTCGCTCCCCGCTCGCGAGCGCTTGATGCACGCGCTCGTGCACGGCATCGACGCGTTCGTGATCGAGGACGTCGAGGAAGCACGCCTCGAGGCCGAACGGCCCATCCATGTCATCGAAGGTCCGCTCATGGACGGCATGAACGTGGTGGGTGATCTGTTTGGCTCGGGAAAGATGTTCCTCCCCCAGGTGGTGAAGAGCGCGCGCGTCATGAAGAAGGCGGTCGCGCACCTGGTTCCGTTCATCGAAGCGGAGAAGGAAAAGAGCGGCGGCGTCAAACCCAACGGCAAGATCGTGGTCGCCACCGTGAAAGGCGACGTGCACGACATCGGCAAGAACATCGTGGGTGTGGTGCTGCGCTGCAACAACTACGACGTCGTCGACCTCGGCGTCATGGTTCCCTACCAGAAGATTCTCGACACCGCGAAAGCCGAGAAAGCCGACGTCATCGGCCTCTCCGGTCTCATCACGCCGTCACTCGACGAAATGGTGACGGTCGCAAAAGAAATGAAGAAGCAGGGCTTCGACCTGCCTCTCTTGATTGGTGGCGCCACGACGTCGGTGGCTCACACCGCCGTGAAGATCGATCCCGAGTACGACAAGCCTGTCGTGCACGTACTGGATGCGTCGCGCGCTGTCGGAGTCGTCAACCAGCTCCTCGGCGATACCACACGCGCGCACTTTGCAGCCGGCAAGAAAGACGAATATCGCAAGCTGCGCGAGGCGCGCGAGGCTGCCGGTGCCGGCGAATCCAAATTGATGCCGCTCGTCGCCGCGCGCTCACGCCGCGAAAAGATCGACCTGGCGAAGGTGGCGCCGGCACCCTCGTTCCTGGGAACCAAGATCTTCGACGACTATCCGCTCGAAGACCTGGTGGAGCGCATCGATTGGACACCCTTCTTTCAAGCATGGGAGTTACGCGGGGTATATCCCAAAATACTTCAAGATCCCGTGGTCGGTGAGCAGGCCTCCTCATTATATAAGGAGGCGCGCGAGCTCCTGGATACACTTGTCAAAGGCAAGCGCCTCAAAGCGCGCGGCGTGATCGGATTCTTCCCTGCCGCCACCGTGGGCGACGACATCCGCGTCTTCACCGACGCGACGCGCAGCAACGAGCGCACGATGTTGCACTGTCTGCGCCAGCAGGCCGACAAAACCGATTCACGTCCCAACTTCTGTCTCGCCGATTTTGTGGCACCCGTGGATGCGAACGTCGCGGATCACGTGGGTGCGTTCATCGTCACCGCGGGCGATGGACTCGACGTCATCGTGGATGAATTCGAGAAGGCGCACGATGATTATCGCGCGATCATGGCCAAGGCACTGGCGGATCGTCTCGCGGAAGCGTTCGCCGAGCGCATGCACGAACGCGTGCGCCGCGAATTCTGGGGCTACGCCACAGACGAGCATCTCTCCAACGAGGAGATTATCAAGGAGGGCTACCGCGGCATCCGCCCCGCTCCCGGTTATCCCGCGTGCCCCGACCACACCGAGAAGCGCACCCTGTTCGACATCCTCGACGGCGAAAACGCCACCGGTGTGACACTCACGGAATCGTTCGCCATGTGGCCCGCATCATCCGTGAGCGGCTGGTACTTTTCCCACCCGCAATCCCACTACTTCGGCGTCGGCAAGATCGCCCGCGACCAGGTCGAAGACTACGCGAAGCGCAAGAAGATGAAAGTCGCCGATGTCGAACGCTGGCTCTCTCCCAATCTCGGCTACCGTACCTAGCGCGTAAATCACCTCCGCGGTCCGACTCATTGTGTCATTCCGCGGAGGCTGATTATCCATATCCGATACCTGCTGGTCGCTCTGCTTTTCGTTGGCTGTGAAGAGAGTGGTACGATCGTGGAGGGTACTCCTGACGACCCACCGCGTGTGTGGCTCGCTGCCGGCCCTCCTGAGGGTTCCACCGTCGACAATCCGGTTCATTTCTACTGGGGCGGATGGGACTCCGATGGTTCCGTCTGGGGCTTTGAGTACCAATTGATTCCAAACCCGACTGGAACCTTCAATCCTTCCGATTCTGTCGGTGTGCCGTGGGCGCCCGTTGGAGGTACCGATTCGACGTTCACTGCGGAACCTGACTCTCTAAACATCGCCCGCTCCTTCACCTTCTTTGTCCGCGCGTTCGACAATTATGGACTGCGCTCTCTTCAACCGGCCTATCGCACCTTCAGGGTTCGCTGAGCGCTCGTACTGTTTGCTCTGATCTGATTGGCCATTTTCTCCCGAAACGGCGCTTATACTCTTTAGAGGTACTGCTGGTTCTGCGCTTCTCGCGCGGACCGGCCAAACCAGCCCCTCGCAACGTTAAGGGCACCCTTGCAGCAGCCCCGGTAAGGAGAACGGCATGCGACAGCTGCGCCACCTTGGCCTCATTGTGTTCATTCTGGTTGCTCACAGCGCCGAGGCGCGCAAGAGCGGCCCGGCACCTGGTCTGGTTCCCACCGTCGCCCCGCCAGTGGGCGCGACCGATAACGAACGCCTCGCCGGAAAAGGAGGCCCGCTTGCCTCTGCCGCCACGGCCGATACGACCTGGCTCTACTCCGCAACCTTCGACAGCGGGGCCCAGTGCACAGCACAGGGTTGGACCTCGGTCGACAAGACCGTGGCCCCGGGAGACTTCTGGCACATTGATGATTACAACGGCCTTTCGTTCGGTCCACTGGAAGGCGCACGCTCACTGTGGTGCGGCGCCCGTCCCGACCCGGTTCAGTTCTGCACATACCTGACGCTGCCGGGTTACGCCAACAGTTGGGACCAGTGCTGGAGCACGAAGAACTGTCTGGCCGTCGCTGGTGGCGCGACTGCAAATCTCGACGTGTCGTTTGCGATTCGCTACGACTCCGAGCCGAGCTACGACTACACCGCGCTCGAGTTCACCACGGACTGCAGCGGAACCGCAGGCTGGCAGGAAATTGACGGCGGGTATCTCGAATGGACTGGCGTCGGGCAGACAACAATCAACCGGTCGTATACGGTCGGCGGGGCCGCCGACGTCAAAGTCCGCCTTCGCTTTCGCTCGGACAACTCATGGTCGGACCAGGACGGTTTCTACAACTCGAACGGCGCCGTCCACATCGACAGCCTCAAGGCGGAAACGCTTCCCATCGAACTTTTCGAAGACGAAGCGGTCGGCGCCACGTCGTCCAACGACTGGGAGTCGTCGAACACGCCCGGCTTCGGCGACTACGCGTTGCTCATGAAGGGCTCGGGCGTGCTGCAGGAAGACGCGTGCTCAATGAACGTGTCGTGCCTGTGGGCGTTCATCAAGAACTCGGCCGAGAACTACGCGTGCGGCGGGCACCCTGAGCAACGCGTGGTGCCCCACGGCAACAGTATCGGCCAGTACATCACCAATGAGATCTGGTCACCGCCGATCGCGCTGACCGGTAGCGGCTCAGAGTTGAATCTGAAGTTCGACGTCTATCGCGATCGCCTCGGGTTCAACTCTTCGGTGGTCTTCTACGTGTGGCACGTGCGCACCATCGTCAACGGCTGCCCACAGGCATGGAGAGACTACAACTTTCTTTACGAGGGTGACGATAAGGCCTGGTACAAGCACGTCGAGAACATCGGCAGCCTGGTCGACTTCGCGAACGGAACGCAAGTGCAGGTGGCACTGGGCGTGATCGACATGTGCCCCTTCTTCTGCGGATGGTCCAACAACGGCGCCTGCCACAGCCACGCGCCTCTCCTCGACAACGTGAAGGTGTACCGTGTCAACCTGACCGGGCCGCAGTGGAGTGTGCGTCCCATCGACCTCTTCCAGGATACGTTCCCGTCCAACGGCACCATCACGGGCAAGGGACGAGCCGACGAAGCGATCGACATCAAGCCGAGCGCTTCTCCTACGTTTACGCCGGGCGATTCCAGCATCATTCTCTCGCTCAAGGATGGCACCTACGCATCCGGGACGGGCACCAACTCGTCGGGCCTCCTGGACGACCCCAACATCTCGACCTTCATTGGCCGCAACAAGACCAAGAAGCAGGTCTACATGTGGGTCACCGTGCTTCCGAAGGGGCAGCCCGGCAAATCGGGTGACGCGCTCTCGGAAGGACCGGGCGGTCAGGCCAATCGCTACCCACACATCGCAGCCAAAGACCATGTGGATGCGAGCGGTGTGGTGTGGACAGCGATTCGCGCCGACTACACATACACAGGCACCGCCAGCAATCCCGGCAACGGGCATCCCGCGCCCAACGCACCGGCCTACGTGCAGAACCGTTTCAACGTGGACTTGAACGACAACCTGTTCACGCCCGGCGACACGGTTCTCTTCTTTTACGGCGCGTCCAGCGCCGGCGGAACCAATTACTACTCCGACCAGTGGCACATGACCGACGACATTGCCGAGGTCGCCGCCAATCCGATGGAGTTCACAATCCTGCCCGCGGGCGGGTTCAATCACGGCGGCAACATTCTCTACGTGGATGGCGCCGACGGATACGGCGATCAACCCTACTTCGACGGCGCGTTCATGACGCTTGGCCTTGCCGACAAAGTGGATCGCTTTGACGTGCGCGGCCCGGCGTCGAAAGTGAGCAACACGCTTGCGGGTCGCGTCACCAACGTCGCCGCCCAGCTGAACGCGTGCTATCGATTGATTCTGTGGGACACGGGTACACTGACCGACGTCATCGGCAACGGCGAACGTCCGAAGTCGAACGACTACGCGCTCTTCGGCACGTTTCTCGGCAACCTGACGCAGAACGGTGGCATCTATCTCTGCGGGGATGACATTGCCGAATCGCTTGCCGGCCCGTTTGCGGAGTTTGCGGCCACGAACTTCAAGAACACCTACATTCCGTTCAACCTTGTCTCGAGCAATCACGTCGCGGCCGGACTCGGCGTGTCGCCTTCCGTCGTTCACTGGCCGGGACGCGGGTTCAGCGACGACTTCGTCGTGTACGGTGGGTGCCCCACCGTCAACGACTTCGATGTCATGAACGCGACCGGAACGTCGTTGATTCAGATGTCGTACGGAGCCGCGCAGAGCACCAACGGTGCCGTCATTTCGAACCAGATGAATGTGGCATCGGTGACGAAGTCCATTCTGCTCTCTGGATTCTCCTTCGCCGGCATTCGCGACGACGAGCTCGACGGCATCTTCGACCGGGCGCAACACCTTCGCGACATCATCGTGTTCACGGGCTCGGGCCCGGTAGGGCCTGTTACCCACGCCGGACCTTCACTGCACAACTCGCTCGCGCAGAATTATCCCAATCCGTTCAATCCGCAGACGACGATCGCGTTCTCGATCGAGCAGCGAACGCACGTGCGGCTCGGCATCTACGACGTGAACGGAGCGCTTGTGCGCACGCTTTCCAACGAGTCACGCGCCCCCGGCGTTTACCGGCTCACATGGGACGGACGCAACGACGGTGGAGCGAGCGTTGCGAGCGGTGTGTACTTCTACCGCCTCACGGCCGGAAGCTTTGCGCAGACAAGAAAGATGGTGCTGCTCAAATAGATCAGGGACCGCCCCACGGCGGTCCCTTTTCTTTGGCTGACTCACCCGTCGGCCACGTTTTCGAAATAACGGACTGAATTCCGACTACTCAGAGTGTAGTGCACGGGTGTATACTTGTTATTAACTACGCGAGCAGTACGGCGTGTAGAGCCAGCCGACCGGCCCCTCACTCGCAGTTCGTAAGGGCATCCTTGCCGACCAGTAAGGAGCGATCATGCGACAGGCGCTGTGTTTCTCATTCCTCATTCTTTTCGTGACCACACTTTCGCGTCCGGTTGACGCGAAGAAGACTTCCCCGCGAGGTTTTCAACACACGATCGCCGCGCCCCGTGGCGCGACGGACAACCCGGCCGCCAACGCGACTGGGCGAGGTTTCGCGGCGCTGGCGGCGAACGACACCACCTGGCTTTACTCGGCGAATTTCAACGGTCAGACATGTCAAACGCAGGGTTGGACGTCCTCCGATCGGACGGCGCAAAGCGGTGATTACTGGCACGTGGATGATTACGCGGGCCTGCCGTTCGGGCCCGTGGCGGGGACGAAGTCGCTCTGGTGCGGCGCGCGCGCCGGTACCGATCCCATTCGATGCAGCTACCAGACGCTTCCCGGCTACGGCAACGGATGGAACCAGAACTGGTGCACCAAGACCTGCCTCGCCATCGCCGGAGGCGCGACTACCAATCTGGACGTCTCCTTCACGATTCGCTATGACAGCGAAGCCAGTTACGACGGCACCGCTCTCGAGTACACCAATGATTGCAGCGGCGACACGGGCTGGAGTGAAATCGATGGCGGCGTACCCGGAGGGTGGGACGGCTCCGGAACCGCGGTCGTCAACGGCCACTATGCGGTCGGCGCCGGTCCGGTCAAGGTGCGGTTGAACTTCACATCCGACACTGCATGGTCGGACCAGGACGGATTCGTCCCCACCGACGGTGCGGCCCACGTCGACAATCTCAAGGCCGAGGGCCTCGCCCTCGAGGACTTCGAGGGTGAAGCGGTTGGAGCCACCGCCTCGAACGACTGGCAGTCGTGCAACGCCGCGTACGGCGACAATGCCATTCTCCTTCACGGCACCGATGTGCTGCAGCAGGATCCGTGTAGAACCAATCTCAGCTGTCTGTGGGCATTCATCAAGAATTCAACCGCCTACTACTCATGCGGTGGATATCCCGCCCAGAAGGTCGTCCCCTACGTCAACGACCGCGGTCAGTACATCAACAATGAGATCTGGTCACCCTGGATCCCGCTGTCCGGCGCCGGTACCAAGGTCAACCTTCGTTACGATGTGTATCGCGACCTGCCGACGGACGCGCTGATCTATTACACATGGCAAGCACGCACCATCGTCAACGGGTGTCCGACGCCGTGGAAGAATCGTAACTTCTTTTACAACGGCGACGAGCAGCAATGGGTCACACAGACCGAAGAGATCGGCAGCCTGCTCAATCTCGGCAATGCAACGCATATCCAGGTTGCACTGGGCGTGATCGACCTCTGCCCGTTCCAGTGCGGCACCTTCGGAACGGGACAATGCCACACACCGGCGCCGTATTTCGACAACGTGTCCGTCTATCGCGTGAACGTGTCCGGCCCGCAATGGTCGGTGCGTGACATCGATCTCTTTCAGGATACGTTTGCGAGCGACGGGACCCTTACCGGCAAAGGGCGCGCGGATACCGCGGCAGACATCAAGCCCAGCTCGTCTCCCAACTTCACGCCCGGCGATTCTGCCATCGTTCTCTCGCTCATAGACGGTAACTACGCCGGCGTTGGCACGAACACGTCGGGTCTTTCCAATGATCCCAATCTCTCCACCTTCATTGGTCGCGACAAGACCAAGAAGGCGGTCTACATGTGGGTCGCGGTGTGGCCGCAGGGTCAGCCCAACAAGTCCGGCGACGGACTATCCGAAGGACCGGGCGGTCAGGCCAATCGTTATCCGCACATCCCGGCGAAGGACTATGTCGATTCACACGGCGTGACATGGACCGCGATCCGCGCCGACTTCACCTATCAGGGAAATGCCGCAACACCTGGGCTCGGCACCGGGTTTCAGCCCATCGTCAACAACCGCTTCAACGTCGACCTGAACGACAACCTGTTCGTTCCCGGCGACACCGTCTGCTTCTTCTACGGAGCGACGAGCCCGGGCGGAACGACGTACTACTCCGACCAGTGGCACGTCACCGACAACATCGCCGAAGTGGCGGCGAATCCGATGGAGTTCACCGTGTTGCCCGCGGGCGGATTCAACCGCGGTGGAGAAATCTTGTATGTGGACGGTGCCGATGGTTATGGCAGCCAGCCGTATTTCGACGGCGCATTCATGGTTTTGCGTCTCGACACGAAGATAGATCGCTACGACGTGCGCGGGCCGGCTTCCGGTTTGAGCAATACCCTTTCGGGTCGAGTGTTCAGCATCGCCGGCCAACTGAACGCGGCGTACCGCGGCATCATCTGGGACACCGGTTCTCTGCCAGTCACTCTCGGCGACGGAATCTCGCGCAAGTCCGATGACTACCAGCTACTCAGCGCGTACCTGGGCAATATGACCATGCTAGGCGGCGTTTACTTGAGCGGGGATGACATGGCCGAGCAGCTGGCGTCTTCCCCGGCTGCTTCGGCGGTATCGTTCCGCTCGACGTACATGCCGTTCACTCTCGCGTCAGGTGATCACATTGCCGCGGGAATGGGCGTGTCGCCGAAGATCGTGCACTGGCCGGGGCGCGTTTTCACCGATGATTTCACCGTATTCGGCGGATGCCCTCAACTGAATGACTTCGACGTATTGAATGCGCTCGGAACATCTCGCGTGGAGATGTCCTATGGCACGGCGCAAAGTCCCAATGGGGGCGTTGTCTCCAACCGGGTGATCTCGGGGGCTGTTTCGCGTACTGTGATGCTGTCTGGCTTCTCGGTTGCACAGATACGCGACGACGAAACCAACGGCATTTCTGACCGCGCACAGTTTCTCCGAGACCTCATCGTGTACACAATGTCGAGTCTCGCGCAGGTCACGGACGCGGGACCGTCATTGCGCAACTCGCTGGCGCAGAACTATCCCAATCCGTTCAACCCGCAGACGACGATTGCATTTTCGATTGCGCAGCGCGCGAACGTGCGTGTCGCCGTCTACAACGTAAATGGCGCGCTCGTGCGAACGCTCGCCAACGAGAGCCGCGCGGCGGGCGCATATGAGCTCACATGGGATGGACGCGATGACGGGGGGCGCCAGGTCGCCAGCGGTGTGTATTTTTACAGACTGACGGCGGGCAGTTTCACGCAGACAAAGAAGATGGTCCTGCTCAAGTAAGACGGTCGTTATTCTTGTGAGAATGAAAAGGACCGGGCGATACCCGGTCCCTTTCATTCTGAGCAGCTTGTCATGTATACACCGGCGATCAATGGGTGTATACTTTCTGCTAACTGCGCGTGTGGTACAATGCTCGGTCCACAGCACCCCCAAGAGTATTCGCTGTTCGTTTAAGGGCCCCTTGCCGACCAAGTAAGGAGAACGACATGCGACCGGCGTTGTTCATTGCCTTCCTGACCGTTCTATTCTCTCTGCCGCTCCCTTCCGTGGGACTCCCGCGTAACGGACGCACCGTCGACGATCGCGTTCCCACATCGGGCTGGTCCGACTTCATATCTCGCGACAGATCGGAAGACGCAGCCGCTGCGCCGCGCAATCTCAATGCCTCCGCTGTCGCAACGACGGTCGTGTTGAGCTCTTCAAAGTTCGATTCGGGCGCAGCATGCACCGCGAACTCATGGACCAGCGTGGATGTCACCGCACAAACCGGTGACTACTGGCACGTCGACGATTTTGCGCAAACCAACGCGTTGGGGAGCCTGGGCGGCAAAACCAGCACCGGTGAAGGCGTTACATTCGCGCCCAGTCAAGGCAGCAAGTCGATGTGGATGGGCCAGCGCATTCCTCCCGCTGGACCCGTCGACACGATTCATTGCAGTTATCTCGAGCTTCCCGGCTACGGCAACAACTGGGATCAGTCATTCTGCTCGAAAGCATGTCTGAGCCCCACGGGTGGGCCCACGCCAAACCTCGACGTCGCGTTCATCATGAAATTGGACACTCAGCCGAGCTATGACGGCGTCCGCCTCGAGTACACGACGGACTGCTCCGGGAACGGGGGCTGGACGAAACTCATCCTCGGCCCATCGCCCCCGGGTTGGAGTGGTGCCCGATCCTTGAGAGTTACGGGTTCGTACCCGGTGGGCCCCGCGCCCGTCAAGGTGAGGCTGCATTTCACCTCTGACACCGCGTGGTCGAACCAGGACGGTCTATACCCCGGTCTCGGCGTGGTCGTCGACAGTCTGAGCTGGGAAGGAACACCGGTAGAGGATTTCGAAGACGAGGCGATCGGCGCTCACTCATCGAACGACTGGGAAAGCTGCAACCGACCCGGCTTCGGGAACTATCTTGCCTTGTTCAAGAAAGTGTCGGGTGCGGACTACGAAGATCCGTGCCTCTCCAACCTCGGGTGCTACTGGGCAGCACTCCAGGGCTCGACTGATTTCTATTCGTGCGGTTCGCCGTCTCAGCCTACGCAGAAGGTCGTTCCCTACAAGAACCCGAACGGAACGACACCTTCTCCTTTCTGGCCCGGCAATCAATACATCCAGAACGAAATCTGGTCGCCGGCCATCCCGATTTCCGGCTCGGGCAGCGAATTTCGGCTGCGCTACACCGTGTACCGCGACCTTCCGCTCGACAATCTCGTGTTCCACTACTGGCGCGTCCGCGCCATCCCCGCTTCCGGTTGCCCGGGAAAGTGGAGCGACAGCGGGAACTACTACTACGGCGACTCCAAAGACTGGGCCATGGTCGAATACTCCATTGGTGCGCGGCTCGATCTGACCGCCGCGGCGTCGCTGCAGGTGTCGTTGGGTGTGATCGATCTGTGTTCGCAGTGGTGCGGCGTCCTCGGGAGCGGCGCCTGCCACAGTCCCGCTCCGTACTTCGACTCGGTGAAAGTGCTGCGCGTCGACACGATCGGTCCGCAGTGGGAAGTGCGCGATGTCGATATGTTGCAAGACACCTTCTCAGCCAACGGCACGCTCACCGGCATCGCACGCGCCGACGCCGCGCTCGACATCAAGCCGGCTGCGAGCCCCACCATCACGCCGGGTGATTCGGCCGTCGTTTTCTTTCTCGCCGATCCGAAGTACGCAAACGGCGTCGGTACGCTGTCATCGGGACTTCTCGCTGATCCGAATGTCTCCACGTTTGTAGGCCGTCACAAGACGAAGCGACAGGTCTACATGTACGTTTCGGTGTGGCCGCAGGGTCAGGCCGCGAAGACAGGCGCGGCGCTTTCTGAGGGCCCCGGCGGTCAGGCCAATCGTTATCCATTCATGGGCACGCAGGTCATCGGCGGCAACACCTGGACCAAGATCCGGATGGACTACACCTACAGAGGAACTGCCACCAATCCAGGCGATGGTCATCCAGTTCCGAACGCGCCGGCGTACCTCGCCAGTCGCTTCAACGTGGACCTGAACGACAACGTGTTCACGCCCGGCGATACGGTCTGCTACTTCTTCAGTGCGTCCAGCGCCGACGGCACCAGCTACTTCTCCAGCGAGTTCGGCACCACCACCGACATCAACGCCGTGGCGGCGAACGCGATGGAGTTCACGGTGCTCCCCGCGGGCGGCTACAACCACGGCGGAAACATTCTCTACGTAGACGGCGCGGACGGTCTCGGCAACCAGCCCTATTTCGACGGCGCCTTCATGCAGTTGGGGCTGTCGCGAAGAGTCGATCGTTATGATGTTCGCGATCCGGCTGCCGGCACGAACAATCGTCTTTCCGCGCGCGTCGTGGCAGCCCAGTTGAGTGCCGCCTACCGGATCATTCTCTGGGATACGGGAAGCCTGCCCGTGACGCTTGGCGACGGTTCCGGGACTCCGCTCAAGACGGATGACTACGGTTTGCTCAGCCTGTTCCTTGGCGGCCTCACGCAACCGGGAGGCGTTTACCTGGGCGGTGACGACCTGCCGGAGCAATTGAACGGCTATGCCGGTGCGGGCGCGGTGTCATTCCGCTCCACGTACATGCCGTTCGTTCTGACCAACGGCAACCACCGGCTTGCGCCCACGAATCTCAATATCTCGCCTACCGCGGTGTTCTGGCCGGGTCGTATGTTCTTCGACAACTTCGTCGTTTTTGGCGGCTGTCCGCTCCTGAACGACTTCGACGTGATGGGTGAGAGCGGAGGCTCGCGGGTCGAGATGTCGTACAACGTTTCGTCGGATCCCAACGGCGCCGTGCTCTCCACCCCCGGCGTCAACGCCCACGCAGTCATGTCAGGCTTCTCCTTTGCAAACATTCGTGACGACGAACTGGACGGTCTGTCCGACAAGGCTGTGTTTCTCTACCGTATCCTGCAGACATTCGCCCCCTACTTCTGCATCGACTGTGTGCCGGCCGGGCCGCTTGCACCTGTAAACAGTCTGGCGCAGAACTATCCCAACCCATTCAACCCGCAAACCGCGATCGCCTTCACGCTCAAGGAGCGCGGTGCGGTGAGCCTGAAGGTCTACGATGTCGGCGGTGCGCTCGTGCGCGAGCTCGTGAACGACACGCGCATTGCCGGCTCCCACACCGTCAAGTGGGACGGCCGCGATGCGAGCGGACAGCAGGTCGCGAGCGGTGTATATTTCTACAAACTCGTGGCCGGAGATTTCAGACAAACGAAGAAGATGATGTTGTTGAAATAGCCGATGCGTGAGAGTTCAACCCGTTGGAAGCAGCAGTTCCCCAGCCGACCGCAGGAGCGCTGTCATGCGACTGTATCCTCTGATCAGTGCGTTTGCGTTAGCCTTCAGCCTGGTATCCGCCCATGCCGCGGCTCCGGTATG